>Ga0068714_10005561_pt1 | contig 13313 bp, 7 predicted proteins | sample MTBNYHSulfiMetaG_FD_62988 | JGI IMG/M metagenome (GOLD analysis project Ga0068714, IMG submission 62988) | Enrichment culture microbial communities from rom New York Harbor, USA that are MTBE-degrading - MTBE-NYH (New York Harbor Sulfidogenic)... | ecosystem: Environmental > Aquatic > Marine >... | reverse complement strand
GACGTACTCGGCAGTATGGCGCGGGCGATTCACGAGGTGGTGCGCTCACCGCTCGCAATGTGCGGTCAGTCTGTTGCAGCTGCAGCAGCCGTAGCAGCACAGGCCCACGTCAACGTGGAGGTGGACGGGCGGCTGTCACCCGTTTCCGACAACTTCATCACGATAGCGGACAGCGGCGAGCGTAAGTCCGGCACTGACCGCCCCGCGCTCGCCCCGCACCGCAGGAGGCAAGAGCAACTCGTTGAGGTGAACTCGTACGAGGTCGCAGCGTACGCGGCCGACTTCGAGGCGTGGAAGGCTGCGAGGGCTGCAGCGCTCAAGAAGGCGAAGGGTCGAGACGAGAAACGGCAGGCACTTCTCGACCTCGGTCGCGAGCCTCGACCCCCGTTGTCGCCGATTATTCTGTGTTCCGAGCCCTCGCTCGAGGGGCTGAAAAAGGCCCTGGCGACAGGACAGCCCAGCATGGGGCTCTTTTCCGACGAAGGTGCGCAATTCGTTAACGGCTTCTCGATGGCTGATGACCGACGCCTCGGAACGCTAGGCGGGTTATCGAAGCTGTGGGACGGGGACCCCATCGACCGGGTGCGGGCGGGCGAGAGTGCTGCGCTGCTCTACGGTCGGCGTGTTTCGTCCCACATGATGATGCAGCCCGTCGTGGCCGAGCGACTCCTGGGTGATCCCCTCGCGACAGGGCAGGGCTACCTCGCCCGTTGTTTGGTGACCTGGCCCGAGTCGGCTCTCGGAACGATGCTGTACGTCGAGGAGGATCTGAGCGAGCGAGTCGAATCGCGGCGGTACTTCAGCCGCCTGCTGCATCTTCTGGAGACGCAGCCCCCCAAGGGCGAAGACCCGCATGAGCTGCGTCCGCGGGCTCTGCTGCTCGCCCCCGAGGCAAAGCGGAGCTGGATCGCGTTTCACGACTGGTGCCAGCGACTGCTGGTCGCCGACGGGCCGCTCCGTCCGGTGCGGGCATTCGCCGCGAAGGCACCAGAGCACGCGCTGCGACTCGCTGGCGTGTTGACCGCTGTTGAGGACCTCGCCGCTGGCGCGATCCCGCTGAGGAACGTTGAGGCCGGCATCGTGCTGGCCCGGTTCTACCTGGAGGAAGCCCTCCGCCTGCGGGCGGTCGGCGAGACTGCGCCTGATCTTGTCGCAGCCGATGTTCTTCTCCAGTGGCTGAAGTCTCGACCGTCCCAAATGGTACCGATCCGTGAGGTTTACCAGTTCGGCCCCGGCTCGCTGCGCGACCGAGCAACCGCCGTGCGCCTCCTTGGACTCCTCGCTGAACACGGGTGGGTGCGGTTCGTCGGTCCGGTCGAGTTGGACGGGTTCCGCCATCGCGAAGTGTGGGAGGTGCGCCCGTGACTCTCCCGCCCTTCGACTTCGACTTGGAGATTCTGAGGGAGACAGCTGCTACACCTGCTACGGAGTCAGGTAGGGCGATGGATGTGTCGCCTGACTGTAGCAACCGTAGCAGCTGTAGCAGGGAGGCCATGTCCGACTCGCGTTCTGCGGACTGCCGGTCGGCAGCCTGTTCACCCGGAAACGCCAGCCTCCACGACGACATCCGGCACTGGCCTGCCGCCCAGCGCTACGCCGTGGCCGTACTGGAACGTGAGGGGATGACACGGGCTGAAGCGATAGGGAAGGTGCGGGCTGGAGAGGCGGTCGTCGTCGAGCTGCCGGCTGCTCGCGAGAACTGGCCCGAGGCGGCGCTGCGGGCGTTCTGGTCGCTGGTGAAGTGGCTGAACGCGACCGCCCGTGAGACTGGGCAGGCGGTTGAGGGTAGGTCCCCGTTCGCGCTCGAGGACGGGGACCGCGCCGTGCGCGAGACCTGGCGCAGCGCGAAATGACGGGCGGGTCAGCTCAGGGGGCGTATCTTGAGCTCGACGGAGACCACCGTCCGCCCCAGCTCGGCCAGCTTCTCCTCCAACTCCTCGAAGCTGCTGACGACGTGGCGTCGACCTGTCTCCGGCTCCTTCTCGTCGCTCGCGGCCGGTGCGCGCTCCTCGTCGGGCTTGCCCATTCGAGCCTCCTTGCTCTCGTCTTCTTCCCACCCCGGGGCGTGGGCGACCGTTCACCCACGATCATGGGTTCGGGAGGACGCGGGCGCAAGGGGAGGTGGCGGCCTTCTGGCACTTCGTGATGACGAGACGTCAGCGGGCGCCGATGATTGCGCCGTGATTGCGCGCAGTTCACACAAACAAGGTCCGGCGTTTGCGTCTCGCGTGTGTGATTCGCTGGTGGCTAGTAGTCACAAGCACTTCGGTGATCGCGAGCGACAAGGCACAATGCGTTTCAGCCGGGCGGGGTGCTGGCATGACGCCGAGGCCACACTCACCGGCGGTTTCAGCCGGTCGCTGGGGAATCGCCTTGGTCGTTTGAGACCACATTCCCGTCGGAACCGCGCGCTCAGGGTGGTCTGGCCAGTCCCTCGGGGATCGCGAGTCCTGAGAAGCGAACCGGAGGCTTCGGTGGGGGCGGGCCCAGCGACCTCCGATGGATCCACTCCCACAACGCGCCTGATCGCCGACCGGGTTTGCCTCTTGGTAGGTGAGGATCTTCTCCTCGGAAGTCGAAGGAGCCGGTTTCCCGGCTCCCTCCGAGCTGGTGGCCGCCCCTCGCACCCGGGCACTTCGACCCTCCGGCAGGGGCCCCACCGGCGTGGCGGCTCTCGCCGCGTTTCCGCCATCAAGATAGGGCGCGCCAGCCTCTGGCGCAACCACCGCCGGCTCCTCGGTCAGTTCACCGGGGGCAGGATCTCCCTGGTTGACCCGTCCGCGCGGACCAGGCGCAGGCTCTTGAGCTTGCCTGCCCTCGCCAGGTCGCCGAGTTCCCGGAGGTTCGCCACCCTTCGGGGCGCGGAGGCCGGCTCGCTTGCGGGCTCGCTTGGCCTCGCGGAGGACGGCTTCGGCTTCTCGGAGGTGCTCATCGCGAGCGCTCCTTTCGACGGCCCCGATCCCGTGCGAGAACGTCAGCGCGAAGCGGGTCGGTTCGTCGACGTTGGCCTTCCCGTGATGATAGGTCGAGGTGGCCACGTGGGCAAGGACGCCGAGACCGATTCGGGGACGCTGGAATCCTCGCGGGTGGGGAGGGGATGACGGTGAACAGCAGACCGGTGTCCTTCGGCATGGCCGAGGTGTCCTCGGTGGGTGACCCTACTTCGGCTTCCGGGCCCCGCCCAGCAGGGCGAGCGTCCGCTGGAACTCCGGCTCCTCCGCGGGCCGGCCGGCCGCCTGGCGCTCCTCCTCGGCGGCGATCTTGCGCCGCAGGTCCTGTACCAAGAGGTCGTCCTCCCCCGCCCCGTCCGCCAGCAGGTCGTCGAGCACCTCCTGATACAAGTCGCGCGCGAGCACTGGCATACTGAGACCTCCAGATCAGCTCGACGTCGAACCAGGAGAAGGCCGCTTGCCAAGAGTCGAACCCCTGTTCGAACCGCCGCCTAACGCCATGCAAGTCTCTTGCCGCTCGGAGAACGCGTTCCTGTCTGCCGGCCTCCCCCAGCCCGCGGGCCCCTTCCTTGGGTCGTCTGCTAGACTCGGTCAGCCTACGGAGGGGCCCTTGTCCGAGCCCGAATCGGATGCAACTGAGTTGAGAGCAAACGCCGGAGGGCGTTGCAGCCCGAGGGTCGCTCCGCGCCCGGAAGGTGTGGGGCCGGAGTGCCGTTGATGCAGCTCGAGGACCTGAAGCGCGACGCACTGGTCTCCGGCGTGGACCCGAAGGGAGCGGTGACAGTACTCGACGTCCGCTGGCACGGCAGCGACGTGGTCGAGGTCACCTACCGGGACGCCGGCGGCGGGGTTGCCCAGACGCTGCTCTACCGCGACCACGAGCCCGGCCTCGAGCTCGCGCAGAGCGGGCGCGCCTTCAGCTTCGACGGCGACCCCGGCGAGCTGAGGCTCGCCTCCGAGGCCCTGCGCATCGGCAACGCCTTCCTGTTCGACCCCTACCTGGCGGTGACCTGCTCCCAGGTCGAGCCCCTGCCACACCAGATCACGGCGGTCTACGAGACCATGCTGCCCCGCCAGCCCCTACGCTTCCTGCTGGCGGACGACCCCGGCGCCGGCAAGACGGTCATGGCCGGCCTGCTGATCCGCGAGCTGATGATGCGGGGCGATGTCGAGCGCTGCCTGGTCGTCTGCCCGGGCGCCCTCGCCGAGCAGTGGCAGGACGAGCTCTACAACAAGTTCAGCCTCGACTTCGAGATCGTCACCCGGCAGGAGTACGAGGCGGCCCGCCAGGGCAACCCGTTCCTGCGCCGGCGCCTGGTCATCTGCCGCCTCGACCAGCTCAGCCGCAACGAGGACGCCCAGAAGCAGCTCCTGCATCCGGAGCTCGACTGGGACCTGGTGGTGGTCGACGAGGCCCACAAGATGTCGGCCCACTACTGGGGCGCGGAGCTGAAGAAGACCGGGCGCTACCGCCTGGGGGAGCTGCTCGGTCAGGCCGGCCGGCACCTTCTCCTGCTCACCGCGACCCCCCACAACGGCAAGGAGGCCGACTTCCAGGCCTTCATGGGCCTGCTCGACCAGGACCGGTTCGAGGGCAGATACCGGGACGGTGTCCACCAGGTCGACGCCTCGGACCTCATGCGGCGCATGGTCAAGGAGGACCTGGTCTGGCCCGACGGCCGCAAGCTGTTCCCCGAGCGCAAGGCGTACACCGTCGCCTACCGCCTCTCCGCTCCCGAGGCGATGCTGTACGAGGCCGTCACCACCTACGTCCGCGAGGAGATGAACCGAGCCGAGCGGGTTGCCCAGGAGGAGGGGGACGGCAAGCGCCGTAACGTGGTCGGGTTCGCCCTCACCACTCTCCAGCGTCGGCTCGCGTCCTCGCCCGCCGCCATCCTCCGCTCCCTCGAGCGGCGGCGCGAGCGCCTCGAGTCCCGCCTCGCGGAGCTGAAGACCCTGCGCCGGGGCTCGCTGGCGGCGCGTCAGGCCGAGTCCGCCCTGCAGGCGCTCGACCTCGACCTCCCCGAGGACCTGGACGAGCTCGAGGACCTCCCCGAGGAGGAGCTCTCGGAGCTTGCCGACGAGGTCCTCGACCAGGCCACCGCCGCCCGCACCATCGAGGAGCTGGAGGCGGAGATCGGCACCCTGCGGGTGCTCGAGGACCTCGCCCGCAAGGTCAAGGCGTCGGACCTCGACTCCAAGTGGCGCGAGCTGTCCTCCCTGCTCCAGGATAACGCCCGCATGTTCGACGCCGGCGGTCACCGCCGCAAGCTGATCATCTTCACCGAGCACCGCGACACCCTGGCCTACCTGGCCGGCAAGATCGCGGCCCTCCTGGGCCGTCCCGAGGCGGTTGTCACCATCCGCGGCGGCATGGGCCGCGAGCAGCGGCGCACGACCCAGGAGCTCTTCCTGCAGGAGCGGGACGTGCTCGTCCTGGTGGCCACCGACGCGGCCGGGGAGGGCGTCAACCTGCAGCGGGCCCACCTCATGGTGAACTACGACCTGCCGTGGAACCCCAACCGGCTCGAGCAGCGCTTCGGCCGCATCCACCGCATCGGTCAGGACGAGGTCTGCCACTGCTGGAACCTGGTCGCCGAAGGGACCCGCGAGGGTGACGTGTACCTGCGGCTGTTCACCAAGCTTCAGGCCGAGAGCGAGGCGCTCGACGGCAAGGTGTTCGACGTCCTCGGGCGAGCGTTTGCCGAGGTCCCGCTGCGCGACCTGCTGCTGGAGGCGATCCGCTACGGCGACCTCCCCGAGGTCAAGGCGCGTCTCGAGCAGCGCGTCGACACCGCCGTCGACCGCGAGCGCCTCGACCAGCTGCTGACCGAGGACAGCCTCGCCCACGACCTGCTCGACGCCTCCGCCGTGCGCCGCATCCGCGAGGACGTCGATCGCGCCAACGCCCGCCGCCTCCAGCCCCACTTCATCGCGTCGTTCTTCCTGGAGGCGTTCCGCTTCCTCGGCGGCCGGGTCCACGAGCGGGAGCCGAGGCGCTACGAGGTCACCCACGTCCCCCACGCCCTGCGCACCCGCGACCGCCTCGCCGGCCTCGGCGCGCCGGTGCTGCAGCGCTACGAGCGGGTCACTTTCCACAAGGACCGGGTGTCGCAGAAAGGCAAGCCGACCGCCGAGCTGGTCACCCCAGGCCACCCGCTGCTGGCCGCCACCGTCGACGTCGTGCTCGACCGCTGCCGCGACGTGCTAAAGCGGGGGTCGGTCCTGGTCGACCCCAGCGACGACGGTGTCGAGCTGCGCGCCCTGTGCTACCTCGAGCACTCCATCCGCGACGCCCGCACCACCGCAGGAGGGGACCACCGCGTGATCTCGCGTCGCCTCCAGTTTGTCGAGGTCGACGCTGCCGGCGCCCTCCGCTGCGCCGGCCCCGCGCCCTACCTCGACTACGACCCCGCCACCCCAGAGCAGCGCCAGGCGCTCGCGGCGCACCTCGAGGCGCCCTGGCTCGGCGACGACCTCGAGGCCCGCTGCACCACGTACGCCATCACCACCCTGGTGCCGGAGCACCTCGGGGAGGCTCGCGCCCGCACCGAGCGGCGTGTTGACAAGACCCGCAGGGCGGTCCACGACCGCCTGACCAGCGAGATCTTCTTCTGGGACCGGCGGGCCGAGGAGTTGAAGGCCCAGGAGCAGGCAGGCAAGCAGCCGCGCATGAACTGGCAGCGGGCGCGCCAGCGCACGCAGGACCTGGAGCGCCGCCTCCAGGAACGCCTCGCCGCCCTCGACCAGGAGCGGGCGGTGTCGGCCCTCCCGCCCCGGGTGATCGGCGGAGCCCTCGTGGTGCCGAAGGGGCTCCTCGACAAGGTCGCCAGGCCGACCGACACCCCCACTCCCGACACTTCCTCAGCCGACAGCCGCGCGGAGGTGGAGCGCCTCGCCGTCGAGGCGGTGGTCGCCGCGGAGCGCGCCCTCGGCCGCGAGCCCAAGGTCATGCCCCACAACAACCCCGGCTACGACGTCGAGTCCCGCGACCCCGCGAGCGACCACCTCTACTTCATCGAGGTGAAGGGCCGCGTCGCCGGCGCCCCCACCGTCACCGTCACCCGGACCGAGATGCTCACCGCGCTGAACGCCCCCGACACCTGGATCCTCGCGCTGGTGGAGGTCGAGGACGGCAAGGCGGCGCAGCCCTGCTACGTCATGCGGCCGTTCGACCGCGAGCCGGGCTTCGCGGAGACCGCCTCGAGCTTCGACTGGGGCAAGCTCAGGAGTAGGGGAGGGCCGCCGAAGTGATCAGTCTCGAGCAGGTCGACCGCTGGCTGGCCGCCCGGGAGGACGAGCACGTCGAGCTCAAGGAGGCGAAGAGGAGCTTCTCCTTCGACGAGCTCGTGCGCTACTGCGCGGCGCTCGCCAACGAGGGCGGTGGGCACGTGGTCCTCGGGATCTCCCCCAAGATCCCGCGCCGCGTGGTTGGCTCGGAGGCGTTCCGGAGCCTGCCCAAGGTCGCGCACGACCTGCTCAACAGGGTCAGGCTCCGCATTCAGGTTGACGAGGCCTGCCACCCGGACGGTCGGGTTGTGGTCTTCACAGTTCCGTCGCGACCGGTCGGTATGGCGGTCGAGGTCGACGGGCAGTACTGGATGCGCGCCGGGGAGAGCCTCACTGGCATGACGCCGGACAGGCTCCGCACCATCTTCGCGGAGACCACTCCGGACTTCTCGGCGCAGCCCTGCCTGCAGGCGACGGCGTCGGACCTGGAGCCGTCGTCGATCGCGGAGTTCCGGGCACGGTGGGCTCGGAAGTCGGGTGACCCGCGGATCGCGGCGATGTCCGACGACCAGGCCCTCTCCGATGCAGGGCTCGTCGTCGACGGCGTCCCCACCTACGCCGCGTTGGTTCTTCTGGGCTCCTGGCGCGTCCTGCTGCGCCATCTTCCCCAGGCGGAGGTCGTGTTCGAGTACCGCTCGAGCGACGCCACCGGGCCCGCGCAGCAGCGCCTCGACCTGCGGGAGGGCTTCTTCGCCTGGTACGACAGGCTGTGGGCCGCGGTCAACGCTCGCAACGACCTCCAGCACTATCAGGAGGGTCTGTTCGTCTGGGACATCCCCACCTTCGACGAGGGGGTGGTCCGCGAGCTGGTCCTCAACGCGGTTTCCCACCGTGACTACCGGCTCCAGGGGTCCGTCTTCGTTCGCCAGTACCCTCGTCGGCTCGAGATCACCAGCCCTGGGGGGCTGCCCCCCGGTGTGACGGTCGAGAACATCCTCTGGAAGCAGGCCCCCGGCAACCAGCGCATCTGCGAGGCGTTCCAGCGCTGCGGCCTGGTGGAGAGGTCAGGTCAGGGGATGAACCGGGTGGTCGAGCGGTGCGTGCTCAACAGCAACCCGATGCCGGAGTTCAAGGGTACCGATGCCTACCAGGTGAGCGTCACCATTAACGGCGTGGTCGAGGATCCCCGGTTCGTCAGCATGCTCTCCCGAGTGAGCCAGGAGCAGCTCGAGCGCTTCGGGACCGAGCACTTCCTCGCCCTCAGCGTGGTGCACCGCGAGGGTCGTGCTCCGGACTCGTTGCGCGTCGCCCTCGAGCACTTGGTTGACCTGGGTCTTGTCGAGAAGGCACGGCGGGGTCGGCACATCCTCTCCCGTCGGCTCTACGCTGCCCTCGGGCAACCCGGCGTTTACACGCGCCGCGTGGGGCTCGACCGTGATACCAACAAGCAGCTCCTTCTGAAGCACATCCGTGAGAGTGGCGAGCAGGGCGCGCGCATGGAAGAGCTGATGCAGGTACTGCCAGCGCTGACAAGGGGCCAGGTGAAAAGCCTGGTCAGTGATCTCAAGCGGGCGGGACTTGCCAGACCTCGCGGCCGCACCAGAGCCGCGGTTTGGCTCGCGATCGACGAAACTGAGCCAAACCAGATCCAAAGTCCGCCCAATGGGAAGGGGTAACCAGTTGACAAGTAGAGAGTTGGTTTTGGTCTCGCGCGAACGGGGACGAGCCAATGGCACTGGGTCGTGCCCTGCTGCCCGTGGGGTGGAGCGATGACCACTCCGTACCGCAAGAAGCTCATCGAGGTGGCGCTGCCGCTGGAGGCGATCAACCGGGAGGCGGCGCGGGACAAGTCGATTCGGCAGGGCCATCCTTCGACGCTGCACCTGTGGTGGGCGCGGCGGCCGCTGGCGGCGTGCCGGGCGGTGCTGTTCGCGCAGTTGGTGGACGACCCCGGCTCGGTCCCGGAGGAGTTCCCAACGGCTCCGGAGCAGGAAGCGGAACGGACCCGCCTGCACCAGCTAATCGAACGGCTTGTTCCCTGGGCGGCATCGAACGATGAGAGGGTGCTCAACGAAGCACGGCGGGAGATCGCCCGCTCGGTGGCGCGCTGGCGCGCCGACCGGGGCGAGGACGAGGCGGTGGACGCCAGGATGCGGTGGGAGAGCCCGACCCCGGCCGAGGTCAGCCGCTACCTCGCGGAGAAGGCGCCGCCGGTGCACGACCCGTTCTGCGGCGGTGGCTCGATTCCCCTCGAGGCGCAGCGCCTCGGGCTGCGGGCGATCGCGTCGGACCTCAACCCGGTGGCGGTGCTGATCACCAAGGCGCTGGTGGAGATCCCGCCCCGCTTCGCGGGGATGGAGCCGGTGAATCCCGACTGGCGGTCGAAGCCTGCCGCCGAGCGGGCGCTCAGGACGTGGAAAGGAGCCGAGGGGCTGGCCGAGGACGTGCGGTACTACGGCCGCTGGATGCGGGACGAGGCGGAGAAGCGGATCGGCCACCTCTACCCCAAGGTGAGGGTCACCGCCGAGATGGCCGCGGACCGCCCCGACCTCGCCAGCTACGTCGGCCGCGAGCTTACCGTGATCGCATGGCTCTGGGCGCGCTCAGTCGCCTGCCCCAACCCGACTTGCGGGGGGGAACTTCCACTTGTAGGTCAGATGTGGATTAGCCGAAGTGAGGCCAATCCTGTTTGGCTCGAGATCGTTCGGGACGGTGCTACAAACCGGTGTCGGTTCATCATCGCGACTGGTCGTGGCGTGGCGCCTCAGGGAACCAAAGTGGGCGGTAGGAAAGGGGGGTTCAGGTGCCCCTTATGCGGTAGTACAGCGAACCTAGAGCAGGTCCAGCGCGAAGGGGGCTGTGGTCGAATGGGCTTGGCGCTGATGGCCGTGGTGGCAGTCTCCGGGAAGACGCGTGTCTACATTCCCAGCACGCTTGCAGGGATGGCCCCAGCGGTTGGCGATTACTGGCGCCCTGACTACCAGCTCCCTGACTACTCACAAGCGATACCTACAGCACGTTTTGGTGCGATTACTATCGCAGATCTATTCACAAATCGGCAACTTGCAGCTCTGTGTGCCTTCTCCGACCTCGTGCCTGAGGTCTATGCACGCGTCGTCCAAGACTGCGCTCTTGGGGGAGGTACCGTGTGTGCGCTCGGCCAGAGCAGAGACACCGCTGCGCAGGTCTACGCGCATGCGATTGCCGTTTACATGACCCTAGCGGTAGGCCGGCTTGCGAACCGGTCTTCGAAGTTCTGCATGTGGAATGTCGGTACTGGAATGATCGAGCAGACCTTTGCCCAACAAGGGTTCAACAAGACCTTCGACTTCTGTGAGGGAAACCCCTTCGGGAGCGTTTCAGGGAGCTGGCTCTCACAGCTTGACTACATTGTCCGGGTAGTGGCCGCCAGCCCTTCCGTGTTGTTGGGCGCATCGGTCCGGAAAGAAGACGCACGCTTCGCCATACACGACGCCGCGTCCGCACCAGTGATCGCGACTGATCCGCCGTACTACTCAAACATCGGCTACGCTGACCTGTCGGATTTCTTCTACGTATGGTTTCGTAGGAGCCTGCAGTCAATCGACACTCCGTTGTTCGAAACGCTCTTGACCCCCAAAGATCAGGAAATCGTTGCGCTTCCCCATCGCACAGGCGGCGACAAGGAGAAGGCGAAGCAGGAGTTCCTCGCTGGGTTGGCGGCTTGCTTTGGGCACTTCGCTGCGACGCAGCAACCTGGCTCAGTGCTCAGTGTGTTCTACTCCTTCAAACAACACGAGACCGATAGTGAAGGCGGTGCCTCGTCTACGGGTTGGGAAGTAATGCTCGACGGCCTTCTAAAGGGTGGATTCTCCGTTACGGGTACCTGGCCAATCCGCATGGAGAGAATCGAAGCCCTCAAGAAGGGAAAGGCTTCCCTTGCTTCTGCAATAGTGCTTGCCTGCCGTCCTCGTTCCCATGATGCCCCACTAAGTACTCGCAGCGAGTTCGTGGCCGCGCTCAAAAGGGAACTCCCCGCTGCAGTGCGAGACCTGCAGGCCGCCTCCATCGCCCCCGTGGACCTCGCGCAGTCCGCCATCGGGCCCGGGATGGCGGTCTTCTCCCGCTACGTCAAGGTGCTCGAGCCGGACGGCTCGGCGATGACCGTGCGCACCGCCCTCGGCCTGGTAAACCAGGTCCTGGACGAGGTGCTGTCCGCCGAGGAGTCGGAGCTTGACGCCGACACCCGCTGGGCCATCACGTGGTTCACCCACCACGGGTTCGAGCCTGCGGCCTACGGCGAGGCCGATATCCTGTCCAAGGCCCGCGTCACCTCGGTCGACGGCATGGTCCGCGCCGGCATCCTCGAGGCCCGCGGCGGCAAGGTCCGGCTGCTGCGCCGCGCCGAGCTGCCGGAGGACTGGGACCCGGTCACCGACCAGCGCTTCACGGTCTGGGAAGCCTGCCAGCACCTGATCAAGCGGCTGGAGGAGGGGGGCGAGGGGTCGGCGGCCGAGCTGCTGCGCCGTCTCGGCGCCGCCGCCGAGCCGGCCCGCGAGCTCGCCTACCGCCTCTACCAGCACTGCGAGCGTGGCGGTCAGGCCGAGGAGGCGCGCGCCTACAACGGCCTGGTGGTGGCCTGGCCCCGCCTCGCCGCGCTGGCCGCGGGGCACGCGGCTGCCCCTGCGGGCACCGGGACCTTCGACTTCGACGCCGACGACGGGGAGGTGTGACCCATGGCGATGTCGAACCGCGAGCGGGTGGGACGGGGGCTCGACCTCCTCCGTGACGGGTTGGGCCTGTGGGCGGCCGGGCAGCTCAAGGCGGGGCTGCCGCCCCACGAGGCGGCGCCGGCCATCCGCCGTTTCTTCGGCGACGGCAAGGTGCCCGAAACCGACGACCCGAAGGCGCTCGTCGAGTGCATGGACCCCTACCAGATCCTGCTGGTCATGTGGGATTACTGGAGCCAGTGCTTCCACCCCCAGCTCGGGCACCAGGGCCGCAACCTGGTCTCCGAGCTGCGCACCATCCGCAACTCCTGGGCCCACGGGCAGCCGTTCACTGTCGACGACGCCCACCGCGCCCTCGACACCATGATGCGGCTGCTGGACATGGCCTCGGCGGTCCAGGCCGAGGAGGTCCGATCACTCGCCACCGAGCTCCTCCGCCAGAAGTTCGAGGCCGAGATCGAGCGCTCCAAGAAGGAGGCCGCCGGCCAGGCCACCACGGTGTCGGTGAAGGGGCTGAAGGCCTGGCGGGACGTGGCCCAGCCCCACCCCGACGTGGCGTCCGGCCGCTACGCCCAGGCCGAGTTCGCCGCCGACCTGTGGCAGGTCCACATGGGGCGGGCCGGCGACGAGTACGGCGACCCCAGGGAGTTCTTCCGCCGCACCTTCCCCACCGAAGGGATCCGCCGGCTGGGCCGCATGGCGCTCGAGCGGGCGTCCGGCACCGGCGGCGAGCCGGTGGTCGAGCTGCAGACCGCGTTCGGCGGCGGCAAGACCCACTCCCTGCTGGTTCTGTACCACCTGCTCGGCGGCCGGGTGACCGCCGGCGACGCCGACGCTGTGGAGCTGCTGCTCAAGGACGCCGGGGTCACCACGCCCCCGCGGGCCAACCGGGCGGTGCTGGTGGGCACCCGGTTGAGCCCGGCCCAACCCTGGCGCAAGCCGGACGGCACCGAGATCCGCACCCTGTGGGGGGAGATGGCCTGGCAGCTGGGCGCCGCCGAGGGCTACGCCATGGTCGCCGAGGCGGACCGCAAGGCCGTCAACCCCGGCGCCGAGCTCCTCCAGCAGCTGTTCGAGCGCTACGCCCCGGCCCTGGTGCTGGTAGACGAGTGGGTGGTGTTCGCCCGCCAGCTGGTGGACCGCTCTGACCTGCCCGCCGGCACCTTCGAGGTCAACCAGAGCTTCGCCCAGTCGCTGACCGAGGCCGCCGCCTCCGCCGACCGCGCCATGGTGGTGGTGGCGCTGCCCGAGTCGGACATCGAGAAGGGGGGGCCGGCCGGAGACCGGGCGCTGGAGCACCTGCGCCACGTGGTCCGCCGGCTCGAGGGGGTGTGGAAGCCGGCCACCGCCGAGGAGGGGTTCGAGATCGTCCGCCGGCGGCTGTTCCTGCCGGTGGAGGACGTGGCGGCGCGCAACGCCACCT
>Ga0068714_10005560_pt1 | contig 13316 bp, 11 predicted proteins | sample MTBNYHSulfiMetaG_FD_62988 | JGI IMG/M metagenome (GOLD analysis project Ga0068714, IMG submission 62988) | Enrichment culture microbial communities from rom New York Harbor, USA that are MTBE-degrading - MTBE-NYH (New York Harbor Sulfidogenic)... | ecosystem: Environmental > Aquatic > Marine >... | reverse complement strand
CGTATGCTCGGCCTGAATGATCAACGATTGGACCTTGCCCAGGGTCGTATCCTGGCCGGCTTTGGTGACGCGGATGTCCATCGCGCCGGTCAGGTTGTTTGTGCCGGCAAAGACCTGCATGCCCGGCACCTTGTCCACGGGCAGCGATTCGCCCGTGATGGTCGCCTCATTGACGGAACTCAGGCCGCTGGCCACCTCGCCGTCGGCCGGGATGTTGTCACCCGGGCGGACGCGAATGAGATCGCCGGCCTTCAGGGCGCTGACCTTGACCTCCTGTTCGGCGCCGTCGGCACTGATGAGATTCGCCCGGGTCGGTGTCAGTTTGATCAGCGATTCGATGGACGCACGCGCGCCCAGCGCGGTGCGCGTCTCGATCAGCTCGCTGAGCAGCATGAAGAAGCCGATCAGTCCGGCCGCCACATATTCGCCTGTGGCGAACGCCGCCACGATGCCCAGCGCCGCCAGCTCATCCATGTGCGATTCGCCTCGAATCAAGCTGAGCATCGCATGGATGACGATCGGCAGCCCCAGCAGCAGCGCGCCGAGCATGGCGAAGATCTCGGTGTTGAAGCTGTCGGGCCCGTAGATGAAGCGGCCGATGCCGCTGTTGATCAGGAGGACCCCGCCCGCCAGAGTTCCCAGCAGGGCGAGACTGACTCGCAGTTGCTGGCCTCGGGTCTCCTCGGCGGTGTCGTGCTGCAAGTGTAGATGCTCATGAGCCATAGTGGTGCTCTCGTCCTTATGACGGGGATGCGACGGTCTATCTCACAATCGGCGTCGGGCCCGTTGCCTTGGGTTTGAGGGTCGGGTCCCGGTTGATCAGAATGCGGACCTCCCGTCCCTGGGCAATCTCGGTCGGGTCCAGGATGAACTTCTCGTCGGCGTTGTCCAGCACTTTCTGGATCGCATCGAAATAGATCCCCTGGGCTACCAGCTCGGGCCACTTTCGATACTCGGGCAGGAGGCTGGTCAGGTAGGTGGCGCTGGCCTTGGCATCTTCGACCACCTTGGTGCGGTACGCCTGGGCCTGGGCGACAATGTTCTGGGCCTGGCCGGCCACCTGCGACCAGAGCAGAGTCAACTGGTCCTCACCCACGGTGGACGCCACTAGCGCCTGGTACAGCGATTCGGCCACCTGCCCGGCCGCGTCGGTCAGCGTCTGCTCGGCGTAGTTCCTCGCGGCACTGATTGCCAGACCGCTCTTCTGGCTGGCCGCGATGTATTCCTGAAAGGCGGCGTCCACCTGCTGCGGCCACGTGGCCGCCACAAGCTGGACCTTGGTCACGCGGATGCCGCTGTCGATGGCGTCGAGCTTCTGCTGAGTCAGTTGTTCGACATGACGCGGAATCGTGTCGGTGCTCTGGAGCGCTTCGTCGATGGTGTACTGGACCATGGCCGTGACCACCGAGTCCTCCACCACGCTCTTGAGCAGCGGCGTGATCGACTCCTTCATGATGTCGAAATAGATCTGCCCGGGCCTCGCCGCCGGAACGTAGACATTCGTGTAAAACTGCTCGATGTTGCCGATCTGGTAGTCGATCTGCCATTGCGTATGAACGATGCTGTAGTCACTGCCTTCACTGTCTGCGGCCACCCGACCGACAGCGGTCACTCCCAGGACCGGGCGGACCTCGTCCGTTCGGCTCCGGGTAAGGCTGTATCCTTCGGTCAGTGGATTGAGCTTCTCCGGCACGAGATTGCGAGGCTTGGGCCCTTCGCCCAGGATGTCGTTGCGCGTCTGCTTGTACCAGAACGAGGTGATCGGCAGGTTGATCTGTGCCTCGACCGGAATCTTGACCAGCTCATCGATGGGATAGGGGAAGACCCAGTGCCAGCCGGGCCCCAGGACACGCTCTTCGCCCACGCCGCGAATGGCGCCGAAGCGCAGGACCATCGCCTTTTCCCCGGAGTCGACCGTTTTGAAGCCCGAGATCAGAAAGGCGACGACCAGCACGATCATGATGATCTTGAGAATGAAGAAGCTCAGGCGCAGCGCATCGGAGAGAGACTTTCCGGCCGCATCCAGCTCGCGCGACGGGACCACCTCGTGGTCGTGCGGCTCATCGTGCCTGTGCCCGTGTGCGTGTTCGTGTCTATGTGCCATACGTCCTCAGAGACAAACTCGGTGAACGATGCATCCGGCGTCGGATCACTTCGACGATTCCAGCGACGGCCTTTCCCGAAGGTACTTGAACGGCTCGACATCGGCCGGGATGACGATCGTGGACCTCTCACCCAGCGTCTGCAACGCCTCGAGGTTGCGCAGGAACATGGCCAGTTCGGGCGCCTCTTGGAGCATCTTGTAGTACTGGGCCGCTTCTGCGTCACCCCGTCCGCGAATCGCCTTGGCCCGTCCTTCGGCCGCCGCCAGCAACGCGGTCTTCTTGGCGTCCGCATCGGTCCGGATATTGGTCGCCTCGGCATTGCCCTGCGCGATGGTGGTCTCCGTCCGGCGACGGCGCTCGGCCCGCATCCGCTCGAAAACGTCCTTGGTGACGTCCTCGCTGATCTTGAGCTGCTTGATGCCGAGCGTCTTGATCTCGATGCCATAGTCGTTTCGCACCGTCTCCTGGAGATCCTTGAGCATCTCCGTCTGAATCTCAGCCAGCTTGATCTTCTCCGGGTCGCTGTTGACAAACTCGCTGAAGGTGTGCTGGCCGATCACGCGGTTCTGCGCGTTGTTGAGCCGGTATCGAATGGCGTCGTTGGCATCGGCGACCGTGCCGACGGCGTTGAGGAACTTCAGCGGTTCTGCCACCCGCCAGACGACGTACGTGGTCACGATGATCGGCACGGCGCCGCGCGTCGTGGTCTCGGCCGGCGGCACATCGAGGACCCTCATGCGCGAGTCGAACCGGTGGACGCGCTCGATCGGCGTGGGCCACTTGAAGTAGAGGCCGGGCTTGGTGATCTCCCGGTCTTCCAGCGGCTTGCCGAATCGCGTGATGAACGCCGACTCCGTCTCGCGGACCTGAAACGAAACGAGATAGAGCGCCATGATGGCGAAGATGACAGCAATCAGTACGGGAATGGCGATCTTCTTCATTATCGGATAGTCTCCTCTAAGCCGGTCATGTCCAACAGATTGGTCGGCGGCCTGTCCTGAAGGTCCATGATGATGACCTGCCGGTCGTTGGGATCGACAGCGATGATGTATTTGCGCACGTCGGGCAGCACCTCTTCCAGCGCCGCCAGGCGTTGCTCCTGTAGGTAAATGTCCGGGGCCGCCTGGTAGGCGGTCACCTGCCCGGCAAACCGCTCTCCTGTCGCCCGGGCCAGCGTGGCTTTCTCAAAGGCGTAGCTCTGGGCCTCTCGCAGGGTCTTGAAAATGACCCCTTTGGCCTGCGCCAGCGCCTCGTCGAACTGCTTGCCCAGCCGCTCGACGTCTTCGGTGCGTCCCTCCGTCTGGGCCTTCTGATACTGCGTCGCCAGGTCGGCCAGCTCGTAGGCCTTCTCCACCGAGCCGATCAACGTGCCCAGGATCGCGTTTCGATCCGCCTCGGCGCTGAGGACAAGGGCGTACTTCTTTTGAACTGCGCCGATGACCGCCTGATAGTCCGGCGCCACCTCGGGCGGCGGGTGGATGCCCTGCACGCCCAGGAACACCACCTCGATGCCCAGCCCCTGGTCATCGGCGGCCTTCTGAATCCTATCGGTAAGGATCTCTTTGGCCTTGGTTCGACCGGCGCCCAGAAGGCTCTCGCTGGCTGCCTGGCCCGAGTCGCCGACATCGACCTCAATCCCGGCACTGGCCGCAAAATGTGTGAGTTCGCGGTAGGCAATGTCCTCCAGCAGCCGGGCCGGGTCGCTGTGCCCATAGATATATGCGTAGAGGTCTTTGATGCGGTATTGAATCGGAATGTTCGCCTTCACCAGGCTGACCGGCACCGCTCCTTCTCCCAGCACCTCGCCGGTCTGTTCGCTGGCGACCAGGAAGCTGAACTCGCTCTCGTAGTGGCTCTGTCCCCACAGAAGCGAAGGTTCGGTGATTGGGCGGCCCGTCTTGGGATCGGTCTTGGGAACGTATCCGACGTGAATTTCCAGAATCTGCTTGGTGGGGTACTTGTAGGCGATGTCGATCGGCCAAGGCAACTTGAGGTGGAGTCCCGGCTTGAAATCCCGAACCTGCCCGCCGCCGGTCAGCGGATTGCCGAACCGTTCCACGATCGCCTCCTCGTTGGGCAGCACTACGACGATGCAACTGGCCAGATACAGGGTCAGCGCCGAGAACAGGATCAGAGGCACGACCGCCTTTTCCAGAAGTTTGTAGAACCACGTCTGAGAGACCTGGAAGCCAAACTGGTAGTCGATGGCGGCCGCGACACTGCGGAAAACGCCCCCGGGCTCGTTGATGATGCCCAGCAGGCGGCTGTCGAACGCCGCCCGGCTGTATTCGCCTTTCATGCGAGGTCGATAAATGTCCAGCACAGTGTTGAGCGCCGTCTCGGCACCCATCAGAAGCAGCAGGATCGGCACCACGTATCCCACGACCAGCAAGGGGACATGGAACTGGAAGTGGGTCCCCGCCAGGCACAAGGCCAGGGCAAAGCACACCACCGCCACCCCGAGCAGATAGCTGCCGCCCGCCCGCAGCGGTTTCCAGGCCGGCTCCGCGGACATCCCCGTGGCGTATCGCGACAGCAGGAAACTGACGAACGCCACGACGGTCATCAGGATGGCACAGACCAGCGGTTGCTGAGTGGTCGACGCCGTCTGCCCAAGACCCCGGAGCAGGTACAGCCCCAGGGCAATCTCATAGACTGCGATGAGCACGCCGAAGATGGGGATGAACCACTTCTCCAGCAGGTCGAGCCGGCGCTGGGCGGCCGCGAACAGCGTCGCCCGCTCCCCTTTGCCCTCGAACAGGGTCGAGCCGGTCTTGTCCTCGGCCAACTGCCTCATGTCCAGCCGTTCTTGTTCGGCGAGGCTTCGCTGGTGAAACTGGATGGCGAGCACCAGCCAGATCATCGCCGCGCCGAGAACCTGCCAGGCCACGGCGGAGACGGCAAAGTACCCGCTCCAGCGACCGAGAAGGAAGGTGATACCAAAGAAGATCAGGCTTAAGACCAGGCAAGCCCAGGCCACGTGTTCGGGACGTTTGGACGATGCTGTCATCTTGTGCTTCGGCTCCCGACGGCGAACAAAAATCCGCTCTTGCAGTATCTACTCATTGAAGACCTTCGCCCTTTACAAACAAGAGGCTGGGTACTATAACGCCGAATCTCAGTGTCGTGTAGTGACAATCACGAAAAAATGTGCTTCCCCGTGCGGGCCGTAGACCAAGACCTTGACCGATGCTCTGGAACGTCAGGACCACACATGTTCAATAAGCTCGTCGCCATCGCCAGAAACACCTTCGTGGAGACCATTCGCCAGCCAGTGTATGCGGTCATCATCGGAGTCGCCCTTCTGCTGTTTCTGCTGAGCCCATCCCTGTCAATGTACACGATGGATGATGACAACAAACTCTTGCGTGAGATAGGCTTGTCTACGCTGTTTCTGGCCAGCTTGTTCGTGGCAATCTTCTCCGCGTCGGGCGCGGTGGCGGTGGAGCTGGAAAACAAGACGATCCTGACGGTGCTGACCAAGCCGGTGCCGCGTCCGGTATTCGTGGCGGCCAAGTTCCTCGGCGTGGTCGCGGCGGTCGGTGTCGCGCACTACATCTGCACCATCGCCCTGCTCATGTCGATCCGGCATGGGGTGCTCGCGACCGCCTCGGACACGCACGACTGGACCGTCGTCGTCGCCGCGGCCGGGATCGCCGTCAGTACGGTGCTGCTCAGCACGTTCTTCAACTACACCTACGACTGGAAATTCACCTCGACGGCGGTCATTGTCCTGGCCGTCCTGGCCACATTGGGCATCGTCTTTCTCGCGTTCATCGATCGCGACTGGCAGTTCAACCCGGCCAAGAACGGGATCAATGCCCTGGACGTTTACGGCTCGGTCCTGTTGTTTTTGGCGGCGGTGATCATCGCCGCCCTGGCGGTGGCGATCTCGTCCCGGTTCAACACGGTGGTGACCCTCTCGGCGTGCGTCGGTCTGTTCCTGCTGGGACTGACAAGCGACTACGTGTTCGGCCGATTCGCCGCGACCCACTGGTGGGCGCGCCTCGGCCGCTCCCTGGTCCCCAACCTCCAGGTATTCTGGATCAGCGACGCGATCTATGAAGGCAGCGCCGTTCCCGTCCGGTACATCCTGGTCGGCGGTCTGTATGCCCTTTGTTACACCACCGCCATCCTCGCCCTGGCGGTGGCGCTGTTCCAGAGACGGCAGGTCGGCTGAGAAAGGCTCCCCTCAGGATCCGTCGCTCAGCAACTTGGCGACCGCGATTTCGTCACATTGCTGCTGTTTCGGACACCGGGCGCAATCGCTCCAGACCTTCATGGGCAGGTCCTCTTTGGGCACGACGTCGAACCCGATCTTCTCGAAGAATCGCGGCTCCAGGGTCAAGGCGAAAATACGGGGTACGCCGAGTGCTTGGGCCTGCTCGACCGCCGCCTCGACCAGGGCGCGTCCGAACCCTCTGCCTTTGTGGGCCGGCGCCACCGCCAGCGATTTGATCTCCGCCAGGTCCGACCAGATGATCTCCAGAGCACAGCAGCCGACCACGGTTTCGTCCTCCTCGGCCACCAGGAACATCTGGAGATTCTCATAGATCTCCGCCAGCGAGCGGAAGAGCATCTTATCATGCTCCGCGTAGCAGTTGATCAGGGCGGAGATCGCCCGGGCATCCGCGATTTTTGCGTTTCGCACGTTCATACGGTCGCGTAGTATACCGGCTTCGCGGTGTTTTGCAACGGCCATTCCGCCGCATTGGACCGTACGCAAAAAAGCGAAAAAAGGACTGGCAAAAGCGCCTGAGGCCACTACAATAGCGCGAATTTGGGGCCGGGTGCCGTTGGTGGAATGAAATTCGTACTGATAGACAAGATCGTATCGTTGGAGATGGGTCGCCGTCTCATCGCGGTCAAGAACGTGTCGCTGGCGGAAGAGTATCTGGGCGATCACTTCCCCGCGTTTCCGGTTCTGCCCGGCGTGTTGTTGCTGGAAGGGCTGGTCGAATCGGCCGGCTGGCTCGTGCGGACGAAGGAAAACTTCGCTCACAGCATGGTGTTGCTGGAGACCGCTCGCAACGTCAAGTACAAGAGCTTTCTGGCTCCCGGCTCCCAGGTGGTGTACACGGTAGAGGCCAAGACCATCGAGGAGCGTGTCAGCAGCTTCTCCGGCTCCGGCACGGTCGACGGCGTGACGATCCTGGAGGCCCGATTTGGTCTGAGGCATTTCAATCTGGCCGAGCGGAACCCCGCGTGGGCCGCGGTCGATGCCCAGATCACGGAAGAGATGAAGAATCGATACAGGCTGCTTTCTCAGCAGAACTGAACAGAGCGTGTAACGAAACGGATTTTGACAGGATTGCAGGACCGGAGGTACCAGAAGCCATGGCCATGAGTCGCGACGAGATTTTTCAAAAGGTCCAGGAGGTATTGGTGGATGCCTTGGGGGCGGACGAGGAGGAGGTGACTGCCGGTGCCACGCTCATGGGGGATCTCGGCGCGGAGAGCATCGATTTCCTGGATATCGTGTTTCGTCTGGAGAAGGCATTTGGGATCAAAGTGCCTCGCGAGGAGCTGTTCCCCGCGGAGAGCCTGCTGAACAATCCTGAACTCGTCAGCAACGGCAAACTGACGGCGCAGGGATTGGCCGAGCTGCGAGCCAGCGTGCCGCACACGGACCTGACGGAATTCGAGAAGAACCCGGACATCAACAAGCTGGCCAATCTGTTCACCGTCAATGCCATCGTCAATTACATCGACGGCAAGATCAACGGCGCCTGAGCGGCAGGCGTTTCCGGTACAACGGACCGCCGCAGGATCGCACTGGGTTGCCCTGCGGTCACCGCTGCTATGGACCACCCATGCGTTGGATCTGGATCGATAAATTTCTGGAGTTCGAAAGTGGTCGTCGTGCCGTCGCGGTCAAGAATGTGACGCTGGCCGAAGAGCACCTGCACGATCATTTTCCGGGCTTTCCGATCATGCCGGAATGCCTCATGATCGAGGCGATGGCCCAGACGGCGGGAATCCTCGTCGGCCAGGCGAACGATTTTCGCGAGAAGGTCGTCCTGGCCAAGATCAGCAAGGTCGTCTTTTACGATTTCGTCCGGCCGGGCGACAGCCTGCGGATCGAGGCCCAGATCAGCTCGCTGGCGCCGGAAGCCGCCGGCACCACCGGCCATATTCTGCGGGGCGACCAGCGGATCGCGGAGATCGACCTGATGTTCAGCCACGTGGATCAGAATCTCGCAGGCAAGAAGTTTCCGGAGGAGAACTTCGTCTTCACGGGGTTGTTCACGTCCTTGTTGCGTGACATCATTTCGGAAGCGGCCGCCACGACCGCCTTGCCGGCGGAGTCAAGCTGATGGAATCGGCTCGTGTAGTTGTGACGGGGCTGGGGGCCATCAGCCCTCTGGGACTCAATGCCGATCAGATGTGGGCCGGGCTCTGCGAAGGGCGCTGCGGCATCGGCCGCATCAGGGCGTTCGATCCCGCGGGCCTGCGCTGTGAATTGGCGGGCGAGGTCCCCGCGTACAGCATCCAGGACTACGTTCCGCGCAAGTACCGCAAGAGCTGCAAGCTGATGTGCCGGGACATCGAACTGGCGGTTATCGCAGCGAACCAGGCCGTGACTGCCAGCGGGCTGATCACCAAAGGGATCGATCCGGAGAACGTCAGCATCGATCCGGCCCGCATGGCCATCACCATGGGAGCCGGTATCATCAGTTGCGACATGGTGGAACTGGCGCCGGCTGCCGCCGTCAGTACCACCGACGGCCAGTTCGACGTACGCAAGTGGGGCCAGCTCGGCCTCGAGCACGTCACCCCCCTGTGGCTGCTGAAGTATCTGCCGAATATGCTGGCCTGCCACATCGGCATCATTCACGACGGCCAGGGCCCGAGCAACACGATCACCTGCGCCGAAGCGTCCGCTCATCTGGCGATTGCCGAGGCGGTCCAGGTTATCGCGCGCGGCGACAGCGACATTGCCCTGGCGGGTGCCGCCGAGGCGAAGGTCAATCCGGTCCTGATGGTCCGCCAGATCCTGCTCGAACGGACGAACAACGTCAGCAACGACCGGCCTGCAGAGGCTTGCCGACCTTTCGACGCGAATGCGCGGGGGTCGGTCTTCGGCGAAGCCGGCGGCGTGCTGGTGCTTGAAAGTCTCTATCATGCCCGTCGTCGCGGCGCCACGATTCTGGCCGAAGTCGTGGGGATCGGGCAGAGTCACGGCATCGATCCGGCCTGCGCGAGGCTCGAATCGAGCGGCGAGGCGGTCCGCATCGCCATTGCCAAGGCCCTGGACGATGCAGACATCAACGCCTGGCAGCTCGATCTGCTGATCCCGCATGGAACGGGGCTGCCGCAGGACGACCTGGCGGAGGCGAAAGGAATTGCCGCCGCCCTTGGTGACGCGACCGACCGAGTGACCGTCTGGCCGACCAAGAGCATGCTGAGCACGACCGGTGCCGCTTCGGGCGCGCTGGACGCGATCGCTGCTGTGAAAGCCATTTCGACGGGCACCATCCCGCCAGCGAGGAACTTCGACAGACCCGCCGACGGTTGTCGTCTGCGTATCTCTGCCGACACCGTCCGGCGTCGGATCGACCACGCGATCTGCTGTAGCTACACGCATGGTGGGCAGACCGCCGCACTCGTGCTGAAACGCTACGACGAGGGGGCATCGCAATAGAATGAAGACGCCCACGACCCGAGAACGTGTTGTCATCACTGGAATGGGGATCGTCTCTCCCCTGGGCCACGACGTCGAGACCGTCTGGCAGGCGATTCTGGCCGGCCGTAGCGGCGCTGCCCGGACCACGATTTTCGACGCCTCGACGTTTCCGACGACGTTCTCGGCGGAAGTGAAAGATTACGATTTCCGACGCTACGTTCAGCACCCCTCGCAGCACGAGAAGTGCAGCCGCAGTTCGGGTTTCGTCATCGGCGCTGCCGTGCAGGCGTGCCGCCAGGCCCGGATCGACGTCGAATCGCAGGCCCCTGCCGACCGCATCGATCGAACGAGAATGGGCATCTATCTCGGCGCCGGGGAGGGGTCTCTCGACAGCGATGCGTTCTTCGCTGCCATCCTTGCCGCCTGGGACGGCGAGCGCAACGAATTCCTCTGGCCCCATGCGAATCGCGTGGTACAGGAACAGATGCAGGCGGCCCATGAGCTCGAACAGGAGCCCAACATGGCCGCCGCGCACGTCGCCCGGCTGACCGGCGCCAGGGGGCCGGCCCGCAGTTGTCTGACGGCCTGTGCCGCCAGCACCCAGGCGGTGGGCGAGGCCCTGATGCTGATTCGTCGAGGGCAGGCCGACATCATGATCGCCGGGGGGGCCCACTCGATGATCCATATCCTGGGCCTGACGGGTTTCAATCGACTCACCGCTCTGTCGAGGCGGAACGACAGCCCCGAGACGGCTTCGCGACCCTTCTGTGCGAGCCGGGACGGCTTCGTCCTCGGGGAAGGCGCCGCGATCGTCATCCTCGAATCGCTTGCCTCCGCCCGCAAGCGTGGCGCGACGATTCTGGCGGAGCTGATGGGCTACGGCAGCAGTTCCGACGCCTATCGCGTCACCGACATGCACGACGAGGGACGCGGCGCGGTTCAGGCGATGAAGGCGGCGCTGGCGGACGCCGGACTGACCTATCGCGACATCGACTACATCAACACGCATGGCACGAGCACGCAGGAGAACGACTCGGTCGAAACGCTGGCCATCAAAACCGTTTTTCAGGAGCGGGCCAAACAGGTCCCCGCCAGCAGCGTCAAGAGCATGCTGGGCCACCTGATCGCCGCCGCCGGCGCCGCCGAGCTGATCACCTGCGTGCTGGCTATGCGGGACGCCATCGTGCCGCCGACGATCAACCTGAACGACCCTGATCCCGAGCTCGATCTGGATTACGTGCCCAACGTGCCCCGGAAGATGCCGCTTCGCGTCGTCATGAACGAATCCTTCGGATTCGGCGGCCAGAACAACGTGGTCATTCTCAAACAACACTCGGAGGCCCAGGAGAACCCGCATTGATGCGTCCGGTCCCCTGTACGGGACCGGCCTTCTCCGGGAGGAGAGACTATGATCGACATCAAGGAACTGCGAGACCATCCGGACGTCTACATCCGGGCGGCTAAAGACAAACGGATCGACGCCGACATTCCGAAGTTGCTGGAACTGGACCAGCGACTGAAGGACGTCAAAGCCAGACTCCAGGACATCGCTACCGAGAAGAACCGCATCGGCAAGTCCGTGCCGAAGCTGTCCGGCACTGAGAAGGAAGCGGCGTTGAGCGAGTTGTCGCGGCTGAAGCAGGAGGAAGAGGACGATCAGAACCAGGTCAAGCAGTTGCAGCCACAATTCGACGCGCTGATGCTCCAGGTCCCCCAGCCAGCCGATGCCGAAGTCCCGGTGGGCAAGGACGACACCGAGAACGTCGAGCTGCGCCGCGAAGGCGAGGTGCCGCAATTCGACTTCGAGGTGAAAGACCACGTCGAACTCGGAGTCGCCCTGAACATGATGGACATCGAACGCGGCGTGAAGCTGGCGGGCACGCGGAACTACTTCCTGAAGGGCGACGGCGCGCTGCTGCACTGGGCGGTGCTGCGTTTCGCGATCGACTTCATGGTCGAGCGCGGCTATGTCCCGATGTCCGTGCCCCTGTTGATGCGCGACGAAGCCATGCAGGGGACAGGCTACTATCCGGGCTCCGAAGAGCAGACCTACCGGATGGAGAAGGACGAGCTGAGCCTGGTCGGCACGGCGGAAGTGCCGCTGACCGCCTATCGCATGGGGGAGATTCTCCAGGAACCGGAACTGCCGTTGAAGTTCGTGGCGCTGTCGAGCTGTTTTCGTCGCGAGGCCGGCGCCGCGGGCAAGGACACCTACGGGCTCTACCGCATTCATCAGTTCGACAAGGTCGAGCAGGTTGTCATCTGCCGCAACAGCGCCGAGGAAAGCGCCACGTTCCACGAGGAGATTCTCGCCAACTCCGAGGGCGTCATGAAGGCACTCGGACTGCCCTACCGCGTCGTCGTGGTCTGCACGGGCGACCTCGGCCGGGGCCAGGCCAAGAAATACGATATTGAAGCCTGGATGCCCTCGCGTGGCAACTATTGCGAAACGCACAGCGCCAGCAAGTTCTATGACTTCCAGGCGCGTCGCATGAACCTGCGATACAAGGACGCACAGACGAAGAAGAACTTCTTCTGTCACACGCTGAACAACACGGTGATCGCCTCGCCGCGTGTGCTGATCCCGCTGATGGAGCTGTACGAGAACGCGGACGGGTCAATCACGATCCCGCCGGTGCTGCGACCCTACATGGGCGGCAGAGAGAGAATCACGGCACAGTCCTGACCGCCGGCCATCGCAAATGAAAAGGCGGCCTGCACATCGAACGGATCTGCGGCCGCCTGAATCGCATGACGTCTCGTGACTACTTCTTCTTCGGGGCCTTCTCCTCTAACTCCCGCCGGGTCTCAGCCAACTGGCTCGTCAGTTCATCCAGTCGTTTCCGGCTGCCATCGATCTCGTTTCTGGCTTTCTCCGAGATGTCCTCGACCGCCTCATCCATCACGAACGGAGTGACGAAGACGATCAGCTCGCTGTTGGACTGGACGACGTCGTTGTGCTGAAACAGCCCGCCCACCAGCGGCAGATCGCCGAGCAGCGGCAGTTTGCGTTTGACGGACGTGTCCTTCTCAAACAACATTCCGCCGAGCATGATGGTCTCCCCGTCCTGAACCACCATGTTCGTCTTGCTCTCGACTTTGCTGCGAACCGGCTGGTTGTTGATCACCTCCGTCGTCAACTGAGACAGGTCGACGCGGATCTCCATGTCCACGCGGCGTTCCGGCGTGATGCTCGGACGGACCTGCATGGTCATACCGACGTTCTTGAACTCCACGTTCTGCGTCACGCCCACGTTGGCCGAACTCGTCGAGCCGGCCAGGAAGGCCACTTCCTGACCCTTGAAGAACATCGCCTCTTCGTTGTCCTCCGTCCACAGCGTCTGCTGGTTGAGGATCTTGGCGTGCGTCGTCTTGATGAGGAAATCGATCAACGCGTAGACCGCCGAGGTTCCTCCCACGATGGTGCCGGTCCCTTCCGCTCCGAGGGGCGTGTCGCTGGCTACCGCCGAGCCTCGGGTCGCCAGATTCGTGAGCTGGCCCAGCGCCGTCACCGCGTTTTCCCCGAGATTGCTGAAGGCGTTCGGGTTGGTCGCCAGTTGGACGCCCAGAGACGTCATGCTCCC
>Ga0068714_10005557_pt1 | contig 13320 bp, 14 predicted proteins | sample MTBNYHSulfiMetaG_FD_62988 | JGI IMG/M metagenome (GOLD analysis project Ga0068714, IMG submission 62988) | Enrichment culture microbial communities from rom New York Harbor, USA that are MTBE-degrading - MTBE-NYH (New York Harbor Sulfidogenic)... | ecosystem: Environmental > Aquatic > Marine >... | reverse complement strand
AAATATTATCTATGGCGTACAACCTCTAAGGTGATCCGATTTGCCTAGAAATATGACCAAGGAGGACGTGGAGGCCCTCGCCGTTGGCGGGACCATCCTGGGAGGTGGAGGCGGGGGCTGGATCGAGGCGGGCAGGAGCGAGGGGCTCCTGGCCCTGGAGATAGGCAAGGTTGAGCTCTGGGGGCCCGAGGAGGCCGACCCCGAGTGGAGGGTGATAACCAGCGCGGCGCTGGGCGCCCCCACGGAGCGAGGTAACACCAAGCCCATGCACTTCATCAGGGCAGCCTTGCTGCTTAGGGAGGCCGGCGTCAAGTTCGACGGCATCATCGCGGCCGAGAACGGGGGCCACAACAGCTTCGGGGGCTGGGTGATAGCCGCGGCCCTGGGGCTGCCCGTGGTGGACACGCCGGCGGACGGCAGGGCCCACCCCACGGCCATGATGGGAAGCATGGGGCTCCACAGATTCGACTACAAGAGCGTCAAGGCTGGGGTGACGGAGGGCAGCGAGGTGCTGGCCTGGGGAAGCCTCCAGTCCACCAGCAACGTGGTGAGAGGCCAGGCCAGGGACATGAAGGCCCTGGTGGCCCTGGCCAGGGACCCCGTCCCCGTCAGCTATACTAAGGAGCACGGCGCACCCGGCGCCATCTCTAAGGCCATCGAGCTGGGGCGCGCCCACTTGAAGGCCAAGGGCGCTGAGGCGAAGGTAAAGGCGGCCGCCGAGTTCCTGGGCGGCGAGCTCGTCTGCAAGGCGAAGGTGGCCAAGAAGACGCTGGAGGCCAAGGGCGGCTTCGACCTGGGGTTCATCACCCTCTCGGACGGGAAGGGCGAGTGGGAGCTGGGCTACATCAACGAGTACATGACCCTGGAGAAGGCGGGCAAGAGGCTGGCCACTTTCCCTGACCTCATGACCGTCTTCGACGAGAAGGGGGAGCCCACCACCAGCGCGTCCCTGGGGGAGGGTCAGATGGTCTACCTGGTGACCGCGCCCAAGGAGAAGATCTTGGTGGGGAACGGGAACAGGTACCCCGAGATATACAAGCCCATAGAGGAGGCCCTGGGTAGGCCCATGGTGAAGCACCTGGGCGGCTACCTCAGGCCCTAGCCTCTCCTAATCTCCTCGGACACCCTATCCATTATCGTCCCGGTGTCGCTGTCCTCTGCCAGCATGAGCCCCTTGAAGCTGGTTATGTTGATCACCAGTTCGCTGCCAGCCGATGACGCCCAGATGGAGGGGCTTCCCTCCATCAGCCTCCTGACGACCTCCTTCAGCCGCTGCTCCCACTTATCCAGTTCAAGGTGCAGCGAGATTCTGCCCGGCTCATCCGGCACGGAGCCCACGTCGTAGAGCCTTGCCTTGACTCCCTGGATCTTCTCCCATGACTTTGCAAGTGTCCTCGCCTTCCTCCTCGCCTTCGCGAAGATAGCCTCATAGTCGCGTCCAAGGTGCTCCTCGAGGGACGCCACGGCCCCCGCTATCGAGGACCTGTCCATCTTGTAGCCTCTGAACACGCTGCCGTGGGGCCTGCCCGGCTCAGCCTCCAGGAACAACTGCCCCCCCGGCCCCCCTTCCTGGCCCACGAAGCTGTGAAGCGCCACGGTCTCAACCAGCTCCTTCTTGCCCAGTAGTATGCCCGCCGTGTTGGGTCCGCCGAAGTATTTGCACGAGTACGCCACGGCGTCCGCCCCCATCTCAGTGTAGCGTCTGAGCCCGTCCTTTGGGTAGCACTGGAACGCCGCGTCCACTATGACGGGGAGTCCGTGGCTGTGAGCCAGGTCCAGGACATCACCGATGGGCACGATGGCCGCGGACTTGGAGGCGAAGCCGCCGGTGGCGCCGTGGGCCATGTAGTGGAAGGCTGCGGTCCTGTCCGTTATGGTGCCCTCCAGCTGCTTCAGGGTGCACCCCCTCTTCTCGTCGCCAGCCTCGACCAGTCTGCCTCCCGCCACCGTCATGGATCTGTCGTACTTAAAGTCCCTCAGGGCGCGCTGGAGGATGAACTCGTTTCTCATCCCCTCAGTGTCGGGGAGCCTGCTCATCTTCTCCCGGTCCCTCCCGGCCATGCATGCGGCCGCGCTCATGGAGAGGGCGGCGAATACGCCGGGGGTCACGAAGGCTGCCTCCGCCCCCGTGAGCTCACGTACGCGTTTCCCCGCCTTCTCCTCAAGCTCCCAGAGCCAAGCGAAGTTTCTGTCGGCCTCATCCATGGCGGCGCGGACGCCGTCGCTGAAGGTGTGCCCCCCGATGAGGGTGTACGTGCCGTAGCAGTTGATCACCCTGTTCACGCCTATGCTCTCGTAGAAACCCATGGATATTAATCGGCTCGGTGGGTTATGTTTTCTTCGCCACCATCGATCACCTTTTACCCTCCGGTGACATTAATCTGTACGGTGTTTTAACGGTGTCACATGAGTTTGAGCTTACCCCAGCGGAGCGGAGGATCTACAACCTAGTGTGCCAGGGGGACATCATGTGTAAGCAGATCTCTCACCTGGACAGCGGCGCCATACCCAGCCTCATCCAGAAGGGGCTTGTGGAGGTCTACAGCAGGCAGGTCTCGTCAACCAGGGACAAGCGCCTAAAGTATCTCAGGAAGCTCTAAGGCTCATCCTCTTTTTCAGCGACCTCGAAAGGCGTCTCGTGGCTGTACATCCAGGGAGCCGGGGACGGCCTGTTTCGGGTGTATATCTCCATGAGCCTCGCCCGCAGCTCCACGTCTCTCCCGGTGAAGGGGGCGGCTTCTCTCTGAAACATGGTGGCCCTGAACCTTGATATGTAGGCTTTCAGGGTGTCAGCCTTGACCAGTATCTCCTGCCTCGTGTTCTGGTAGATGGATATCTCGTACCTGGTGAAGCCTGGGAGGTCTATGCGCCGGACCGTGAAGCCTTTGCCCTCAAGTTCGCCGGCCACCTTCTCTATGTCCACGTCCGTCCACCACTCGTACCGGACGTATCGGTACTTCTCGGGCACCCGGTAACCACTGATGATCTTTGCCTGGGGGAAGTTTATTTAGGTTCCCCGGCGCGGGTTGTTTAAGAGCGGTGGGGTGAGCGCGTGGGCTTCGACCTTGTTGTGAGGAACGGCGTAATCTTGGATGGCTCAGGTAACCCGTGGTACCGGGGCGACGTGGGCGTGATTTCCGGCTTCATCGCGGCCATCGGCGCGTTGGGGGAGGCTGAGACGGTCGTAGACGCCCGGGGCATGGTGGTGGCCCCGGGCTTCATAGACATCCACAGCCACAGCGACTACAACATACTTAGAGAGCCCAGGGCGGAGAGCAAGGTGCGGCAGGGGGTAACCACCGAGGTCATCGGCAACTGCGGCAACAGCGCGGCCCCCATGAGCGAGGCCCTCCGAGAGTATCGGGCCAAGTACATGACGGCTATGATGGGCGACGAGCAGAGGCACACCTGGACCACCATGAGCGACTACATGGGGCTGGTGGACCGCCTGGGCGCCGCCTTTAACGTCGTCCCCCTTGTGGGCCACGGCACCCTCAGGCAGAACGCTGTGGGCAACGAGGACAGAGAGCCGACAGACGCCGAGATGAGGGAGATGAAGCGGCTTCTAAGGGAGTCTCTGGAGGCTGGGGCCTGGGGCATAAGCACAGGCCTCATCTACACCCCCAGCGTCTACGCTGGCACCGATGAGATCGTGGAGCTGGCCAAGGTGGCCGCAGAGCACGACTGCCTCTACGCCTCCCACATCAGAGGCGAGGGCGACACACTGATCGAGGCGGTGGAGGAGGCCATAGCCATCGGGCGGCGGGCCCGCGTCAAGGTACAGATAGCCCACTTCAAGGCATGCGGCTCAAAGAACTGGGGCAAGACCGCCGTCACCCTCAGGATGGTGGAGGAGGCGAGGGCCCGTGGCGTCGACGTCACCTTCGACCAGTACCCCTACACGGCCTCCAGCACGGGGCTGACCGCGCTGCTCCCCAGGTGGGTCCAGGACGGCGGAGCCGTCAAGCTGCTGGAGCGGCTGCGGGACACGAAGGTGAGGGACAGGGTCAGGGCCGAGCCCACGGAGGAGATGGAGGACTGGAGCAGGATAGTCGTAGTCGGGGCCAAGAGGAACCCCGGCTACGAGGGGCTGAGCCTGCAGGAGATAGCGGGCCTCGAAGGCAAGGAGCCCCTAGACGCCATGTGCGACCTGCTAATAGGCGAGGAGGCCCAGGTCATGGTGGTGCTCCACGAGATGGTGGAGGATGACGTGGAACAGGTGATGCGGAGCCCCCTGGGCATGGTGGGCAGCGACGGCAGAGCCGTGTCTCCTGACGGGGCGTCTGGGGGAAGCATGGTTCACCCCAGGTACTACGGCACCTTCCCGCGGGTTCTCGGGGAGTACGTTCGAAGAGGCGTGGTCACCCTCCCCGAGGCGGTGAGGAAGATGACCAGCGCCCCGGCTCAGCGGCTGGGCATCCGGGACACGGGCCTCATCAGGGTAGGGTTCAAGGCCGATCTGGTGGTCTTCGACCCGGCCGCCGTCAAGGACGAGGCAACCTTCGAGGACCCCCACAGGTACCCATCCGGGATACCCTACGTCATCGTGAACGGCGTCCCGGTGGTGGACCGCGGCGAACACACGGGCGCCCTGCCCGGGCGGGTGCTCCGGAAGGGTGTCTCCTAAACCATTTATCCTCGCCCGAGCAATCCATATGGATATTCATGAGCTACGACCTCATAGTCAAGAACGGCCGAGTTATGGACGGGTCAGGTAACCCCTGGTTCCACGCAGATGTGGGGGTGGATGATGGGCTGGTCGCCGCCGTCGGAAACCTTGGCGCCATGGACGCCAAGCATGTGGTGGACGCCCAGGGTATGATCGTTGCCCCCGGCTTCATAGACATCCACAGCCACAGCGACGTGCCCATCCTCATCGACCGGAGGGGTCTGAGCAAGATCCATCAAGGCGTCACCACGGAGGTGGTGGGCCAGTGCGGAAACAGCGCCGCCCCCGTGAACGACTCGGTCCGGGAGTACAGGGAGAAGTACGCACGAAGCAGCGTCCCGGACGACTTCCACATAACCTGGGGCACCATGGCCTCCTACATGGACGAGGTGGACAAGGGCGCAAGCCTCAACATAGCCCCCCTGGTGGGCCACGGCACCGTCCGGCAGGGCGTCATGGGCTACGAGAACCGTGAGCCAACGGAGGCTGAACTGGAGGACATGAGGAAGCTGGTGGCCGAGGCCATGATGGACGGCGCCTGGGGCATGAGCACCGGCCTCATATATCCTCCCAGCGTATACGGTAAGACCCCCGAGATCATAGAGCTCGCCAAGGTGGTGGCCCAGTACGGGGGCCTTTACTTCTCCCACATAAGGGGAGAGGGGGACACGCTGCTGGAGGCCGTCAAGGAGGCGTGTGAGGTGGGGGCCCAGGCCGGGCTACCGGTGCAGATATCCCACTTCAAAGCCAGCGGCAAGAAGAACTGGGGCAGGACCGTGCAGAGCCTGGCCCTGGTGGAGGAGTACCGGGAGAGGGGCGTGGACGTGACCTTCGACCAGTACCCGTACATAGCATCAAGCACGGGACTGACCGCCCTCCTGCCCCACTGGGCCCACGAGGGGGGCGTCGACAAGATGCTTGAGCACCTTCGGAGCCCGGCCTCCAGGAAGCAGATGAAGAAGGAGCGGCGCCTCGGCTACCCGCCGGAGAACATACTGGTGACCAAGGCGAAGAACAACCCCCAGTACACTGGCAAGAACCTGAAGGAGATAGGGGAGATGATGGGAAAGGACCCCTTCAACGCCATGTGCGACCTGCTCATAGCCGAGAACACCCAGGTCCCCAGCGTCATGTTCGGCCTCAGCGAGGAGGACGTAGTCCGCGTCATGAGGAGCCCCCTGGGCATGGTGGGCAGCGACGCATCAGCCATATGCCCCGAGGGGGTCTGGGCGGACAGCAAGCCTCATCCCCGGGCCTACGGCACCTTCCCACGCGTCCTGGGCCACTACGTACGCGAGGGGGTCATAAGCCTCCAGGAGGCGGTGCGCAAGATGACGGGCGCCCCGGCCCAGCGCATGGGCTTCAAGGACAGGGGCCTCCTCAAGGAGGGCTACAGGGCGGATATCACCGTCTTCGACCCGGCCGCGGTCCGGGACGAGGCCACCTTCACGGACCCCCAGAGGTACGCGTCGGGCATACACCACGTTGTGGTCAACGGCGTCCTAGTAATCGAGGGCGGTGAGTACACGGGAGCGCTGCCCGGGAAGGCGCTCCGGAAGCCCGTCTAGCCTGGCTCCCATCCTCATTTTTATTCGCCGGTTCCCCGGATCACTTGTCGCAGGTGACTCGATGGCCCAGACACTTAGAGGAGTCTCACCCAGCCGCGCCTGGGTCGCCGCCGTGGCCTTCTCCATCATTTTCACTGCCGTCATCTGGGTGACTGGGCCGAGCCTCCAAGGATTCCTCGCCACCCTTCTCCCCGACCAAGGAGCCTCCTGGTACTACTGGAAACTGCCCCTCAGAGACCCCGCCGCCATGGCCGTCGTGTGGGCCCTGTACTTGGGCCACCAGGCGTCCGTGTGGGCAGCCATCAGGTGGGCCGAGGTCAACCTCAGGGACTGGAGGAAGAGCCCCGACACACTGAACCGTTACAGCCTGACGGTCCTGGGCGTCAACGCCCTGTTCATGGTCCTCCACCTCGCCCAGACTCACCTCTGGTTCGACGGGCTCGCCCAGGACGCGCCCATATTCACGAGCCAGGGAAGCGTCATAATAATGCTCGCTGTGACGCTTATCCTCGAGAACAGGCGCAGGGGCTTCATACTGGGGAGGAGCCTCGGGAAACCCTTCACACCTGGCGTCGTGGCTTTCTTCAGGAGGGCCCACATGTACGTTTTCTCCTGGGCCCTAGTCTACACATTCTGGTTCCACCCCATGGCCTACGATCCTCAGCTCGTCTCCGGGTTCCTCTACATGTTCCTCCTCTTCACCCAGATGTCCCTGGCCTTCACAGGCGTCCACCTCAGGAGGTGGTGGATAATCCTCCTAGAGAGCTACGTAGCCGTGCACGCGTTGATCGTGGCTGTCTACAACACGGCCTTCTTCAGCAGCGCCGACATGTGGCCCATGTTCTTCACGGGCTTCGCCTTCATGTTCGTGTTCACCTACATCTACGCCCTAGACATCAGCGGCAGGGTCCGCCTGGCGGTGGCTGTGGCGTACGCGGCCGTCATCTCCTGGATATACCTGCCTGGGCCCATCGGGCTGGGGAGGAGCCTGGTCAACCTGACCCGCCTCGAGTTCCTCTGGATACCCATAATACTCTACGGGCTGGCCCTCGCCTTCGCCGCCCCGCTGTACCTGCTGAAGAGAGAAGGTTAGAGGTTGTTGAACATCCGGAAGTCTTCCTTCATGGTGTTCAGCACAACGTGGGTGTTGGTGCGCTCCACGAAGGGCATGCTCAGCAGGTCCTTGGGGAACTCGCTCAGCTCACGCCTGTTCCTGAACTTGGCCACCACCACAGAGTCTATCTCACCGGTGACGTCGTAGACGGCGCACACGTAGGGCAGCTTAGCTATCTCCCTCTGGGTCTCCAGGAGCTTGCCCTTGCTCACCGTCATCTCCGTTACCACAGTTAGCTCGAAGCCCAGCCTCTCGAAGTCCAGCATCACCGTGTAGTCCTTGATGACGCCGGCCGACTCCAGCCTCTGGACGTGGTTGATGACGGTGGCCGCCGAGACTCCTATGGCCTTGGCCAGGTCCCTGTAGCTCCTGTTGGAGTTCTTCAGCAGCTCCGCCAGGAGCTTCCTATCGATCTCATCTAACGCAAACATACCATCACCTTAAACACATGTTAACTGTTTTACCTGAATAGGTGACACACGTATATTAAACTTACCATAAAGTATATATTCGTTTAACACGCCGATGGTCCATGCTTGAAGACGGGATGCGAGCGGGGGTGCTGGCCGCCGTAGCGGTATCCCTGATTTGGGGTCTGAGCTTCGTCGCGGCCTCCATGGTCCTCAAGACCCTATCACCGGTGACGCTCGCCACGCTCAGGTTCATCTTGGCCTCCCTGCTGTTCGCGCCCGTCATCGCTTCAAACGCCTTGAAGGGGGCACTGCCATCAGGCGCCGACCTCAAAGAGATGGCTCTCCTCGGCTTCCTCAGCATCAGCCTCTACTTCTGGCTCCAGTACACCGGCGTCAAGTACGCCGGGGCTGGTGTGTCGGCTCTCCTCGTGGTGGGCTTCATACCCATACTCACGGGCGTAGCCTCCTCAGTCATCCTCAAGGAGTCCATGGGCCGGGGGAGAGTCCTGGGCGCCTCCACCGGGTTCCTAGGGGTGGCCATGATCACCCTGCCCAAGCTGACCGGCGTCAACGTGGACACCGGCTTCCTCTTCGGCGTCGCTTGCCTACTGGGGAACGCCGTCTGCTGGTCCCTGTACTCGACTCTCAGCAGGCGCCTATTGCAGAAAACGGGGAGGCCGGCTTACGTCACTAGCTACGTCACCCTCTTCGGGGCCCTCTTCCTGATCCCCTTGTCTCTGACCTCTGACTGGGGCTCACTGGGCGCCCTCACCGCTGGTCAGTGGGTCAGCGTCATCTACCTGGCCGTCGTGTGCAGCGGTGGAGGCTACCTGCTATGGAACTTCGCGCTCAGCCGCCTGGAGTCCGTCAGGGCAGCCATATGGCTGTACCTTGAGCCCGTGGCCGCCTTCCTGGGTGAGGCGGTGATCCTGGGCGTGGTGCCTGACGCCTTGATCGCGGCGGGGGGCACCCTCGTGCTTCTGGGGGCCCTCTTGACATCCGTCTCAAAGAGATAAAATTGCCTTAAAGACATCAACCCATATTCACATGAGTTTAGATTAATCGAGGAAACAGATACATGTGTATAGTTTCTCACCAGAAAACTATATATGCGTGAACTCTACGTTGTGGTTTATGCCTTCTAAACTGACCAACGGCGACGCCGTGGAGCCCATCATGGAGCTCGTGGCCCGCCACGACATAAAGTACGTCCGGCTCATCGTCATAGACTCCCTGGGGGGCCCCAGGGCCATGCTCATACCAGAGTACAACATCAGGGACGCCCTCACCCACGGGATAGCCTTCGACGGCTCCAGCGTCCCAGGGTTCGCGGAGGTGAACCGCAGCGACCTGAACCTCCACCCGGACCCGGCCACCTTCCTGGTGCCCATGTGGGAAACCCCCGGGATAGCACTCATGTTCTGCTACGTGAGCAACCCCGACGGCACCCCCTTCCCGGGTGACCCAAGGGGCCGGCTCAAGATGACAGTAGACGAGCTGGAGAAGGAGGGCTATGGCTTCAACACGGGCCCGGAGCTGGAGTACTTCTACGTCACCAACAAGGACGGTGTAATTGCTCCCTTCGGGAAGGGCGGCTACTTCGACCTGCCGCCCCTTGACCCCACGGAGAACGTGAAGCTGGAGACCCTGATGGTCCTGGAGGCGGCTGGGTTCATGCTGGACCGTGTCCACCACGAGGCGGCCAGCGGGCAGCAGGAGATCAACTTCAGGTACAGCGACGCCCTGAAGACGGCTGACAACGTCATCCTCTACAAGCTGGCGGTGAAGACAGTGGCCGAGAAGCATGAGGCCCTGGCCACCTTCATGCCCAAGCCATTCTGGGGCATCAACGGCAGCGGCTGCCACGTGCACCAGAGCATCATAGAGAACGAGACGGGGCGCAACGTGTTCGCGGACCCCGACGCCGAGCACGGGCTCTCAGACACGGCCAGGAACTACATAGGAGGCATGCTGAGTCACGCTAAGGCCATGAGCGCAGTGGTTGCGCCCCTGGTGAACAGCTACAAGAGGCTGGTGCCCCACTACGAGGCCCCCGTCTACGTGAGCTGGGGCTTCGCCAACAGGTCGGCCCTGGTCCGGGTACCTCTGGCCCCCGGGGAGATGAACAAGGTGACCAGGATGGAGTACAGGCACCCCGACCCTTCGTCCAACCCGTACCTCACCGCGACTGTGCTCCTGAAGGCCGGGATGGAGGGCGTGAAGAAGAAGATTGATCCCCCTGAGCCCATGGCTGAGAACATCTACCACCTGACGCCCAAGGAGGTTAAGAAGAGGGGCGTGGAGGTGCTGCCTGAGCACCTGGGGGAGGCCGTGGACTACTTTGAGGAGGACCCTCTGATGAAGGAGGCTCTGGGCGAGTACCTGCACGGTAACCTGGTGGAGCTTAAACGAAGGGAGTTCGAGGACTACCTGGGCTTCACCGGCGTCGAGTGGGCCGCCAGCAGGCCCAAGATCACCTCGTGGGAGTATGACAGGTACCTCACCAGGTGCTAGGCCCTGCACCCAATCTCAGCTATCTTCTGGGGTAGGTCGTCCAGTTCGTCCAGCATCCTCCGGTACCACCGGTCCAGGGTGTCCCTTATGGACTCCCTGAGGCGCTCCGGAGGCACGGCCCTGTAGATGTACTTGTAGCCGCCCAGGCCGATGAGCTCCTCCTCCCTGGTGGCCAAACCCTTCTCAACCAGGTTCTGCAGCAGCCTCTGGGCCGTGGACCTGCTCTTGTTCAGCCGCTCCGTGGCGTCCTGGATGGTGACGGGGCCAAGGTTCACCAGGACGCAGTAGGCCTGTATCTCGGTGGTCTTGATGCCCAGGGCGCACTTTATGAGCTCCTCCGGGCCTATCTCGGGGGCGTTGAGGATGCTCTGTATCTCTTTGAGGCTCATACTATGTTCAATGGTGGTGAACACCTTTAAATACCTTTATATTTTGTGACCGTCAACCAAGTACTGACACAGTATGCCTAAAACGGTTGAAGTGACTGACGCCTCGTTCGACGAGTTCGTGAAGAAGCACCCCAAGGTGATAGTGGACTGCTGGGCGGCCTGGTGTGGCCCCTGCAGGATGCTTAGCCCCATCATAGATCAGCTGTCCGAGGAGAAGACGGGTATCACGTTCGGGAAGCTGAACGTGGACCAGAACCGTGTGATCCCCATGCGGTACGGAATCATGAGCATACCGACTCTGCTCTACTTCAAGGACGGTGAACTGGTGGATAAGACCCTGGGTGCATTACCCAAGGTGGCCCTGGAAGCAAGGATAAGCGCTTTGATGGGTTAGGCCCGTCTAGGCTCGGCTCTTCAGCTTCTCCGTTATTTTAAGTAGCTCGTCCGGTGTGATGGGCTTGAGAAGGACCTCGTCTGTGCCGATCTGGCTTGGGTCCATGTTCTCCAGCATGTCCGTGTTGCCTGTGAGGAGGACCACGTTTATGTCGCTGTTCCTGTCCTTGAGGCGCCTGGAAAGCTCGCTGCCCGTGGTGTCTGGCAGCTTCAGGTCCAGGATGGCCATGTCGAAGTCCAGTTGGCTGGCCTTCAGCAGGGCCTGGTTGCCTGTGTTGGCCGTCTCCACGTAGAAGCCGGCGTCCTCCAGGAGTACCTTGAAGGTGTCTGTGAGGAACTCGTCGTCGTCCACTATGAGGACTGTGCCGAGGGGATCCTCGATGATGTTCACTTGCTCCTCGTATTCGTGGAGGGCCTCGCTGAAGTCTGGGTGCCCGTCCAGGATGTCCACTATGAGCTCTAAGCGCTCCACTAGAGCGTCCATCTTCTTCTCGTGCTCGTTGAGAACGTTGATGATGAGGTCAAGCACGTCTATCTTGTCTGTGAAGCTCATGTTTCTACCCGCTAACTCCCCGTACTAGAGGTTGTCTGATGGGTATATGAATTTTGAGGCTGATGTTTGGTGTAATTTGTTGACATTAGTATGTCGACGGCTATTTCTTGGTGTAGGTTGTGGTTGGTATGTGTTGATTCGTTTTTTAATTACGTTTCTCTGATCCATATCTGATGGTTGGCCTGTTGAGGTTGTCCCATGCTGTGCTCGCGCAGAAGATGCATGGTACTAAAGAAAAATAGGATTATGATGCGCTATGGTTCTTCCTTCTTTTTCCTGTATACTTCCTTGACCTTGTTGATCTCGAGAAGCGGCACGAACCGCCACCTCTTGATGGGCCAGTAGGCTCTCTCCATGTTTATCATCTGCTCCTGGGTGTCGAACTCGAACAACGCAAATCCCTTCGGCTCCATCCCCAGCCAGTAGCCGTCGATGAATTTTCCGTACTTTTTCTGCCACTTCTCGGGGTCCCGTCTGAGCTCTTCGCCGAGCTTGTCGTCCAGTTTGAACATCTCGTATATCTTCTCAGGGTCGTACTCCCAGAACCCAACGTACTTCAAACCACCAACCTCCACACGCCTCAGGTTCCACTCATCTTTCATTGAAGGCAGAACCATGATCAGAACTCACTAATCCTCTATTATGCAGTATCGCCTAAAACGATTAATATTGGTTCAAAATTAATCAAGTTGGTTTAATCCGTAATCATAGTTGAAGGAAGATGTTTGATTTGGCTGAAAAATTGGGCACCCAACCCACTACAGTTAACATGCTCATAGTGTCATCCCTGATATTCTCAAGCATCGCCACCTACCCTATCTACTTCGCCACAGCGCTCCTCCTCAAAGACATCAGCGAGTCCTTCGCCACCACCGTGGGTGTACTAGGCCTGATACAATCAGCGTCAAGCATGGTTACCCTGGTCTTCGCACTAATACTCAGCGCCCTCAGCCTCAAGCTCAACGCAAGAACCCTTCTCCTGTTGGGGCTCGGCTCCCTGGTCGCCTCTTCCCTGGGATGCGGCTTCGCCCAGAGCGCAACGATGATGTCCGTCTTCTACGCTCTCACAGGGGTGGGCGCCGCGGTGATCATGCCCATGGGGCTCACCCTGGTGTCTCAGCACGTAGCTGAGGGCAGCAGATCCAAGGTCATTGGATGGTTCACAGCCGGTTTCACCTTCTCTGGCCTGATAGGACCACCGATAGTAGGGTTCATAGCGGAGCACTATGGGTGGCGGATGGCGTATCTAGGCTACGCTCTACCCCTAACACTCCTCGGACTAGTCCTCTCCTTCACAGTTATACCTGTGTCAAGTGGTGGAGACTCTCAGACGGAAGTTGGGGGAAAGTTGTGGGACAGTTACCTGACGATCTTGAAAAGCAGATCAGCGTGCGCATGCCTGGTGACAACCATACTCGTCATGATCGCGTGGCAGGCCGCGGACCTCTACACGGCAGCCTTCTATAGGGACCGCTTCCTACTCACATTGACGGCGACGTCGCTGCTGCTGACGGCCACCTCACTATTCTTCACGGTCTCAAGTACCTTCAGTGGCAGAGTCATTGAGCGTTTCGGGAGGAAGCTTCTGGCGGTCGGGGCCATCTTCACCGCCGGTCTCATGGTGGCCTCATTCACAGCAGCCCCAATTCTTTACGCCTCCATGGCAGCCAGGGTCCTGGCCAGTGTGTTCGTCTCCCTCTTCTATAA
>Ga0068714_10005555_pt1 | contig 13320 bp, 16 predicted proteins | sample MTBNYHSulfiMetaG_FD_62988 | JGI IMG/M metagenome (GOLD analysis project Ga0068714, IMG submission 62988) | Enrichment culture microbial communities from rom New York Harbor, USA that are MTBE-degrading - MTBE-NYH (New York Harbor Sulfidogenic)... | ecosystem: Environmental > Aquatic > Marine >... | reverse complement strand
CCAGCAGGAGCAGATCCGCGTGCAGCTCTCGACCACCCTGATGGGGGTCTGCACGCAGCAGCTCCTGCCCACCGCCGACGGGCGCGGGCGGGTCGTCGCCTGCGAGCTCCTGGTGCCGACGCCGGCGGTGCGGCACCACATCAGGGAGGGCAGCACGCATCAGATCCCGAGCGCCATCCAGATGGGCGGCCAATACGGCATGCAGACCATGGACGGAGCCCTGGCCGACCTGGTGCGCACGGAGCGGATCGCGATGGAGACCGGCCTGCGCCGCTGCGCGGACGAGGACGCCTTCCGGCGCCTCGTCAAGAAGGGGGGTTGATGCGGTACCCCCCCCCGCCCCGGCTGCGATCGAACCAGCGACACCAGGTTCAGGGGTCATGAGCCGGCGTGACGGCCGTCACCGGCCTCCGACTCCCGGTCCTGCCGCTGTGCCCACGCCCGGCTCAGCCCGCGACTCCGGCGGCGATGGCCTGATGGACGAGGTGCCGGTGCAGGTCCTGCTCGGCCGCGTGGTGTGCCGGGCGGAGGTCGAAGACTACGCGCCTCACCGTCCCAGTGAAGGCGTAGGGAGCCTTGTCCTCGTACTCCCGGTCGACGACCCGACCGTCGTCGCGGCTGACATCCATCCCGGCGTCCTCACTCCACATGAACGGGACGGTGTGCTCGAGCCGCCCCTCGCCCACCTGCTCGTCGCCGATAAACAGCGTGACGCGGGTGAGCGAGGCCCGGCGCGCCATCGTGCGGCCGCGGACGCAGCCGCTGAGGACGCGCCGGTCCAGTCCCGTCGTGAAGCGCCTCCGACGCCGGGTGCGTCAGGCGCGGCGTCTCACGAAGCCGGAGATGATGCTGAGCACAAGCAGTATCAGCGCGATGATGAGGATCCAGCGCAGCGCCTCGACGAACAGGCCGACGCCGCCGAGGACCAACGCGAGCAGCAGCAGCAGAAGCACAAGCCACATACGTCCCTCCCGAGTCGTGAGCGGGACCCTCGCCTCGGGTCCCGTGTTCACGACGTACCCGTCGCGCCCCGGCGGGACGCCGTCAGCGACCCGCTCGGGCGGCGTCGCGCCTGCCAGCTCATCCCGTTCGCCCGATCTTGGACCGAGCCTGCCCGCGCGCGCTGCGACGGGTGGCACATCGACGGTCTCGTGCGGCATGGGTGAAGTCGAAGTGGTGCCCCCGGCTGGAATCGAACCAGCGACACCAGGTTTAGGAAACCTGTGCTCTATCCACTGAGCTACGAGGGCACTATGCCGATGTGCAGGGGTTTTCGCCTGTAGCGGCTCGGCAAAGGATACCACGGGCCACTCCTGAGGTGCGAAGCGTGCGGAGAGGAGCGCCGCGAGGCCGCGCCTCGACACGGCGATCCAGCGAACTGCCGACACTGCTCGGTCCACACTGGCAGGATCGACGGGCGGCGGCCTCCCGGCTCCGAAGGTGAAGCGACGTCACACGACGACCGCGTCCGAGTCGGCCTGCGGACGGCGAGGATCGACGCGCAGTGCGCGTGATGTTCGCACACGTCGGGAGGAGTCGTCCGAGCCGTGACGGGGGCACATACCTCCAAGAGCCGGGCATGTCGGGCACGCGCAGGTCCCCACGACCGCGCCGGCCGCGACACGGCACGGCGGCGAGGATCACGGCCTCCCGTCGCGACCGGGTGGCACGGAGAGGAGAGCGCGATGAGCGGCGAACGGGACGCAGCCGGGATGCACGGTGTGGACGTGGAGGTGCTCACGACGGTCGACCTCGGCCCCGAGATCGAGGGCATGGCAGGACGCCGGCTTCGCATGCGGAGGGTGACCATCGAGCCGGGAGGCGTCTTCGGCCCGGTCCACGACCACAAGGGCAGACCGGGAACCGTCTACATACTGCAGGGGATGATCACCGACCACCGGGACGGCGTCGCCACCGACTACGGGCCGGGGGTCGGCTGGCCCGAGGACAGGAACACCCTGCACTGGCTCGAGAACAGAGGAACCACGCCTGCGGTGGAGATCTCCGTCGACATCGTCAGGCAGGAGTGAGCCGAAGCCCGGCTCACTCGCCCGGCAGCAGACGCTCGAGACCGTCGAGGATCAGGCCGAGGCCGAAGTCGAAGGCCGCGTCGTGGTCGAAGGGCGTCGTCGCGAACTCCATCGCCACCCTGACCGCGTTCGGGTACGCGCCCTCGGGGATGGCCGCCAGGACCTCCTCGGCGGCATCGGTCGCGGTCGCGCCCTCGTCCAGGGCGAGACCGGACTGCCGGCGCTCGAAGCCGTAGATGTAGCCGTCCACCACGAGGAAGGCGTTCGCCGCGGCCGCCGGTGAGAACCCGGCCCCGATGAGCACGCCGAGGACGCCGTCCACATAGGACAGGCTGTGGGGCCCGGTCCGGTCGCGCGAGTCGTGGAGGGGCGCGGCCCACCTGTGACGCGCGAAGACCTCGCGGGCGGAGATCGCCCGGCGCCTCATCGCCTCCTTCCAGCCGACGCCTTCGCCGGGCACCTCGATCTCCGCGATCGCCAGCTCGACCATGCCGTCGAGGAGGTCGTCCTTGCCGGCCACGTGGTTGTAGAGCGACGCCGCCTCCACCCCGAGCTCGCGTCCGAGCTCGCGCATCGTGACCGCCTCGATGCCGCGCTCGTCCGCAAGCGCCACCGCCGCGCGGAGGACACGCTCCCGGTTGAGCGTGTCCCGAGGCCTCCTGCCGCTCGCCACTCGAGTGATCGCGAACCTCCTTGTCGTACCGCAGCCCTACCACACGTTGACATACTAACACTGTTAGTGCAGACTGGCATCGTAAACTAACAGCGTTAGTATCGAGAGGAGCCAGGATGTCAACCGAAGTCTACGATCGTCGATCGCACGCCGGGCTCGCGCGGGCCACGGGCGCCCTTTACCTCGCCTACATCGCCGCGTCCGTACTGGCCGACAGGCTCGGGCACATCGGGCTGGGCAGTGCGCAGCAGCTCTACGGGGCCACACTGACCGACGGCCTCGCCTTCCGTGCCGGTCTGGTCGTGGCGCTCGTCTCGGCGCTGCTCTTCGCGCTCGTCGCCTGGGGTCTCTACGTCCTTCTGCGGCCCGTGAGCCGGGAGCTTGCGCTGCTCTTCCTGCTGCTCAACGCCATCGGTGTCGCCATCCAGTGCGCCAGTATGCTGCCGCTGATCTCGGCGCTGCTGCAGGGCGACCCGGGCACCGGCATGCAGGTCTTCTCGTCGCAGGAGCTCGCCGGGCTCGGCTCGCTGGCGGCGAGCACCTACAAGACCGGCTTCGTCACCGCCCAGCTGTTCTTCGGCGCGTGGCTCTTCCCGCTCGGCTACCTCGTCTACAGGTCCCGCGTTCTGCCTCGGCTCCTCGGCGTGCTCCTGCTGCTCGACGGCGTCGCCGTAGCGATCTGGTTCCTCCAGGCACTGCTGCTGCCGGCCCATCACGGGATCAGCAGGCCGGGGCTGGTCGTGAGTTTCCTCGCCGAGTTCGGGCTGGCGCTGTGGCTGCTCGTCAGAGGCGTGCGTTCCGCGTCCGGCTCCCCTCGAGCCGAGCGCCGTCCCGCGAGCGGTCCGCAGGGGTCCTCGCCGGCGACCTCGGCATCCTCGACAGCGATCGCGTCGTAGAGCGGCCGCCGTCCGCGCGATCCATTCCCTGAGCGGGCGCACGCCCGGGGAGGGTTCGGACCGCGGACGGCGCCCCTCGCGCCGGCGGAGTCCGTCCTCGCGACCCGGCTGAACATCGAGACTCAGACGATGCGGACCCGATGCGTGAGCCGCTCTGCTAGCATGTGCGGGCCGCCACCGACCCCCGGGACCGCCCATGCCCGCACGACGCGACCGGTACAAACGCATCCGCAACGTCCTCCTCGTCGTCCTCGTCCTCAACGTGGCGGTGGCGCTGGCGAAGCTCGTCTACGGCGTGCTCAGCAACTCGGCGGCGATGGAGGCCGACGGCTTCCACTCGCTCTTCGACGGCGCCTCCAACGTCATCGGCCTGGTCGGCATGTGGTACGCGGGCCGGCCGGCCGACGAAGAGCATCCCTACGGCCACGACAAGTTCGAGACGTTCGCCGCCGCCGTCATCGGCGGGCTGCTCGTCTTCGCCGGCTACACGGTCGGTCGGAGCGCCGTCGACAGCCTGGCCGGTTCCGGCCTGCCCACCGAGGTCACGACCGTCTCGTTCGTCGTCATGCTGGGCACGCTCGCCGTCAACATCATCGTCACGACGTGGGAACGGCGAGCCGGACGACGGCTCGACAGCGAGGTCCTGCTCGCGGACGCGAGACACACGCTGAGCGACGTCATGGTGAGCGTCGGCGTGATCGTCAGCCTCGTCCTCGTGCGGCTGGGCTGGGCGCAGGCCGACGGCGTGGTCGCCCTGCTCGTGGCGGCGGCCATCCTGCGGACGGCCTGGAGCATCCTGCGCGGCGTGCTGCACACGCTGGGCGACGCCGCCCGCCTGCCGACCGACGCCGTGGCCACCGTCGCCTGCAACGTGCCGGGCGTGGTCGGCTGCCACGCCGTCCGCACCAGAGGCCCGGAGAGCCACGTGTACGTCGACCTGCACATCCAGGTCGACCCGGAGACGACGGTCGCGCGCGGCCACGCCCTCACGCACGAGGTCGAGCGCGCGCTCCGGCGTGTCTTCGGTCAGATCACCGACGTCGTCGTGCACCTCGAGCCCACCGAGCGGGCGCCCGAGCGCGAGCCCGGCGAGAGTAAAGGCTGATCCGCCCGAGGGCGCGGGTCGCCGGCCCGGCCCCGCGCCCGCTTCAGCTGCTGCCGTAACGTCCACAGCTCGCGCTGCGCCTCGAGCTCGTCGATCGCCTCGCGGCGGCGGTCGGCGAGCTCACGGACGTGGCAGACGCGAGGGAGGGCGGTCGAGACGGCGCGCGACCGGCCCTCTACCGAGCGGACCGGCGGTCACCGCCCGACACCCGGATCCACCCTCCCGCGGCGATCCGGCGCCCGCGCGGCCTCGGTGGCGCGTCTCAGGCCAGCGCGTTCGTGATGAAGGTGGTGACTTCCGCCTTGCTCGGGACGCGACCGCTGGAGACGACGGTGCCGTCGATGACGAGGCCCGGCGTCGACATCACGCCGTAGCTCATGATGGCCTTCATGTCGGTGACCTTGACGACCTCGGCGTCGGTGACGGCGAGGTCGGCGACCGCCTCCTTCGTGACGGCCTCCAGCTTCTGGCAGTTGGCGCAGCCGGAACCGAGGATCTCGAGCTTCATGGGTGACTCCGTTTCTGACGTGGCTTAGCGGACGGACTTCGTGCGGCCCCGCGAGCCGGCGGTAGCGCAGGCCGTGGCCGTCTCGCGAGCGGCAGGAGGCGGCATACTGCGCAGGCGCCGGACGTAGGCGATGAAGCCCTCGAGGTCGGCGTCGAAGCGCTCGTGATCGATCGAGTAGTAGGTCCTCGCGCCCTCGTCGCGCACGTTGACCATGCCGGCCTCCCTCAGCAGCCCGAGGTGGTGGGAGACGAGCGGCTGGCTCAGGTCGAGCGGCCCGGTCATCTCGCAGACGCAGCGCTCGCCGCCGAGCAGGAACTCGATGATCTGCGCCCGTGTCGGGTGGCTCAGCGCCTTGAAGAGAGGCACGTAGTCTTCGATGGTGCCCTCGGGCGCGGGCTGCGTGGCCATCAGGTCGCCTCCTCTCCGCCGAGCGGCGGGTCGCGGGTGCTCGCACATCTTACATTGACAAACGTTTATGGTCAAGGTACTTTGATATAAACGTTTGTCAATCAACGGACCGGGCGCCGGTCACGAGTCGCACGGCGCCCCACCGAGCGGGACAGGGAGCGCACCGTGAGCGAGACGGTAGGGATGCAGTCGGCCGGCCGGGAGACGCGTGCCCTGGAGAAGCGGTCCCGGCGACGCCCCTGGCGCGCCGCGGCCGACGGCTTCCTGCGTCTCCCCGCCTGGGCGCGCCTCGTCCTCGGCGTCGGCCTCTGGGCCGTCGTCTACCACTACTGGCTGCCGTTCAACGTCTGGCTGTTCGAGGACACGCTGCGCCTGGGCAGCAGCCGCTGGGCCTCCGCGCTCCAGTTCTTCGTCTACGACAGCGTCAAGGTCCTGCTGCTCCTGCTCCTGGTCGTCTTCGGCGTCGGCGTGGTGCGCTCGTTCTTCAGCCCGGAGCGCACGCGGGCCCTGCTCCGTGGCCGCCGCGAGACCACGGGCAACGTGATGGCCGCGAGCCTCGGCATCGTCACCCCCTTCTGCAGCTGCTCCGCGGTGCCGCTCTTCATCGGCTTCGTGGAGGCAGGCATCCCCCTGGGCGTCACGTTCTCGTTCCTCATCGCCGCGCCGATGGTCAACGAGATCGCCCTGGTGCTCCTGTACGGCATGTTCGGCCTCCGCGTCGCCGCCCTCTATCTGGTCACCGGGCTCGTCATCGCCATGGTCGCCGGCTGGGTGATCGGGCGCTTCAAGATGGAGCCCTACGTCCAGGACTGGGTGCGCGAGATCAGGATGGGAGAGGCTGCCGCCCCGGGTGAGGGACTCACCTGGGAGGACCGGCTGAGCTACGCCTGGCAGGCGGTGAAGGACATCGTCGGCCGCGTGTGGCCCTGGGTGCTCGCCGGCATCGCCGTCGGCGCCCTCATCCACGGCTACGTGCCCGAAGACGCGCTCGCCGGGATCATGGGGGCCGGGACCTGGTGGTCCGTGCCGGCGGCCGTGCTGCTCGGCATCCCCATGTACTCGAACGCGGCCGGGATCATCCCCGTCGTGCAGGCGCTGCTGGAGAAGGGCGCGGCACTAGGCACCGTGCTCGCCTTCATGATGAGCGTCATCGCCCTCTCGCTGCCCGAGACGATCATTCTCAAGAAGGTCCTCAAGTGGCAGCTCATCGCCGTCTTCCTCGGCGTCGTGGGCGCCGGCATCGTGCTCGTCGGACTCCTGTTCAACGCGGTCCTCTGAGCCCCGGCCGCCGGCGACCGGTCAGTGCCCGGCGGCCGGGGCCCGGCGCGACAGTGCCCGCGGGAGGTCCTGCCCAAGCTCGAGGACCGGGCGGAAGAGGTCGCCGTGGGTCGCGACGCGCTCCAGCACCGCGTCCGGACCGAAGACGAGGCCGGAGGCGGCCCGCTCGACCTCCGCCCACGTGACCGGCGCGGACACGGTCGGCCGCGGGCCCGCGCGCAGCGAGTACGCGGCCACTGTCGTCTTGTGCGCGTCGTTCTGGCTCCAGTCGACCAGCACCTTGCCGGCCCGCTCCGCCGTGGACATCAGGCTGGTGACGCGCTCCGGGTCGCGACGGGCGAGCGCCTCGGCGACGGCCCTCGCGAACCCCTTGGTCCGCTCGTACCCGCTCTCGGTGTCGAGCGGCACGTAGACGTGCAGGCCTTTGCCGCCGCTCGTCTTCGCGACGCACTCGAGCCCCACCTCGCGCAGCAGCCCGCGCAGAAGGAGACCCACGCGGCAGGCGTCGACGAGGTCCGCCGGCGGTCCCGGGTCGAGGTCGAAGACGAGCGCGGTCGGCTGCTCCGTAGTGTCACCCAGGTGGAGATAGGGGTGCAGCTCGAGCGCGCCGAGGTTCACGACCCACATCAACGCCGCCAGGCCGTCGATGCCGCAGAAGCCGATCGAACCGTACCGGACGGAGGGCACCTCGTGCGTCTCTACCCACTCCGGCCGGTGGTCCGGGCAGCGCTTCTCGAAGAACGACTCGCCCTCGACGCCGTCCGGGTAGCGGCGCAAGGTGACCGGCCGCCGCGCCAGGTGAGGGAGGAGCACCGGCGCGGCGCGCCGGTAGTAGTCGAGCACGGCGGCCTTCGTCGTCCCCGTCCGGGGGTAGAGGACCTTCTCGAGGTGCGTGAGCTCCAGCGTGCGGCCCTCGACGACGACGCGCGCCATCTCTAGCCGCCGCTGCGCGCCTTCTCGAGGCTCTCTTCGAGGGCGGCGAGGAGCGCCGAGGCCTCCTCGCCGCCGGCCTCGGCGTACTCGGGCTGCGGCGCCTCCACGGTCCCCGCCTCCTCGCGCCTGGCCGCGATCAGCTTCTCGAGACGGTCGCGATCGCGGTCCCGGTAGCGCCTCGGCTTGAACGTCGACGCCATGTCCTCGATGGCCTCCGCCATGGCGTCGACGTCGTCGGCGTCCGGCGCGGCCGCGGGAGCCAGCTCCGACGGGTCGCGCACCTCTGCGGCGAAGTGCAGGAGGAGGAGGCAGAGGGCGCCCTGCAGGCCGGTCACGGCCGCGAGGTGCTCGCGGCGACGCAGGACGAAGCGCGCGAGACCGGCGCGGCCGGTCCTCTCCAGCGTCTGGGCGAGGAGCCGGTACGGCTTCTCCGAGCCCTTCGCCGGGAGGAGGTAGTAGGGGCGATCGAGGTAGACCGGGTCGATCGCCCCGACTTCGACGAACTCCTCGATCTCGATGCTGCGACTGCGCTCCGGCGCCACGGACTCCAGCTCCTCGTCGCTGACGACGACGAACGCGCCCTCCTCGACCTCGTACCCCCGCACCTGGTGCTCGCTCGGCACCGGCTTCGGCGGCTCGTGGGCCGGGCACACCATGACGCGGGCGAGGGGGGCGTGGTCTTCGTCGTGCAGCAGCGTGAAGCGGAGGCTGCGGTCGCGCACGGCGAGGTCCATGGTGACCGGTATGGTCACGAGCCCGAAGCTCACCGTGCCGCTCCAGATCCTCTCGGGCATGGTCAGCCGACCTCCGGACGTTCGCGGACGACGTCCCCCGGCGGCACGTCGGCGCGCAGCCCCTCGAAGGCGGTCTGCTGCAGGCGGCCGCCCTCCGGCCAGCGCCGGTAGGCGACCTGGACGACGAGCTCGGGGGTCACGGCGTGCAGGCCGACCGGGCGCTTCTCGAGCGCGAACGGGTCGGCGTCCGTCTCGAGCGGCCGCAGCAGCCCGAGCAGCCGGCGGTGGTCGTCGTCGGAGAACCCGGAGCCGACCCGGCCGACGTAGCGCAGGCGGCCGCCATCGTCATAGACGCCGAGCAGCAGGCTGCCGATCTTGCGGTCGATCCCCGCCTGCGGCGTCCACCCTCCGATCACGAACTCCTGCGCGCGCACGAGCTTGACCTTGCGCCACGCCCCCGAGCGCCGGCCCGGCTCGTAGCGGCTGTCGAGACGCTTGGCCACGACACCCTCGAGCGCGTGCTCCCGGGCCGCGGCCAGCATCGCCGCGCCGTCCGCGTGGCTCCGCGGCACGCGGACGCGCGGCCCCGCCGGCGCCAGTCCCTCGAGCACCTCGCGGCGCTCGCGGTACGGTCGCTCGAGCAGCGACTCGCCGCCCAGCTGCAGCACGTCGAAGACGAAGTAGAAGACGGGCACCCGGGCGGCGACCTTGGCCGCCCTGCCCGGGCTGAGGTGCATGCGACGCTGGAGCCGCGCGAAGCTCGGCCGACCGGACGCGTCGAGGGCGACGAGCTCGCCGTCCAGCACGACCGCCTCGCCGAGGCCGTCGAACGCGTGCCGGAACTCCGGGTAGCGCCCGGTGACGTCGTTCAGCCGGCGGCTCTCGAGCCGCAGGTCGCGGCCGTCCCAGTAGGCGAGGCAGCGCACGCCGTCCCATTTGAACTCGCACCCCCACCCGTCACCGCGCGGCAGCGAGGAGAGCCGTGCCAGCATTGGCTCGACGTGGGCCGGCAGGGCCCGGGCCTCGCAGTCGGGGCACAGCGCTTCGGAGCCGGGCGTGACGCAGTGCTCGCAGCCCGGCGCGTCGCAGACCGCGCAGTGCCGCCCCGAGTGGAACGCGTGCGGGGCCCCGCAGAACGCGCAGACCACCTCGCGGGGCTCGCCGTCGCTCGCCACGAGCGGCGCCGGGGGCGCGCCCGCGCCGCCCACGTCTCCCGATCCACCCACGCCGACCATCCGCTCACGCTCCTCCGGCACGGGCCAGCTCGAGACTCTTCTCGAGCGTCTCGAGCAGCTCGTCGTCCTCGGTCGGCGCCTTCTCCTCGGGCTCGACGAGCGTGATCTCCTCCCCCTCGGCCTTGCGGCGGATCAGGTCGCGCACGGCCTCCGCGTGCTCGTCGCGGTACGACTCGGGCTCGAACGGCGCTCCCAGCTCCGCGACGAGGTACTCGGCGGTCTGGCGCTCCTTCTCGCGCACGCTCACGCGGCGCGGCAGGTCGAGGTCGTCGACGTGCACGACCTCGTCACCGTAGCGGACCGTCACGAGTCTGAGCACGGAGCCGCCGGCGCTGAGCGCGCCCAGGTACGACCGGTTCCGCATGACCCACCGACAGATGCCGACACGGCCGGCACGGGCCACCGCCGCCGTGAGAGCCGCGTAGGCCTTCTCCCTCCCGTCCGGCCCCAGGTAGTACGTCCTGTCGCAGTAGCGCGCGTCGACCTCGTCCGGGCCGACGAACTCGAGCACCTCGATCGTGCGCTCCGACTCGGGCCGCAGGTCGCGGAGATCGTCCGGCTCGAGCACCACGAACTCGTCCGGACCGACCTCGTAGCCCTTCACACGGTGCTCGCGGGGCACGGGCTCCTCGTGCACCGGGCACATCATCTCCTGACGCAGCGGCATGCTGTCGTCGTCGTGCAGGAGGCGGAAGTGGATGCGCACGTCATCCAGGGCGGTGTAGAGCTTCACCGGCACGCCGACGCCGCCGAAGCGGACCGCCGCCTTGTAGACGGCACGCCCGAGGGGCGGATGTGTCTGCGCGTCCATCTGGAGTCACCATCCCAGGCGGGCAGCGGATCGTCCGTGTCGCCGCGGCCGCTGCCGCCGCCTCGTATCGCCGCGGCGCTCCTCGACGGCGTCGGCGCCACCTCGACGGCGTCGGCGCCACCACGGCGGCGGCGTAGCCACCACGGCGGCGGCGCCGCGACCCCGTCGCCTCGAGGCACGGGGCGGCATGATCCACGCGTCCATCTACGCCTGCCCGCATCCCGGCGTCGAAAAACGGTTGGGGGGCGGCCGCCCCGCCCGAGCCCCGCGCACGGAGGCGTCGCGGCGGCGCCCGGGGCGTGTCCCCACGTCACCGCGCTCGTGCGCTCCGCACTCCGCCCCAGGGCATCGGCGTTGGCCGGAGGTATGGTTCCTGCACAGGATGGCCTCGGAGGAAGGGAGAGCATTGCGGGAGCGGCGGCGGGCGGCGCCGCGGCCGCAAGGCCTACGGCGCCGACGAGCAGGACCAGTCCGGCTCCGGCGGCGGCGGCGGCGTGCAGGCCGGCCCCGTGGGCTACATCGAGCTCCGCGACGGGCGCGCCCGGTTCACTCGCGTCGCCGACCCGGCCCGGCCGGTGGCGCTGGTGACGCTGCCGCTCGCCGCCGTCGCGCTCGCGGTCATCGCCACCGTGAACCTCGGCAGGCTCACGAGGCGCAGCTGAGCCGGGCCGCGCCCGACCGTCGGGCGTGACCCGGCGCGCGACACCTCGCGGCCGACGCCGGCGCCCGAGCCGAAGAGAGTATTATGAGCGTATGCCAGCAATCGGCGAGAAGGCAGTGAGTCCGTCACCGGGCGCCGCAGCGCCCACGGAACGGCGAGCAGCGAGCGCACGACGGCACCCGGTGGCAGCATGCCGTCGCGCGAGGAGGGAGGTCCGGTCATGACGCCGCAGAGTGGTCTCGTCTCGAGCGACCGCGACGGCTTCGAGGCCGTCGTCCGCGACCCGTGTCACGTACGGCGCTTCCTCGAGGAGGAGATCCCGCGCGCCGACGTGGAGCACATGGTCGGCGTCGCGACCTACGCGGTCAGCGCGTGCAACTCGCAGTCGTGGCGCTTCATCGCGATCCAGGACCGCGAGGTGATCGCCGCCATGCAGGCGGCCGTGCTCGAGCGCTTCGAGGAGCTCGCGATGCGCCCGGGCCTGGCCCTGCAGGAGCAGAAGCGCATGGTGGCGCGGCAGCAGGCGCTCATGTTCGCCAAGGCGCCGCTCAGCGTCGCCGTGCTGGCGCTGCCGAGCATGTCGCCGATGGAGGAGCTCATGGAGCTCGCCGGCATGAGCCGCGAGGAGCACGACCGCATCTGTGCGCGGCCGGAGCTGCAGAGCGCCGGCGCGGCGGTGCAGCTGCTCGCCACCGCCGCGCACGCGATGGGCTACGCCGCCTGCTGGACGTGCGCGCCGATCGTGGCCGGCGAGCGGCTCGAGGAGATCCTCGGTGTCGAGCCGCCGGCCCGGCTCGTCGCCCTCGTGCCCATCGGCCGGCCGGCGGAGCTGCCGGCGGCCCACAGGCGGCTGCCGCTCGAGCAGGTGCTCAGCTTCCGCTGAGGCGCGCGTCGCGGGCCGGCCGCCGGCGAGGGGGCGGCCGGCCGGCGCCGCGCCGGCCGCGCTCGCCGTGCGACCCGTCGCGGCCGAGCCGCGAACGGCCGCGGCCGCCGCTCCCGAGGGGAGCGGCGGCCGCGGCCGTCACACACATGTGCTGGGGCTTACTTGCTCTTGCCGATCTTGAACATCTTCGTGCCGCACTCCGGGCAGACGCCCTGAGTCGCAGGCTTGCCGTTCTTCATGGTGACCTGCTTCTCGTCCTTCATCGTCCTCTTGGCGCGGCACTTGACGCAGTAAGCCTCGGTTGCCATGTCGTGCTCTCCTTTCCGGGCCCAGGACCCCTGGCCCGCCCCCGTAGGTTCGCGCGCAGTATAGTGCGTGGACCGCACGCACGCAACGAGGCTGACAGGCTCGGCCCCAGCCTCGTGTTGCCCGTTCGACACGTCACTGGTACAACCCTCTCGGCGAGACGCTGCACAAGAGTGTCCCCTGGCTGAAAGGATGACGATGAATGAGGAGCTCCAGGCCAGGATCCGCAAGCTCGTCGCCGACGAGAACGTGAAGCACGTCCAGCTCTGGTTCACCGACATCCTCGGGGGCCTCAAGATGGTCGAGATCCCTGACCGCCAGCTGGACGGCGTCCTCGAGAGCGGCGCCCCCTTCGACGGGTCCTCCATCACCGGCTACGCCGAGATCGAGGAGTCGGACATCGTGGCGATGCCCGACTGGACGACCTTCACGGTGCTGCCCTGGTCGCAGAACCAGGAGCGCACCGCGTTCGTCTTCTGCGACGTCCTCGACCGCAACTACCACCCGTTCGAGGGCGACCCGCGCTGGGTGCTCCGGCGCCAGCTCGAGCGCGCCCGCCGGCACGGCCTCGAGTTCTACGTCGGGCCCGAGCTCGAGTACTTCTACTTCAAGAACGGTCGCACGCCCGAGCTCACCGACGAGGGCGGCTACTTCGACGTCCTCCCCGCCGACCTCGGCAACGACCTGCGCAAGCAGACCATGCGCACGCTCGACAAGCTGGGCATCCCCATGGAGGCCTCGCACCACGAGGTCGCCCCGTCGCAGCACGAGATCGACCCGCACTACGACGAGGCCCTCCTCATGGCCGACCGCGTCATGATCTGCCGCCTCATCGTCAAGGAGGTCGCGGCCCACAACG
>Ga0068714_10005553_pt1 | contig 13327 bp, 11 predicted proteins | sample MTBNYHSulfiMetaG_FD_62988 | JGI IMG/M metagenome (GOLD analysis project Ga0068714, IMG submission 62988) | Enrichment culture microbial communities from rom New York Harbor, USA that are MTBE-degrading - MTBE-NYH (New York Harbor Sulfidogenic)... | ecosystem: Environmental > Aquatic > Marine >... | reverse complement strand
CTTCAAAGCCTCCGCGAATTGTCCTTGAATCCTTTCATCCACCTGATTCAACAGACCATCCATCGATTCCCTGCCTCCTTCCCCAGACCCCTTTTATCTTCAAACGCTGTCAGTCGCCCGACGCCTCATTCTTCCCGGCCGAGAAGGCATCATCCACCAAATCTTGATACCGTAGGCGCCTTGAGAGCGATTTCTCCTGGGGCCTTGAGTCGCTGACATCCGCCCCAATCTCCCTATCGTTGAGGGGTTCGACTTACGCCTCTCCTATCCATGATGTCCCATATCCGGCGGAAAGCAGTAGGCGGCAAAATGGCTCTCAAGTTCTTTGATCTCAGAAAACCAGTCAATCGGCTGCGTTATCAATTCAGTCGCTCGCTCGGCCATTTCATCTCTGCTGGCCAAATCCCAGTAGGTCCGGCACGATATCTTGTCTCCCTGAATGAGCCCCGAGACAATCAGAAATGGCTTGGCATGCTGTGCAAGACTCTTGGCGACCATCACCCCTTCTGCCCGCACCCGCAGGCCGTAGCAGCGGAAAAGCCCGAGGATGATGAGATCGGCGGTCTTCATCATTTCCGGCGTGAGCATGGATTCGCCGTAGGTCATGAAATAAGCTTCTGTCTTGTTGTTCACGCAGATCTTCATATAGTTTGAAATCGTCTGCGACAGATATCCATTATCCGTTATGATCACTATGCACTTGGACGACATGTTATGCTTCCTGGAAAAAATGCCTTTCCAGCGTTTTTCGTTGGAGAAGCCCGCTCATTTCCGTGGTTTCATCCACGATTCTGCCGTTGCTCATGACGACCGCCCGGTCCACCCAATCGGATACATACCTAAGGTTATGCTCGACGATGATGCAGGAGATTCCGAATCTTTCGTCAAGCGCCCGCATCCCCTCGAGGACCGCCCCAGCAGCCTTTGGGGAAAGGCCCGCGCAGGGTTCATCCAGCAGGTAGACAACGGCTTCAGGGTGCACCGTCATCCCCATAGCGAGCGCTTGTCGTTCCCCGCCGGACAGCGTCCCTGCACGCGCCCCCAATTTCTTCTCCAAGAACGGAAAGGTATGCATCACTAATTCCATCACCTTCCTTTTTTCGATTTTGCCGAGATACATGTGGCTTAACAGAAGGTTTTCCTGAACCGAGAGGCTTGCGAAAACATTCCGCTGTTGAGGAAGATAGGCCACGCCCATCAGTATCCGCTTTTCGGTTGGAAGCCCAAGCACCGATTTTCCGTTGATCAAGACATCTCCCTGAAGGACCCTGGCCTGTCCGATAATGGCCTTGATCAGGGTGGATTTGCCGCAGCCGTTCGGTCCCACAAGGAGAACCTTCTCTCCGGGCTTCAGTTCCACATCCAAATCGGAAACGATGGGAGTCCCATTGTAGCCGGCCTTTAGTGATGTCAACCTAAGAGGCGGTTCTGAATCTGTTTCAGATTGTTTTTGGGAAAGTTCCAACATGCTACAGTCCTATATAACGCTCACGAACATTTGGATCTTCAAGGACGTGATCGGAACGGCCAACCCATGCAATGCGGCCCTCGTGGATGAAGTAGACCCAGTCCGATATTTCAGCCACCACACGCATATTGTGTTCGATCAGCGCAATGGTAATCCCCATTTCCCGGTTCAACCGGTCCAGCATCCGAATCATTTTTTCAAGCATGGCAGGCGCGAGGGCGGATGTCGGTTCATCCAGAAGGAGGAAGGTGTATTTTTTCGCCAGAAGTCTGGCGAGTGCAAGCAGTTTCTGCTCGCCGCGAGAGAGTTCGGACCCATGCAGGGCTGCCTTATCCGCAAGGCCGACGAACGATAGCCATTCCATGGCTTCGTTTAGGTGATCTTCTTCAACCTTTTTCCGCCTTATGAAATTCAACAGGACCCTGAAAGGCCGGCTTTCACGGTAATCCATTATGGCCAAAAGGACATTTTCGAGGACAGAGAGGGTCCGGAACACACGAACATCTTGATATAGTCTTCCGATACCCATCCTGGCAATTTTCCACGGAGGTCTTCCAGCGATGTCGACCCCGTTATATAGGACTCCGCCCGAATCGCACGGAATGACGCCGCTCACAATATGAAAAAGTGTCGTCTTCCCGGCGCCGTTGGGGCCAATAAACGCGGTGATCTCACCGGGCATCACTTTGGCCTTGATACCATCCAGCACCACGGTCTTTCCGAAGCGCTTGGTCACCCCGTCTATGATCAATTCATTCTTCATCCAGTCCTTATGTGATCACCTGACCCTGAATTCACCGGCGAGCCCTTGAGGTCGCCAATACATCAAGGATATCAGCATCAATCCATAGATGATCTGGCGCGTATTCGCGGCCACGGCATCAGGCAATCCAACAAAGCGGAGCAGTTCCGGCAGCAGCACCATGAAGATCACGCCAAGAAACGGCCCAATCCGATTTCCCGATCCGCCGATTAACAGAATGCAAGCCTGAAAGATGCTTTCCTGCAATGTAAACGATGTGGGATCAATATAGGTTACATATGAGGCAAAGCATGCCCCAGATACAGCGGCGATGGCGCCGCCTATGGTCATGGCGATGGAGTATTGTGCAAACGGTCGGATACCTAATGATTGGGCGGCCGGTTCGTCGTCTCGAAGGCCCTTGAGGGAGAGACCGTAAGGGGAATGGTAAAGGATGAAAAGAAAGCCCACAACCAGAACGTTGAGCGCTGCCACAAGTACCAAAAATTTTTCTGGAGAGTCTATTCTCAACCCCCAGATCAGAGGCCGCGGTATTCCCGATATTCCCCAAGAACCATTTGTCAAGGATGTCCAATTATAGAGGACGGTAAAGATGATCATTTGAAATCCGAGGGTGACGAGCACATACAAGTCTCCCCGAAAACGAAGTGCGGGGATGGAGATTAGGAATGCAATCATCCCGGTCAATATCAGCGCAGAGAGCAGGGCAGGCAGAAAGGCCATTCCTGTTTTCATGCTGATCAGGGTAAACGCGTATGCCCCGATCCCGTAAAATGCCCCGTGCGACAATGCCAGTAACCCGCCGAACCCGATGATCAGATTCAAGGAGTAAGCCAGCATGGTGTAAATGCCGATCATGATAAGGAGATGAAACAGGTAGGTCATTTTTAGCGGTCCTCAGGTTGAGATATCCTCTATCCGACGCCTCATGCCCAAGAGCCCTTGGGGTCTCAAAAGCAAGACTGCGACTATCAGACCGAATGCGGCGAGATCCAGCCATTGGGCTGAGAATCTCCAGATAACAAGACTCTGGAGCAGCGCAAGGCCAAACCCGCCTGTCACCCATCCCCAAAAACTGTCTACGCCCCCGAAGAAGACAGCGACTGCAGCGATCAACACGTAGCTCATTCCCACGTGAGGATCCATCCCCATATCCAGGCTGATCAGGCTGGCCGGAACAGCGATCATCACGGAGCTTGCCGCAAGAATCGTTGTGCGCAGGCCTTTGACCGGGAGGCCGACAACAGGGATCAGTTCCGGTTCATCCCCCATTGCCCATAGCGCCTTTGCCAGCGTCCACCGGCGAAGCGCCCACCAGACGACAAGGATGACCCCTGAGCCGACTGCAAACTGGATTGCCTGGAGTCTGGCGATCACAAACCCGGACAGCTTGATCGAGGGTTCGATTCCAGTGGAAATGGTTTTTACGCCATTGCCGAACAGGAGCGCGACGAGATTTTCGCAAACAACGTAAACGCCTAACGAGGCGATCAGGAGTGCGCCCGAAGATGCATTCCGACGCAAGAAGGGGAGATACACCGCCTTTTCGACCAGCATGCCGGTCAGGCCAGTTCCGATGACGGTCAGCGCCAGAGAGGATGCCAGGGGAAACTTGAGATAGTTCATGGCGGTAAGAAGGAAATAACATGCCAATACATAGAGTCCGCCATATGCCAGGTGAAAGACCCGCGTGCTCCGGTAAACCAGGCCAAAGCCGATCGCCATCATGGCGTATAAGGCGCCGGTCGATAACCCGTTGATCACCAATTGCAGGAGGAGCCTCAATGTCTTAATCCTCCACTTGATTCTAAGTCCTGATCACGCCCAACCTCTCTTCTGGCCATCCCCATTTCGACAGCTCGGATCAGTTCGGTCGGATTGACGGGTTTGTGGATAAACGCGTTTGCCCCATTGGCGAGTGATTCGGCCTCGTACTCAAATTCGCGGTAGGCGCTGATCATGATGACATTCATCCCTGGCCGGTTGGCGCGCGACCATTTCAGAAATTCGAGCCCGTCCTTGTTGTGGGGATCGTCTTCATTCAAACGGATGTCCACAAGCGCAAGATCAAAATCACGTTCTGCCAGGGCGGACAGGGCCTCCTTTAGACCCGATACCTTACAGATCTCCATGCCAGAGGGCAAATACAATTCCAGGATTTCGAGATAACCAGGGATATCGTCCACGATCAAGATGGATTTCTTTGTCATAGACCGCCTCATTGAACCAAGATATTCGGGGATAATGTGCAGTTAGTGATAGTATAATCACTTCATAAATCCGTTATGTGGCATTTATATCACGCCCTATCCGTACAAACTTGCCACCTCCTTGAAAACGGTTGCCAGCTCGGGGTATCGACTCAGTGCCCTGCGCACCCGTCGCATAAAGGTAAACCGATCATTGTACCCGAGAAGTTGGGCCAGATCCGTCTTGGTTTTCGTCTGGTGGAGTTCCATTGTTCGTGCTATGAGGCCTAATTCGGCTTGAGCCAGGTACCTCTGATAGTCAGCAGACTCAGCGGACTCCTTGGGTCTTCCCATTCTGGCCGAGAATTCCTTAGGGAGGTGCTCCAGCGACACCACGCGATCCCCAGCAGCGCGGCACTGGATCGCCGCGTATTCTACCACGTTTTTCAATTCACGGACGTTGCCCGGCCAGGGGCTTATGGAAAATGCCTGGATAACCTCAGGATCAAAGGAACCGGCAACGGTTCGGCCGACCAATGCCATTCGGTTGAGAAAGTGGTGCGCCAGCAATGGGATGTCTGATACCCTCTCACGGAGTGGAGGCGCCGTTATCTCGAAGCCCCGCAATCTGTAGTAGAGATCGCGGCGGAACCTTCCCCGGTCGATGTCTTGCTCCAAATCCTGATGGGTGGCGCTAACCACTTGAATGTCCACGCCTATTTCGCTATTTCCCCCAAGTCGGACGAAGGTGCGCGTTTCCAGCACCCTCAATAGCTTAACCTGCGCCTCTGGGTCGAGGTCTCCGATTTCATCTAAAAACAGGACCCCTTGGTGGGCTTCTTCGATGTATCCTCTGCGCTTTACGTTTGCACCGGTAAAGGCACCCTTTTCATGGCCGAAGAGGTCGCTGTGCATGGTCTCTTTATGAAGGCCTGCAATGGAAACCGGTATGAAGGGACCGTCCTTGCGGAGCGGACTCCAATGGTGCAACGCCCTTGCAACCAGTTCCTTTCCGGTTCCGCTTTCGCCGCGCACCAGGACCGTCACGCCGCCGTCTATCGCAGCCTTTCGAATCTGATCCTTCAAATTCTCGATCCCTGGTGTTACCCCAATGATATCAGAAGGTTCAAGCCGGGCGATCTGCTTTTCGAGAGAGGTCACCCGTCGTTCCAGGGTCTTCTGCCGCAATACGGCATCGACCATCTGACCGATGAATAACGGCGAGAAATCCGCCTTATTGAGATAGACCATCGCACCGGCTGCAATCGCCTCGATATGCGATTCGGTGTCTGCATATGCGGTCATAATGATGATCGGTTGAAGGGGATCTTGATCGAGGGCGGCCCGTGCCAACTCCAGGCCCTCCCGTTCGGTATCAAGCCGCATGTCCAGGATAAGGAGGTCGTACCGGTAGGGACGATAGAGAGTGACAAAATCATCACGGCCGGAAGCGCACTCCACCGTGTGAACCCCTTCGAGTGTTTGTCGAAGCTTGGCCAGGTAAGCCGGATCATCGTCAACTATGAGAATCCGTTGTTTCTTCATGTGACAACTCTATCACATATTCGGCAATGATTCAAGGTTTCCTATCGTTTCAGACTCATATTTGGCAATTATTGTGCCAAAGTTGTAGTCTGGCATAAGCATTGCAGATTTACAATAGCCAAAAAGGATAAAAATATGATATTAATGTCAAGCAATCCAAGGATTGCCTGAAGACAGGAGCGATCAGATGAAAAATAGCCGTGTTGTTCTCACAGTAGCCGCCATGTTGGTTGTTGCCTCCATTTTGTTGGTCTGGAAACCGGCAGAGAGATGGTGGCTCGCCCTAACCGATTCAAGCCCCTCTCAGGTGAGAGTGGGAGCGGTTCTGCCGCTTACCGGGCCATTGTCTTTCTTTGGGGGCCCTGAGCGGGATGCCCTGCTTTTTGCCCATGAAGATATAGTTGAAAGCCGCATGCTGGCGCCGATGGAACTGAAACTTGTTTTTGAGGACAGCCAAAGCGGAGCAAAGGGAGGGGTTTCCGCATTCAGCAAGCTTTCAGCGCAGGGCTTGAAGTTAATCATTACCTCTCTCACCACTGTATGTGAGGCAACACAGCCCATATCTATGGAGCGAAAGATTCTCCAGATAGCCCTGAGCGTCGATCCATCGCTGGCGAAGAAATCTCCCCTGACCATACGTCCCTACTATGGATTTGAAGGCGAGATGGAAAAAACAGCCTCCTATATCCAACAGCAGGGCGGGAAGAGAGTGGCCGCTCTATACGTGAATGTCCCCGAAACTTCAGAGGCGGTCAAGGTGGATTTGGTGCCTCTGTTGCAGAGATTCAATGCCCAACTGGTGGCCAATGAATCCTACAGCTTCGGCACCCTGGACGTGAGGTCCCTTCTTGCGAAAATCGCTGAGTCAAAACCGGACGTTATCGTTGCCATGGATTTTGGTACGACCTACCCGAATATCCTTAAGGAAGCCGAGGCATTGGGTATTCGCAAAAAGCTCATCTGCGGCATCGGTGTGCTGACCATGCCTAAAGTCGAGGATGCGCTGCTTGAGGGAGTCGTCGTCGTAGCGCCCGCTTTCGTGATTAAGCCCAGCGAGACATTCTCCGATTTCGCCGCTCGCTTCGAAGGCAGATTTGGTCGATCGCCAAACTACGATGAGTGCTATACCTATGACGCGCTCCATGTGGTTGCAAAGGGTATTCAGAAAGGGGGCGAGGATCCGGAACGAATCGCAGGGACCATATTGTCCCTGGGTACCTACGAGGGTGTCTCAGGTGCCTTAACCATTCGGAATGACGGCAACATGACCGTCGACATTGGTATCGGGATATTCAAGTTCGGGAAGATCGTACCGCTCATATGAAGCACCATCATCATGTTAACGTGTCATGCGGGGCTCGCCTTCGCGAGCGTTAAAGAGTGTCCTATGAAGAAACCTCGAAACGTAGCCCTTATCATACCCCCGTCAAGATATGAAATAGACCAGGGCATTGATAACATCTGTCCTAACTTCGGCGTCCTCTCCCTGGCCTCCTGTCTGAGATCTCATGGCGTTTCAGTCAGCATTTATGATTTTCTGTTCGACACATTTAGTGACGATATGGTTCCCGTTCTTGCAGATTATGATGTTGTCGGAATCAGCACCACAGCCGACAGCTTCTGCTTTGTGGACCGATTGACAAGGGAATTGAAACAGCGCCAAAAATGCCCGATGATCGTAATTGGGGGAAGCCTGGTGAGTTCCTATGGCGCTGGCCCGACGAATTGGCTTTTCGGGCATATACCTGCTGACGCGGCTGTAATTGGACCCGGAGAGGATGCATTCCTTAAGATCTGCACAGGGACTGATTTCGAAGATATTCCTCAGATTCTTTTCCGTGCGAATGGCAAATTGCGACCGGGAAGGCATGCCCCTCACATCATGCTTAATCTCGATGAGTTGCCCTTTTGCGACCTTTCCCTTGATATCCCGCTACACCGCAAGATGCTGAAAACAAAGACGGTCTTCTGGCAGACAGCGAGGGGTTGTCCCTTTTCCTGTGGCTTCTGTTTTAACATGTGTCGCGGAGATTATTCCTACACCATTCAACGGGTGATTTCCGATCTTGAACAGTTGCTTCAGATCTATTCCCCAGCAAACATTGTTTTCCTTGACAGCACCTTCACGTACGACTTCAAACGATCGGTGGCTATTCTTCGGGAAATCAATAAGTTCGGGGTCAATTTCTCTTTCGAAACCAGGGTCGACTGTGTTTCGGACGACATCCTCTCCTCAGCATCGCCCAATTGTCAGGAGATCTTCTTCGGCATGGAGACCTTTGACAGTGAGGTCCTGTCAATCTGGAAAAAAACAAGCTCTCAGCAGATCGAAAATGCCGTAAATGGATGTCGCGCCAACGGGATAATTCCAAGGGGCTTCTTCTTGCTGGGGCTTCCAGGACAAACAGAGGACTCGTTGCGCTTGACACTTCGCCAAATCGAGCAACTTCAGATACCCTGTAGGGCGCGATTGCTCATTCCGCTTCCTGGGACAAAGGTATATTCCATGCTCCCCAATATCGATGATCTGGAGCTGTTGACCTGGCTATCAAAGAATTCAGATACCATAAGCAGCGTGCCGCCAAGGTGGTTCAATATGTCGGATGTGGCCTTTGACAGGATGCTTATGTATCGTGACAGGATCAATGAGTTGGGGAATCAATTCTATGCGGAGCAAAGCTCTGAGAGAGACTCAGTACGGATTTTGAAAGGCTTATGATGTCGACCCATGCTCAGAAGGAACCTCGGTCGCCGAATGCCTCCGGAGGCAGTGTAACGAACGTCTATTTGACGGCAAATGCGGCTCGGCGGTTCGCCAGCGCCATCCAGTATGCGCCTGGCCAGGTTTCTGCAGGGGCCCAAAAAATAGCCAAACTTCTCCCCCTCGATTCGCGTGGGCATCTTGATCTCTTAGATATCGGCGCAGGAACTGGAGCATTTACGCTCCCTTTCGCAAAAAGCCTACTGGATCTGGGCTTGGAGTTCAAGGTCCTTGCCCTCGACATCTCCCCACAGATGCTGGTTGGCCTTGCGAGCGGACTCCAATTGCCGCAATATCGAAACTTGAAGAATCGATTTTCCCTCTGGGAGCATGACGCTGAAAAGGGCCTTTCGGATAGGTGTTCGAGCGGTTCAGTGGATATTGCCGTTTTCACATTTGTAGCTCATTATTTGGCGGATCTTCCCCGGATGCTTGGCGAGATTACCAGGGTCATCCGAAAAGGCGGACTCTTGGTTCAGGCTGAAATCACCGGAGCCATGCGCTATGTGGACGGGACCTTCGATCCTGCGATAACAGCGCCCGAGGCACACTTTCGAGATTTCTGGACACAATATTTCGCCTACCGGGACAAAATCGCGCCATGGGAATCCACACTGCGCGTAACCAACATCCAACCGGTCCTTGCGGCTTTGAAGGAGGCTGAAACCTTTCACCTGGAGTCTCAGTTCGACGTCTCCTGGTCCTCCTTGCTGAATTACGCCTCTTTTTTGGAATGGATCAACCATGGTTTTCTCTCGTCACTGGGTTCCGGGTTGACATCTCAGGACAGGGCGGAACTGGCCGTCACAATGGAGAAATGGTGCATATCAAACCGCATTTCCCTTGATGACAAATTCGACGTTCCCTGGGGAATACGGGTATATGTGAATAGACGCACTTAGATGCGAGTTCGGGGGCGATATGACTACACGGAAGAAGGGTAAGCCAGTATTCAATCCAAAATGGGACCGTTACAGTTTTCTGCCCACCAAGGATGGTACAGATCTGAGGAATTCGTTGCAGGTTGACCCCCATTTTGACTTCTTCACGAAAAGCCAAGGCGATCCAAAAGCTGATACTGATGTGGCTGAGTCGGTTGGAGCCCTTCTGAAAAATGTCTTTGAGGAATATTTCGAAACGTCATGTTTTTTGGCCGCGATTCTAACCGTGCAAGACCCACTAAATCCGAAAAGCGAGGCCGGCAATTGGTTTATGCCATCGTTGGGAACAGAACCGTATTTATTGGTAAGAGATGAAGACAGGAAGGGAATTGATGATCTGACCAACGCCCTTGATCCAATTGCAAAACAACCGATAGGTGGGACTTCCGTTACTTTTGAAATAACAAATCAGGCTGGAAATGGTATCCCTGCAATTATCGATGTCCGCCTGGACACCAAATTTCAATTTGAGGCAAAGTTTGAAACAGACAAAAATGAAAAGAATAGAATTATTTACTGTCTATTGAAGACACCCGACGGGTCGATAGGAGAGACGGAAAAGAAGCTTCTTTATGATAGGCTATTCGAGCAACAGCCCAATAATAAGGGCTTATTGCACGGTTTCTTTGAAGAAACAAAGAGTTTATTTGGTAATAATGATATAACTAACGAAGCACGCAAATGGAATTTCATTGATTGTCTGGTAGCACATACTCAGCCCTTAACAAATAATCCGAGACATACCACTGTGCGTTATGGATATTTTCCTCTCTTGGCGCCCCCCATACTAAAAAGAGTCAAGGCATATCCGGAATGGCAAAATCCTCATAAGTATGTAGGCTCGCTAATACTTGTAGATAGCCCCAAACCTGAAGAGACTTTTTCCACAGAATATCTCAACCGTTGCTGGCCTTTCGTATCCTGTGCTACAGCAGTCGCCTCTTGGCTTGTTTCAATGAAGCTTCAGATGCTCGCCTACAAACACCAGACAAAATCTGGCATAAATACGGTGATTAACCGCAATCTTTCTCATAATATCGGGAGTCATGTCCTTTGTTGCGCAACCGAAGAGGTGATTAAGTCAAGATGTAAGGAATACGCCGAGTTCCAAAGGTACCTTCAGGAACGTATGGACTTCACTGCACAGATGGCAGGGGGTGCGCCCAGCTCTGAAGAACCCATGTTGTTGGTAAACGATATTCTCAGACATTTCTTTAAGCAGACGTTCCTCCTTGATTTTCTGATCAGAGATGACCAGTACCCCGGAGTATGCATCGAGTTTGAGGTTTCGCTTGAACTGAGTGATTGCGATTATAAAGACCACTTCTTTGTAACATATAAAGAAAGTAACGACGATGATGGTATAAAGCTGAAATGTAACTTGTCAGCCAAGGATGATGAGTCTCCACCCGACCCGCTCGTCAGAATAGACCCCGTGATTTCGGTCCCAGGGGGCATTGTTGGAAAACATGCGATTTATGCACTACTTGAGAATGCGATTCGTAATTCGGCCAAGTACGGTAAAACACTTAACAATGGTCAGAAGCTTAGAATCAAGCTAAATTTTACTGATGCTAACGATGGAAAAAATGATCCGTGTTGTACCGGCGAAGACAGGGGAAGTTTCCTCTTGATGCGTTATAGTGACAATGTTACCGCTGCTCCTCAATGCAAGAACCAGAAAAAGCCTGAACACGAAAAGGTCAAATGCGACTGCCTCAACTGTCGCCTTTGTGAGCCGCTTATAGGAGAGACTGGAGAGATAACGTTGGCCAATTGGGGGCTCCAGGAGATGAAGGCTTATGCATCCTACTTGGCAGGAGCGACCGGCATCGTCGCTGACGTGAAATTTCAGGTCAATGCTGATGCAGACGACGCTAATGACAATCCTGCCTTGTTATGGTATGGAGCTGAAGAAATCTGTATGGATACCACCACTCCTCAGACGCCTGGGGAAGCCGGTGTATTCAGGACAATTCGACTCGGTTTGCGAAAGGCCAGGCTTCTTCAAGTAATTTCCACTTTTCCGGTGGATGAGGACAAGAAGAAATGGCGGAACAAAGGCGTGTTTTTTACCCCCGTTGATAAAGGCTTGCTTGGAGAGGAGGATAGCAAAAAAAAGTCTGACCAATTCATGCTCTCCCATATCATGGCCAACCGACCCTCCCTGCTTCTATTCCTGACTGATGACAACAAAGAGGCCGATTCATACATTCAGTTTGTCGCCCGTCACCACCCCAAGTTGCCTGGCCGTCTGCTCATTTCTCTGCCAAACGGTGCGAGTAAAGGCACCTCAAAGAGCACAGAATGGACTCTAAACAAAGACCATTCATGCATTGCACTCGGCAGTGACCCTTTGGAGAAGAAGGACGATGGAGCCAGAGAATACAAACCCTACCTTCCCAAACGCCGGCTTTTTTTCTGTTACCCTCCTGTTTCAAATGATACCAATGATCCCGATACGTTGATTATCGATGCTTATGCGGCATTTGTGGCTGCCTTCATACACAAGGGGGTGGATCAGGACCCTGAGCGACGTCTGAATGTTGGCATATACTGGGACAAAGCAAATGTTAATAACGCTCTGAAGACCGTGTCAGAATATTCACTCCTACAAAATCGACTAAAAATTGCCGTTAAGATATTTGATCAAATCCAATCCGAGGATAATTACCTTTTTGAAAATGAAGTAAAGCCAACAATTTTTTTTGATAACCACAGCAATGGGATTGGGAAACTATCAACAAAGCATAAACCTGTATTGAGCCTCCAAAGAATAGGCGGAAACGGCACACCAACAAATGATAATATCGACCGCCTGTTGCGTCATGTATCCGAAGGTATCTCCGGTGTACTCACTCTTTTAGGACTTGTAGAATCGGCCTTATCCAATATTGCGTGTATGGATGAACGGGTCATCAGGATGGTCGTTAGGAAAGGTACCGATGGTCTTCAATGGAATCAGTTTGGTAAAGAACTATTATATGCTAGGGTTTGGCCTCTTATCCAGGTCTGTAATGTGGGGGATGTTAGAACGGACAGTAGGGAGTGCCTGCCTGATTTTAATCGCAAGACAAATGCTTGGGAAGGAGGGGGTAACGTCCCAGGATTTGTAATTCAAACAGAGTCTTCCTGCGTTGATATGGTTCAGCTCATTAAGGATAATGAATATCGTGAGCCGAATGTTCATCTGGACGCGATCGTTATCCATCGGGGTTGGCTAGAGTCAGACAAGGCCCTGAACTTAGATATCCTCGCGAGATCTCTATATAAGTATGCTGCTCGGGTTATATGGTCCACTGGCCGCAGTATAGCCGGCCAAAATGGGTATGAAGAGGCAGTGATTGAAGCATCCGCCCTTACATCTAATCTGACACAGGATTTCTCGAAATATCATTTAATCCGCTCTTTGTCTTCTGTATGGAAGGGAGAGTATTATGAACAACCAGAAGATTCTGATAATAGACAAACTGAACGGCATATGGGTTGATAGTCATGAAAAATGGGTTGCATTGAACGCAGAGGCAAGACAAATCCATTCCCCGATGGATTGCAAAGGGACAGAATGCCATTTTGCTGCGTGTGAAGCAGAAAATTTTGTCTGCTTACCCGATAATATCCCGATAGATCACAATACCGCAACATGGGTGCTTCTCCACT
>Ga0068714_10005551_pt1 | contig 13333 bp, 11 predicted proteins | sample MTBNYHSulfiMetaG_FD_62988 | JGI IMG/M metagenome (GOLD analysis project Ga0068714, IMG submission 62988) | Enrichment culture microbial communities from rom New York Harbor, USA that are MTBE-degrading - MTBE-NYH (New York Harbor Sulfidogenic)... | ecosystem: Environmental > Aquatic > Marine >... | reverse complement strand
CGGTCGCGCAGATGGGCGGCCAGGTCCCCCACCGCCACCGGAGCGCCGCGCGGCGGGTCGGCGGCCACGGCAAAGACCACCGGCTGCTTCACTCCCTCCCACTCCAGGGTGGCCACCAGGTCGGCCAGCACCGCCTCCACCTCGTCGGCACCCAGCCGATCGATCTGGTTCAGAACGAACACGAACTGGTCGGCAGAGTCGGCCAGGGGAGCGATGAACTCGTCGTGCAGCACCGGGTCGTGGTACTTGACGGGGTCGAGCACCCAGATAACTCCGTCGATGTCGGGCAGCAGGGCCTCCACCCGCTCCCGGTGGGCGGTGTCGATGCTGTCCAGATCGGTCAGGTCGAGCAGGGCGATGCCCGGGAACCGGTCCTGCACCACCCGGTCGTCCACTCCCAGCCGATCCAGCAGACGCCCCAGGGCCGGCTCCGCCCCCCGCGGCACCCAGGCGAGAGGACGGGTGGTGTGAGGCCGCAGCGGGCTGACCTCAGCCACCCGCTCCCCCGCCAGGGCGTTGAGCAGGCTCGACTTGCCAGACCCGGTTCCCCCGAGCAGCGCCAGCACCAGGGTGCCGCCCAGGTGCCCCCGCCGGGAACGAGCAGCACGAGCATCCGAGCGCGCCCGGGCCAGCTCCTCGGGCGAGACCTGCCCATCGGCCAGGGCCACCACCAGATCCAGGCCGTCGACCACCGAGATCAGCTCGCTCATCGCTCCTCCCAGTCGAGACGAAGCCGGGCCAGCAGCTCCCCCGACGGAGCCGGGCCCGCCAGTTCCCGGAATCGGGCGGCATCCTCGGCCAGCACGCCGCCCCAGACCTCCCCCAGCCGCCGCCGCTCCTCCTCCGCCGCCTTCAGCAGAGCCTCGGGACGGCGCACCCGGCCCTTCCGAGGCCGGTGGGCGGGATCCAGGCAGGCGAGGGCCAGGGCCTCGGTCTCGCGCCGGGCGCGGCGGCGGCGCAGGCGGGGACGGCCGCAGACGGCGGCGGCCCGCTCCGGCAGGCCGCGCGCCCACTCCTCCGTGCAGCGCTCCGCCGACTCCGCCGTGCGGCCCCCATGCGCCCACAGGTCGGGCCGTTCTGCCAGAAGGCGCCGTCCGGCGGGTTGCGCCTCCCAACTGCCGGCCACCGCCCGGGCAGCCCGGCTGCTGCCGCGCACTACCGGCACCGCCAGATCGGCCGCCGAGCCCCCGGCCAGCCCGGCCAGGCGACCCGCGGCCAGGTCGGCTTCCAGTCCGGCGGCTTCGCGCCCGTATGCCTCCCGCACCGCGTCGGCCAGCGCCAGAGAGGCCACCGCCTCGTCCACCAGGGCGGCCCGCATGGCTGCCAGACCCGCCTCGAGCCGGCCGAGGGCGGCCGTCACCACCTCCTGCACCATCCGGCGGCGAGCCGCCGGATCGGTCCACGCCTCCAGCTCCCGGCGCAGGGCCTGCACCGCCTCGGGGGCCAGCACCCCGGTCTGCGGAGCGATGGCCCCTTCTTCCACTCCCATCACCCTCCCCGCCCCTTGCCCGAACAGGGCGCCCCGGGCCACCAGCCGCCGGGCGAAATCACCCTTCAGCAGCTCCTGAATCTCGCCGGCACCGGCGAGCCGGTTGAGGACGAACACACAGGGAAGCCGGCGCTGCACCGCCAGCTCGATCAGCGCCCAGCCGGCCGCGTCGGCATAGCGGATGCCGCTGGCCACGAAGAGGCAGGCGTCGGCCGCCTCCAGGACGGAGACGGCGACCGCCCGCCCATCGTCCCCGGCCACCGAGGGCGGCGGCGTGTCCACCAGAATCAGCCCCGGGGGAGGGGCGGGATCCGACACCAGGCCTTCCTCCAGCGCGCCCAGCCTGCTCAGGGTCCGGGGGACACCCGCGCCCGACCAAACCAGCGGGGCGAGGGTGGCGGGGCGCAAGGGCCCGACCGGGCTGATGCGCTGCCGGGCGAGGGAGTTGAGCAGAGTCGACTTGCCGCTGCCCGAGCCGCCCACGACCGCCACCACCAGTGGGCCCTCCGGGTCGGCCAGCCGCGGCACCAGGTACTCGCCCACCAGCGAGCACAGCGCCCGGCGCCGCTCCTCCCCGCCGCTGTGAGCCAGGGTGAAGGATCCCAGCGCATCCCCCACCGCCCGCAGGGCGGGGGCCAGGCCCTCCCCATCGCCCGGAACCTGCGTCATGAGGCGTGATTGTGGCACAGCCTCACCGGCGCCGTTCCCCCCGACGCCGGCCCCGCCCCGGCCGGCGGCTGTGCTCTTCACCGGACCTCGCCCCCGGATTTCCCAGGCGCCGGCTTGATGGTGGCTTAACCTCCTGCGAACGAGGACTTAGCCCACCAGGCGCGATGCTGTGGACTACACCGACCAGGGACCGCCAACAGTGTTCCGCGGCGCCGACCGCCGCGGTTGCTTCCCGGGGACCGAGCTCGCCGCCGACGGCGGGCAGGGAGGGCACTTAGCCATATGAACAAGGACCGGATGGTCGCCGAGGCGGTCACCCGCAAGCTGGCCGAGGCCATCTGCTTGCGCGACCCCGCCCTGGCCGACCATCTCTACGGGACGGCCGAGGTGGCCTGCGCCATCGGGGCCCGGCTGGGAGCGGATCTAGACACCCTGAACCTGCTCTACACCGCCGGCCTGCTGCACGACATCGGCAAGCTGGCCGTATCCGAAGCGATCCTCTGGAAGCCGGCCGGGCTGACCCGGGCCGAGTGGCAGGTGGTGCGCACCCACCCCGAGGCGGGTCACCAACTCATCGCCGACATCATGGAGGCCGAGGTGGCCTCGGCGGTGTTGAACCACCACGAGCGCATCGACGGCGAGGGCTATCCCCGGGGTCTCGACGGGCGTCACCTCCCCACGCTGGTCCACATCGTGCAAGTGGCCGATGCCTTCGACGCGATGACCAGCCGCCGACCCTATCGGCCTCCCCTGGAGGTCCCCCTGGCGGTGGCGGAAGTGAGGCGCTGCGCGGGCAGCCAGTTCGACGGTGAGGCGGCAGCAGCCCTGGCCGCCCTCATCGACGACCATCCCGGCGCCGCCTTCCCGATGGGCCGTCACCACAGACCGGCCTTCCTTGAGCCGACGGTGGCGGTGGAGCCCGGTGGATCCTCCTGCCTCGTCAGGCTTCAGGATCGACCAGCCTGACCCCCACCCCGCGCACCGTGCGCAGATAGCGGGGGGCGGTTCCCGACTCCCCCAGCTTGCGCCGCAGCCAGCAGAGGTGGACGTCGAGCGTCTTGTCCCCTCCCCCGAAAGGCTGATCCCAGACCTCCGCCAGCAGCTCCCGGCGCGACGCGACCCGGCCCCGCCGCCGGGCCAGAGCATGTAGCAGGTCGAACTCCTTGCGGGATAGGTCCAGCAGCCGCTTCTCGATGAGGACCTCCCGCCGGGCCGGATCCACCACCAGGGAGCCCACCTTGATGGGCTCGCCTCCCTCACGCGCCCGGGACCGGCGCAGCACGGCCCGCACCCGGGCGGCCAGCTCAGATGCATCGGGCCGGCTCTCCGTCGCGTCATCGGCTCCCGCGTCCAGGACCGCCGTCACCCCGCCGCGGCCGGCCCCGCACGCCACCACCGGCACGTCGCCCACCGCCCTCACCATCTGCAGGAACTGGCGGGCACTGAGGTCGGGCAGGGGCAGGGCCACGATCACCACGTCGCAAGCTTCTTGGAGAGCCTGCTCCACTCCGGCCAGACCGGTGGCCGCGCCCGCGGCCCCCAGGCCCCGGGCTACCAGCCCGTCCAAGGTTTGCCGCCGCGCCCGATGGTCGGCGTCCACCAACACCACGCTGCACGGATAAGTGGCCCCCAGCATGCTTCCCCTATCGACGCCGGGGGCCGGGCCTTGAGGGCAACTTAACTCTCGCTTCACACCGGCGGGGAACCCGGCCGCCGGGTCCAATCGTCGTAAGGTCGACGATTGCGAAACTGGAGGAAGCCACAACATGCGCAAGCTTCTTGTGCTCGTCGCCGCCGGCACCCTGCTGCTGGCGGCCTGCGGCAGCGGAGAAGGGACGCTGGTGAGCCCCGTCGGCAGCGACGGCGGCACCGCCACCACCGGCATCAACGTCACCGGCCAGGGCAAGGTCACCGGCCGTCCCGACACACTCCAGGTCACCCTGGGCGTGTCGGTGCTGCGGACCACCGTGGACCAGGCCACCGGGGACGCCGCCGCCCTCGCGGCCGCCGTCATCGACGCCCTCAAGGCAGAGGGCGTCGCCGAGGAAGATATCCAGACCGCCAGCTACTCAATCTCCCCGGAGTACGACTGGAGCGGTGACACCCGGCACCTGCTCGGCTACCGGGTGAACAACGAGGTGCGGGCCAAGATCCGCAATCTCGACAACGCCGGCTCCATCATCGACGCCGCCACCACCGCCGGCGGCGACGCCACGGTGGTGAGCGGCCTGTCGTTCAGCATCGAGGACAACGCCGAGCTCCTGCAGATGGCTCGCACGGCCGCCTGGAACGATGCCGAGGGCAAGGCTCGCCAGCTGGCCCAGTTGGCCGGCCTGAGCCTGGGCCCGGCGACCTCTATCACCGAGAGCATCAGCCACGAGACACCCCCCGTCTACTGGGAGCGGGACATGGCCGGCGCGGAGGAGTCATCCACCCCCATCGAAGCGGGAACCCAGGATGTGACGGTGGTGATCCAGGTCACCTTCGCCCTCGGCTCCTAGCCGGGGATCAGCCGTCGAGGAGGGCCGTGACCGCACGGCCCTCCTTGCATTCGTCGAGCAGAGGGCACCAGCGGCACCAGGGCCCCGCGGACCGCTGCAAGTGGCTTTCGCCGGCCAGGGCGGCGCGCAGCCCGCCGGCCGCGGCCGCCGTCGCGGCCGCTGTCTCCTCCACCCCGGCCCGGGTGGGCACCTCCTCCATGCGCTCGCCCGAGGCCAGCGACACCGCCTCCACCCGGCCGGGCAGATCGCCCCGCGCCAGGGCCCAGAGCAGCGAGTAGAAGCCCAGCTGGATCGCCGGCTCACCCAGCGACCCGGTCTTCCAGTCGGTGAGGCGGGCCCCGAACTCCCCCTCGTCGAACACCGCGTCCACCACCCCTCGCAGGGTGACTCCCTCGGCGGGCACCGCCTCCAGTTCCACCTCCGCCCCGATGAAGCCCTCCAGGCCCAGGCGGCAGAAGCGCCGGTACAGGCCCGACACCTCCTCCACCACTTGTTCGAGCTGGCTGGGGCGCAGCCCGAGGGCGGCCAGCTTGTGGTTCATCGACGCGCCTATCTCCTCGCGGCAGGCCGTGCCCAGGCTGCCCTCCGGGATGGGCCCCCCGGTGAGGTGGCGGGCGAAGAGGCGGTGGGCCAGGCCGCCGACGAAACTCGGCCGCGACTCGGCCGGGTACAGGCCCCTGAGCCGGCCCAGCGCCTGCTCGGGGCAGCGGGTGAAGGTAACGAAGGTGGTGGCCGACAGCACGATCGGCTCGCCCGGGGCCACCGGCGGGAAGACCAGAGGAGGATCGAGCGCCACGAACAGATGCTATCGGCCCCTACCAGCTCAACCGGGGTACCCAACTACAATCCGCCCCTACGACGAGCCCGGTGAGCTCACGGATGCCCCGAATAGCCCGCATCGGATTGATCGCGGTCGCCGCGCTGGTAGCGGTGGCGCTCTGTGCCTCCGTGGTCTTCGCCATGGACCGGGCCAGCAACGGGGGCGAGATCCTCGGGGGGGTCACCGTCGGCGGCGTCGAGTTGGGGGGCCTCAGCGAGACGCAGGCCCTCCGCGCCCTGCAGTCGCTGGAGGCCGAGATGGCCGCCAGCCCGCTCATCTTCGACGTGCACGGCACCACGTTCCAGGTGCGCCCCGCCGACCTCGGCTTCGACCTGGACGAGGAGACCCTGCTGGCCGCCGCCCTCCGCAACGGTCGGGAAGGCGGCCTCGGAGCTCAGTTCCGCTGGTGGGCCTCCCACCTGAGCAATCGGGGCAACCTCACCCTCGACCCGGCCGGCACCTGGGACCCCGCCGCCCTGCGCGGCTACCTGCAGGAGTGGGAGGACACCGCCATCGCCGACCCGCCCTTCGACGGAGGCGTGGCGATCCAGCAGGGACGGGTGATCCCACTGAACCCCGAGACGGGCACCGGCATCGATCAGGAGGCCGTCTTCGACCTGGTAAACCAGGTCATCCTGGATCCGGGCGATCGGGAAGTCATCGCCGTTCCCACCTCGGTGCAAGCCCCTCTGCTCACCGACGGTGACGTGGCCGAGGCGGTCAGTCGGGCCGAGGCCTTGCTGAGCGGGCCGGTGGTGCTCTCCCGCCTCAACCCCGAAGTGCAGGTGGCTTTCGCCCGCGAGGTGCTGGCCTCCGCCTTGCGTAGCGAGGTGGTCGGCATCCCCGACGACCCGCAGATCCGGCTGTACTTCGACCCGGTGCCTCTCAGGGAGTACCTGGAGCCCCGGCGGGACCAGATCGAGTTCCCCCCGGTCGACGCCCAGCTGGTCATCCGGCCCGACGACGTCCCCACCATCATCCGCAGCCGAACGGCCCTCATCATCGATGAGGAGCGGCTGCCCGACGTTCTGCTGGCGGCGGCAGCTTCGGTCGGCCGGGCAGGGGCCTTTCCCTACCTGGAAGGAGACCCGCCCGAGTTCAGCACCGAGGACGCCGAGGCTCTCGGCATCAAGGGGCTGATCAGCTACCACGGGGAAGACGTCTGCTGCACCACCTTCTTCACCCCCGGCGGCGACGAGAAGAACCAGAACCGCATCCACAACATCCACCTCATCGCCGACGCGGTGAACGGCGCCATCGTGATGCCGGGGGAGACCTTCTCTCTCAACGAGCACGTGGGGCAGCGGACCGTGGAGAAGGGTTACCGCCTGGCCGGAGCCATCATCGGCCCCATCGTGGACTGCTGCGACGACCCGGCCAACGTCGGCGGCGGCACGAGCCAGTTCACCACCACCCTGTACAACGCGGTGTTCTGGGCGGGCCTCGAGGACGTGGAACACACCCCCCACACCCTGTACATCTCCCGCTACCCGGAGGGCATCGAAGCCACCCTGGGCTGGCCCAGCCCCGACATCAAGTTCCGCAACAACACCGACGCCGCCGTCTACATCAAGACCGAGTACACCGACTCGAGCATCACGGTGAAGCTGTTCGGGGACAACGGCGGCATCACGGTGGAGGCCGAGCGGTCGGAGCGCAGCAACTTCACCACCCCCCAGGACTACTTCGACGCCGACGAGTCCGTGCCCCCCGGCGAGCAGGACGTCACCGATGAAGGATCGCCGGGCTGGACCGTCACCGTCTACCGCATCATCCAGTACCCCGACGGCACCGAGACCACCGAGAGCTGGATATGGCGCTACCACCCGTGGCCCAAGCGCATCTCGGTACACCCCTGCGAATTGCCGGAGGACCACGATGACTACCAGGAAGTCTGCCCCTCCGAGGTCCCCGACCTGATCGGGGTGAGGCTGGCCCGCGCCACCGAGTTGCTGGCCGCGCGCGATCTGTTGATCGCCCAGGGTGAGCCGTGGCCGGTGACCGACCCCGCCGCGGTGGGTCTGATCTTCGCCCAGAACCCGGCTGCCGGTGTCTGGCTGGACGCCCGCGAGGTGGTGACGGTGCGAGTCGGGGTGCTCGCCGACTCCGGCGACGGCGGCTAGGCCCGCCCCGGCGACTCCGGAGCCCGCCGGCGCCGGTTCATCCCCCGGGTGCTCTCCCCCACCGTGTGCAGCTTGAGCAGGTTGGTGGAGGCGTCCTGGTTGGGAGGCACCCCCGCCGCCATGGCCACCCGGTCGCCCGGAGCGACCAGGCCCCGCTCCAGCAGGATCCGCTCGGCGGTGGCGATCATCTCGTCGGTGGAAGACCGGCGGGGCAGCGACACGGGCGTCACCCCCCAGAGCACGGCCATGCGCCGGAAGGTGTCGGCGCGGGGGGTGAAAGCGAGGATGCGGGCCGCCGGCCGGTACTTGCAGACGAGGCGGGCGGTGGCCCCGGAGTAGGTGAAGGCCACCACCGCGCCCAGCCCCAGCCCGTCGGCGGCCTCGACGGTGGCCCGGGCGATGGCCGAGGCAAAAGATCCCGCCGATCCCACGAAGTCGGGCCGGCGGACCGCTCCCGGGCTGGCCTCGGCCTCCACACAGATGGCGGCCATGGCCTGCACGGCCCTCACCGGGTAGAGGCCCACGGCCGTCTCGGCGGAGAGCATCACCGCGTCGCTGCCGTCCATGACCGCGTTGGCCACGTCGGTGACCTCCGCCCGGGTGGGGCGGGGGGAGGCCACCATCGACTCCAGCATCTCGGTAGCGGTGATGGAGATGCCGCCGGCGGCGTTGGTGGCGCCGATGATCTCCTCCTGGATGCGGGGCAACGGCTCGTAACCGATCTCCACCCCCAGATCGCCACGGGCCACCATCGCCCCATCGGCCGCCGCCAGGATGGCCCCCAGGTTGTCCAGAGCGGCTGCCCGCTCGATCTTGGCAATCACGGGAGCATCCCCCGCCACCTCCCGCACGGCGGCGATGTCGGCCGAGGAGACCACAAAGGAGGCGGCCACCAGGTCGATCCCGATGCGGCGGCCGAAAGCGAGGTCGACCCGATCCTTCTCGGTGACGGCCGGCAGGTCGAGGTGAGCCCCGGGGAAGGCGGCCCCCTTGTGATCGGCCAGGGTGCCCCCCTGCTGGACCAACGCCGACACCCCTCCGGCCAGGCGCCGATTGACCTGCAGCTCGATGAGCCCGTCGGCGAGCAGCACCCGGTCTCCGCGGGAGAGCCCGGCTGCCGCCAGGTGCTTCACGAACACCCGGCGGCTACTGCCCTCCTCTTCCCCATCCACCAGGGTGACCCGCTCCCCGGTGCGCAGTTCCACCCGGCCGTCGGGGAAGGTACCCACCCGGATGCGCGGCCCCTGGATGTCCTGGAGCACCGCCACCGCCCGCCCGTGCTCCTCGGCCGCCTCCCGCACCCAGGCGGCCCACTGCTCGTGGGTCTCCAGAGTGCCGTGGGAGAAGTTGAGGCGAGCGACGTCCATGCCCGCCGCCACCAGCCTCCCGATGGCCTCGCGGCTCGCCACCGCCGGTCCCAGGGTGGCGATGATCTTCGTCTTGCGGTTCACGGGGCCACGTTACCGAGGCGCCGCCGCGGGCGCCGACCATCCCCGGCCGCGGGCCGGAGCCCTAGCCTGGCCTGCGAGAGGATCTGCAGTGACCAAGCGACCGGCCCCGGCCGACGGAGGAGGCGTCCTGGCGGCGCTGCCTCTGAAACCCTTTGCCGCCGCCAAGGGCCGCCTCAACGCCCTGCTGGACGCGTCGGCCCGGGCCTCGCTCACCCGGGCGGTGGCGGCGCGAGTGGCTGCCGTCTGCCGGGCGGCCGGCGCAGTCACCGCCGTGGTCACCTCCGACCCCGAGGTGGCCGACTGGGCCGAAGAGCTGGGCCTCGAGGTGATCGCCGAACCGCCCGGAGGAGGCCTGGACGGGGCAGCCGCAGCCGTCGTCGCCGAGGCGGGACGCCGCGACCTGGCCTGGTGCGTGGTACACGCCGACCTCCCCCTGCTCGCCGCCGCCGACGTGGCGGCCGTCACCCAACCGGCCGGCCCGGGCCGGGTGATCCTGGCCCCCTCCCGCGATGGGGGCACCAACCTGCTGGCGGGTGCCGGGCCTTTCCGGTTCGCCTACGGACCCGGATCCTTCGCCCGTCATCTGGCCGTCGCCCGCGACCGGGACCGCCTCATCGTGGTCAGGGTGGGGACCGCCCTAGATCTCGACACCCCGGAGGACCTCCGTCTCGCCGCCGCCGGAATCGGCGGGCACTGGCTGCGCAGCTACCTCACCTAGCCGTCCGTGAGCAGAGTGCACCCTGAGCCGCGCTCCCGGAGGAACAGGCGCGGCAGAGCCCGGGCGAGTGCCCGGGCTCGGTAGCCCCGACCGGATTCGAACCGGCGTTACCGGCTTGAGAGGCCGGCGTCCTAGGCCACTAGACGACAGGGCCGAATACCGCCTGGCTCAGGCGGAAGCTCGGGGGGGAGGACTCGAACCCCCAATAACGGGGCCAGAACCCGTCGTGTTGCCTATTACACCACCCCCGAAAGAGCGAGCGGCAGGATACGGAACCCCAAGGGGTAGCGCAACCCTGCGCCCCGCCCGCCTCACAGAGCGGCCCGCGCCGCCCGCAGTCGATCCAGCGTGCTCTCGCGGCCCAGAGCCTCCAGAGATTCGAACAAGGGCGGGCTCACCGTGGAGCCGGTCACCGCCACTCGTACCGGCTGCAGGCCCCTCCGCGCGGAGAGCCCTCTCTCGTTGAGAACCCCCCGCAGCGCTGTTTCGATTCCCGCCCGGTCCCAAGCCGCCAGGCCCTCCAGGGCGGCCAGGGCTCCCTCCAGGGCGGCACGCGCCTCCGGGGCCGTCATCACGGCCTCCCAGGAAGCCGGGTCCATCGCCACCGGGGCAAACAGGAACCGCACCTGCGGAGGCACCTCGGTGAGGCGCCGGGCCCGCTCCTGCACCAGGGGAGCGATGGCCCGGAAGGTCTCGCTCTCGGAGGCGGCCAGAGCCCGGCCCAGGTCGGCCTCCACCAGAGGCAGGCAGCGGGCGGCGAAGTCGACCGGGTCGAGGGAGCGGATGTACACCCCGTTCATCCACTCCAGCTTGGTGATGTCGAACACGGCCGGGTTGCGCGACACCGCCGCGAGGTCGAAACGCTCCACCATGGCCTCCACCGGCACGATCTCCTCGTCGGGGCCGGGCGACCAGCCCAGGATGGCCAGGTAGTTGCGCATCGCCTCCGGGAGGATCCCCTCATCGCGATAGGCCCGTAGCGAGGTGGCCCCGTGGCGCTTGCTGAGCTTGGCGCCGTCGGGCCCGGTGAGCAGCGAGAGGTGGGCGTAGGTCGCCTCGGCGGCTCCCATAGCCCTGGTGATCAGGATGTGCTTGGGGGTGGAGGGCAGCAGGTCCTCCCCGCGAATCACGTGCGAGATCAGGTAGTCGACGTCGTCCACCGTGCTGGCCAGGTGGTAGGTGGGGGTACCGTCGGAACGCAGCAGCACGAAGTCGTCCACGTTGGCGTGGTCGAAGCGCAGTTCGCCGCGGATCATGTCGTTGAAGATCGTCTCGCCCGGGCGGGGGACGGCGAAGCGGATGGGGGCTCGCTCCCCGGCCGCCACCCGGGCCCCTGCCTCGGCGTCGGGCAGGCGGAAGCGCCCGTCGTACACCGGGGACCGGCCCTCGGCCGCCGCCTGCGACCGCAGCGCGTCCAGGTCCTCAGGTGCGGCGAAATCGTGGTAGGCCCAGCCCGCCGCCACCAGCTCGGTCGCCACCTCCTGGTACCGGGCCAGGCGCTCGCTCTGGCGGTAGGAGGGATGGGGGCCGCCCACCTCGATGCCTTCATCCCAGTCGATGCCCAGCCAGCGCAGCCCCTCGACGATGTCCTCCAGGTACTCGTCACGGCTGCGCTCCAGATCGGTGTCGTCCACCCGGAACACCAAGCTGCCGCCGTGATGACGGGCGAAGAGCCAGTTGTACAGCACGGTGCGGCCGCTGCCCACGTGCAGCACGCCGGTGGGCGAGGGCGGGAAGCGGACGCGCACGCTCATCGTCCCGCCACCACCGGGTTGCGCAACGAGCCGATCCGATCGATGACGACCTCCATGCGATCCCCCGGCCGAATCGGACCCACCCCGGCCGGAGTGCCGGTGAGGATCACGTCGCCCGGCAGCAGGGTCATCACCCGCGAGATGAAAGCGACCAGCTCGTCCACACCGAAGATCATGTCACCGGTGGTCCCCTGCTGGCGAATCTCCCCGTTCACCAGGCAGGAGATGGAGAGCCCACTCGGATCCAGCTCGGTCTCCACGGCCGGGCCCAGCGGGCAGAAGGTGTCGAAGCCCTTGGCCCGTGCCCACTGCCCGTCTTGCTTCTGCAGGTCGCGCGCGCTCACGTCGTTGGCCGCGGTGTATCCCAGTATGTAGGCCGAGGCGTCTTCGGCGCCCACCCGCCGGGCGACCCGGCCCATCACCACCGCCAGCTCCGCCTCGTGATGCACTTCTCCGGCTTCGGGCGGGATCACCACCGGCGCCTCCGGTCCCACCACCGCGGTGGCCGGCTTCAGGAAGATGACGGGCTCCTCGGGCACCTCGACCCCGCGTTCGGCGGCGTGCTCGGCGTAGTTGCGGCCCACCCCGACCACCTTGGTGGGAAAGACGGGAGCCAGCAAGTGAGCCTGCTCGAAGGGAACCAGCGTCTCGGTGGGCTCCCAGGCGACCAACGGCGTGCCCTGGTGCACGCGGATGCCCTCCGGCTCCACCGCCCCGTACGAGATCTCGTCCCCGGCCAGGCGGATGCGCACGATCTTCACAGGGGACTCCGACCTCTCACGGGTAGAACTCCCCGGCCCGGAAGGGGCCCAGCCGGGCGAGTTGCTCCTGGCTGAGCCCGGCCAGGGCCTCGCTGAAATGGTCCAGTCCCACCGCCAGATAGAGGGACCGCGCCTCGACGCAGACCTCCCCGTTCGCGTCCATGCCCGCCGCTTCGATCAGCAGCCGGCGGCCTTCCCGATGGGCCAGCCAGGCCTCTCCCCGCACCCGAGCCCCGATCAGCACCGGCCGGAGGAAGTCGATCTCCAAACGGGCGGTGACGGCCGGCACCCGGAAGACCACGGCGACGTAGCCCATCAGCTCGTCGAAGAAGGTGGCCAGGGCTCCCCCGTGCGCCACCCCCGGGCCGCCCGCCATCCAGGGGACCAGATGGAGGTCGGCCACCACCCGGTCTCCTTCCAGGCTGGGCTGCATCCGCAGCCCGTGCTCGTTCTCCGGACCGCAGCCGAGGCAGTCGGGATTCAGGCTGGGCGGCAACGTCGCCCCCGCGGGCACGGGCATCACTGCGCGGGTCAGGAGCGGAGACCGGGGCATCAGCCGATCGGCTGCTCCCCCGCCGCCCGGCGGGCCCTCACCTGGGCCGGCGAGGCCACCAGTAGCTCGGCATCCACTGCTTCCAACAGCCGGCGCAGTCCCTCGGCACCGTGGGCGGCGAACCGGCGCCGCTCGGCGGCCGCCGCCGGGTCGCCGGAGTGCAGCCCCAGGATCAGCTCGGCCACCTCGGCGTCGCCGCCGACCGGGGCGCGTCCCAGCTGCGAGGCCCGGGCGGCCATGAGCGTGGCCACCAGCCGCTCGGCGTCGGCCCGCGCTTCACCCTCGGCCAAGGCCAGGGGGCGATCGGCCAGCAGCCGCAGGGCATACCCGGTGTCCGGTCCGGGGGTGCCGAAGGCTCCTCCCCAGGGGACTCCCTCGGGCCCGGCCGGGTCGCCGGGGCGACGCGCCGTCCAGCGGCGGGCCGGGGCGGGACGCGGCCGGGGGCGAGGAAGGTCCTCGAGGCGCAGCTGAAGGTTGGGTTGCTGACCCACGGC
>Ga0068714_10005550_pt1 | contig 13333 bp, 10 predicted proteins | sample MTBNYHSulfiMetaG_FD_62988 | JGI IMG/M metagenome (GOLD analysis project Ga0068714, IMG submission 62988) | Enrichment culture microbial communities from rom New York Harbor, USA that are MTBE-degrading - MTBE-NYH (New York Harbor Sulfidogenic)... | ecosystem: Environmental > Aquatic > Marine >... | reverse complement strand
TCTCCTCGATCATCCGACCCGCCCGGCGCACCTCGTCCAGGGTGTACAGGGGGTCCTCCTCGGTGGACAGGACCAGAGTCGGCCGGGAGACCCGCAGGGCCAGGATCTCGGGGAAGTCCAGGAAGCGCGGAAGCTGGGGAACGTAGAGCATCCAGGTGTGGGTGAAGCTCTTGTGGAGCACGAAGTCCCGCCAGGTGCTCATGAAGCCGACGCAGACCGCGCAGGCGATCCGATCGTCCAGTCCCGCCAGGAACACCGTGCGCAGGCCCCCGCCGGACAGGCCGCAGCAGCCCAGCCGCGATGCGTCGACATCGGTGCGGTTGGCCAGCACGTCCAGGGCGGTCATGTCGTCCCCCACGAAGCAGGCGGGCAGGCTCGTCCCCGCGGCGAACAGGGAGCGGGCCAGCACCTCCTCGTGCCCCGCCGCGAACACGTTGTACCGCTCCACCGCCTGCCGCGGCTCCTCCGGGGCCACGTCCCAGCCCGGCTCCGGCCGGGGGTCCGCCACCGCCTCGGGCGTGAGCTCCTCCCGCTCCTCCGGCGGCGATACCAGGCGGCGCACCACGTATCCCTGGAGGTCCTCTGGCCGGACCCTCCGGCTCTCGAAGGGAATGGTGTCGTGTACGAGCACCGCGTAGCCCCGCCGGGCGGCCTCGTTGGCCCAGGCCCGCCCTCCGTAGTAGAGCTCCTGGTGATCCGCGACGAAGGGGTGCACCTCCGGTGAGGTACGGGTGATCTTTCGCTTGCCGAAGTACTTGACCGCCCCGTGATCGTGGAGGCCCAGCAGGCCCGGCAGGGGACCGGCCGCACCGGCGGGCTTCAGGAACACCGCCTCCGTGGGCGGTCCGTAAGGAAGCTGCCAGGACAGCTCCTCCACCTCCAGGTCCTCGAAGCGGTAGCTGCGTTTGACCTGCACCGCGGGTGGGCCGGAGGGACCGGACTCGTGCGCTGCGCCGCCCGGGTGAAACGCCGGCAGAGGGCCGAGCAGCTCCCGCAGCTTGGCCCGCCCCTCCTGGCGCCAGCGCTCCAGGTCCTCGCCGGCGCTCTGAGAGAACGACAGGGCGCCCGGGCGGCCGCTCATCTCTGCAGCCCAGCTGCCGTAGGCTCCCATTAGATTCCTGTCCATGATAGCTCCTCCTCGCGCTGGCATTATAGCGGGGCAGGCAGGTGTTTGCGAGCCTACGCTTGCGAGCCCACGCTTGCGAGCCCGCGCTTGCGATCAGGCACAAATCCCGCTATGCTGGCCGTACAACCGCACAAGATCGCAGTGTTTGGAGTGTCTGCCGTCATGAAACCCGCAGTGAACAAGATCGTGGCCATCGCCGGGGCCTCTTCCGGCGGCGGCAAGGCCATGGCCGAGTACCTGGCCGGCAAAGGCTATGGCGTGGCCCTGGCGGCTCGCCGGGGTGAGCTCCTCGAGGAGATCGCCGGAGCCATCAGGCAGGGCGGGGGCAGGGCCCTTGCGGTCCCTGCCGACCTGGGTGTATGGGCGGAGGCGGAAGGCTTTGTCCAGAAGACCCTGGCGGAGTTCGGGCGGATCGACGTGCTGGTCAACAACGCGGGCTGGGGTATCCGGGCTGCGGATTTCGACGACCTGTCGATCGAGGAAATCGACCAGGGCGTGGCGGTCAACCTGATGAGCGTGCTGTACGCCTGCAGGGCCGTGCTTCCGATCATGAAGAGCCAGAAGAGCGGGCACATCATCAACGTGTCCTCGATCCTGGGCAAGCGCTCCCGGTCCAAGCTGGCGGTCTACACCGCCTGCAAGCACGCCGTGGAGGGCTTCTCCCGGAGCCTGCTCAACGATGCCAACCGCTTCGGGATCAAGGTGAGCATCCTCGCACCGGCGGCCATCCGCACGGAGTGGGCCGCCAAGGCCGGGGCCAGCCTGCCCGAGAAGATCCGCCTGCTGGCCGCCGAGGACATCGCTCGCATGGTCGAGTGCCTGATCGAGACCGGCGATCACTATACCGTGTGGAACATGGACGTAATCGCCCTCGAGCAGTCGATCGAGCCGCTGTAGTATCGCGGAGCTCGGGGGACCGGCGGCAAGTACCGGAGGTCCGGCGGACAGCGCCGGGGCAGGGGCAGCACAAGAAGCAACACGAGGAGGAGCAGCATGATCGAGCCTAACGTGGGGTTCATCGTCTACGGGGTGCACAAGGACGGGCTGCAGGACCCGATGGGGACCCCGTTCATCGACCAGGCGGTGGTCGAGAGGTCGAAGGAAGCCCTGCGAAAACGGGGCATCCGCCTGGTCGAGCATCCGGTGGTCGTGGCCACCAAGGCCGAGGCCCGGGCGGCCCTGGGCGTCATGAAGAAGGACGACACCGTGGACTGCGTCATCCTGTTCTCAGGGACCTGGGTCTGGGCGGCGCACCTGGTGGCGGCGGTCAGGGACTTCGCCATGACCGGAAAAGCCGTGGTCATCTGGACCCACCCGGGCTCCCAGGGCTGGCGTCCGGTGGGCGGGCTGGTCATGCACGGGGCCCTGCTGGAGGTCGGGATTGCCCACCGTTTCGTCTACGGTGCGGCCGAGGATCCCGGGGAGGTGGAGAGGGTGGCCAGCTACTGCCGGGCCGCGCACCTCAAGAATCGCCTCAATTTCGCCACCCTCGGCACCTTCGGCGGGCGGGGCATGGGCCAGACCTGCGGGGTCGCGGACCCCTCCCAGTGGATGCGGGTCTTCGGGGTGGACATCGACAGCCGCGACACCACGGCCCTGCTTCGCCGGGCTGAAAGCCTTCCGGAAAAGGAGCTGGAGGCCCTGCAGCCCCGCCTGGCGAAGCTCTTCGGGGCGGCACCGCCCAGGAGCCTGGCCAACCAGCGCTCCATGCGCCTCTACCTGGCCCTCAAGGCCCTGGTGGAGGAGGAGCGGTGGGATTTCTACACGATCCAGTCCTTCCCGGGCCTGGGCGACGACTACTCGGCCACCTGCTTCGCCCAGAGCATGATGCTCGAGGACGGCCACGGCACCTCGACCCTCGGAGACTTCAACACCGCCCTGTCGGTGTACCTGCTCACCCTCCTGTCGAAGGAGCCGGTCTACTACGGAGACCTGCAGCACATCGACAAGGCCTCCCGGGAGATCAAGATCATCGGAGACGGGGCGGTGCCCCCCTCCCTGGCCGGCAAGCGCGGGCCGGCGGGGTTTGCCGAGCACGGCATCCCGACCGAGGGCGAGGCGGGAGGCCTTTCAGTCAGGCTGGTGTGCAAGGTCGGCGAAGGGGTGCTGGCCCGCCTGGGCCGGGTCTGCGGATGCTTCGAGATGGTGATCACCCGCTGCTCGATCTTCGAGCCCCCGGCGGAGCAGCTTCAAAGCCGCCTGGAGGAGTGCGGAATCCCCTTCTGGCCCCACGGCTTCGTGACCGCCCACTGCGACATGGACGCCCTCCTGGAGTCCTGGACCAACGAGTACGCCTGCCTGGGCTACGGCACCGAGCTCTACGATGCCCTGGTGGACTTCTGCGAGCTCACCGGGGTACGCGCCGTGCTTCCCGGCCCGGGGCTTCCCGGCCAGGCGCGGTCATGAAAGAGCTGCTGCTCAGCGAGTTCAAGCCTCGCAGCCTGCTCAAGGTGCCGGAGCACCTCCCCGAGCGGGCCCGGTTCCCGGTCATCGACGCCCACAACCATCTCTTCGGGGACGTCCCGCCCGAGGAGATGATCGGGGTGATGGACGAGGTCGGGGTCGCGCTGTTCGTCAACGTCACCGGGAACACCCGCCTGCCCTTCGACGAGAAGGGCTACACGATCGAGCGGCGGGATTTCCGGGTGTACGCGGAGCGCTACCTGGCTCCCTTCCCCCGGCGCTTCGCGGCCCTGACCATGTCCGACTTCGCCCGCTGGGACGACTTCACCCTGTTCCGCACCCCGGACAACCCCGAGGGGCGCCCCGAACGGTGGGTCGAAAGCTGCATTGCCCACCTGGAGGAAGACGTGGACCTCGGGGCCCGGGGGCTCAAGGTGACCAAGGAGCTGGGCCTCCGCTTTCTGGACACCGACGGCTCCATGCTCAAGATCGACGATCAGCGCCTGTTCCCGGTGTGGCGCCGGGCCGGCGAGCTGGGGTTGCCGGTGCTCATCCACACCTCGGATCCGGCGGCCTTCTTCCTTCCCCTGGACGAGACCAACGAGCACGCCCCCACCCTTCTCGAGTTCATCTCCTGGGGCTACCCGGACGCTCCCTACGGCAGGCAGGAGCTGCTGGAGCAGCGGGACCGGATGATCGCCGCCCACCCGGGCACGCAGTTCATCTGCGCCCACGTGGCCAACAACGTCGAGGACCTTGCCGCGGTATCCCGCTTCCTGGACAGCCATCCCAACGCCGTGGTCGACCTCTCGGCCCGGATCGACGAGCTGGGCCGCCAGCCCTACACAGCCCGGGAGTTCATGATCCGCTACCAGGACCGGGTGCTGTTCGGCACCGACATGCCGGTACGCCCGGACATCTACCGGGCCTATTTCCGCTTTCTCGAGACCCGGGACGAGTACATGGAGTACCCGGACTACATCGGCCGCTGGGGCCACTGCCGCTGGAGGATCTACGGCCTCGGGCTGCCCGATCAGGTGCTCGAAAAGATCTACAACAAGAACGCCCTGCGGATCATCCCCGGGGTCGAGGTTTGAGGGCGTAAGGAGGACAGGACGATGAGCATCGATCCCCGGGACCTGTACCGCTGGTGCGCGGTCCCCTTCGACGAACTGGAAAGCCATCCCGACCGCCGGGTGCCCTTCAGGCTGGTCCGGGACTCCGCCGAGATGGGGGGGATCATGGCCCGGGAGCTAGTCGACGCGATCCGGCAGGCAGGCCAGGAGGGCCGGAGCTTCCGAGCCATCATCCCCTGCGGACCCAGCTGCTGGTACCAGCCCTTCACGGAGCTGGTCAACCGCGAGCGGGTGTCCCTCGAGCATCTCGTAGTCTTCCACATGGACGAGTGCCTGGACTGGCAGGGGCGGGAGCTGCCGCGAAAGCACCCCTACAGCTTCCGGGGCTCCATGGAACGGGACTTCTACGCTCCCGTGGACCCGGAGCTGGCCGTGCCGGAGCCCAACCGCCACTGGCCGCGGGTGGCCGGGATCGAGGCGCTCCAGGCCGCGATCGCGGCCGCGCCCATCGACCTGACCTACGGAGGCTGGGGGCAGGACGGGCACATCGCCTACAACCAGGCACGGCGCCACCCCTACAGCGCGGTCAGCCTGGAGGAGGTGCGGGAGTCCACGGTCCGGGTCCAGGAGAACAACTGGGACACGATAATCGCCCTGGCGCAGCGCACCTTCGGGGCCGCCTACCAGTTCGTGCCGCCCCTGTCCATAACCCTCGGGATCAAGGAGTGCCTGTCCGCCGCCAGGGTGCGGCTGTTCTCCGACACCGGCGCCTGGAAGCAGACCGCCCTGCGGGTGGCCCTGTTCGCGGAGCCCACACCGGAGTACCCGATCACCCTGCTCCAGGAGCACCCGGACGCCCTGATCACCGCTACGGTGGACACCGCCCGGCACCCGGTGAGCGAGCATCCGGAGTGGGAGCTGGGGCTCTGAGCGCCGGCCTTCCCGGGTCCCGGGGCTCGGGGGCCGGGGACGGCTCGGTGGGAACCGGCGGCTCGGTGGGACCCAACCGCTCGCTGCGCCCCGACGGCTCGCTGCCCTGCCCCCTGCTCCAAGTCCCGGCCCTGCGCTACCGGAGGTTCATCGGCACCGGGGGAATCGGCTCGGGGAGCTTCTTCCAGCTGAACGGTGAGCACACCCTCGGCAGGGAGGAGAGCCGCAGCGGACGATTCCTCGACAGGCGGGACTACTGCAAGCTCCACATCGTCAGTCACTACCTGCGGGTTCTGCTCGGGCCGCAGGTGTCCGTGGTGCCGATCGGCCGGGTGGGCGACGACGCGGTGGGCCGGCAGCTGATACAGGAGATGCAGGCCGTGGGCCTGGACCTGAGCCGCGTCGAGACTCTACCCGGGGCCAGGACCCTGTTTTCGTTCTGTTTCCTCTACCCGGACGGCAGCGGGGGCAACCTGACCACGGACAATTCGGCCAGCGGCACGGTGGACGCGGCGCTCGTGGATCGGGCCGAGGGGTTGTTGCGGGAAGCCGGAGCCCAGGGCGTGGCCATGGCCCTGCCGGAGGTCCCGCTGGAGGGGCGGCTGCGCCTGTTGGAGCTGGCCGGGCGGCACGGATTGTTCCGCGCCGCCAGCTTCACCAGCGGGGAGCTGCCGACCGTACGGGACAGCGGCCGGCTGGAGGGGATCGACCTGCTGGCCATGAACATCGACGAAGCCCGGGCCCTGGCAAAGCGGGAAGAGCCCGACCGGGATGACACGGCGGTCGTCGAGCGAACCGTTTCGTCGATCTCGGCCTCCTACCCGAGACTGCGGCTGTCGATTACCGCAGGTCCGGAAGGCAGCTGGTCCTGGGACGGGCAAGGACTGGCGCACTGCCCCGTGGTTCCGGTTCAGCCGGTCAGCACCGCCGGAGCAGGGGATGCCCACATGGCCGGCATCCTGGCGGGACTTGCCTGCGGGCTGGAGCTGTCGTCCGCCCAGGAGCTGGGGACCCTGGTCGCCGCGGCGGCGGTCACCTCGCCGCACACCATCCACGACGGCCTGTCCCGGGAGCAGCTGCGGTCCCTCTGGGCAGAGTCTCCAGCGCATCGCGTCTCCGCAGCGGAAGACCGTACGGAAGAAGGACGCCTTTCGCATGTGCTCCCGGCCTCTGACGGCCCAACGGTGTGGGACTTGTTGGGCGGGGGCTGATGACGCCGCAGACTCGGAGGCCGAACAGGCGGGTTGCTGGCTTCTACTCGTAGACCTTCAACTCGAGTCCAGAAAGCCGCGCAAAGGCGCGTATTCCAGGTACGATGTCGCCATACACCGTTCCCCAGTGCTGGATCAAGCCGTCCTCGACGATCCCTCGAAAGAGCTCTCTCACCGGTAGGCGTGAGCGCACCACCATGTGAGAGTATCCCTCCATGGCCCGCGGCCCTGCCAACGCTTCCCCTCGGAAGGCAGTGCACTTCAGCCTTCCATATTCGGGAGTGAAGTTCAGGAACGTCATTTCTCCGGCCCTGGCCCGATAGGAGAGCCAGGCTCCCCGTTTCTGGGTCGCGTCGAACTCCAGGTCAGGGGTGACCATGATTGTGGCCTCGTCCGCCAGCCGGATCTCGCCGTGGCCGGGATGTCCCATGAGAATTGCGTTCTTGGCCGGATCAATCGTGAAGAACTCGTTGAACATGCCGATCTCCCCCGCCAGACGCCCGGCGATGATGGTCGACAGCACGTTGAGGACATCGGCTTCAAAACCGATGGTACATCCGATTCCGCCGATCTCCGGATGGTAAAGATGGGGACGATAACCCAGCGTCCGATAGACGTCTTCGTTGAAATCCTCGAGGGCGATACCGGACAGCCGCCGCTCCCGCGCGAGTTGGAGAAGGCCCAGGGCCTGGCGAGCTGATCCGGCGAGCATCTCTTCCGGGACATCGACTATCGGGTATCTTTCTCTCAGGTAGTCCACGTACTCCCGCACGCGCTTCTCGTCTACACTGGCTACGATCCGAGCGAACTGGTCAACCGAAACGTACTCCAGCTCGACCCCGAACCTCTCGAGAAGGAAGAAATCGTCGAACCACGTCGACACGACAACCTTGCAGGGGGCAGGGAGCACCGCAATTCGAGTTCCTCGGAGTCCCCGATGGACGAGAGCAGCCCGCACGTAGCCATCCAGTTCTTCCAGGACTGCCGCCTCCCCTTCATTGCCGAACACGACGTTGTAGTGCCAACCGAGTCGACACAGGATGTTCGAAGACTGCTGGACGCTGACGGGCCCGCCGGCCCTCAGCCAGACAGGGAGCGTCCAGAAGTCGGGGGGTTCAGGGTAGGGATTGTAGGCCCAGACGACCATAGGGACCTTGCTGGCCTCTTGGAGAAAAGCCACGAGCGGTGGATCGTTGGTCCAGCTGATCGGACAGAAGATGATGGCGTCTACGGACTCTTCGTTGAAGCGGCGGGCTTCGCGGACGGCGGCATCGACCGAATGAACGAGCCCCGAAGTGACAACCTGGTATCGCTTCTCCAGCTCGCGCGCGATGGCGCGCACATCTCCCTCAAGGCTATCGACGAAGCCCGCATACGGCCCTTCCTTGGCGCCGCACACACCCGCCTCCCACCAGGATTCCCCCGCCAGAAACAGGGCTCCGACCTTCGCACCCTTCTGCATGAGATCCCCCTGCATGTTCGGATTCACGATCCTGGCAGTCCGGGTCCGCCAGTACCCCTACCAGCCGAGAAAGCGCTTCGGGTTCTCCACCAGTATCACGTCGATCTGCTCCTGGCTCAGCCCGGCGTCGCGAAGCCGAGGAACGATGTTCTCCAGGATGTGAGCGTACCCGTGCCCACCCCATTCGGTCAGGCAGATCTTGAAGCACACGTCCTGGGAGATAAGGATGCGCTCCAGGTTCCCCCTTCTGACCTGCTCGAGCACCGTGCGGATCCGGTCGTTGTCACTGGGGAGGAAGATCCGCTCTGTGGTCATGAGATGCATGCCGAACTGATCGTAGACGATGTAGGCGCCACGCTTGGCAAGTGAATCCGCGTAGTCGTAGTCTTCCATCGTGGGATCCAGGTGGCTGAGCGCGACCTTGGAGACATCGCACCCCGATCCTTCGAGAATGTCCAGGATGCGGTTGCCCTGCTTCTCCCAGATCGGCGTATGGATCAGCACTGGACAACCCAGGTGCTTCTGGGCCATGGCGCTGCCCTGGAGGCTCTTCACTTCGAAGGGATTGTCCACCTCCGAGACTCCCACCTCCCCGAGCACGCCCGGCCTCACCCGCAGGGGGCCGATTCCGTCCTCGAAGTCCGCGACCAACTGCTTGCAGATCTCCGGGGGCTCCCGCTTCTTCTCAGCCTCGGTCCACGAAGAGGCCACGTAGAGCGCGGAGCCCATGACCACGTGCAGACCGGTTTCGAGGGCTATCCGCCGCAGCGCCTTGGGATCACGGCCGAGTCCGGCGGTCGAGACGTCGCAGATCGCACCCCCTCCCGCCAGCCTGAACTTCCGAGCCTCTCTGATGGCCACCTCGACGTCGGTTTGGCGAAGATTGTCGCGGTAGTCGAAGTTGTGGTAGACCACACTGCCCCGGTTCTGGAGGCTGACCGCCTGTCTGAACTGCTCCCGCTCCCCCAACTCCTGCGGCTCTGGATGAGCCCAGCAATCCTGTTCCCACAGCAAGTGTTCATGAGGAAGGACCACGCCCAGATCGTCAGCCGAGACCTCTCCGAGAACCGTTACCGCCTTCTTGCCCATCCTGCCACCCCCTCACTCCATGTACGTCTGTCGACCAGCGCCGCCTCAAGCCGATCCTTGTCTGGCGGATTACTCTGTCACGAATAACCCGCCCGTGATCATCTTCACGATCTCGTCGATGTTCGTCTCGGCCCGCTTGCGGACTCCCACCAACCGGCCGAGTCGGATCACCATGAACCGATCGGCGACCGCAAACGCGTGCTCCATGTTGTGCGTGATTATGATCACCGAGGCTCCTTTGGTCTTCAGCTCTTTCACGATCTCCAGCACGTGCTGCGATTCGCGCACTCCCAAGGCGGCGGTCGGCTCGTCCAGAATCACGATCTTGCGGCCGAAGCTCGCCGCCCGGGCGACCGCGATCGACTGCCTCTGGCCTCCCGAGAGCTTGGCCACCCATGTCCTGGTGTTCTTGACCCGTACTCCGAGGTCGCTCAGCTTCTGCCGCGCCTGCTGGTCCATCTCCCGATGATCGAGCACCCGCAGGAACCCCAGACGCTTGTGGAGCTCCCTGCCGAGGAACAGATTCTGGGCCACGTTCAGGTAGTTGATCAGGGCAAGGTCCTGGTAGACCACCTCGATCCCGAGCTGCTTGGCGGCGGAGGGAGAATCGATTTCCACTCTCTCGCCGTCGATGAACATCTCGCCGGTGTCTTTGGTGAGCGCCCCGGCCAGGATCTTGATGAGGGTCGACTTTCCGGCCCCGTTGTCGCCCACGAGAGCCAGAATTTCCCGATCCTCGAGTCGGAGATCGATATTCTCCAGGGCTTGAACCTTGCCGTACCTCTTGCTTATGTTGCGCGCCTCGAGCACGACGGCCATTCTGGTCCCCCTAGTCCTCTTTCCGCTGCTTGAGGGTCTCGGCGCCCACCGCCACGATCAGGATCAGACCCTTGGCCACCTGTTGCCAGTAGCTGTGCACGTCCAACAGCAGCATCCCGTTGGTGATCATCCCGATCACCAGCACGCCCAGCAGCGTACCGCCCAGCCGGCCGACACCTCCAAAGATACTGGTCCCGCCGATCACGACCGCGGTGATCACGTCCATTTCGAAATTCAAACCCGCGTTGGGAAGCGCCGCCCCGAACCGGGAAGAAGCGACGACCCCGGACAGTCCCACCAGCAGCCCGGTATTGACGAAGGCCAGCACCATGTACAGCCTGTCGTTGATCCCCGCACGCCGAGAGGCGATCCGATCGCCCCCGATGGCATACATGTACAGCCCGAAGGTCGTCTTGCGCTGTACAAACAGGTAGACCGCGAAGATCAGGGCCATCACGATAACCGGGACCGGTACTCCAAGGACATAGCCCCTGCCCAGCCAAAGGTAGGGTTCCGGTACGCCGTAAACCGTGTGGCCCCCCGTGATAAGGAACCCGGCGCCCCGAAGCGCCACCATCATGCCCAGCGTGGCCAGCAGCGGCGGCAAATTGATCTTGGTCACGAGCAGCCCATTGATGAAGCCGATCAAACCGCCGGCGAGGATGCCGATCAGTATGCCCACCGGGATCGGCAACCCGAGCTTGGCCACGGACAGAGCGCACAGCACACCGGTTACGGCGTTGGCAGAGCCTATGGAGAGGTCGATTCCGCCGGCTATGATGAGAAAGGTCATCCCCACCGAGGCGATCATGAGCATCGACACTTGGCGCAGAAGGCCGATCAGATTGTTCACCGTGAGGAAGCTCGGGCTTGCCAGGGACAAGAAGGCGAAGATCACGATGAACACGACAAAGGTTGCGAACCCCTGCAACCCCAAGATGCTCGAAAGCCTGCCTGCCGAACTCTCGTCCTCCGGCCGCTGCGCGTCGTGTCTCTTTCTGGGAATCAACAGAACCCCCCTATTGCGGAGCGGACCGCGCAACCATGCGCGGTCCGCTTACGCTGCGAAATGTCGAGTGACTAGAAATCCATCGGCTCCAGATTGGCCTTCTTTCTCCACTCCTGCATGGTCGCGATCACGTCGTCGACGTTGTCGCGCCAGACCTCCTGGAACCCGATGTCGATCTTGAGCCCGTCCGTGGAGCCGGCCTTGATGGCCTTGGCGGCGACTTCCACCAGGTGGTTTCCATACTGCACGGCGCTCTTGCCGTACCCGATGTCCCATACCACGCCCCCGCCCTGCGGCGAAAGCGGCTTCTTGAGCAACGCCAGGATAGGCGGCTCGGCTCCGCACGATGCGTGGGCAATGTCCAGCCTGCCGGCGTTTTCGCAGGCGGCAATGCCCCCCAGGGTCGCGCTGGCGTTGATACCGAAGATGAAGTTGATCTCCGGGCGGGACTGGAGATACTGCTCGGTGCCGATCAGAGCCGGCTCGGTGGAGCCGTTCGAGTCGACGTGGAAGAAGGTCGCCTTCGGTATCTTCTGGCTGACTACTTCCTCGAAGGCGATCATCTTGCGCTGCGGCTCGGGAATCTGCGGAACGTCGAGCAGCAGGATGTGGGGAGTCTGCCCGGCTCTGTTCTCATTCCACCAACGCACGAACATGTCCGCGGCAAGCAGTCCCCCGTCACGTTCGTCCGTGCCCATTCCGAGGTGCTCGCCTTCGACATGGTTGCCCGTAGTGAAAATCCAGATGCCCTTGTCCTTCATCTCGCGAACCACGGGAGCCAGGGCCTTCGAGTCGATGGGATACATGACGACGCCGTCGATCCCTTGGGTCATGTAGGTCTCCAGTATCTCCATCTCCCGCTCGATCTTGCCGTAAGGATCCTCGACGATCACCTGCAGGTCGAAACCCGGGACCGGGATCTTGGCCCCATCGCAGAGCTCCTTCTGGAACACATGCTCCATGGTGAAGGGGATGAAGAGAATCTTCATCGGACCCTCCCCCGCCTTCGACTCAGCCTTGCCTCCTGCGAACGCCAGGACGGGAAGGATGAGCAGAGAGACGAGCACGATCAGCCGCACACGGCGTCCCTTACGCATCACTGCACCTCCTCTTGATCAGTTGGATTGGATTTCCTTGCCGCGGGAACCGAGGCCCCCCTTCGGCAGTAGTTCCTGCTATCCTCGCACGGAATCCTGGTGCTGTCAACAATAGAAGTCAACTGGCTCGAAATTCGCGCGGGAGCGCTTGATAGTCGTTCGGCTTTTGTATAAAATAGTCTTAATTGGGCTTGTTTCCGCATGAGATGAGAACCGAAGAGAGGGGCGCACTCGGCGACGGCGGCTGGGCCGTACTTCGCACAGTACATCACGAAGGGCAGGCCAGCCGCAAACGAATCGCGCTGAAGTCGCGGTTCAGCCTCGTCAAGACCTCCAGGATTCTCAAGTGCCTTCTGGATCAAGGTCTGGTAGTCCGGGTCAAGAAGAAACAGCCAGGAAGCGGAAGGCCGCGATACCTCTACGGTCTGGATCCGGACATCGGCCATTCTCTGGGAGTCTCCATTGACAACGACACGATCCGGGTCGTGGCCATCAACGCCAGGGGAGCCGCAGTCGAGGAGCGGGAGGTCCCGTACCGGCTCGCCGAAGATCCGGAAGGTCACGCGGGCGAGCTGGTGAGCCAGATCGCGGGGCGGGTACGTGACTTCGGGCCTCCCAGGACCGCGGAGGTCGACAAGCGGATGATCGTGGGCGTGTCTCTGCCGGGACTGACCGACTGCCGCCGCGGCGTCTGGCTTCAGGGGTTGCAGCTCTCGGGCATCGACGACGTCGCGATGGCCGAGATTCTGGAGCGTGAGATCGGGCTGCCCGTGATCGTTGAGGACGAGGCCCGCTCGGTTGCGTATCTCGAAAAGACTCGCGGCCTGGGCAGAGGCGTTGCCCACTTCGTGCTGCTCTATCTGGGTGTCGGCGTTGGCACTGGGGTTGTGATCAACCACCACCTGTATCGCGGATTTCACGGAATCGCGGGCGAGATCGGACACGTTCCGGTGCACGGCAACTCTTATCGCTGCAGCTGCGGCAACGTCGGCTGCCTCGAAACAGTGGTGTCCGTGCCTGGGATTCTGCGAGTGTTCCGCGATCGACTGCAGGAAGGAGTCAAGTCCGACCTGCAGCGGGGATTCTCCCGCGGCGATCACGGCCCGTCGAT
>Ga0068714_10005549_pt1 | contig 13337 bp, 11 predicted proteins | sample MTBNYHSulfiMetaG_FD_62988 | JGI IMG/M metagenome (GOLD analysis project Ga0068714, IMG submission 62988) | Enrichment culture microbial communities from rom New York Harbor, USA that are MTBE-degrading - MTBE-NYH (New York Harbor Sulfidogenic)... | ecosystem: Environmental > Aquatic > Marine >... | reverse complement strand
CCTCGACCTCTTCGACCAGGTGCGCGCCATGACCTGGCGGCTGCTGCATCCGAGGGGGTGAGCGACCAAATCCCCGAGCCCGACCGCAACGACGCTGCTCCTGCCCCTGACGCTGACCCTGCCGGCTGTCGCTGACGCTGTTGCCGCTCGCTGCCGCTGTCCCTGTCCCTGACGCCGTCGCTGATCCCTGCTGCTGTCCCTGTCACGGCCGATGGTGCGATGCGAACCGCTCCATCGTGCATCGACCGCTCGGAAGCCCCACATCGCAACGGTCTCCCCGGACACGGCAGTGCTGCGTCACCTCGGGGCCCGCGGGCGACGGACGACGGCGCCGGCCGGTGGTAGACTCGGCCGCAGTGCACCTGAGGCTCTGCGGGCTGTTCGTGGTTTGCCTGTTCGTCGGTGCTGGGCTCGCGCCGGCCCAGGTGGACGAGTCGCCGGCTGAAGACGACTGGTCGCTGCCCGGGTGGGTGCAGCCGTCGTCGAGCGCCGGGTTCTTCTCGGAGGAGGCGGCGCCGGCCTTCGACCTCCACGTTCGGGTCGTGGACCTCACCTGGCGGCAGCTGCAGCCCAACCCGGGGAGCTTCAGTACCTCGACCGCCGACGAGGTCTACGGCATGACCTTCCCCTCCTGGCAGGAACAGCTCGAGGGTGGCGACCCGCTCTGGCTCAGGCTGTGGATCAGCGGCGCCGAGTGGGCGCCGCAGTGGGTCCAGGACGAGTGCGAGGTGAGCCCGGTCGGGACCGGGTACGAGGACGACGAGCACCTGCCGATCTGGGACGCCTGCCTGTGGGCCCACGCCCGCGAGCTCTACCGCGAGGTACTGCTCGAGCGCGGGCTGCGCGAGGACCCGCGGCTGCGACTCGTCTACGTGCCGGGGGCGTTCACCTGGTGCGAGTTCGACTTCGACGTCGTCGACGAGGCGGTTCAGAACGGCGACCTCGACCTGCCGACCTTCGACGCCTGGTTCCAACAGGCGGTGGCCGACCTGGCGGCGATCGCCAACGGCGACAACGACGACCCCGGCGATGACTTCGCGTGGAAGCTGGTGTACACGGGCGAGGACTACCCGTTCGGACCCTTCGGGGCGGACGACGACCTCTTCGCCCGCGACGCGGTGGCCGCCGGCATGGGGATCCGCACCGGCATCACGGAGCTGTTCAACTTCCACCTGAACGACGTCCCGGCCTACGGCGCCCGCATCGCCCAGGACGGCCACGTCGTCACCGACGACGACTGGCCCCTGCTCGACGGCAAGCGGGTGGTGGCCACCGAGAACGAGTGTTTCAACGACTGCGGGTTCTCGACCGACACCCCGTACTATGCGGTCAAGATGGCCAACCTCAAGGCGCTGCAGCTGCGGGTCAACTGGGTCTACGCCAAGCCGGAGGAGAGCTACATGGCGGCCTACCCCGAGCTCTGGCGCTGGGTGCGCTCGAGCCTCGGCCGGACGGCGCTCACGTCGCCCGACGCCTGGGTGGCGCTGCGGGAGGCGGAGGACCTCTACTGGCTCGAGGACGACGCGGTCAGCTGGCCCGGTCGCCCCTGGGTGCGCAACTGGGAGCGCTGGCTCGTGCAGCGGGAGGTGGCCCCCGACGGCCTCACCGGTCGCGGCAGCGAGGTGCGCAGCGAGGTCCTGGCGCCGGAAAACGGCACCGCGTACGAGGGGCGTTCCACCCGCCACGCGCAGGCCAGTGACTTCATCTACTTCGACGTCGACGACGCGTTCCTGCACGGCCCCGCGGGGAGGGTCGACGTCAAGATCACGTTTCGCGACACGGGCAGCGGCCCCTTCCACGTCGAGTACCCCTCAGCCGGCGGCATTGCCCGTTCCCAGCCGGTGGTCAGGTTCGGCGACGGCGCCTGGCGCACCGCCACCCTGACCATCACCGACGCCCTGTTCGACGATTCGTTGCCCGGCTCCAGCGACTTCAGGATCTGGAATGGGGGCTCGGTGGACCTCGAGGTCCGCTTCGTGCGGGTGGTCAAGCGGGACCCGCCACCGCCGAGCTTCCGTCGGGTCAGCGGTCGCTTCGGCCCCTGACGACCGGCGCGAACGCCCGCCGCGGCAAGCGGCTGGGGGGCGAGGTTCTTCACAGCGCGGGCGCTGCGCGCAACCCAACAACCTCGACCCCGCCAGCATTCGGGAGGAAGAAAACGCAAAGGCGCAAAGGCGCAAAGGCGCAAGAGGGAGGCGCAGAGGAGTCGAGCCTCGGGGGACGGAGCGCGCGTCCTCGACCTGGACCTGGACTTGGACCTCGTCCTGGACCTGGACCACGCTCGAGGCTTGCCCCGCTAGAATCGTCTCATGGCGGGTCCCCTCAGCGGCTTCATCGTCGTCGACCTGTCCCGCATGCTGCCGGGTGCGGTGCTCGCCCGCCAGTTGCTCGACCTCGGTGCGCGCCTGGTCAAGGTGGAGGACCCGGCGGGGGGGGACCCGATGCGCCAGGTCCCGCCGCTGCGCGGCGGGGTGGGGGTCGGCTTCGCCGCCCTCCTGCGCGGGGCCGAGTCGGTGGCCCTGGACCTGCGGGCGGAGGCCGGCGCCGCGGCGGTGCGGCGCCTCAGCCGCAGCGCCGACGTCGTCGTGGAGAGCTTCCGCCCCGGCGTCGCGGCCGGTTGGGGCCTCGGGCCGGAAGAGCTGACCGCGGTCAACCCCCGCCTGGTGTACCTCTCGCTGTCGGGTTGGGGAACCTCCCCCGCCGGCGGCCACCGGATCGGCCACGACCTCAACTTCGCCGCCTCCACCGGCCTCCTGTCGCGGCTGACCGGGGACGGGGTGCCGGGTGTCCAGGTCGCCGACGTCGGTGCCGCCCTGCTGGCTTCGAGCGCCGTGCTGGCGGCGCTGCTCGCGCGGGAGCGGAGCGGCCGCGGCGCCATTCTCGACCAGCCGCTGGTGACCGGGCCGCTGCCGTTCCTGACCTGGGCCTGGACCGAGGCGGCGGCCGGCGTCGAGGGCACGGTCGACGACCTGCTGGGGGGGCGCTGCCCGTGCTACCGGCGCTACCGCTGCGGCGACGGGCTGGAGGTTGCCCTCGGGGTGCTCGAGCCCAAGCTGTGGGTGGCGTTCCTCGAGCTCGTCGGTCGTCCCGAGCTGGTGCTTGCAGGGCTCGACACGGGGGCGGAGGGGGCCGCGGCGGCCGCCGCCATCGGGGAGGCGCTGGCGGCGCGGCCACGGGCGGAGTGGCTCGCCCTCGCCGACGAGCAGGGGCTGCCGCTGTCCGCGGTGCAGGGGGTCGAGGAGGCCGCCCGCGACCCCTACTTCGCCGCCGCCGGCCTGGTGGAGGCGACCCCGATGCCCGGCGGGGGCTCCCTCGGCACCCCGGGGCCGTTCCTGCCGTCGCTGGGTCGGACCCCGTCCCGTCCGGCGCCGCGCCTCGGGGAGCACACCGCCGCGGTCCTCGCCGAGCTCGGCGCAGGCTGAGCCTCTCTCACCGCGGGCCGAGCAGGTGCCGGGTGGCGCCGGTCTCCGGGTCGAGCGCCTCGAGGCCCCCCTCGGGGTTGAGCAGCAGCCGGCTGGCCAGGCTGCCGGGTGCAGATTGCAGTGGAGACGACACCCACTGGTAGCCACGGAAGGGCACCCGACCGCGTCCGAGGTGTTGCACGGCACCGGTCGCGAGGTCGACCACTGCGCCCTCGGCGTCGCCCTCATGACCGCACCCGGGCTCGTTCAGGCAAATCTCGGTCAGGAGCCGTCCGAGCGAGGGTTCTCCCAACCCGGTCACGCGACGTGCCGGTCCGAGGTCGTGGCGGGCGAGGGTCGTTCCTTCCGGGTCGAACACCTCGACCCAACCTCGGCCGTCGGAGACGCCCCCCATCGCGAAGCGGCCGTCGTCCAGGAACCACGTGGCACCGAGTCCTCCTGCCGGCGACAGGCGAGCCACCGGCTCCGCGGTCCACGAGTCGTGGATGACGGTCTTCTTGCCGGCATCAGTCCGGTGGACCAGGACCATGCGCCTCGCTGTCGGGCTGAGGACCCGGTACCAGTGGTAGGCGAGGTCGAGCTTCGCCGTCGCCGTGACCTCGAAGCGCCCGTTGTGGAGGTGGAGGACGCCGATGGTGAGCTCGCCGAGGTTCAATCTCGGGCCGGTGTTCAGGCCCGTCCACACCTCGACCCGGAGGCGGTCGTCGTCGACGAAGGCGATCCGCGTCTTGCCGTCCGGGAGCTCCGTGCTGGCGGCGCGCAAACGGCCGTCAGGAAGCTCGTAGACGACGGCGCGCCGGTCCTCGAGCAAGGCCACATGACGGCCGTCCGGAGACAGCTGAGGGGAGCCCGGCCAGCGGGAGCGGAGAACGACCGGGGGCGAGCCGGGCGAGGCTCCGTCCGACGTCAGGTCGAGAGTCTTGAGCTCCCAGAAGCGTCTGGGGATCGGGTCAACCGGCTGCAGCCACGCTGCTACGCGACCGTCGGCGGAGAACGCGACCGGCAACTCCCACCACTCTACTGTCGCCAGGCGGATGAAGCGCCCGCTGTCAGTGTCGACCAGGAACGAGGGCCGGTATCCCCCCCGCCAGCGGGCGGGTCCCTGGACCGCGACCCACGAGCCGCTTCCCGCGGCCTGCACGTTCTCCACCGCGCGCAGGGAGGCGGGGGTCGCGCCGGTCACGAACGCGGTGAGGGCGCCGAGGAGCAGGACCGTGGCCCCCAGGCCCCCCCACAGCGCGGCGGACTGGAAACGGTGCCCCCGGACCGGGTCGCAGCGGCCGGCCGCAACCTGGGCCCAGCCCGCCGCCAGGACGAGCGCCAGCGCCGTCACGGCCAGCCCCACGACTGCCCACACGAGGACCTCGAAGGCGGCAGCGGCGACGAGCCGCCGCAGGATCAGGGCGCCGGCCCCGCAGACGACGACGAGCGCGACCAGGTCGAGCACGATCAGGCGGGAGCGGGAGGCGATCGCGACCGCCACCAGGTGGGCGACGCCGAGCAGCAGGAGGGTGCCGCCGACCACGAAGGGAACGGCTCCCGCCTCGAACCACCCGGTGAGCTGGCCCCTCGCCACCGCGGCGGCGGGGAGCAGGGCGAGGAGCCCGCTGCCGAGGGCCAGGAGCAGCCCCGCGATCAGCTTGCCGGCCCAGATGGCGGTCCCCGCCAGGGGCCGGGCGAAGTAGTAGCCCAGGCGGCGCTCCTTGAGGTCAGTGGCGACCATGGTTGCGCCGTGGGCGACCGCCGTGCCGCCGGTAAAGGCGGCGGCGAACACCAGCGCCATGGCGACGCGGGCGTCGGCGGCGGACCCGGGTTCCACCCACGGCAGCAGCGGCGCCGCCAGGGTCAGCAGCCCGGCGCACAGGGCGGCGACGAAGACCGCCCGGCGGCTCCGGAGCTCCCGGCTGACGATGAGCAGAGTTGCCGTCATCACGCACCTCCCGGGCCGTCGCCGGCCACCGCGACGAAGATCTCCTCGAGGGACATGGCTCGCGCCTGCGGGTCCACCACCTCCGGGCTGGCGCTGAAGCGGGCGAAGGTGTCGTCGGAGAAGCTGCTCACCACCGCCTCGAAGCCGAGGCTCGAGCCCGCGACCGCCAACGCGCCGAGCGCCTCCAGCCGGGAGGAGCCCGCTTCGCCGACCGATGCGGGCCGGCGCCGGAACGAGACCCGCCGGAAGCGGGCGCGGAGCGCCTCGAGGTCCTCGTCGAGGACGAGCCTGCCCCCCTTGAGGATCCCCACCCGGCCGGCGATGCCGTCGGCGCCGGCGAGGTCGTGAGTGGTCAGGAGCACCGTGGTGCCGCGGTCGGCCAGGTCGACGATGAGGTCGTCCCACAGCTCGCGGCGGGCAACGGCGTCGAGGCCGAGGGTGGGATCGTCCAGGATGAGCAGCTCCGGCGAGTGGGCCAGGGCCAGGGTCAGGGCGAGCTGCGTCCGCTGCCCCTTGGAGAGGCGGCCGCTCGGGAGGCGGCGAGGCACCCCGAGGCGGTCGAGGCGGGCGGCGACCCCGACGGAGTCCCACCGCGGGTAGAGCCGGGCGGCGAAGGCGGCGAGGTCGTCGGCGTGGAGGTTGCGGGGAAGGTCAGGGTCTTCGGGCACCACCCCGACCCGGGCCATGGCGCGACGGCGCGTGGTCCAGGCGTCGGCGCCGAAGAGCAGCGCGCGCCCTTCGGTCGGTCGCTGCTGGCCGAGCAGGCACCGCACCAGCGACGACTTGCCGGCGCCGTTGCGGCCGAGGAGGGCGTACACCTGGCCGCAACGGACCTCGAGGGTCACGTCGGCGGCAGCCACGGTGCTCCCATAGCGGACAGTGACCCGGTCGAGAGCGGCCAACGCCGCGTCGTCGGCGGCGTGGGTGTGGTCGTGAACGCTCATGCCTCTACCTCCTGTTGGGACTGGTCGAGGACCGTCCACGCCCGCTCGAGCTCGGCGCTGGCACGTTCGAGGGTGGCGTCGACGCTCAGGGCGGTGGCCGCGTACCGGGAGGCGCCGTCGGCGAGGGCGCGCTCCCGCTCCTCGGCCGGCAGGGTGGGCGGCTGGTCGGCGACGAAGGTCCCCTCGCCGCGACGCACCCGCAGGACACCGGCGTCGGTCAGCCGCTGGTAGGCCTTGGCCACCGTGGCGGGGTTCACGCAGAGCGCCCGGGCGAGCTCGCGGACCGACGGCACCGGCGAGCCCGGGAGGAGCGCCCCCGCCGTGACCAGGCGGCGGAGCCGCTCCTCGATCTGGCGCCAGATCGGGGAGGGGTCGGCTGGGTCGATGTCGAGACTGGGGTGCATGGCGCTCCGGCTCCCTTTCCCCCGACCCGCGGGTCGAGGTGTACTACTGTAGCGATACAGTAGGTCACGAGTCCAGGGTTGTCAAGGGGGGAGGAGGATGGAGAACCGGAAGCCCCGATTCACCGTATTCGGGGTCGGGAGGTCACGATGTTCGGAGCCCTGCTCTCGCTCGTTGCCGTTGTGGGGCTGGCCGTGTTCGCGGTGGCCGTGGTGGCCCTGGTGCTCCTGGCCCTGAAGCTCGCCTTCAAGCTGGTGCTGCTCCCGTTCTGGCTGGCGTTCAAGCTTGTCAAGGTGGTCCTGCTCGGCGGCCTCGCCCTGCTCGCGCTGGTGGTCTTCGGACCGGTCGCGCTGGTGGTGGGCCTCGTGGTCGTCGTTCCCCTCGCCGTTCTCGGCGCGGTGATCTGGGGCGGCCTGGCTCTGATCGGCGCGGTGTAGACGAAGAGCTTTCAGCTGTCAGCCGTCAGCCTTCAGCTTCCCCCCGTCCGCCCCCCCGACGGAGTCCCCTCGGGGCGCCCCTGTGGCGATGCCACAAGGCGGGAGGACGGGTGGGGGAGCTGATCGCTGACAGCTGAAAGCTGAGAGCTATCTCCGCATGATCGAGTCGAGGATCATCAGGAACGCCGCCTGCTGCTCCGGCTCGGTCTTCTCGATCACCGCGAGGCAGCCGATGTGGTCGAACTCCTCGTGCAGCTTCTCGGCCGGGTGGGCGGAGCTGATGATGACCCGCTTGAGGTTGACGCCGGCCCGCCGTGCCGCCTCCACCAGCTCCTTGCCGTCCATTTCGGGCATCTCCCAGTCGATGAGCAGGAGGTGGATGTCAGGTGAGAGGTGAGCGGCAGCCTCCGCGGAGCTGGTGTAGCTCTCGACCCGGACCCGGTTGCCGTAGCGTTCCTCGAGCAGTCTCCGCCAGACGGCGCACTGCAACGGGGAGTCATCGACCACCACCACCCGTCGGGCCTCTACGCCCTCCGCCATCGGCGGCAGGGTAGCAGGTTTTCGGGACGAGCGGGATCCTTCCCGCCGGTCGAACCGTGTGGGCCGTGCCAGCGGCCACTGCCCCAACCTGGACCCGGACCTGGACGTGGTCCTGGTCGTCGAGCGTTCGACTCAACGGTGGTCCAGGTCCAAGGCCAGGTCCAGGTGGCGCGCTCCGTCCTTCGAAACGTGCCTCATCTGTGAAGAACCTCGCCCCCCAGGCGGCGGAGTCGGGGTCACCTCTCGGACAGGTTGCCCCGTATCTTCCGCAGGTGCGGACGCAGCTTTTCTTCCACCACCCGACCGACGCTGAGCTGCGTGTACTCCACGCGCTCGTTCAAGGTGCCCCCGACTGGCGTGTTGCTCTGCAGGTCGAAGGCCCTCACCTGGAGACGGGCCTGGTAGGCGGTGTCATACCGGCCCATGTACTGGAGCTGCCGCTCGCCGAGAAACTCGGCGTCGACCAGGATCAGGTAGTGGGCGTGCGGCCGCAACGCCTCGGCGAGGGCGCGCGGGTCCCCGTCCCCCCCGGCGAGACCCTGCTCGGCGACCACGCGGACGCCGGCCTGGGCCAGGGCGCCCTCGATGAAGGACTCTGCCTCGCCCGCCAGCAGGCGCTCGCCGACGGCAACCACCGCCACACCCTGCGGGGGAGGCGCGGCCACCGGCGGCTTGGTCTGGCGGCTGGCGGAGGGGAGCTGCTTGGCGGTGGCCTCGGTGGAGGAGCCGGCCGCCTGTCTGGCAGTGACTGTGGTCGACCCGGTCTCGACCACCTCCGGGTGCTTGGGCCTGAGGGTGTCTGAATCGGTGGCCTGCTGGGCAGACGTCTCCACCTGCGGCGACCCGGTCGTGACGGCGGCCTCCACGGGGAGCTGCCCGGCGCCACCGGCGCTGCCGCCACCAACCTCGAGCTCCTTCGCCTGCAGGGCTGAGCCCTGGGGTGCCGCGGCGAGCTGGCTGCCGCCGGCCTGCGGCTCACCCTCAGCCGGCGTCGTGCGGGCCGTCATGGTGGCGTCGGCGCGACCGAAGAGCCCGACCTTCCACGCCACCCCCACCGCAGCGGCGATGCCGATGACTCCGAACAGGGCCACCGCGGTGACGATGAGCGCCACCGGTGCGCGCCGCTTCGGCGGTGGGGTGTGGACGACCTCCACCGAGGGCGCCGGCGGGGCGGGCACGGACGGAGTGATCGGCGGCGGGGCGACGGGAGGTCTCGACGGCGGGGGGGGCGTTGGCGCCACGGTGGTGGGAGGGGCAGGGGGTGCGTTCCCGCCGCTCGGCGCCATCACCGTCGGCGAGGTGGTGTACGACGGGGCCGGCGCCGTGGCGACCGGTGCTGCCGCCGAGGGCTCGGTCATGAGAGCGGTCGGGGCCGCTCCCCCGGGAGCCGGCGCCTGAGAAGGGACCGAGGTCCGGACGGTGGCGTCGGCGGGGCCGGCGGCCGGTGTGCCCGGTCGGACCGCAGCCGAGGTCCCCGCAACCACGCCGGACACCTCTTCACGGGAGGTGCCAGTGCCCTCCAGGTACTGCTGCAGGTCGGAGATCAGCTCCCGGCAGCTTGGGTAGCGCTGGTTCTTGTCCTTGACCATCATCCGCTTGAGGATGGAGCGGGTGGCCTCGTCCACCTCGGGGTTGAGGTCCCGCACGTCGGGCGGCTCCACCTCGATGATCTGGCGCAGCAGCGCCAGGGGGCTGTCGGCCTTGAACGGGATCCCACCGGTGAGCATCTCGAAGAAGGTGACGCCTAGGGAGTAGATGTCGGTGCGGTGGTCGACGTCCCGGTCGAGGCACTGCTCCGGGGAGAGGTAGCCCGGGGTGCCCATGAACATCCCCGTGGCGGTGAGGCGTGACGCCCCGCCCGCGAGCAGGGCGAGGCCGAAGTCGGCGATCTTCACCAGCCCGCGGTCGGTGAGCAGGATGTTGGCGGGCTTGATGTCGCGGTGGACGATCCCCGCCTCGTGCGCGGCTTCGAGGCCGGCGGCGGTTTGGAGGATGATCCGGGCCGCCTTCCGGGAGTCCATCTTGCCGTGGTCTCGCAGCAGTTTCTGGAGGCTGGTGCCGGAGATGTACTCCAGGGCGATGAAGTGGCGCTCCCCGTCCCGTCCGGTGGCGTAGACCTGGACGATGTTCGGGTGGTTGAGCTTGGCCGCGCTCTGCGCTTCGCGGAGGAATCGCTGCACGTAGCTCTCGTCGTCGGCCAGGTGCTCGCCCAAGACCTTGAGGGCCACGTGGCGGTTGAGCGACTCCTCGTGGGCCTTGTAGACCACGCCCATGCCGCCCCGGCCGAGCTCGGACACGATCGTGTAGTGGCCGATTTTCTCCATCGAAGTCTCCCTTTCCATGCGCCGTCAGATGCTAGCACATCTCGTTGCCCTGGTGTTACTTGAGGCCGTGCTCCGAAGCTCGAGGCGGGCGCGTGTGGGCCTTGCCCAGGTCGACGCTCGGTTGCCACGGCTCGAGCCCTGAGACAGCAAGAACCGGGCCAACTCGGACCCGGATTCCTGGACCCCCACCGGGTGGGGGTGTCCTCCCTGCCGGGGCGGGCGACCTCTCGCGATGTCACGGTGTGACAGCCGTCACCGAAGCGCGGACCCCGATGCGGGCACTGGTCGTTGAACCACGAAGACGCGAAGAGCGCGAAGAGCGCGAAGAGCGTCTCACCAAGGCTCGCCTTTGCGTTCTTCGCGTCTTCGCGGTTCACGCTCTCTCCTCGCTCGGCGGTGGACGGCTGCATCGGGGATTTTGGCGCCGGGAAAGGCCTCGATTCGGGCGCAGGCCGGGTGGTGCGGGGGGTGGTCGCTCACCCTTCGAAGTCGGGGTCGCGGCGGCGCAGCTCGGTGATGGCCGATCGAGTTCGCGCCAGGATCTCGTCCAGGGCCTCCTTGCCGAGGCCGGCGGTCGGGATCGGCTTGCCGATCAGGACCTCGACGGTGCCGGGTCGGGTGGCCGAGCGCCCCTTGGCGAGCAGCCGTCGGCTTCGGTTCAGCGCCACCGGCAGGATCGGGACCTGGGCGTCGAGCGCGAGGTGAAAGCCCCCCTTCTTGAACGGGAGCAGGTAGTCCCCGGGCGAGCGGGTGCCCTCGGGAAAGACCACCACGTGGCGGCCGGCCCGCACGGCTGCGATCGCGACCTTCATCTGTTCGTGGGCTCTGGCCGAGTCGCGGCGGTCGATGGCGATGAAGCCCAGCTTGACCACCGCCTGGCCCCAGACCGGGACCCGGGCCAGCTCCCGCTTGATCACGAAGAAGACGGGGTGGGGCAGGGCGCGAATCAGGGTCGGCCCGTCGAGATGGCTGGAGTGGTTCGAGATGATGACGTAGGGACCGTCCGGGGGCACGTGCTCGAGACCCTCGACACGGAACCGGACCCCGGTGACCAGGTGGAGCAGCAGGCACCACAGCTCCACCAGGCGGTAGGCGAGCGGGCGCAGACCGAGAAGGGAAAGGATGAACACCGGCGGGCCCAGGACCAGGTTTGCCAGCGCCATCAGCGGATAGGGCAGGAGGCCGAGAATCCTCACGACCGGGTGATCTCCCCATCCGAGGGGGGGAGAAAGGGCTCGATGCCAGCCACCACTCGCTCGAGCTCGCTGACCGCTGGGTGGGGCTCGAGGCGGCGTCTGATGGCGTCGAGCAGGCCGCGGTAGTACCACATCTGTCGTCCGGGCCCGGCGTTGAACCGGCCCCACACGGCCGTGACCGAGCTCGCGGTCTCGAGGTCCGCGCGCAGCGAGGCGAGGTTGTGAAGCAGGTCTGCCGCCTTGACGACCACCGCGTCCCGGGGCATGGTCGCAATCCGGTCGAGCTGCCCCTGCTTGCGGGCCGGCCACGAGTGAGCCGCGTCGGGGTGCTCTCGGCCGGTCTCGGTCAAGGCGACCACCAGCTCGAGGACCTCGTCACCGACGGCGCGCCGTATCCGCTCGTGACCGACCGGGTCCGGGACGTCCTCGAGGTAGTCGTGCAGAAGACCCGCCGCCACCACCTCGTCCCGCTCCCCGAGTCGGGCGAGGATGCAGGCGGTGGCCGTCAGGTGGGTCAGGTAGGGAACGCAGTCCGGCGGCAGCGGGACGACGTCGCCGGTGCAGTCGCGAACCCCCCGTGAGCGCTTGCGCAACTGGCGGTGGTGGCCCTGGGCGGCGAGCCGCACGGCGGCTTCGAGCAGGGGGGAGTAGAGGGGGGGCCACGAGCCCATCGGGGACCATTCTACGCATGCCGGCGGGCTGTGGCAGCCCTCCGGCCCTCTGGGCAGGCACCGCCAGCCGAGACGAACGAGAGCCCCCATCGGTTACACTCGCCGCGGAGGTGGACGATGCGGCGTGTGTTCCTCCTCGTGATCTGCCTTGCCGCGGCCGCTCCGGCCGCCGCGCAGTTCGTGGCGCCGGGAGGTGTGATCCCGGTGGTGGCCAATCTCCCGGGCCTGAACGACACCTTCTGGCGGTCCGACGTGAGCATCCTCAACGTGACCGGGGAGAGCGCCCAGGTGATGCTCCAGCTCTACCCCGAGATCCGCGGTGGCTCGCCCGCTTTCGAACCCGCCACCAGCGATGCCATCAGCATCCCGCCCAGCGGGCAGCTGACCCTCACCAACGTCGTCCAGAGCCGGTTCCAGCTGACCAACGTCAAGGGAGCGTTGTGGGTGTTGTCGCTGGACGGCACGCCGCTGGTCATCACCTCCCGGACCTTCACCACGGACGGGTCCGGCGGGAGCTTCGGCCAGGACGTGACCGGGGTCCTGGTGGCGGACACCACGTGGGCGGGCGGGCTCCGTCACGACGGCTTCTTCCGGACCAACCTGGGCATCTTCTGGCCGTGGGACCTTCCCGCGGGTGAGAGCGCCCGTTTCGACGTCTCGATTCACGACCAGGCCGGAGCCGAGGTCGGCACGGGGGCCCTCACGTTCACCCGGGCAGGTCTGCAGCAGGTGAGCCTGGACGGCTTCGGGGTCCAGACCCTCGTCGACGGGTACGCGGTGATCACCTGCTCGGACCAAGCCGCGGTGTACTACGCGTACTCGTCGCGGGTCGACCAGATTACCGGCGACGCGGTCTTCCGCCCTGCCCGGGGGCACCAGAGCGCGCTGCCTTAGTGCTCCTCGCCATAAGCACGGTCACGCACCGAGGGCGCCGATGCGCCCGCCTGCCGGTGCTTCATGGCCGAGACGTACCCTTGCCGTACGTCGAGGGAGCGAAGCGCCGGCAGGCGGGATGCAGCGGTGCCCGAATGCCAGCGTACTTATGGCGAGGAGTACTGAGGCCACTTGGTCGGCCGCGAACGAGAAGAAGTCATCAGGCGGGAAGTGCGCCCCGGGCGCAACGCACGAGGCCCCCGCGCATTTGCTCTTAGGAACGCAGGAAGCCAGGAAAGGAGAGAGACCTGGGCCTCTTGCGCACGTCGCCTCAGCGAAGCACGGCAACGCCCGCATGCCCGTAGGGGCGCGACATGTCGCGTCCCTACGAAGGCGCCGGTCGCCTCACGGCCTGTGCACGAGGCTCAAGGGCGAGACTGGCCCCCTGGTCCGGCTTCCCCTTCCTGGCTTCCTGCTTTCCTCTCACAGGATTGTCAAGGGCCACCGATTGCGCGAGAGGATGCGTCGAAGGCAGCCCGCTACGGCTCATGCCGCGCAGCGGCCTCCTTCGCCGGGAGAACCCCCGGCGAAGGCGTAG
>Ga0068714_10005547_pt1 | contig 13340 bp, 10 predicted proteins | sample MTBNYHSulfiMetaG_FD_62988 | JGI IMG/M metagenome (GOLD analysis project Ga0068714, IMG submission 62988) | Enrichment culture microbial communities from rom New York Harbor, USA that are MTBE-degrading - MTBE-NYH (New York Harbor Sulfidogenic)... | ecosystem: Environmental > Aquatic > Marine >... | reverse complement strand
ATTGCCCAGCAGGACTATAGCGCCATCAAGGCTGGGTTCGAGGCGCTCTCCAAGGACCCTGATGCCGGAAAGGCCGCCAAATATGCTGCCATTCAGCTCGAGCGCATTGACCGCTTCGAGCTCGCCGCAAAGAGCTTCACTGACCTCAAGGAGCAGGAACAGGCTCTGACCGAGCTCCGGGCCAAAATTGACGCGGAGGCTCAGGCCAAGATGGCTCAGGTGCCTGATATGGGCAAGTATGCTGTCACAGGCATATTCAAGCCCTCCATGGTATACTCTGACCGGACCGGCTCTGCAAGACGCTATCTTGTTACAGGCAGCGATGGCAAGATACTTTGTTATGCCCAGCCTACAGGTGCCGCACAGAACCGTGACCTCTCGCAGTTCTCAGAGAAGAACGTAGGTCTGATAGGAACTATCACGCGCGAGGCGGGCAGCCCCCTTGGCCTTGTTCAGTTCACTGACATCGAGCTGCTCGACTGATACAACCTGCGGAATTCTGACCCCGGGCCTCGCCCATGAGCCCGGGGTCTTTTTTTGCGATGCAAGCAGACCGACCTATTTCGGCGTCCCCAGCACCTTCTCGATCGCTTTATCAAGGATCGGCAGAGGAGTGACAGTGACCACCGGGTCGTCCAGTTTCCCGCGCACCTTAAGATACACCACAGCGTGTCTCAGGCCCGCCATGGCACTTGTCAGGAAACCCGGCGCTGGGGTTGGAGTCGTTGCTGCCAGGTCAATATCGACAGTATGGTTTTCGAGGTTCACTTTGCCCGCACCTTCGAAATTGAGCGCATCACCCGACATTCTCAGACTGCGTATCAGGAGCTCTTCGCCCTGCAGCTCTGAATCCATCTTCATAGTATGAAATGCCACATCTCCCGGAACTGCCAGGCTGAGCAGCGTGAATATCTTCGCCATCAGGGACATTCTCCCGATTCGCATATTGGCCACATCCAATGCCAGAGTGCCGCGTCTAGTACGCCTTTCGCTCAATTGCCCCTTGACAGCCAGCTGACCTTTCATTATGCCGCTTGAGGCGGTATTAGGATCCGAGCCGCCCTTCGCCAGGAACCTGCCAAGGCTGACGCCCTCGAAACTCGCCTTGAGCGAATAGCCGAACTTCTGGCCCTCATCTGCACTGAAGATCACGTCCCCTGTGATCCGTCCATCGTAGCAGTCGCCGCGAAAATTGCCGATGGACCACCTTTTCTGACCTTTGTAGTACTCAACACGACTCTGAACGTTTGTCAGGGTCTTACCTCTTATCGTTATCGTGTGCGCATCGAGGTCAGCTTTCACGTCTCCAAGTATCATCTCACGCTCGAAGAACCCGGTAAGATTAAGCTCCGCATTGATGTTTGACAGCTCCTCCCTTCCGAATGAGCAGTCTCTGAAGACTATCTGGCCGCTGAAGCTGCCAAATCGTAGACCGTTGGGGTCACGGCTCATCAGCAGCCGGGCGCTCTTGAGATCGACTGTGCCGTTGGGCTCGGCCACATCATAGAGCCCCGGCGACAGCACCTCGCTGACCTGTTTGAGCGCCTTGCCGAAACGCAGATCCTGAGCATCCAGTCCGATATCCACCTCCTCCAGCCGATTGTCGCCGATGGCCATCCTGCCCTCAAGCCGGGCAGTCCCTTCCATCCTGCCTTCAGCATCCATCAGCGTACACTTCAGTGCTTCGAACTCAGTAGCCTTGCTCCCGATGATTATCCGGCCGGCCATATCGCCCAGCCTATATCCTGTCTGCTCCAGGTCAACATTAGCGCCAACACACTCAATCGCCAGCTTCTCTAGCCCCTTCCCTGTGCAGCTGTCGAACGACGCCGTGAAGTTTATCTTCCCGCTGGGACGCATATGCCACGGCAGATTCTTCTCAGGCACTAGATTCCGCAGACCCTCGTCTATAGTCACGTTGTTGCCGTCTATCCCCAGCCGATAGCACATGGTCGCATTGGCATCTCTGGGTATCTCTATCCGGCCCTTCATGGATACTGTGCCGCCGCCATACGTGCCTTTGAGAGAATCCACCGATGCGTATGTCGGCGTGATCCCGACCTTCGCTGACACATCGGCCAGCGATATCCCAGCCGGCAGATATTTCAGCTCAGGTGCCGTGAAATTGGCATCTGCTGCATACTGAATGCACCACTCAGGCTCCTGCACCGATGTGACCAGCAGATCGGCGTCCGTGCGACCCGCAAAATCAAGCCTGTCAAGGTTCCCAAGCCGTTCCTCGCCGATGCTGTCGGACAGCAGCTTTGCCTCGATAGGAAGATTCCTCGTGTTGACGCGTACATTGACATCCGGCGAATGGCTCAGCAGATTCGTTATCTCCCCGCTGAATCGCGTCTCGCTGCCTGCTTCTCGAGACACAACCTCCTTCAGTCTGACCTCGTTGGGCTCGAATATGAGCGTCCCGCGCCCATGTCTGAACCTGTATGGGAAGTGCTCATACATCATCTGTCCGTCGATCAGATGCAGAGTGGCACGCGTCAATACGTTCTGACCCTTCTCGCTCCTGTACTCGAAATCAAGCGCCGTAGTGCCGGACGGCGAGAACATGAACCACACTTTCTTCTGTTCCGTGTTCAGTGCCATGTAGACATCATCGTCTATGATCGCCCGGTCGCTGTGTATCTTGACCTGCGATTCCCATGTCGGCCCTGAGCCCCGGGAATAGCCTGTTATCGTTACCTTCGTCTCACCATGCTCCCCCTTCAGCTCGTCTATCCACAGGTCACCGTTCTCAAACAGTATGTCTCCCTTCACATGTTCCAGTAGATATGGAAAATGAACATATCGCAGTGACACATCCCTGAACATGAACGTCGCGCGTACCTGCCCTTTTGCGACATCCGTCAGGCTCCCCGAAAGGCTTGCCTTAACGTCAACAACGCCATCGGGCGAGTACCTGTCCCATAGCTTGACAAGGCTCTCATGAAGAACTTCCGCAAGCTCTCTTCCCACTCTCAGCTCACCTTCGACCTTCTCGTTTGAGAGTATCAGATTATCCATCGCTGCTTCGAGCCAGAACTCCCCCGGCCTTGACAAACTGCCGGCTTGTCCGTCTATTCGGATAGTCCAGCTCTTCGTCTGCAGGCTCCTCTGGTAGGAGGTAGGGATATTTCTGATATGGAAGAGATACCCGCCGTCGCTGGTCATCTCGGCCTCGAAGCTCAGCGGCATGCTCAGTATCGCCTCTATACTGCCGCCTGACCGTTTCGATACCTGTACCGTGCTGTTCGTTACCTCCGTCTTTGGCAGTCTGCCACCCATCTTCGCCACTCCCTCGCTCTTTCTCACCAGCGACGCCAGGTTCCAGCTCCTCCCGTCCGAATCGTACTCCGCATTCAGCAGGCCACCCGTAACCGTCAGGCTCTTTAGTTCGACTTTCCCGCGAAGCAGACTCAGTATGCGCAGCTTGACATACACACGTCTGGCCTCCAGTATCAGCGATGGCTTCTCGCCCTCCGTCGTCATCTTCAGGTTCTTCAGTCTGAGAACGCCCCCGAAACTCAGGCTCGCGGATTCGACCGATGCCTTTGTCCCCGTATAACCCTCTATCTGACGCACCGCCAGCGGCTCAAGCAGCCATCCACCAAGGGTCACCAGTGCCGCCATGACCGCCACAATGACCGCCAGCGCCAAAGTCTTGCGAAACCAACCCTTGCGCGGCTCTGAAGTACCGACGATTTCCTTGCTCACTTCGGACATTCGCTAAGTGCCAGTCTGCTACCCTCACATACCTCTGTCCAGGTCTATTACCTGCTCTTCACGATCGCCTTGTCAGCAATATCGCGGCGATAGTACATGCCATCGAAATGTATCCTGCCCGCCGCCTCGTATGCCAGCGCCTTGGCTGTGGCTATATCGCCGGCCACAGCCGTCACCCCCAGCACACGGCCACCTGACGTCACAACATCACCTCCCTTCTGAGACGTCCCTGCATGGAATACCATGACATCCTGCAGTGACTTCGCCTCCTCCAGCCCGGCGATCACCTTGCCCTTCTCGTACGCACCGGGATAGCCTCCTGACGCAAGCACAACGCATACCGCCGGTCTCTTGTCCCAGCGCAGGTCTATACTATCAAGCTTCCCATCACAGACAGCCAGCATCACCTCCAGCAGGTCGCTCTTCAGACGCATCAGCAGTGGTTGTGTCTCCGGGTCGCCAAAGCGAACATTGAATTCAAGTACCCGTGGACCGCCCGCCGTTATCATAAGGCCTGCGTACAGCACCCCTTTATACGGCGTCCCGTTCCGGTTCATCCCGTCCACTATGGGCACGAAAATGTCACGAACAATCTGGTCCATCATCGCGTCATTCACCACTGGTGCCGGACTGTACGCACCCATGCCCCCTGTATTGGGCCCTGTATCATCATCACCTACCGGCTTGTGGTCCTGGGCGCTCTCCATGATGTATATGTTGTGCCCGTCAACAAAGGCAAGTATCGACGCCTCCTCTCCCAGCAGCTTCTCCTCCACCACCACCGTCCGTCCTGCCTCCCCGAAAACACCGTCCACCATTATCTTCTCGGCCGCAAGTATGGCCTCCGATGGCTCGTCGCATACAAACACACCCTTGCCCTGCGCAAGTCCAGACGCCTTCACCACCACAGCTTCGTCGCGGCTGGCAATATAGGACTTCGCCGAGGCATAGTCGTCAAACCAGCGTGCTTCAGCGGTTGGAATGGAGCTCGCCCGCATCATCTGCTTGGCAAACGCCTTGTCAGCCTCCAGCTGCGCAGCGCCCCTGCTCGGCCCGAATGCCTCAATCCCAGCAGCCTCAAACGCGTCTACCGCACCAGCCGCCAGCGGGTCCTCGGGTCCGATAACAGCAAGCTCAACACCATTGTCTTTCGCAAATGCTACAAGCTTGCCTATATCATTCACCGCGATGCCGACGTTCATGCCGCATTGAGCTGTCCCCGGATTCCCCGGCGCAATGTACAGTTTGCCGATGTTTTTTGACTGCCCGAGCTTCCATGCGATTGCGTGCTCACGCCCCCCGCTTCCCACAAGAAGTACATCCATTTGACGATCCTCTCAAACACCTTTTCAAGACGCGTCACGACGGCCTGAAGGTTAGCACATGCCCAGCCTCTTCTCAAGTTTTTTCGCTTTCCCGGCACCCTTTGCCGCAACTGCGCCGTATATACTGACGATAAAAACTCTTGTACTACCTGACTTTGAGCCGCCACCGAAAGGAGCGTCTATGTCTTCGCGAAGCACTAGGGTCATCTTGGCAGCTGCGCTGTTGGCTGCATTTCTGCTGGCTGGCTGCCAGACAGGCGAGCTTGCAGCCTGCAAGGACCGGAATTCGTTTCTCGAGTACCGCATATCCGAATACGAACAGCGGATCAAGGTGCTCGAAGAGGGGATTCAAGGACGCGATGGCCAGATTAAAGACCTGACGACCCAGATCGCCCAGAATCAGGAGCGAATTTCAATTCTCGAAAACGAGAACGAAAACCTCCGCATGCGGCTGCTGGAAAAGCCCAGCGAGGCCAAGAGGGTTATCCAGGGCGTGGAAGAGATAAGGCGGATGCAGCGCGAAGCAGCCGAAAAACTTCGCCGGCAGCAGCTCGACAAACCCGCCGAGTCGCCGCAAACCGAGCCGCCCCGGCAGTAGCCGACCTTCCGAAGGCTGCGATGCCCACTCCGCGTGGTATAATACCTAAGTGGCTCGTAGCGTGAGACTTAGCATGAGATTGCGGAACCTCGCCATCGCGCTTTTCCTGACAGGTGCCGCCTGTGCACAGACACTTCAGGTCGGCCCCGGGGGCTTCTCATCGATACAGTCCGCCATCGTTGCCGCCAGCCCCGGCGACGAGGTCGTCGTCGCGCCCGGCACCTGGTACGAAAACCTCGATTTCCTCGGCAAAGCCATCATTGTCCGTTCAACATCCCCCGATGACCCCAACGTCGTCGCCTCTACAATAATCGACGGCAGCTACCCCGCCGACCCCAACTCCAACTCCTTGGTCACTTTCCAGACCGGCGAGGGCAACGCCTCCATCCTTCACGGCTTCACCCTCACAAACGGCACCGGCTCCTGGCTCCTGGTCTCCTGGAAATATCACGAACAATACTGGAACCGCTGCGGCGGCGCAATACTCTGCAAAAACATGTCCTCGCCTACCATCCTCGGCAACCGCTTCATCAATAACTCCGCCGGCGAGGGCGGCGCCATCTACATGTACGGCAACCCGGTTGATCCCAACGATCCCACAAACCCGCCTGCGCATATTACACCAGTCGTTGCCAATAACTCTTTCATCTCCAACTCCGCCATCATCGCACATGGTTTCTCACCGCCCGACACCCTCCATACATTTGCCGAACATGGCGATGGCGGCGCCCTCGTCGCCTTCCAGGGCTGCGACCCCGTCATCACCGGCAACACCTTCCAGAACAACTATGCCGACTCCTACGGCGGCGCAATACACATGCGACAATGGAGCAACGGCCTCCTCGAAAACAACACCGTCACCGCCAATGATTCAACACTCGGCGCCGGCATCCACATCACCTACTCGTCAAGCCCACACGTCACATCCAACACCATCACATGGAACATCGCAGGCAGCCTCGGCGGCGGCGGCATCTACATTTACTATCTCTCAAACCCCCTCGTCGAGCGTAACATCATAAAACACAACACATCATCAAACGGCGGCGGCATCGGCGTCTACTACAGCAGCCACCCCGTCATCCGCAGCAACTTCATTACCAATAACACCGGCCAGGGCCTCCTTGTCACAGGCGCCGTCATAGAGGCTGTCAACAACACCATCGCGGAAAACACCATGGGAGGCATCCTATGCAAGCCTAACACCTCCGGCACCATTGCCGACAATATCATCGCTTCAAACACCGGCGGTTATGGCATAGACGTCCGAACATCGCTTGCTCTTAACATCCGCTACAACAACGTCCATGCAAATGGCCTCGGCCGCTACAGCCCCTCCATCGGCGACCAGACCGGCACAAACGGTAATATCTCTGTTTCGCCGTCCTTCGTCTCACAGGTCACTGAGAACCATCACCTCCGGTATGACAGCCAATGCATCAACGCCGCTGACCCTTGTCTCGCCATCTCCGCCCTCCTCGATATCGACGCCCAGCCGCGCCTCATGAGCGACGCTCCCGATATCGGCGCCGACGAAGTCATGCCCGTCTGGAACCTCACCCAGGGCACCCAGCACAGCACCATCCAGCAGGCTGTCGACGATTGCTTCTCCTCTGATACCATCGCGCTCATAAGGGGCCGCTTCACCGGCGCTGGCAACCATGACATCGACTTCCAGGGCAAGGCCCTCACCCTGACCGGCTCAGATCCCGATAGCTTCTCGGCCATCAGCGCCACCATCATTGACGCAAACGGCACTCACGCTTCCCCCCACAGAGCCTTCCATTTCCGAACCGGCGAGACACCGGCTGCCACCATCAAAGGTGTGACGATCACCGGCGGCAATGCCGCCCCCGGCAGCGCCATCCACTGCGACAATTCCGACGCCACGCTCCTCAACTGCATCCTCACCGAAAACTCAGGCCACGCCATCGCCGCCATAGACGGTGACATCTCGCTGTCAAACTGCATCCTCACAGCTAGCGGCGCCGCCGCTTTTGTATCCGCCGGCACCGCTGACTTCACCAACTGCACCATCCTCGGCAACACCTCCATCGCCGACTGCAACGCGTCCGCCTCCCTCGCCTTCCGCAACTCCATCGTCCGCCAGCCGCGCACCCTCGCCGGAGCGATCACGCTCGCCGATGCCGCCCTCACTGTCGCCTCCTCCAATGTCCAGGGCGACCCCAACCTGCTCATCACCGCCGGCCCCGGCGCCGTCATCGACTGGCACACCGACAACATCGACGCCGACCCACTCTTCGCCATCGCCGGCTACTGGCACGATAATTCCACCCCCACTGACCCCAACGACGACTACTACATCCCCGGCAATTGTCACTTGACCCCCGGCTCCCCCTGCGCCGACTCGGGCTCCCTCCCATCACCGTCACAGCGTGACATCGACGGCGAGGATCGTCTCTTCGGCTCCGCTATCGATATCGGTGCCGACGAGCTCGTCACCAGCCCCGCCGACATCGACATCAACGGCCTCGTCAACTGGCGCGAAGTCGCCATCATCGCCGACAACTGGCTCGCCGCCGGCCCTCTGCTCCCAGGCGACATCACCGGCAACGGCTCCGTCGATTTCGCCGATTTCGCCCGCCTCGCAGCCGAATGGCAATGGCGAGGAGCCTGGCTCCCCTACGTCCCATAACCGGCCCCTCCCCGGCAGCCGCCCAGCCGCAGACCCGTCGTTCTGCCGCTTTCCTGACTCTTTTTCTCGGTCTGCTGGCTACTATCTACTATCTACTAGCCACTATCTACCAGCTACTATCTTCTATCGCCGATACAGATAAGGACGTAGAGCAGTCCGCTCGCGCCACTTGTCTGGAATAGGTAGGGTGCGACTCGTCGCACCATAGTAGAATGGCAAAACGTAGATACATCAAATTGGCCTTCTCCCTCGTCGAGCTGATGATCGTCGTAGCCGTCATCGGTATCGTCGCAGCCATGGTCATACCCAAGGTCACCAACTATTCCCAGGAAGCAAAGGAAGCAGCCGCAAAGGAGAACCTCCACACCCTCCGTGCAGCCATCGAGCTCTACGCATCAAAACACGATGGCATCCCGCCTGGATATATCAACAACGACCCCATCGCATATTCTGTCCCCCTTGGCACATATGCCCGCGACCAGCTGCTCAACGAACATTGCCTGCGCCAGATACCCAGGAACCCCTTTAATGACAAGGCGACCATTCTCTGCATCCGGACCAATTTCGAATTCCCGATCACCGGGAATTATGGGTACGTCTACAAACCCTCAACCAAGACCATCAAACTCGACACCCCGGGAACCGACTCAAAAGGCGTCCTCTACAGCGAATACTGACCCCGACCACCAGTTTCTCTCTTCCCTCTTCTTGCTGACGGCTGGTGGCTGGCGGCTGATAGCTGTCTCCTATCTACTATCTACTATCTACTAGCTACTGCCTTCCTGCTACTATCTACTCTCTACTATCTACCTCCTACTGGTACGACGCCGGCACCGTCGCCTGTCCACAGTATCCGCCTCCTGCCCCGACCTTCAGCTTCGTATTAAGCTGCGCATCAAGATTGTTCCAGTTCTGGATCAGCCGGTCAAGGTCATTACCGCCGACGCCTATATTCGTGATGGGAGCTGGCGCATGGTCAATATCTGCGCAGACGTTATAACCGCTTTGCCCTGGCTTTTTGTTCCAGCTCGCCGCCAGTTTCATGACGTCAGGCCCACCCACGCGGATGTTGGTTATCGGCGCTTTCGCCCCGTCAGCATCCCCCATACACTGATACCCCGAGCTGCCCGCCGTAAGTCCCGTCACAAATGTCGGTGGGCACCAGCATGCGGGCTTACCACACGCCGTCCACCTGTCGAACTTCGTCGGATTGATGCTCCGCCCAACCGGCCAGTAAAAGCAGTCCGGCGGAGGCAGATAAGCAAGAACGCAGGTTGCAGTCACCGGCATACTTGTCCCATCTTCAAGTACAACGCCCCCGCGGGCCATATTGCCCACAATCGAGACCCACGTATTGCTTACAGTGCCCGAAACAGCTACTGTCACAAGAAGCCCGCTCGCATCAGGCTTGCCGCTCGCATCTGCATACAGTGACCCAAGCTCCACCGTCACGCCGCTTGTCCCGATGCCTCCAAGTGTCCCTGATGGAAGGTCGCTCTGTGGCGCGACCGGAGTGCCGATGTGTGTCACTGTCCCAGCCGCGCTGTCGATGACTATCGTCCCCGGGAATATCCCGAAGCCCTTCGATGCCGAAGTGCTCTCGCCCGTCTTCGCCGCCGTCACGCCGCCTATCGTGCCAACATTAGTTGTGATATCAAGAGCGAATGCCCTCGGGAAGCTCTCCGTTCCCGTATAGGCGTAGGCCACCGTGAACTTCTGACTACCGATGTCAGCACAGCTTATCGCCACTGCCCCCATTCCGGGCGCGCACAAAGCGCCCACAATACATACTGCTGCCATGAGCATCTTCATTGGAATTACCCTCCGTTAACATGTCAAGGTTCCCTGCACCAGCCGCGTACCGCCTCTCCCGCAGCCTTACCCTTTATTTTACTGGAAACACCCCCACGCGGTCAACCCCCATACCCCCAATTCCCGACCCCCGTCATCCTGAGCGAGCGGAGCCAGTCGAAAAAAAGCCTGCCCCGAGTTTGTCGAGGGGGACCCGATCATTCTCCTTCGCGACCCTGGTCGCGAATCAGCACCCCTCTTTCCCCGCGCCGTACGGACACGCTACGGCGTGTCCCTGTCCACCGACCACCTCTTCTCTTCCCTCTTTCTACTATCTACTATCTACTTGCTACTTGCTACTGCCTTCCCGCTACTATCTACTAGCTACTGCCTTCGGGCTACTTGCTCCCCGTATTCCTTCTCATCGCTTCAACATATGCCCTTAGCATCCGTGACATCTCAAGCAGCTCGTCATATAATGCCTGGGTCTGGGCGTATCCCAGGTCCCTCACAAGGATAAGATAGTACCGGCACTCCTCAGCCGAGCCACGACTCATATTATAGAATCTCGCCTTCTCGGCAGTTGTGTCTCGCGTGAATCCCTCCGCGAAGTTGGCCGCGATTGAGACAGCCGCCCTCCGAAGCTGTGACGTCAGGCCGAAGATCTCATGCTTGGGGAATAGCTCAGTCAGCTTGTAGACGTCCAACACCCACTTGTGCGCCCTCTGCCACAACTCCACATCCTCAAAGCTCTTCGATCTCGCCCGACTCTCCCTGGTCTCCATACCTTCACCTCCAGTCTTATCTCTTCGTCTTCCTACTATCTACTATCTACTATCTACTAGCTACTAGCTACTAGCTACTTGCTACTGCCTTCCCGCTACTATCTACTATCTAGTTGCTACTCTTGAGTTTCCGGAAACTCATCGGCACCCCTATCCCGTTCGGATCCTGCGGGAATCGTGGCCCGTAATCGAACTGTTCGGCGAATACCGTGTTCCAGTGTCGCCCATCTTCAGAGACCGGCCCCGTGAACGCATATCTCGCGCTGCCCTCTATCCGTTCTTCCCCGTACAGTACCTGGAAATGCTTCAGGTCAAATGCCACTGTAAGCTCCCGTGTCTCGGGGTCATATGTCACTGTAGCCGGCCCCGTCTCGAACGTGCTGTACTGCCCATCCCGCATCTTTGTCTGCGTGGTCTCGCCGGGCCTGACTATCGCCGCAGCGAGCGCCAGCCTCGCCTCCTCGAGCTGCCCATCCTCGGTTACAAGCAGTGCCCACGGTATCCCCTCGTCCACCTCTTCCTGCCATATCCCGGCCACCTCCGGAGGCAGTTTGACACCCGCCCCGGACTGTGCTCCATCCGGCTGCTTCGCATTCTCCTGACAACCAGCCAACACCACCGCTGCCACTACCGCCGCCACTGCCAGTATCTTCTTCATATCGCCTCTCATTCCTTGTTTTCCGTTAACAACTCGCCCCCACTATACCCATCCCCCCGCCCCCTTGTCCAATCTTTCATACAGCCGTCAGCTTAAGAACGAAGACGCTGCCGCAGCCCACTCAGCATCTTACGCACCTCGGTGAGATTCTCCATTAGTGTATCAAAGGAGGATCCTGAGAGGAGCTTCAGGTCGCGAGCTAGGATGAAGTGACACTCAAGCTCGCACGACGAGCCGATGGCCATTGGGATGAAGTGCTTGAAATCCGCATCAGTGCCTCTGCCGCGCCCCTCGGCGATATTTGCCGCTATTGAAGTAGCACTCCTCCTGATCTGACTTGTCAGCCCGAACTGCTCGCTTGGGGGGAAAGAGGAAGTGGCCTGATACACCAACAGTGACAGCTTGTGGCTCTTCTGCCACACACCCAGTTCTTTGAAATCCTGCATAGGTCTCCCTTCTTCTTAACTTCTGGCTGACGGCTGGCGGCTGATAGCTGATAGCTGACGGATCTTCTTGGCTCCTGGCTGACGGCTGATGGCTGGTGGCTGACGGCTGCCGACGCCTTGCGTCGGCGCAAAGATAAAGCGGGGCGGCTGTGCAACCGCCCCGCTTTCATTCCATCATCAACTCGCTCGTAAGCGGCTATATAGCCCTTACGCAAGACGACGACGCAGGAACAGACCACCAAGACCCAGCAGACCGATGGTCATCGGTTCTGGAACCTGATGGATGGTGAACGTGCCGTACTCGATGCCGGTGTTCAGGTCAATCAGCTGGACAACTACATCGCCAGGAGCTTCACAGTGGAATATGATCCCGTCAACAACCACACCATCTGCTATGGCGGGCGACGGTACCGCTGGCTTGTACATATCAGCGTACAGGATCCAGTCTGTGTTCTCGATCGCGCCGGTATAGTCTACGACACCGAGAGCGCCTGTTACCTCGCTCTTCGGGTTGCCAATGACTACAGCATCGGTGATATCGACTGTAGATGGACCCACAGCGATCATGAACAGTGAGACGTTCCAGAGCTCGTCTGCAGATACGACCTGTATCGTCACGTAATCGCTCGTGTTGACGGTCATATCCGGGTGTCCAGCCACCTGGAGCGACAGAGATGCGCCAGCAACGCCGCTGAACGCAAGCACCATCATCAGTGCAACTAACTTTTTCATGTTTTCCTCCTTAAAGGACTGTTGAGATATATCTGCAACACACATGTCTAGCCCGGCCTCCGCACAAAGGCCAGGCAACGCGTCATATTAACTTTTTACACAATTACTGATACGAAGCGGGAACTGTAGCCTGGCCGCAATAGCCGCCGCCGCTGCCGATCAGGAGCTTCGCATTGCATGCAGCATCCAGAGCATTCCAGCTCTGGCTCAGCCTGGTCAGGTCAGCGCCGCCAACACCAATATTGGTGATTGGAGCGGCCGCGTGGTCAATGTCTCCACAGGGGTTGTAGCCACTGTCGCCGAGCTTCTTGTTCCAGCTCTGTGCCAGTTTAGTCACGTCGTTACCGCCAACACGAATGTTCGTGATTGGGGCCTTCAGGCCGTCAGCATCGCCGAGGCACTGATAGCCGCTGCCGCCCTGTGTCAGGCCGGTTACGCTCGTCGGCGGACACCAGCATGCGGGTTTGCCGCTTGCCGTCCACCTGTTGAACTTCGTCACATTAATGCTCGCGCCTGTCGGCCAGTAGAAGCAATCACTGGGAGCAGCAACCAACGTGCAGCTTGCCGAGGCAGCCACGCTGGTGGCATCCTCAAGAACGATGCTGCCGCGGGCTGTATTGCCCACGATA
>Ga0068714_10005545_pt1 | contig 13348 bp, 7 predicted proteins | sample MTBNYHSulfiMetaG_FD_62988 | JGI IMG/M metagenome (GOLD analysis project Ga0068714, IMG submission 62988) | Enrichment culture microbial communities from rom New York Harbor, USA that are MTBE-degrading - MTBE-NYH (New York Harbor Sulfidogenic)... | ecosystem: Environmental > Aquatic > Marine >... | reverse complement strand
TGATGCCCGACAGGTGGTGGCGGCAGGGATGGGCCTTTCGGTCCGCCCTCCGCACAGATCCCGGCGAGCGGGACTACCGCTCCGGGCTCCTGTCTCGGGTCAGACGCGCAGGCGGTGTTCTGGATGGAACGAGCTCCACGAGCAGCTTCACCCACAGCCCGATGCCGCAGCTGGGGAAGCGTCGCGAGGCTGACACCGTTGTCCCTGCCATGGCGTCAGCTTGCGACCCGTCTCCGTCCCGCAGACTCTCGGCGGCGCGACCGCTCGGACAGCTCTGACAGAAAGGAGAACCTTCGTGAGCCCGATGTTCTCTCTCGCCCTTGCCGCGGCCCTGCTGGCCGAGGTGGCCGTCGGGGCCGGCGAGGCCGAGGCCGCCGACACGGGGACCGCGAACCCGCCGCTGATGCCAGCAGCCGCGGAGTCCATCGTTGACAGCCTGCGCGATCCCGACCTCCGGCAGCTCGTCGCGGAGGTTCTCGCCCGCAACCCGCAGCTCGCCGCTCTCGCGGCCAGGGCTCGAGCGGCGGATCAGCGCGCACCGCAGGTGCGCTCGCTGCCCGATCCGATGGCGAGTCTGACGTACTTCCTGGCGACCCCCGAGACCCGGGTCGGCCCGCAGCAGGCCGCGGCGAGCGTGTCCCAGCGGCTTCCTTGGTTCGGCACGCTGCGCCTGCGCGAGCGGGCGGCGTTGCTCGACGCCGCCGCTGCCCATGCCGCCGTCGAGGCGAAGCGGCTGGCGCTGGTCACCGTAACGCGCAAGCTCTCCTACGAGCTGGCCTTCCTGGACGAGCAGGCGCGCGTTGTCGGTGAGGACCGCACCACCCTGCAGCACTACGACGAGCTGGCCCAGGCACGTTACGCATCAGGGGTCGGGCTCGCCCAGGCAGTCGTCAAGATCCAGGCCGAGATCACTCGCGCCGAGGCCCGCCTGCTGGACATCGACGAACGGCGCGCGGCCGTTGTCGCGGAGCTGAACGTGTTGAGGGATCGGCCGGGTCTCGAGCCCGTCTCGGTGAGCGGGATCCCGGCCGCCGCGCCGTTGACCGCCTCTTTCGAAGGTCTGAGCGCGCAGGCGCGGGCGAGAAGACCCGAGCTGCTGGGCGCCAGCCTCGAGGTCGAGAGCTCCTCCGTTCGGGTCGAGCTGGCGAAGAAGGGCTCCGCACCCGATGTGACGGTCGGGCTCACCTACACCCTGGTCGGACCGCGAGAGGACGCGGCGGGGAGGCTCAACCCACCCGAGGGCAACGGCGACGACATTCTGGGCCTTTCCGGTGGGGTCAATCTCCCCGTCTGGCGCGACCGCGTCAGGGCGGGGGTCGAGGAGGCCGTGCAGAGCCGCCTGGCCGCCGAGGAGCGGCACCGCGCCGTCGCGGCGGAGATCGACGGTCGCCTCGGCGACCTGTCCGCGCGGCTGCCCCTGCTGTACGACCAGCTCCGACTGTACGACGACGTGCTGAGCGCTCAGGCCGAGCAGTCGCTGCTGTCAGCCGAGGCGGCCTATGCCACGGGGACCGTGAGCGCTCTGGATCTGCTCGATGCCGAGCGGGTGCTGTTCGACGTGCGCATCGCCGCCGAGAGGGTTCGCGCCGACCACGCGATCGCCGTGGCACAGATCGAGGGGGAGGTGGGCGCTCCCCTCGGCGCGGTGAGTGAGGACGACCAGTCATGAAGAACGAGCCGAATCACGACGACCGCCCCTCCCGGGTCGAACGGGAGACCAACCGCCGAGTCAACCCTCTCCGGCTCGTCCCGACGCCTGTCTGGTGGATGGCTCTGGGTGCGGTGATCGTGGTGTTGGTCGCGGTCCCCTTTGGCCTCAGCCCCGTCGACGGCTGGGTCCATGCCCTGCTCGGCCACGACCACCCGGTGTCCAACGCGGGCCGCTCGGCGACCAGCCTGTGGACCTGCCCCATGCACCCGCAGGTGATCCGGCACGAGCCAGGGCAGTGCCCGATCTGCGGCATGGACCTGGTCCCGATGGAAAGCGAGGCGGGGGAGGAACCCGCCGCGTCCACGGCCGCGACCCGGGACGCCACCGTCCGCATCGACCCGACCGTCGTTCAGAACATGAACGTGACCACGGAACAGGTCCAGACGCGAGACATCACCCGACAGATCCGCACCGTGGGCTCCCTCGACTACGACGAGGACCACATGGTGACGGTGACCACCAAGTACCCCGGGTACGTGGAGAAGGTCTTCGTCAACTACCTGGGACAGGCGGTCACCCGGGGGGAGCCGTTGTTCGAGGTCTACGCCCCCGAGCTGGTCCAGACCCAGCAGGAGCTGCTGTCGGCGATCCGCTACGCCGGGCGCCTGGCGGACGCGCCGGAGGACACCCGGCGCCGCGCCGAGTCCCTGGTCCAGGCCGCGGAGCAGCGCCTGAGGTACTGGGACGTCAGCGACGAGCAGGTCAGGGCGCTGGTGGAGCGCGGCGAGATCGTTCGCACCCTGAAGGTGCTGGCGCCGGCTTCCGGAGTGGTGATGAAGCGGGTGCACGGCCTGGAGGGGATGCGCATCCAGCCGGGCATGGATGTCATCCACATCGCCGGCCTGGACACCCTGTGGCTGGACGTCGAGGTGTACGAGAACCAGCTGCCGTGGCTTCGCGAGGGCTCGAAGGCCACGGTCACCTTCACCTACCTCCCGGGCGAGAGACTCACCGGCCGGGTGCGCTACGTCGAGCCCGAGGTGTCGGAGAGGACGCGCACGGTGCAGCTGACCCTGGAGGTCCCGAACCCCGGTCATCGTCTCCGGGTGGGCATGTACGCGACCGTGGTGTTCGAGCCGGTGGAGGTGCGCGCCGCGGTCACGGTCCCGTCGCAGACCGTGCTGCGCACCGGCGAGCGCGACGTGGTGGTCGTCGCCCTGGGAGGGGGCCGCTTCGCACCGCGAGAGGTCACCCTGGGGCCCGAGGGTGACGGGTTCGTCCAGGTCCTCGAGGGGCTCCAACCGGGTGAGACCATCGTCACCTCGGCCCAGTTCCTCATCGACTCGGAGTCCAACCTGCGCGAGGCGGTGCGCAAGATGGCCCCCGCCGAGCACAGCGAGGGGCAGGCCGGCGCCGGCCCGGAAGCCGCTGGCCACAGGCACTGAGGGGGGACCATGCTCAGCCGCGTCATCGAGTGGTCCCTCAAGAACCAGTTCCTGGTGGTGGTCGCCCTGGTGTTCGCCGTCCTCGGGGGCGTCTGGTCGGTGTCGGAGATCCGCCTGGACGCGATCCCCGACCTGTCGGACGTCCAGGTCATCATCTACACCAAGGTCCCCGGGCAGGCGCCGCAGGTGGTGGAGGACCAGGTCACCTACCCCATCACGTCGAAGATGCTGTCGGTGCCGTTCGCCAAGGTGGTCCGCGGGTACTCCTTCTTCGGCTTCTCGTTCGTGTACGTGATCTTCGACGACGGGACCGACCTCTACTGGGCTCGCTCCAGGGTTCTCGAGTACCTCTCGGGGCTCCAGGCACAGCTCCCCGAAGGGGTGACGCCCCAGCTCGGGCCCGACGCGACCGGCGTGGGATGGGCCTTCATGTACGTCCTCAACTCCGACCGGCGCAGCCTGGCCGAGCTGCGCTCCTACCAGGACTGGTATCTCCGCTATGGGCTGACCTCGGTGGAGGGGGTGTCCGAGGTCGCCAGCGTCGGCGGGTTCGTCAGGCAGTACCAGGTTGAGGTCGACCCGGTCAAGCTGCGCGCCTACGGCGTGTCGCTGCGCCAGGTCAAGGCGGCCATCAGGGACTCCAACCGCGACGTCGGCGGGCGAGTGGTGGAGATGGCCGAGCAGGAGTACATGGTCCTCGGTCGCGGCTACGTCAAGGAGATCCGTGACCTGGAGCAGATTCCGCTGGGAGTTGGCGCCGGAGGCACCCCGATCCTCGTCAAGGACGTGGCACACGTCACCATCGGCCCGGAGATCCGCCGTGGCATCGCCGAGTGGAACGGCGAGGGGGAAACGGTGGGCGGCATCGTCGTGGTGCGCTCCGGCGCCGACACGCTGGAGGTGATCCAGCGGGTGAAGGAGCGGCTGGCGGAGCTCGAAAACGGCCTGCCCGACGACGTCCGGATCGAGGTCGGCTATGACCGCACGGAGCTCATCCACGAGTCGGTGAGGACGCTCACCCGCACCCTCATCGAGGAGTCGATCATCGTCGCCCTGGTGTGCGTGGTCTTCCTCTTCCACTTCCGGTCGGCCTTCGTGGCCATCTTCTCCATCCCGGTGTCCATCCTGCTGGCGTTCATCATCATGAGGGCCCAGGGGCTCGGCGCCAACATCATGTCGCTGGGCGGCATCGCCATCTCCATCGGCGTGCTGGTGGACGCGTCCATCGTCATGGTGGAGAACGCCCACAAGCACTACGAGGAGTGGAAAGGCGAGCGCAGCCACTTCGAGATCATCCTGCGCTCGGCCCAGGAGGTGGGTCCGACCCTGTTCTTCACCCTGCTGGTCATCACCGTGTCGTTCGTGCCCGTGTTCACCCTCCAGGCCCAGGAGGGGCGCCTGTTCCGTCCGCTGGCCTTCACGAAAACCTACGCCATGGCAGCTTCTTCGATCGTGGCCGTCACCGTCATCCCGGTGCTCATGTTCTGGTTCGTGCGCGGCAAGATCCACTCCGAGGAGACCCACCCGGTCTCGCGGCTGCTCCGCTTCCTGTACGAACCGGTGCTCGACTGGGTGCTGCGCATGCGCTGGCTGGTGGTGGTGCTGGCGGCGGTGCTGGTCGCGTCCATCGCCATCCCCCTGGCCCACATCGGCTCGGAGTTCATGCCTCCCCTGTGGGAGGGAGACCTGCTCTACATGCCGACCACCTTCCCCGGTGTGTCCGTGACCAAGGCCAAGGAGATCCTGCAGCAGACCGACAAGCTCATCGCCTCGTTCCCCGAGGTGGAGTCGGTGATGGGCAAGATCGGACGCGCCGACACCGCCACCGACCCGGCGCCCTTGACCATGATCGAGACCACCATCCAGCTCAAGCCACAGTCGGAGTGGCGGGAGGGGCTGACCACCGAGAAGCTGATCGCAGAGCTCAACCAGGCGGTCAGGCTCCCCGGGCTGACCAACGCGTGGATCCCCCCCATCAAGACCCGCATCGACATGCTCTCCACCGGCATCAAGACACCGGTCGGCATCAAGGTCGGCGGGCCGGACCTCGACGTCCTGGAGCGCCTCAGCCAGGAGATCGAGGCTGCGGTGCGGCCGCTGCCGGGCACGCTGTCCGCGTATGCGGAGCGGGTGCTGGGTGGCAACTACCTGGAGTTCGACGTCGACCGCGAGGCGGCGGCGCGCTTCGGTCTGACGGTGGGCGACGTGCAGGACGTCATCATGTCGGCCATCGGCGGGATGAACGTCGACTGGACGGTGGAGGGGCTGGAACGCTACCCCATCAACGTCCGCTACCCTCGGGAGCTGCGCGACAGCGTCGACGACCTGGTCGAGGTCCTGGTCACCACCCCCACCGGCACCCAGGTGCCGCTCTCCCAGGTGGCCACCCTGCGGATTCACAAGGGCCCCCCGGCCATCAAGTCCGAGAACGCGAGGCCCAACGCCTGGGTCTATGTGGACCTGTCCACGTCGGACGTCGGCGGGTGGGTGGAGCGCGCCCGTCGGGTGGTCGAAGAGCAGGTGCGCCTCCCCGAGGGCTACACGGTCTTCTGGTCCGGCCAGTACGAGTACATGCAGCGGGCGAGGCAGCGGCTCCTGGTTATCGTACCGGTCACCCTGGCCGTCATCCTCCTCATCCTCTACCTCAACACCCGCTCCTGGACCAAGACCGCCATCGTCCTGCTCGCGGTGCCCTTCTCGGTGATCGGCGCCGTGTGGCTCATGTACCTCCTCGGCTACAACTGGTCCATCGCGGTGTGGGTGGGGCTGATCGCCCTGGCCGGCCTCGACGCCGAGACCGGGGTAGTCATGCTGCTCTACCTCGACCTCGCGTACGAGCGCTGGCGGGAGCGCGGGCGCATGGCCGACTACCGGGACCTGGCCGAGGCGGTCCACCACGGCGCGGTGCAGCGCATCCGGCCCAAGATGATGACCGTGACCACCACCTTCATCGCCCTGGTCCCCATCCTCTGGGCCTCCGGCATCGGCTCGGACGTCATGCGCCGCATCGCCGCCCCCATGGTGGGCGGCATCGTGACCTCATTCGTCGGGGAGCTCGTCGTCTACCCGTCGCTCTACTTCATCTGGCGCTCCGTCAAGCTCCGCCGCACACCGCTCTTCCGGGGCGGCCACCGATCCGACCGGGGCGAGCCCCAGGTCTCGGAGAGCTGACCATGAAGGATGTCAGACTGAAACCAGTCATCACGGCTGTACCTCCGGTGTCCATGCCGTCTCCCCGGGGGCCGGGGTCATCCCGCGCGCCGGACGGTCCCGCCGCCCGCGTCGAGTACACCTGCCCGATGCACCCGGAGGTCCGCCAGGACGGACCCGGGAGCTGCCCGAAGTGCGGCATGGCGCTGGAGCCGCGGACCGTCACCGTGGAGGAGGGCGAGAATCAGGAGCTCGTGGACATGCGGCGGCGTCTCTGGGTGAGCGCACTGCTCACGGCACCGTTGGTGGTCCTCGCCATGGGCCGCCACCTCCCGGGGGCCTCGTTCGACTGGCTGGCGGGCTCGAGGGGCCTCGACATGGTCGAGCTGGCCCTGGCCACCCCGGTGGTGCTGTGGGGCGCCTGGCCGTTCTTCGACCGGTTCTGGCGGTCGGTTCGCACCTGGAACCTGAACATGTTCACCCTCACCGAGGGGCGGCCGCGGCTGGCCAGCGTGACCCCGCTGGGGGAGGAGGACGACACCTCGTTTCTTCGTCTCGCCGCCTCGCTCGAGCGCTCGAGCGAGCACCCGCTGGGGGCGGCCATCGTCCAGGGTGCGCTGGAGCGTGGCATCGACCTCGACGAAGCCGAAGGCTTCGAGTCGGTCACCGGCAAGAGCATCGCCGGGCGGGTCGGCGGCCGGGCGGTGGTGGTGGGCAACCGCGCCCTGGTGGAGGAGCGGGCGGCCCCGTCGGAGTCGCCGGCGAAGAGCGCCGAAGAGCTGCGGAGCGAAGGCCAGACCGTCATGTTCGTGGCGCTGGACGGGGTCGTCGCGGGTCTCCTCGGGGTCGCCGACCCGGTCAAGGAAAGCACCCCGGAAGCGATCCGCCAGCTCCAGGACGACGGCATCGAGCTGGTGATGATCACCGGCGACAGCCGCACGACCGCCGAGGCGGTTGCGCGCCGGCTCGGCATCGACCGGGTCGAGGCCGAGGTCCTCCCCGACCAGAAGGCGGAGGCGGTCAAGCGCCTGCAGGCCGAGGGCCGCACGGTGGCCATGGCGGGGGACGGCATCAACGACGCTCCCGCCCTGGCTCAGGCCCAGGTCGGCGTCGCCATGGGGACCGGCGCCGACGTCGCCATGGAGTCGGCCGGCGTCACCCTGGTCAAGGGGGACCTGCGCGGCATCGTCCGCGCCCGCCGCTTGAGCAGGGCCACCATGCGCAACATCAAGAGGTGCCGCGGGGTTCTCGGAATGACCGCAGGTGGGAGGGCTCAGCTCCCCTCGGGCCCGTTCGCCAGCAGGTCCTTCAGCACCAGCCGCGCCGTTCGCTCGCCGGTCTCGGTGCCGATCGTGAGCTCGAACGCGCTGCCGGGCGGCTCGTGTCGGAAGCGCTCCCGCAGGTCGGCAAGGCGCAGCTCGGACACGGGCTTGCCGTCGCAGGCCACGATCCGATCGCCGAGGAGGATGCCGGCGCCCTCGGCGGCGCCGCCGGAGACCACGTCCACCACCTCGAACGCGTCCCCGGCGCGGTTGAGCCACATCCCGGACCGGTCGTACGGCTCGGGCGTTCCAAAGTGTGCATTGGGTTCGAGGATCATGACCCGATTGCGGTAGTCGAAGGTCACGGTGAAGCGCTTGAGGACGCCGCCGCCGATGTTGCCGGAGGTGGAGCGGTCCGCGAACGCCCCCTCCTGCTGGAGGCTCAGGGTCACGACCACGTCCGGGATCTCGACCTCACCCACGCGGATGGTCGTGCCCGGGGCGACTTTCCCCCGCACGGCGCCCCCCACCCCCCAGCCGGTGAGGGCCTCGAAGCGCGGCTCGAGGACCTTCCCGAGATCGTGGGCGGCGACGAAGGGCCCGAACAGGTCGAGGGTGGCGCGGCTGCCGGTGTCGATGGTGAAGGTGGCCGGGATTGACGCGATCGAGCCCTCGACGACCGGGGTCCGGTTGTCGAACTCGAACGGGATGGCGTGCCCTTTCCCCTGGTACTCGAAAGCCTCCGGGCGCGTGAGGGTCAGCTCACGCCCCGCGTAGTCGACCTCGACCACGAAGCGCTTGAAGACCTCGAACCCGATCAGGCCGTCGAAGTCCACCCCCTCGACCGCCAGGATTTCGGCCAGCGGGAGGACGTAGAAGGTCGGTTCGTGAAGGGTCACCGCGCCGAAGGAGAACGACTCCAGGCGGGCCACGGCGACGTCCACCGTCCCCTCCCCGGCGCCGCGCCCCTGGATGGCCCCTTCGGACTCGACGCCGAATCGTTTCGCGGCGGCCTCGGTGAGGAGGTTGACGCCGCCGGTGTCGACCAGGAAGCGGCCGCGCCGGTCGCCGTTGACCACCCCCTCGACGTAGATGTGGTTGTTCAGGAGCTCGAACGGCAGGGTCGTGGAGCTCGCCCCTCCGGCGATCACGAAGTCGTCGACGACCACCTCCGGGATTCCGAAGAACCCCTCTGGCAGCTTCGGGTTCACCTCCACCGAGGTCAACTCGACGAGCGTGTCGTACCTCTCGTCGCCGGTGGTGGTCCGAATGCGGTGGGGCAGCTTCAGGCCGTCGACCTCCCGGTAGTCGGCGAGAAAGGTGGTGCTGACCGGCTGGCCCTCCACCTCGACGACCCGGGCCGGGAGGTGGGTCGCCGCGTCGAGCCAGAGCTCGAGCTCCCGGCCCCCCTCGGGCACCACCTCGAGGACGTCAAAGGTGCGACCCTCGGCCTCCCTCGTTCCGCCGGAGGTCACCTCCGCGCCCCACCGATCGGGGTACCACAGCCCCCTGGCGGTGAGGAACGCCTGGTTGCGGGCCTCCCGGAGGTTGTCCTCGGAGCCCTGCTCGGTGACGTCGCCCGACGGGTCCTGGCTCCACGGGGCCTCACCGTCGAACCCGTTCGCCACCTTCACGATGCCGAGGTCCGCGCGGGTCACGCTGCGGCCGCCCAGCAGGTCCTCCCACGACTCGAGGGTCCCCTCGAGGCCGCTGGTGGCGAGGGAGCCCTGGAGGTGCAGGTGTCTGACCTCGTCCCAGGCCGACCCGCCAGCGGCAGCCTTGGCGGCCGCCAGCAGCTCCTGAATGCTCGTTTCTGCCGGCACCGGGACGGCAGCCAGAGTCATGATGACCGACATGGCGACGATGCGCTCCACAGTGCTCACGGCTCTCCCCCTTGACCACACTCCAGTGTCAACGTCGAGCCGTGGGGAAGGGTTTCAGCGGGGTCGTCCCCGTACCTGGAACCGCCGGCCATCGCCCGGAATGGGGACGGGAAAGCGGCCGGTTCTTCCCAACTGGAGGACACGTCATGGAGCAACGCACGCTCGGCAACGATCTCTCGGTCTCCGCCATGGGGCTCGGCTGCATGGGGATGAGCGAGTTCTACGGTCGGGCCGACGAGGCCCGGTCCATCGCGGTGATCCACCGCGCCATCGAGCTCGGCGTCACCTTCCTCGACACCGCCGACATGTACGGCCCGTTCACCAACGAGGTGCTGGTGGGCCGAGCCATCCGCGACCGCCGGGACCGGGTGGTGCTGGCGACCAAGTTCGGCAACGAGCGCCGGCCGGACGGGTCGTGGGTCGGTGTCAACGGCCGGCCGGAGTACGTGAGGCGGTGCTGCGACGCCTCGCTGCAGAGGCTCGGCGTCGACCACGTCGACCTCTACTACCAGCACCGCGTCGACCCCGACGTCCCCATCGAGGAGACGGTGGGCGCCATGTCCGACCTGGTGAAGGCCGGCAAGGTCCTGCACCTGGGCCTGTCGGAGGCCGCCCCGGCCACCATCCGCCGCGCCCACGCCGTCCACCCGATCAGCGCGCTGCAGACCGAGTACTCGCTGTGGACCCGCGACGTGGAGGCGGAGATCCTGCCCACGGTGCGGGAGCTGGGCATCGGCTTCGTGGCCTACAGCCCGCTGGGGCGTGGGTTCCTCACCGGCGCCTTCCGTTCCACCGGCGACCTCGCCGAGGACGACTTCCGCCGCGCCACCCCCCGCTTCCAGGGCGACAACCTGGCCGCGAACCTGGCCATCGTCGACCGCGTCACCGAGATCGCCCGGGCCAAAGGCGTGAAGCCCGGCCAGCTCGCCCTGGCCTGGGTGATGGCTCAGGGGAAGGACATCGTGCCGATTCCCGGAACCAAGCGGATCGCCTACCTCGAGGAGAACGCGGCGGCGGCCGAGATCGCGCTGTCCGACGACGACCTCGGCCGTCTCGACGAGGCGGCGCCGCCGGGAGCGGCCGCCGGCACCCGCTACCCCGAGTGGGCGATGAAGGCCGTCGACCGCTGACGGGCGGCACCCTGCTCACCGCATGACGGGCCGCGGGCCGCGGGCAGCCGGATTCGGGTGACGGGATCCGAGGTGCGGGTCGTCGCGCTCCCGACCCCCGCTCCCGCCCCCAGCCGCCGGCCGCCCGCTCCCCGGATGACAGGGCGCCGGCCAGCTCGTCCGCTGCAACGCCAGACAGTCCGCTGCAACACCAGACAGTCCGCTGGGACGCCAAGCAGTCCGCTTCTCGACCAGGTCGCCTTCGAGTTTCAGTGCCGATGGGACCGGCCCAGGACCTTGCTCTCGATGAGGTCCTCGATCGAGATGTCGGTCCCGTGCTCGCGCTGCTGCGCCTCGACGTAGTCGGCGGTCACGTCGTGGACCTTCATCGCCACCAGGTCCTCCACGTCCACCTGACGGTACCCGAGGCGCTCGAGCTCCCGGATGAAGTCCGCGTCGACGCGGTGGACTCTCATGGCGATCAGATGGTCGGGATCGACCCCGCCGTACCCCAGGCTGGCGAGCTCCTCGAGGAATGCGGGCGTCACCCCGTGGATCTTCATCGCCAGGGCCTCGTCGGCGTCCACGTCGTCGGCCAGCCCGGCCGAGCGCAGGTCCTCGAGCCACTGCCGCGACACGCCGTGGACGCGCATCGCCAGGATCTCGTCCGCGTCGAGCCGGTCGAACCCGGCAGCCGACAGCGACTCGATGTACTCCGAATCGATGCCGTGGATCTTCCAGGCGAGCAGCTCGTCCGCGTCGAGCTCGACACCCGCCGCTCTCACCTGCCCGACCCACTCGCCGTCGAGTCCATGGACCTTCATCGCCAGGACCTCGTCGAGGTCCGCCCCCTCGACCCCGGCCGACGCGAGCTCCCGCACGTACTCCGGGGTCACCCGGTGGATCCCCAGCGCGACCAGCATGTCGCCGTCCAGGTCCTCGCCGTGCCCGAGGTCCGAGAGCTCCGAGACCCAGCGCCGGTCGACGTTGACCGCGGCGATCACGAGCTTCTCGCGGGCGTCGAGGCCGGTCACTCCCCAGCGCTCCAGGTCGGCGAAGAAGGCGGCGTCCGGTGAGAAGGTGACCTCCCCGCCGCCCGCGGACGCGGAGCCGGTGAAGTGGAAGCTGCCCGCCTCGCGCCGGATCTCGAAGCCGCCCAGGGCCGAGGTCGCGGTGGCCGCCTCGCCAGCCGACAGCTCGAGGCCGAGGGTCGAGCGGTGCCGCGCGGTGCCGGTGGTCAGCTCGATCCTCGTCGGTTGGCCCGAGCCGACCAGCCGCCAGCGCCAGCTCACCTGCTCCCCGGCGCCCCCTCCCGACCCGTCGCCCGTTCCGGGGAGGGCCGGGCCGGTCGGGCCGGCGGCGGCGATGGCAGCCGACGCGACGCCCCCAGGACCGACGCCGGCGGTGACGGCGGCCCAGGCCACGCCGACCACGGCGACGACGGAGACCAGCAGGGCAGCGCCGATCAGCGGAAACGGTGTGTGCTGTCGTGACATGTCTCCACCTCCAAGCAGTCTCGCTATGCGTTTCGGAAGCGACCCGCCGGCCGCCGTCGGGGCGAGCCTCAGGGCCGGCCGGCGCAGCTCCTCGAGCCCGAGCAGCGCGCGGGCCAGGACGAGGCGGTCGCCGGTCAACGTCACCGCCGCGTCGTCGCAGCAGTGCTCCCGCTCCTCCCGGATGCGCCCCGAGATCCACCACACCGCGGGGTGGTAGAAGAGCACGGTCTCGGCGATCACCTGCAGCACGTTCACCAGCGCGTCGCGCCGCCAGACGTGGGCGAGCTCGTGGGCGAGGATCGCCTCGACGAGCCGGGGCTCGAGACCGGTCAGGGTGCTCAGCGGCAGGACGACGACCGGCCGCAGGCAGCCGACCACGGTGGGCACCTCGAGGATCGCCGACTGCAGGACCCGAACCGTCCGATGGATCCCGAGGTGGAGGGCGATGGCACGGGCGCGCTCTCGCCACGCCGGCGGGGCTTCGGTGACCCCCCGCAACGCCAGCGCCCGCACCCGCCACCAGGCCGCCAGGTGCAGCCAGGACAGGCTGGCGACTCCGAGGCTCCAGACGACGAACAGGGCCCAGCGCGCGGCTTCGAGCGCCCGGTCGACGCCGGCGCTCGCGGGCACCACCTGCCAGCCGCCACCCCACCCCGGGGTCTGGGCCTCCAGCACGTTCTCGACCTCCGGTGCGGTCACCATCCGGGGCTCTCCCGCACCGTCTGCCCCGAGCACCGCCCCGAGGGTCACCAGGGGCAGCAGCACCACCAGCAGCAGGGCCCAGCAGGCGCAGCGGTAGCGCGCGGAGGGGTTGCTGCCCTCGAGCACCCACAGCACGACCCCGAGGCCTGCAGCCACCAGCGTAGCCTGCCAGAGGAGGTGGAGCAGGACCCAGGTGACGGGCTCCGCGACCTGCTCGAGGACGGCCAGGGTCTCGATCATCACGAGTCCCCCCGCTCGTGGGCGTCGAGCAGGCGACGGATCTCCTCGATCTCCTCGTCCGTGGCCGGACGGGCGTCGAGCGCCCGCATCACCAGCCGGCTCGTCGAACCCTCGAACGCGCGGTCGAGCAGGTCCCCAACCAGCTGTCGCTGGGTCTGGCCTTCGGAGCTCACCGCCTCGTAGACGTGGGCCCGGCTCGACTCGTCCCGGCGGACCAGCCCCTTGTCGGTCATGATCTGGAGGAGCTTCAGCACCGTCGTGTAGCCCACCGGGCTGTCACTGGCCACTCGCCGGTGCACCGTCCGCACCGTGCACGGCCCCTCCTCCCACAGCACTCGCAGGATCTCCAGCTCGCTGTCGGTCGGTCGGGTGCTGGGTTTGCGCGGCATCGCTCCTCGCCCCTCGGGGCT
>Ga0068714_10005543_pt1 | contig 13350 bp, 11 predicted proteins | sample MTBNYHSulfiMetaG_FD_62988 | JGI IMG/M metagenome (GOLD analysis project Ga0068714, IMG submission 62988) | Enrichment culture microbial communities from rom New York Harbor, USA that are MTBE-degrading - MTBE-NYH (New York Harbor Sulfidogenic)... | ecosystem: Environmental > Aquatic > Marine >... | reverse complement strand
CGGGAGATCGGGAGATCGGGAGATCGGGAGATCGGGAGATCGGGAGATCGGGAGATCGGGAGATCGGGAGATCGGGAGATCGGGAGATCGGGAGATCGGGAGATCGGGAGATCGTCAAAGATTCTCACCTTTCACCTTTCACCTTTCACCTTTTTTAAATCGCCTCTGCGTTAACAATACTGCTCCAGCACCGCGCTCACCTGGGTGCTGTCCACCGGCTTGACCAGGAAGTCATCCATTCCGGATGAGAGACAGGCTTGTCGATCTTCCCTGCTGTCATTCGCGGTCAAGGCAATTATCGGCAGATGGCCGCCGCTCGTCTGCTCCTCTTCGCGCCAGCGGCGGGTGGCCGTCAGCCCGTCCATCTCCGGCATCCTCACATCCATGAGTACCCCATCAAGCTGCTCACGCTGCATCGCCTCGAGTGCTTCCAGACCATTGTTGACGTGTATCACCTCGTGACCAGCCGCCTTGAGCATATGCAGCATCACCTTGGCGTTGATCGCGTTGTCTTCCGCCAGCAGCAACTTCAATGGCCGACCGGCGGCCCCGGTTGTCGTGCCCGCCTCGCTGTGCCGTCTCGACAACAGCGCGACCAGGCGCGATGCCGAGAGCGGCTTGCTGATGTGGCAGTCGAAGAGCCGCGTCGCGCTCTGACCGTTGATGAAGGTGAGGTGACACAGGCGCGGAGTCTTCGCCCCCCACTCACGTGCTTTCAGCTGCTCCGCCAGCTCCTGCCGGGCAAATTCGCTGCTGTTTTCACACAGCATGATCGCATCGAACGCCTCCCTTTCTGTCGCTTGCAGCAGTGCCTGGTCACTGTCGGCCGCAACGACGGTCGCGCCGAGCCTGCCGAGGATGGCAGTCAGGCATTCGCGGCCAAGGGGATGCGGCTCGAGTATCAGCACACGCTGCCCGGCAAGAAGCTGCTTTTTCGGTCGTGCCTTTTCCACTACCGGCCAGGTCAGGGTAAACCAGAACCGGCTGCCCTTGCCCGGCTCGCTGTCAACGCCGATCGCACCGCCCATCAGCTTGATCAGTTCACGCGATATCGTCGTCCCAAGACCGCTGCCGCCATAGCGGCGGGTGGTGCTGCCGTCGATTTGGGTAAAACTGTCGAAAACCAGTTCCAGCTTCTCCCTGGCGATGCCGATACCGGTGTCGATGACTTCAAACATCAGCGTAACCTCTTCATCGACCAAGGGCTGCTCCCTTCGCACACGCAACAACACATGGCCCTGGTCGGTGAATTTGATGGCATTTGCCATCAGGTTGATCAGCACCTGGCGAAAACGCAGCGGGTCGCCCGTAACCTTTTCCGGCAACTCCGGATCGAGGTCGAGGATCAGCTCCAGCTCCTTGTAGTGGGCTGAGGGAGCCAGCATGACGGCTACATCGTCAAGGATGCCGGCCAGCGTGAACGCCTGGCTCACGATACTCAGCTTGCCGGCCTCGATGCGTGAGAAATCGAGGATTTCGTCGATCAGCATGCGCAGTGCGCTTGCCGCCTCAAGCAGGTTTTGCACATTATCGTGCTGCGACTCATCAAGGGATTCCTCGTCCAGCAGGGAGAGCATGCCGATCATGCCGCTCAAGGGCGTGCGGATCTCGTGGCTCATGGTGGCAAGAAACTGGCTCTTCGCCATGCTGGCCATCTCGGCCCGCTGTCGCTGCACCTCCAGATCGCGGTTCTTCTGTTCCAACGTATCCAGCGCTTCGCGTAGCCGCTCTGTCGCGCTGGCCACCTGCGCCTCCATGTCATCGCGGTATGCGGCAAGGGCTTTAATCATTGCATTGCCCCCCTGCTGCAGGGTCAGCAGTTCTCCGCTGGCATCCTCCCCTAGCCCGCTCTCCAGGATCCCTCGACCGACGTTCTCCACCGTGTAGGTCAAGGCCAGGATGGGGCGGGCTATCTGACGCTCGACCCGCCGCGTCAGCAGCATGGCCACCACCAGCACGGCGAAGGCCAGCCAGGCCGAACGCCAAATGCTTTCGCTGCGTTTCTGCATAAAGGTCTCAGTGGAGAGAGCCACCTCCAGACGGCCGACCGGCAGGTTTTCCGCCACCTCGGGCGTTTCGCTCTGAAAGTCACTGACCGGCAACGAGGTGACCGCAATCGGCGCACAGAACACCAGCAGGCCTTCATCCTCGGCGCATAAATCCGCCTCGCCATGGGGCCCGCGGTGAGGCACCGGCATCTCGCCGAGCCCGCCATAGGAGAGTATCCGTCGATCATCCAGGTCGTAGATTCGTAATGCCCTGACCTCGCCCTGAACGATCCTGGCGGAGATCGCCTCCAGTTGCTCCAGGTTCCCGGTAACCACGCCGAACTCCGCCGCGGCCGCCAGATAGCGTGCAACGGTAATGCCCCGCTCAACCATCGCACTGCGCAGCAGCAGATTATCCTGATAGCTGAAGTAGCCGAAAATCAAAACCAGTAGCGCTGCCGCCGGCCCGAGCGTCAACAGCAGCAGTTTTTGCCTGATACCGCCGCTACTCATTACCTTCCGCCCTTCTGACAAGCTGTTCCAAGATGGCCTCTGAGCGCATGTCCAGTCTCAGGGCACGCGCCAGCTGATAATTTACCGATACCGAAAATATTCCCGGATAGCGCCCATCCGGCAGGTTTGCCTGTCGCGCTGCCACACTCTCGCGCACCACGTTCGCCGCATCCATGCCGAGCTGCTCCGGCGTCGAATGGACTGCCATCAGTGCCCCAGCCTTGACCAGCGCCTGGGAGTAGCCGACCAGGGCGATGCCGCGCATATAGGCGCCGAGGATCAGCGCCTTTGCGGTTGCGGCGTTGATGACCAGCGGATCGGGCAATACCATCAGCACACGACCGGAGAGTGCGGCCTGTTCCAGCGCACTCTCGATCTCCGTACTGTCTCGCATCAGAACCGTTTCGCATACCAGCCGCATCTGCTTGCAGGCGGCCTCGATCTCCAGCGCCATGTGGCGCGTCGACTCCCCCATGCCGATGGTCAGCGCAGACACATCCGGCAGTGCCACCTTCACCAGCGAGACCATACGCAAGGGGGGCTGGTCGATATAGAGGGACGATACGTGGTTCGACGCACCATCCCGCTCCACCTTGCTGACCAGCGCATTGATGGTGGGAGCGGCGACACCCTGTTCACGCAGCTGCCGGGCAATACCGTCACCCACCGTGACCACAAGGGAGGCCTCCGAGAGGCTCTCCCGCGCATTTCCTGCCGTTGCGCTCGACAGATAGCGGACCGCAAGCGCCGGTCGAAATCCGCGGATCTGCTGTTCGAAGCCCGTCACAAAACGCTGGTGTACCGTGTTGCCCTCATCCGTGACAACAACGACCCCCGCCGCCATTGCTGGCAGTAACGGTGCAAACAGCAGCGACACGAATGCCCAGCGCAGACAGGCGATACCTGCCAGGCAATGCATTCGTCTGTTATTCCCAACATCCATGTACAGCTCTACTCTTTAACGTTGGAGGAATTGCCGGTTAAAAGCCTAACTCCAGTGAGGCGTAGACCCGGGGCTCTATCAGGTATTCATCCTGGTAATCGAAATGGCTGTTATTGACATTGTGGGCACTGACTGCAAAGGTGCCTTCGCCTCCCGCATAGGCGAAACGTTTGGCCATCCGCAGGTCCATGGTCGTCACTGCAGTATCATGCCAGAACTTCTGGTGGTCGGTATGGTAGAGCGCCATGCTGCCACTCCAGCCCGCGCCGAAATGGTGATCCAGCAGGAACGACGCGGTGTAGTTCGGCACGTACTGGCTGATCGAGCGGGTTGAGACCGGATTGACCGTAATGGTTACGGTCCCCTCCGATTCCACACGCGAAAAGCCGAGAGAGAGCATGGTATCCCTGTCCGCCTCCAGTTTCAGCTGCAGTTCATATCCCTGTAGCCGGACCTGGTCGATATTCTCGAAGACCAGCGCCTCCGGCGGCAAATTGGCATACGGCTTGGGGAAATTCAGGTCCGTCGGATAACTGACCATATCCCGGATCTCTTCGCGGAATACCTTCAGATCATACTGGCTGCGCGAATCGCCCAGGTATCCCATAAAACCGAATTCGTACGCGTCGATGCGTTCGGGATCCAGGCCGCCGCTGCTCTTCCACAACGGGTTGAACACCGAACCGTCGCTGCTGAGTTGTTGCGCATAGTCGGCATACTCTTCCAGGATCACCGGCGTGCGATAGGCGCGGGTATAGCTCAGGCGCATCGCATGGCGGGGTGCCAGACGGCGATTCAGTGCCAGGCGCGGTGAGAAATTCATCCCCACGATATCGTTATGTTCCACCATTGCCCCGGCATTAAGCAACCAGGCCGGGGCAAAACGCCACTCGCTGTGGGCAAACCCGCGGTAGAGCCGGTTTATGATCGGATCCTCCTGGCCGAGGTAGCCCTCCGCCTGGACCTCGTCGTATCTGGCCTCGCCGCCCCACACCAGGCGTAACGCCTCGTTGATCCTGAGCCGATGTTCCAGTTCGATATCAAACCGCTCGGCCTTGATGTGCTGCTGCACGAACAGCGGCTGATCGGTGACGCCGGGAAAGATCAGCGGGACCAGGGCGGGATCCGGAAGGTCGAGGATTTCCGAGATGGGCGCGGTCAGGTAGGCAGCCTGCGTGTCGGTATAGTTGTGGTAGATGTTGAGCTGGATCTCATCCTCGGAACTGAGAATGCGCCGCCACTTCACCTGCTGGAAATGGCGGCGGTTGTAGGCGTCGAATGCCGGCTCCAGATCCACATCGAAGTTGCCGTCGCTGCCGCTGCTCAGGTAGCCCTGTCCCCGCGGCCCCTGGTTCAGGCCAAAGCCGAGATTGACGTAGTCGTTGACCCCGGCCCGGTAATCACCGCGAAAACTCAGCCTGGTGCTCTCCTTGTCATCCTTGATGCTGTAGGGGCGCGGCTTGCCGGGGAAGGTCACATCATCGAAACCGTCATCGCGCTGATGCTCGAGGGTAAAACGAAAATCGAGGTCGCCGAGCCGTGCCCCCTGCCGCACCACGGCCCTGCGGTAGTTGCCGTCGCCGCCCACGAGCTTGGCGAAGGTCCCGCGCGTCTCACCGGCATGCCGGGTGATGATATTGACGACCCCCATGAATGAGTTGGCACCGAAGGCGACCCCGTTAGGGCCGCGCAGCACCTCGATGCGGTCGATGTCCTCCATCGCCAGCGGAATATCGGCCCAGTCGACGCCGCCATTGGCGGGCATGTAGATGGAGCGCCCGTCGACCAGCACCTGGATGCGCCGGGAAAACTCATCGCTCATGCCGTGATAGGTTACCGAGGTACGATTACCGCCGGCGTGGGCGATCTGGAATCCCGCCGCGAGGCGCAACAGATCCGGGATATCGATTGCGCCGGATGCCTCGATCATCCTGCGGTCTATCACCGTCATCGATGCCGGCACTTCGAGGATGTTCTGCGGCAGGCGGGTTACCGTCAGGACGACGGGCAGGTCGCCAAACAGGCCCTGCTCACCGAGAGCCATACTCTCGTCCGCCTGCGCCATGCCAGGTCCGAGCGACAACAGAACAGCCACCCCCGTTACCCTTGCCGAAACGCTTCGCAAAAACATCTCTCTTCTCCCCGGGATTCGCTCTCTCACCACTCCGTGTCCGGCGAATGTCCTCATTGCTCGTGCAATTTCGTGGTCATCATGCAAACGGCTTTGCTACTATTGAGGACCACACCCTGAATCCGATAACAGACCGCATCATGTCCAAGCCGCGCAAAAAGCCCAGCCCTGAAACCAAGTGTAGCCTCTGCCACAACTCCAAGTGCTGTACCTACATTACCCAGCAGATCGACACCCCGCGCAGCAAGGGCGATTTCGATATCCTGCTGTGGCAGCTGGCCCATCGAAATGTCCAGGCCTACAAGGACGAAGACGGCTGGTTCCTGCTGGTAAACACCCCCTGCCAGCACCTGCTCGAAGGGGGCGGTTGCGGCATCTACCACACCCGCCCGCAGATTTGCCGCGATCACAGCAACGACTACTGCGAATACGACTCTTCCGCGGAGGAGGGTTTCGAACTCTTCTTCGACGGCTATGATGCGCTGCTGCAGTATTGCCGCAAGCACTACAAAAGCTGGGACAAACGGTTCAAGGTTAAGGAGTAGAGGGCTGCCCCCTCACCCTCACTTTCACTCCTCACCCCCAGGCAGAATATCCCGAAAGGTCTCGATCGCGTCGAATTCGGCCACATCCCGGCGCGGCTGCCGGGTGTCGGGCTCGTACACCGCCAGCAGCCAGCCGATGCCGTACTCCCTTGCCGAACGCAGCACCGGCAGGCTGTCGTCCACCAGCAGGGTACGCTGCGGCTCGAACCGCTCCACCTCCTGCAGCCTCTCCCAGAATTCAGGCGCCTCCTTGGGCAGGCCAAACTCATGTGAGCAGATCAGGCGGTCGAAATGGCCGCCCAGGCGGGTGCGGTCCATCTTCAGCTCCAGGCTCTTCATATGGGCGTTGGTCACCAGCACCACGCGCTTTTGCGCCGCACGAACCGCATCGAGAAAATCGGTAACGTAGGGGTGGACCGCGATCAGGTGATCCACCTCCTCCTTGAGCAGGGCGATATCCAGCTCCAGCTCCCGCGTCCAGTAATCGATACTATACCAGTCGATGGTGCCAAGCAGCGCCTGGTAACGCTCCATCAGCTGCGCCTTCGCCACCTCCAGGGCTATGCCATGCTTCTCGGAATAGCGTTGCGGCACGTGCTCGAGCCAGAAATAGGTGTCGAAGTTCAGATCGAGGAGGGTGCCGTCCATATCCAGGAACACCGTATCGATCCGCTGCCAGTCAATCATCTGCATCTCTCCCCATCGGGCTCCTCCCCCGTCCATCCTGCCGCGCCGTATCACTGCCGGCGCACGGACAAGGACCATTCTAACCCAAACCTGCCTCAGGGGCGCCGGACCGGCACAGATGCCAACACCCCGCGTTCGCGCTATCATGGCGCTTCCTGGCGGCCACGAGCCCCAAACGCGGATTATCGATGCGAACCAAACCCCGGATCCTGAACAGTCGGACCCTCGCCAAGACACGACTGTTTCAGATCGAACAGATCGACCTGCGCTTTGCCAACGGCGTGGAAACACGATTCGAGCGACTCATCAGCCCGCCCCAGGGGGCGGTCCTGATCGTACCGATGCTCGATGCCGACACCTTCCTGCTGGTGCGCGAATATGCTGCCGGGATCGACCGCTACGAGCTCTCCCTGCCAAAGGGGCGGATCGAGCAGGGAGAGGAGACGCTCAGTGCCGCCAACCGCGAAATCATGGAGGAGGTCGGATACGGCGCCAACAGCCTGCACCACCTCACCTCCTTCAGCCTGGCGCCGGGCTACCTCGGCCACTTCACCCATGTGGTGCTGGCCCGTGAGCTCTATCCGCAAAAAACCGCAGGTGACGAGCCGGAGCCGCTGGAGGTGGTGCCGTGGCGAATGAGCGAGCTGCACCGTTTGCTGGAGCGGGAGGACTGCACCGAGGCCCGCAGCATCGCCGCCCTGTTCATGGTCCGCGAGTATCTGGCGAACGGCAATGGCTGACACTCCTGACCAACGCTATTGCGATCCGTGCCTGCTGCTGACCCCGGCACTGGAGATCGCCATCGACGCCGGCCGGCGCATCCTGGAGATCTACGAATCGGGTTTCCACGTGGAGCAGAAGCTCGACCAGACCCCGCTGACCGAGGCCGATATGGCCGCCCACCGCATCATCGACCGGGGTCTCAGCGCGCTGACCCCCGATCTGCCGGTGCTCACCGAGGAGTCCACCTCCATCCCCTATGCCGAGCGCAGCCGCTGGCAGCGCTACTGGCTGGTCGACCCCCTCGACGGCACGCGCGAATTCATCCGCCGCAGCGGCGAATTCACCGTCAACATCGCCCTCATCGACAACCAGGAGCCGGTGCTGGGGATCATCTATGCCCCGGTGCTCGGCGTCTACTACTACGCCTGCCGCGGTCAGGGCGCCTACAAGCGCGAGGCGACCAGCAAGCCGCAGCGGATCCAGGTGCGCCACTGGCACGGCGGCAAGGTGACCGTGGTCTGCAGCAGCGCCACCCATCGCGGGAAGTACCTGCATAAGCTGCTCGAGAACATCGGCGAGTACGAGGTGGTGACCCTGGGAAGCGCGCTCAAATCGTGCCTGGTGGCGGAGGGCAAGGCGGATCTCTACGCCCGCCTCGGACCGACCTCGGAATGGGACACGGCGGCGGCGCAGTGCATCGTCGAGGAGGCCGGCGGACTGATCACCGATACCCGACTCAAACCGCTGCGCTACAACACCAAGGAATCACTGCTCAACCCGCACTTCCTGGTCTTCGGCGAAACGGAGCACGACTGGTCGGCATACCTGTAACGGCGACAGGGCCGCACCACGGGCGATGGGGGAGTCGAGGTAGAACGGCAGCGCGCCGACGGCGCGAAAGATGGGTGAAAACTAGCTACGGCTGTCGTAAACGGCCATGATCGCCTTCAGCTCCTGCAGCACCATGAGGCGCTCCGCTTCGCTGAGGGTTTCAACCTGGGGGACGACGATTCTGGACTCCATGGCAACGATGGTTGCACGCACCGCGTCGCAACCACACTGGCACAAGGCATCGATACACTGAGTGACTTGTTCGGAACTCAAAATCCCGGTTGCCGCATTGGAAAGGAAAATGGTGGCCAGGGACGGAATCGAACCGCCGACACGGGGATTTTCAATCCCCTGCTCTACCAACTGAGCTACCTAGCCTCGATGACTCTTTGCACGCCAATCCTGGCGCGTTTTTCGCTCCCGCTCACCCAACCGGGCTACCGGGTCGAAAGGCCGCTCATTTAAGCGTTTGCGACGCCGGAAGTCAAGCGCCGCAACACCATTTGTGAAAAATTTTACCCCTGTGGCGGCGTATAGCCCTCGGGCTGGGTGCCGCCCTCGCCGAACAGGAACTTCACCATCTCGTTTTCCAGCATCTTGCGGTGGTTGGGGTCGATGGGGGTGAGGCGATATTCATTGATCAGCATGGTCTGCTGCCGGAGCCACATCTGCCACGCCTCTTTGGAAATAGTCTCGTAGATGCGCTTGCCCAGATCGCCCGGGTAGGGCGCGCGCTCCAGCCCTTCGGCCTCTTTGCCCAGTTTGGCGCACTGTACCATGCGGGTCATCTTCTTCTCCTGCTTGGGTGGAATTTACGGCCTCTGCGGGACACGCCCGAGAGGAGAGCCTGGTTTTATAACAAATTGGGGGCAAGCTGCCAAATGGCAAGCGTGGCACACCTTTTCCCCCATGGGGTGTTTGGTTATGATGAATTGCCGCAGGGTTTCGTGCCCTAAGGGAAAACAACAGGAGACAAAAATAATGAATCAGGCACATGGAAAATGGATTGTCGCTACCCTGCTGGGCAGCATCTGGCTGAGCGGCTGTGGCGACGGCGGTGGTGGCGCCACGATTACCCCCTCACCCACAGGCGTCGGCTACGACGGGCCCACCGAACCGGTGGCGATGAGTGACCAGACCGCGGCCGAACCCATCGCCACCGCGACCATAGCCACCGCCATCAACCTGGACCTGCGCGGCACACTCCCGGCCCTGCAGGCGGCCGGCAACAGCGCCACCACCCGCCAGGATATTGCCGCGATTACCAAGAGGATGGTCAAGCGCGGCCTGTCGCTGGCCGCAACCGCCGATGGCGATGTACTGGCGGGGGTCACCCAGTCCAACACCCTTAACTGTGGTGTCAGCGGCACTGTTACCATTACGCAGACCGCAACCGATCCCGCTTCGGCGAACCCTGGCGATACCTACACACTGGTCTTCAACAACTGCGATGACGGCTTTGGCAATGTGACGAGCGGCAGCTTCGGCATGGTCCTCCTGAGCTACGCCCAGTACAGCATGTCGGTCAAGGCAAGCTACAGCGACTTCACGCAGGCCTCGACCAGCAGCAGCGACTACTTCCTGCTCAACGGCGGCTTCACCATGGCGCTAAGTTATGATAATGCCACCGGCGTCGAAACAAGCACGATCTCCGGCGAAGCCCTGCTGGCCGAGGAGAGTTTTGGCGGCGTGGTGTCACAGGAGGCACTGTCCCAGTTCTCCCTGGTCGACAGCTACAACTTGAGCAACGGCAACTCCACCTTCGATCGCGACTACACCTTCTACAGCACCGCTATCGGCGGCTCGGTCACGGTCGTGACCACTATACCCTTCGTCATCGATTACAGTTACTACCCCTCTGCAGGCCAGTTGGTGATTACCGGCGCCGGCGATGCGAAGGTGCGGGTGACGGCCCTGTCGGATGCCACCAACGTCTTCATCGAGTATGACGTCGCCCCCGCCGACGGCGTCTACGAGAGCAACCAGACCGTGACCTGGAGCTATCTCGCCTCCCTCTGAGGGTTCCGCTAAGGGTCCAGGGAAAAACGAAGGCCGGTAGCGATACCGGCCTTTTTTGGTCCCGCTGTTACGACTCACCCCCTTGACGCAGCGTCCTATTCCCCTGCCATGATGGCGGCGGCCATGGGCCGCGCTATAGGGCGGGCCGTGCCCGCCAGAAAGCCATTCCCGGCAAGCCACCCCGGAATCCTCCGCTATTGCACGTCGCCCGCCACCAGTTGCTCCAGGATGCGGCGAACCGGCGCTGGCACCCCCAGTTGCGCCAGCATCGACAGGGGGTGCCATGCCATATCGCCGCCATCGGCGATGTGCCCGGGCGCTGCCCCGGCCACCATGTGGCGAGGCTCGATGTGCAGCTGGAAATGGCTGAAGGTGTGTTTCAGGGGGGCCATCGGAGCCGCCTCCACAGCCCCCGGAAGATGCCTTTCGCACCAGTTCCGCAACGCCGCGGTGTCGTCGCACTCGGGCAGACTCCACAGGCCGCCCCATATCCCGCAGGGTGGTCGTTTCTGCAGCAGCACCTCCCGGCGCCCGTTTACCGCCACCGGCATCAGCACCTTTCTGCTCGGCAGCGCCTTGCGTGGCTTCCGGCCCGGGAACTCGGCGATCCGCCCCTGCCTGTACGCCTCGCAGCCGTCGGCGACGGGGCACGCCGGGCAGGCGGGCCGGCTGCGGCTGCAGAGGGTGGCGCCGAGGTCCATGATCGCCTGGGTGTAATCGGCGGTGCGCCCCGGCGGGGTATGCGCCTCGGCCAGTTGCCACAGCCGCTCAGCGACCTCGCGCTGGCCGTACCAGCCCTCCACCGCGTGATAGCGTCCCAGTACCCGCTTGACGTTGCCGTCGAGGATCGGGTGGTGCTGGTCGCAGGCCAGGGCGAGGATCGCCCCGGCGGTGGAGCGGCCGATGCCGGGCAGCGCCAGCACCGCCTCGATCGACTCTGGGAAGCGGCCGCCATGCTCATCGCGGATCAGCCGCGCCGCCCGGTGCAGGTTGCGCGCGCGGCTGTAGTAGCCGAGCCCGCTCCAGTGCGCCAGCACCTCGTCGAGCTCGGCCCCGGCCAGCGAGCACAGGTCGGGGAAGCGCCCCATGAAGCGCTCGTAGTAGGGGATCACCGTGGCCACCTGGGTCTGCTGCAGCATCACCTCGGAGACCCAGACCCGATACGGGGTCGGCTCCTGCTGCCACGGCAGGTCATGGCGGCCGTGCCGCTCGAACCAGGACAGCAGCTGCTGTGCGAAGCTCTCCATCGGGCTAGAACTTCAGCATGTTCTTGAGCTGGTCCTCCAGCCCCTTTTGCAGCTTCTCCTTCTCCTCGTCGACACGCTCCTGCACCTGCTCCTTGACCTCTTCCTTCTTCTTCTCCACCTCGGCCTTCACCCTGGCGCGCAGTACCGAGGCAAGGTCGACGCCGAACTTCGGCTCGCTGAAGCTGCCCTTGATGGTGATCGGCACCATCACCCCCTTGAGCTCGTCGATGCTCTGGTTGGCCGCGTTCTTCAGGTCGGAGACCACGGTGGTGTCCAGGCGCATGTCGAGCTGCTCACTCACCAGATGGGCGGTACCCTTGCCGGCGACCTTGAACAGGGGCGAGCGGGCGGAGAGATCGCGGGTGGTGACCAGGCCGTTCTTCACCGTGAAGCTCCCCTTGAGGGCGGTAAAATCGGTCTGCTTGACCTCCTCTGCCGGCAGCGGCTGCTTTTTGTAGAGCGCGTAGGCCTTGCGGATCAATTCGCCGATATTGACCCCGTTCACCTGGCCGTCGTCGAAGCTGAAGCTGCCGCTGCCGTTGAGGCTCCGGCGCACCGCCTTCGGCTTGATGCCGCGGGCGGTCAGCTTCGCCGCCAGGTTGGCCTTGCCGGTGATGTACTCCTTGCCGAGGAAGTCCTTGAGCAGCGGGCCGGCCTCGACCCCGCTAAGCTTCTCGTCCATCCCCAGCTTCGGCGTATCGGCGCGCACGTCGAAGCGCAGGTCGCCGCTGTAGCCGCCCTGGTAGAGGTTGGCGCTCAGCGGATGGACCCTGAACTGCCCCTTCTCTGCCCGCAGCTTGGTGACGATGGTATCGCTGCGCAGGTTCATCACCTTCACCTTGCCGACCCGGAAGGTGCCGTTGATATCGAGGCTGCGCAGCAGCTCCAGCGGCAGCGCGGTCGCTGCGGCGGGGCCGGCCTTCCCCGCAGGCTGCGCTTCAGGCTGCTCGGCCGGCGGCGGCAGGTAGCGGTCCACGTCGATCTCGTCGAGCACCAGTTCGTAGCGGATCACCGGTGCGGCGAAGTTCCGCACCGAGGCATCGCCGCTGAAGCTGGTCTGGTCCAGTTGCAGCTTCAGCCCCTGCAGGACCGCGTGGTCCAGTCCGGCGTCGAAACGGCTGGCGAGGCGGGCCTTGGTCATGGCGCTGGGATCGGCCATCTCCAGCAGGGCGATGCCCAGGTCGGAGAGTATCTGGCGGGGAACGAACTCCCCGCTGCTGAGCTCCCCCTTGAAGACGGGGGCGTCGATGATCTTCTCGCCCTGCACCGTGGCATCCAGCTCGATGCCGAGCGCGGCGAGCTTGAACGGGGCCAGCTTGACCATCTGCGCCTCACCCAGATCGATGGCGAAGGTCGTCTCCACGGCGCTGCCCTTGAGTGCCGCGGGCTTGAGCTCCGGCGGCAAAGGCAGCAGTGTGGCCAGCGTCTTGGGGTCAGTAAGCACCAACTTCATGCTGCCACTTGCGGCCGGCATCGCCAGGATGTTGCTGGCCGCCACATCCGCCGTCAGGGTCGCCCCCATGCCCTGTACCGAGAGCCCTTTGGCACTGGCGGACTGCTTTTCCAGATCCGCTGCCAGATCGCCCCTCAGGGTCAGGCTGGCACGCCCGCCGGGGATGAGGTCGCCGCTGGCATCCAGGGTGAGTTTCGTTCCACCCATGCTGTAGCGCTGCCGCGGCAGGTCGAGGCCGATATCGGTGGCCAGATCGATTGCGGCCTTGAG
>Ga0068714_10005542_pt1 | contig 13351 bp, 9 predicted proteins | sample MTBNYHSulfiMetaG_FD_62988 | JGI IMG/M metagenome (GOLD analysis project Ga0068714, IMG submission 62988) | Enrichment culture microbial communities from rom New York Harbor, USA that are MTBE-degrading - MTBE-NYH (New York Harbor Sulfidogenic)... | ecosystem: Environmental > Aquatic > Marine >... | reverse complement strand
CCCTCGCTGCGGGCGACGTCGGCGATGGACCGCAGCATGACCACCGTGGAGACGGGCAGCTCCACCGCCAGGCCGGGCAGGCCGAAGAACCCGCCAACCGCGCCCGATGCCGCCGCGGCCCCCCGGTGCAGCCACCGCTGGGGCGCCCCCCGCCGCCGCCGGTCCATGGTCGACACCGCCGCCCCCAGGGCCTTCTGGATCGCAGCGCTGGTGGCCGAGGAGACCACCTGGTGGGCCGGGGCCGGCAGCCTGGCCACCGCCCACTCGACGGGCATCCCGATGAAGTCGGTGAGCCGCGCCGTCCAGGTGGGGTTCTCCAGGTTGTCGACGGCCTCCTCGAGGCGCTTCCGGTCGCTCGCGTCCATTCGATCTCGTCCCTCCGAATTCAACCCGCCTCCCTCCCAGGGTATTCGAACCTCCTGGTCGATGGGGGCGGACGCCGGCGCTCTTCCGGGCGGCAACCTCAGCCTGCGTCAAAGCTCAGCTGCCGCGCCCAGCGGATCACCTCGGGTTCGCGGGCCGCGTCGGTGCAGAGGAGCGAGGGGTCGGGTCGGGTCCCGATCCGCCACAGGTCGAGACGGTCCGCGTCCCAGCATGTCCCGACCGTCACGTCCGCCTCGGTGAAGCCGGCGGTGTGGTGGGTACAGGCGAAGGCCAACAGCGCCCGTTTCCCGGCGTCGAGACCGAGGTCTGCGAGGGGCAGGGACTCGACCAGGGCGGCGCCGCGGGCGCCGTGCCCCGGGTCGAGGCCGTCGTTGTGCCGCCGGGCATCGTGAAACAGGGCGAACAGCTCCACGACCCTCGGGTCGGCGCCCGAGCTCTCGGCGAGCCGCAGGCCGAGCTGGCGCACCCGCAGCCAGTGCGCCCAGCCATGGATGCCCTTCCATTGCAGCCGGTATCCCTCGCGCACCCGCCGCACCAACTCCTCGGGAAACGCGTCGTCGTCGCTCCGCACCGCGACAGGTTACGACACCCGCGCGCGGTTCGTCGCGTCGGACGCCACCCTCACCCCCCGAAAAAGAAGCTGCGGATGCGCGCGCCGAGCATCTGGAACAACGGCACCCCGGCAATCAGGGTGGCGATGTCCCCCGCGGTGCGCTCGTACTCGTCGGGCAGGCGCAAGGGGGTGCAAAGACGCAGTACATCGCTCGGGCAAAGCCTCTTCGTCACGAGATCTTCGTGTGTCCGGAAAACCTGCACAGGAACGCTCCTCACTGGGTCCGTCATGCCGAAGCCGCGCGCGAGCGCGGCGAGGGATCTCCCCCGGTTGAGGAAGATCCCTCCTCGCTTCGCTCGTCGGGATGACAGGTCCTCTTGGAGAGATCGTCTCCCCTTGCGCCGTCGCGCCTTTGCGTTTCGTCCGGACTCGACCGCCGCGTCGGGCCAGTCGGTTTGGTCGCGGCCGTCGCCCGCGCTGGGTTCTCCCGGGCTCCTCAGCCGGCGCTCAGTCCTCGTCGTCGAGGTCGTCGACCTGCATCTCGAGCGTGGCCCACTGCAGGGCCTCCTCGGCGATCTCCGCGAGGACCTCGTCGTCCGACTCGGTGAGGTCGTGAAGCAGCTCGACGGTATCCTCGTCCCCCAGGTAGCCGAGCGCTTCCACCGCCGCGTAGCGCAGCTCGGGCGCCGCACCCTCGTCGGCCGCGATCGCCGTCACCTCGGGCAGGAACGAGGCCAGCTCCCGCAGGCCGGCGGCGCGAATCGCCTCCCCCTGCAGCTCCTGGGACTCGGAGTTGAAAGCCGCCTCGATCTCAGCGGCGAAGTCGGCCTGGGTGACGTAGCCCATGCCGAACACCGCCGTCAGCCGCCAGTCGGCGTCGTCGCCCGCCCAGGCGGAGCGGATGACGTCCACCTGCCAGTCCTTCGGCGAACGCACCGCCGCCTCGAGGACGCGGCGACGGACGAGGACCGGCTCGGCCTGATCCAGGCAAACCCGGCGCAGCGTCTCCACCACGAGGTCGTAGACCCGTTGCGAGAGAGGCGCCATGCCGAACGAGTCCTCCACCCGGCCCTGGTCGTCGAGCTCGGTGTCCATCATCTCCAGAGTCGGACCGAGCGCGATGGCGGCGGCGGCCCGGATCTCGTCCGGGGCGTCGGACTCGATCAGACGCAGGAGCTCCTCGGCGAGCTCGTCGTCGACCTCGCCGCACTCCTCGAGGACCTCGAGCCGGTCCTCGTCCTCGCTCCCCCTGAGAATCTCGACCACCTCTCGGTTGTCCTCTGAGAACGACTCCAGCGGCTTGATGCTCTCGGTGTGTTTCATGGCGGAATGATGACCGAACCGATCGTCCCGCGCAACACGGGGCCTTGCGCCGGCACGCGACGCCGGTCATGCTGGAACTGGAAGCGCGAGGAGGACGCAGGATGGAGACTACCCGCCGGGTCCGCCCGTCGAGCCGGGTCGCTGCCGTGGCCGACGCGCCGACCGGCCTGGTCTTCAACCTGCAGCGGTTCTCCCTCCACGACGGTCCCGGGGTGCGGACCACGGTGTTCTTCAAGGGGTGCCCGCTGCACTGCCCGTGGTGTCACAACCCGGAGAGCCTCGCCCGCCGGCCCGAGGTGACGGTCCACGTCGAGCGTTGCCTCGGCTGCGGGGCCTGCGCCGCCGCCTGCCCGCGGGACGGCGGCCCGTTGCCGGCCGGGAGCCTGCTGGGCGTGGAGGGGTGCCTGGCCTGCGGGGCCTGCGTTGCCGCCTGCCCCGGCGGCGCCCGGGAGATGGTGGGACGCGAGTGGACGGTGGAGGAGGTCGTCGCAGCGGTACTCCGCGACCGCCCCTTCTTCGACCTTTCGGGCGGCGGGGTGACCTTCTCCGGGGGGGAACCGCTGGCCCAGCCGGAGTTCCTCGTCGCCTGCCTCGAGCACTGCCGGGCGGAGGGGGTCCACACCGCCGTCGACACCTCCGGCTGTGCCCCTCTCGAGACCCTGCTGCAAGTGGGCAGAATCACCGACCTGTTGCTCTACGACCTCAAGCTGACCGACCCCGAGACCCACCGCTCGCTCGTCGGTGCGCCGCCGGAGCCGATCCTCGACAACCTGCGCGCCCTGGCCGCCGACGGACGTCCGATCTGGCTGCGGTTGCCGGTCATCCCGGGGGTCACCGACAGCCCGGAGAGGGTCGCCGAGGCGGCCCGGCTGGCGGCAGGGCTACGGTCGGTCGAGAGGGTGTCCCTGCTGCCTTACCACCGCCTTGGCAACGGCAAGCGGCACCGCCTGGGCCGCGAGTGCGCTTTCGACGCCCCCGCGATCCCCGAGGGTGGGCTCGCGAGCCTGGCGAGGCTCGTCGCCGAGGAGGGGGTCAGGGTCGAGATCGGAGGGTGAGCATGAACGAGCGAACCGAACGCCTGCGTCGCGCGAGCCTCGACGCCGTGCCGCGGGTCTCCTGCGAGCGGGCCGAGCTGCTGACCGAGCACTACCACGCTGAGCTCGGGCGCCACTCGGTGCCGGTGATGCGCGCCCTGGCCTTCCGGCACCTCTGCCAGCAGAAGACCCTCTACCTCGGGGCGGACGAGCTCATCGTCGGCGAGCGGGGACCCGAGCCCAAAGCGGTCCCCACCTACCCCGAGCTCACCTGCCACAGCGTGGAGGACCTGCGCATCCTCGACTCCCGGCCCAAGACCTCCTACCGGGTGTCGCACCGCTGCCTGGCGGTCTACGAGCACACGGTGATCCCCTACTGGCGCGGACGGTCGCTGCGGGACCGGATGTTCCCCCTGCTGCCGCCGGCGTGGCACGCGGCGTACAAGGCCGGCATCTTCACCGAGTTCATGGAACAGCGGGCCCCCGGCCACACGGTCCTGGACGACAAGATCTACGCCAAGGGAATGGCCGACTTCAAACAGGACATCGCCGCCGCGGTGGCCGCGCTCGACTTCGCGCGCGACCCGCGGGCGCTCGACCGGCTCGAGCAGCTCAAGGCCATGGCCATCGCCTGCGACGCGGTGATCCTGTTCGCCGAGCGGCACGCCGCGCTCGCCGAGGCTCGAGTCTTCACCACCTCGGACCCCAACCGCCGCCACGAGCTGGCCCGCATCGCGTCGGTCTGCCGCCACGTGCCCCGCCACGCCCCGCGGGACTTCTGGGAGGCGCTCCAGTACTACTGGTTCTGCCACCTGGCGGTGATCACCGAGCTCAACGGCTGGGACGCGTTCAACCCCGGCCACCTGGACCAGCACCTCCTGCCCTTCTATCAGCGGGGTCTCGCGGACGGGACCCTGACCCGCGAGTCGGCGCGGGAGCTGCTGGAGGCGTTCTTCGTCAAGTTCAACAACCACCCGGCGCCGCCCAAAGTGGGGGTGACCGCGGCCGAGAGCGGGACCTACACCGACTTTGCCAACATCAACCTCGGCGGGCTGCTGCGCGACGGGTCGGACGGCTCCAACGAGCTCTCCCACCTGCTGCTCGAGATCATCGACGACATGCACCTGCTGCAGCCCTCCTCCAACATCCAGCTCTCCCGCAAGAGCCCCAACGCCTTTCTCGAGCACGCGCTGAAGGTCATTCGCAAGGGCTACGGCTTCCCGTCGGTGTTCAACGCCGACGTGGTCGTCGAGGAGCAGCTGCGCCAGGGCAAGACGCTCGAGGACGCCCGCGCCGGCGGCTGCTCCGGCTGCGTCGAGGTGGGCGCCTTCGGCAAGGAGGCGTACATTCTCACCGGCTACTTCAACCTCCCGAAGGTGCTGGAGATCGCGCTCCACAACGGGGTCGACCCGCGGACCGGGGCGCAACTCGGGCCGGCCACCGGGCCGCCGTCGGAGCTCGCCACCTTCGACCGGCTGATGGCCGCCTTCGAGGCCCAGCTCCAGCACTTCGTCGACGTCAAGATCGCCGGCAACCAGGTCATCGAGCGGCTCTACGCCACCGAGATGCCGGCCCCGTTCCTGTCGGTCCTGACCGACGACTGCGTCGCGCGGGGGGTGGACTACAACGCCGGCGGGGCGCGCTACAACAACACCTTCATCCAGGCCGTCGGCATCGGGTCCATCACCGACGGCCTTGCCGCCGTCCGCCGGCTGGTCTACGAGCAGCGGGAGCTCCCCCTCGCCGACCTCGTCCAGGCGCTCGACGCCGACTTCGCCGGGGAGGAACCGCTGCGCCAGCGGCTGGTCAACCGCATGCCGAAGTACGGCAACGACGACGACGAGGCGGACGACCTCATGGTGCGGGTCTTCGAGAGCGCCTTCCGATTCATCGACGGACGGCCCAACACCAAGGGGGGGCACTATCGGATCGAGATGCTGCCCACCACCTGCCACGTCTACTTCGGGTCGGTCACCGGCGCGCTCCCCGACGGCCGCAAGGCCGGCCGGCCCCTGTCCGAGGGGATCTCTCCGGTGCAGGGGGCGGACCGCAAGGGTCCCACCGCGGTACTGCGTTCAGCCGGCAAGATGGACCACGCCAAGACCGGCGGCACCCTGCTCAACATGAAGCTCAGCCCGTCGCTGCTGGCCGACGACGGCGGGGTCACCGCCCTCGCCCACCTGGTGCGCACGTACTTCGCCCTCGGCGGCCACCACGTCCAGTTCAACGTGGTCACCGCCGAGACCCTGCGCGCCGCCCAGGCCGACCCCCCATCTCACCGCGACCTGATCGTCCGCGTGGCGGGCTACTCCGACTACTTCTGCGACCTCTCGACCGACCTCCAGGAGGAGATCATCGCCCGCACCGAGCACCAGGAGCTCGGCTGAGCGGCCGGCGACGTCAAGCGAACCGCCTCACCGGCCGGACGCGGGCGCGCCGGGGACGGTGACCGTGAGCTCCCTGCCCTCCGGGTTCTGGGGGACGGGTGTGGGGCGCGCTCCAGCGGGCGAGCGGCCCGCCGTGCGACGGGGCCATGCCCCGCCGCAGTCCATGGCCTGAAGCCGCACGTCATGGCCCAGATCAGCTCGCCGTGGCCCGGGTCTTCCCAGGCCGCGTCGATCCCACCGCGCACCCGAGCTGACCGCTCGCCCGCGATCATCCCTGACCGCACCGCTGCGCGACGGCGCCACATCTTGACCCAGCACGCTCCCCAGGGCATCCTGAGCTGATCCGTCCACGCTGCGGCAGGGAAGGGGCTTCCCCTGACCGCAGGCTGTGCCGCCGTTGGCGCTTACCGCCCGCGCCGGCCCCAGGCCACCCCTTTGTACCGCCTTGTCGAGGCCCACTACGAGGAGGTCAAGGGGCAGTGGGAGGAACGCTTCGAGGTTCGCTACGGACGCTGGCGGGGTTTCGTAGACGACGTGGTCATGCGCTACCTCGACTGCGGCGTCTTCGAGGCTGGCTTCGCGCGGGTCCAGTGCCGCGAGTGCCACACGGAGTACCTGGTGGCGTGCTCCTGCAAAGGGCGAGGCCTGTGCCCTTCCTGTGGCTCGAAGCGGGCCGCGGCGTTCGCCGCGTTCCTGCGCGACGAGGTGCTGGAGCCGGTCGGCCATAAGATGTGGACGTTCACGGTCCCCAAGATGCTGCGCCCTTACTTCCTGCACCACCGGGGCCCGCTCGGCAGGCTCTGTCACGCGGCTTGGGAGACCGTCTCCGAGCTGATTGCCGCCGCGGCGGGTGACCTCGACGACTTCCGCACCGGGATGGTCGTGGTGGCGCAGACCGCGGGAGACGCGCTCGGGCTCCACCCCCACCTGCACGCTCTGGTTCCCCGCGGCGGCTGGACCCGCACCGGCGCCTGGGTGCCGGTCCCGTTCGTCGACCCCGGCGCAGCGGAGCTGCTCTTCCGCCACAAGGTGCTGTCGTCCATGAAGGATGAGGGGCTGCTGTCCGAGGAGCGCCTCGCACTGCTCCTGTCCTGGCAGCACCACACCGGTTTTTCCGTGGACTCCAGCGTCAAGGTCGAGCCCGAGGACGGCGCGGGTCTCGAACGACTCACTCGCTACATCATGAGACCGCCGCTGAGCCTCGAGCGCATGCGCTGGAGCGAAGGCGGCCGCGAGGTTGCGTACACCCTCAAGCCCAAGGAAGGGCAACCCGGCGCCCAGCAGCGCCTCGATCCCCTCGACTTTCTGGCCCGGCTCCTCGCCCACGTCCCCGAGCCCCGCCTTCACCTTGCCCACTACTACGGCTGGTACAGCAATGTGTCCCGGGGCAGACGGCGAAAGGGACGAGACGCGAGCCCTTCCACCGCATCCCCGGATCGGAACGTGGCTGACGAACTCTCCCCTGCCGAGCGACGAGCGAGGAGGCGGCGCTGGGCGCAGTTGGTGCGCCGCGTCTACGAGGTCGACCCGCTCGTCTGCCCGGAGTGCGGCGGCGAGATGCGGATCATCAGCGTGATCCTCGACCCCGCCGTCATCACGACCATCCTCGACCACCTCCGCAGGAAGAGACAGACCGACCCCCGTGCACCCCCAAACGCCGCGGCTTCGCTCGAAGCGGCGTCGTGACCCGCCCTCCTCGACCCAACACAGGCCCGAGCGGAGCCCTGCCCACCACCCGCCCACCCGGCCTCCGCCCGGGCCTGTGGGCGGGGTTGACGGCCTGTTGAGGTGCCTTCCTCCGCACTACTCCCCCTTTCCCAGCGGCGCAGGCCCTGCAGCGAGGCCGTACTGGCCTTCCGGTCAGCCTCCCAACGGGTGGTAGACTCGAGCCGTGGGAAAGGAAATCCCTATCCCTCGCCGGCGGGTGACGGGCACCGATCCCAGGGTCCCGGTCCCCGGGCCGCAGGCAACCGGCCACGGTTGACGGCACGCGGGGAGCGGGTCGTCGCCGCGCAGGGCCGACAGCGGATCCCGCTCAGGGCACGGTGACCGACCAGGCGGTGGTGCCTCCACTCTCGAAGTCGTCGGCGAAGAGCATCCCCTGCACCTCGACCGCGCCGATGTCGCAGGCGACGGTCCCGTCGCCGTTCCCGTCGACCGGGCGTGGGAAGCCCCGCTGGTCGGTGGCGAGGCCGCAGGTCGTTGCCCCGGCGTCGATGGCCGGGCTGCACGGCAGCAGCAGGTGCGTGGCGGTGGGCCCACCGTGGTCCTCGAGCGGACCCAGGAGAGGGTCCACCTTGACCAGGTCGCCGAGTGCCGGCACGAGACCGCAGGTGTCCCAACGCTCCAGGTTGTGGCCCTGGCTGACGATCGCCCCACCGAGGTCGAAAACGCAGTCGTTGTCGATGATCGAGTTCGACAGGAGCACGGTGGAGCCCCGGACCTCGACTCCGTTGGCCCCCGTCGTTGCGGTGTTCCCGGTGATCGTGACAGCTACCAACAGCGATGCCCCGCAGGATTCGATGAACAGCGCTCCACCCACGGTATCGCTCTGGTTCCCCGAGAACGTCGAGTTGGAGATCGCAAGCTGGCCCTGAGACTGGAGGCAACCGATGCCCCCGCCACCACCGTGGAACCCGTAGACCGCCGCTTCGTTTCCTGTGAAGGTACAGGTGGCGACGTCCAGGCTTCCGCTGATGACTCCGATCGCACCGCCCACCCCTATTGACTGGTTGTTGGTGAAGGTCGATGCTCTCACGGTCACATCCCCGTCCCACTGCACCCCGATCGCGCCGCCGTACTCCCCGAAGTTGTTGTCCAGAAGGCTGTTCGTGACCAGGAGCTCGCCTCCGGCATAGATGGCGCTCGCTCCCCCCGAGTTGCGCACGGTGACGGCGTCGAGGACGAGCGAGCCGTTGGGCCAGACCGCCAGCACGTGATCCGGGTACGTGGTCCCCGTGTTGGTGCCGTCGAGGATGGTCCGGCCCCACCCGGTGCCGCTGATGGTGATCTCCGACCGGATCAAGGGCAGCATGGTCTCGGGACTGATCGTGTAGTCGGCGTCGAACACGATCTCGTCGGCCTCGGCGTTGGCGTTGGCCAGGGTGATCGCCTCCCGCAACGAGCCCGGACCGCTGTCGGCGTCGGTCGTGACGACGAACGTGGCCCCATCCGCGGAGGTTCCAGTCATCGCAAGTGCAAGGATGGCAAGAGCACTGAGCACGCTGCGCACGAGCGAGGCTCCTCTCAGATCATACCGCACCCGCGCGCCAGGCGCGTACCTGTGCAGGGGGTGAGCGGCCCTCCCCTGGTGAGCGGGCGACGTCGCGCCGGGGCCTGGTCGTCGTCGGGGGAACCTATCTTCGCCCGTCCAGTCGACCATGGCGCCTTCCGTCCCGGGAACTCGCTTCGCAGCTGCGTTCGGCACCGCGAGGACCGGCCCCTGCCCTCTTGACTTCCCGGTCGTGTGCACTACATTGGATACGAGGCAATCTTGTGTTCACATCACTGCGCGGATGTCATGTAATGAAAGTCGCAATACGAGTGACAATGAGCATTGCATGTGTGATTACTTTCGCCCCCCCCTCGTCGGCTACCAAGCTCCAGGTGTGGAGACCCGCGGTTGAGGTGCAGCCAGGCCAGCCCGTCATCCGGGCGCCGCTCGACCGTCCCCTCATCGCCACCCTGGGCGGGTCCGTGCTGGCCGAGTACCCGACCTTCGGCCTGGTCGAAGTGCCACCGGCGAGCCTTGACCGATTCCTGCGTGAAGCAACAGAACGCGGCCTCGCCGTCCGCGTTCGCGAGGACTTCGACCGGGTGCGGATCGGCGGCTTCGACTTCCCGTCGTCCGGTCCTCCTCCGCACCTCCCACCGGACCTCAGTCTGACCGACTACACTGGATCTGTGGGGCTGTACCTGGTGCAGCTCGTCGGTCCTCGACGAAGCGAGTGGGGAACCGCACTGGTCGACGCTGGAGAGCTGGTTCACTACTACCCCGAGAACACCTACCTCTTGCGGACCAGTCCGGCAACGGCGAGCGCGCTCCGATCGCGCCCGTTTGTCCAACACCTCTCGGTCTACCAGCCAGCCTACAAGCTCAGCCCCGGGGTGTTGAGCTTGTCCGCGCCGGCGGTGTTGTTCGTCCAGCTTGACACGGGACAGGACCTCGAGCAGGTGCTCCGCGACCTCTCTCCGCACTTCAGCGGTCCGCCACCAGTCCGCAACGAGCACACCGGCCCGCTGTTCTCGGTCAGAGTCATGATGGACCGCGAACTGGCGACCGCCTTCGCTCGGCGGGCCGAGGTGATCTGGGTCGAGGAGGCCCTGGAGCCCACCTGGAGCGACGAGCGGCAGTGCCTGGTTGTGGCTGGCCGGCACACCGACACCCAGCCCACGGACCCCGGCACCTACCAGCAGTGGCTGCAATCGGTCGGTTTCTGCACCTCGACCTCCTCACCGCCCGGATGCTACGAGAACGACACCAAGGTCGGTGTATTCGATTCCGGTATCGACAAGACCTGGTGCTATGAGCACGGCAGCTCCTGCACGGGTCCCAACGACCACATGGACCCCCACCTCGACTTCGGCGCTCGGGAGGTGCGCTTCTTCTGCGGCTCGACCGATTACCATCCCAGTGGTTGCCGCTTCCAGGATCTTCTCGGCTCCGACTTCTACGACTTCACAGACCGCTTCTACCACGGTACAGCCAATGCCTCTGTTATCGCCGGAGACCCGATCGTGGGCACGGGGGCGAGCGACCCGGAGCAGTACTACCTGGGCAGCGGGGTCGCACCCATGGCCGAAATCGTGACGATGAAGCTCGGTTGGATAGACCAGTGGTATCAGCAGTACACCGCCGAAGACTTCGCGGACATGGTGTGGGACGTGAAGTTCATCGGCACGCGGATCGTGAGCAACAGCTGGAACTACGAGTACACCGGGTACAACACCATCTCCCAGCGATTCGACCAGCTCGTCCGCGACGCGTATGGGGACTGGAACAGCTACATCTACCCGATGACGATTGTGTTCTCCGCCGGGAACTACGGTGACGACGACTGGAACCCCAACGCTCGAGTGATGACGCCGGCGACAGCGAAGAACGTGATCACCGTCGGCGGCTCGGAAAGCTACCGAACCGAGGGGTATCAATGTGGTCCGTATCCCGCGCTGGGCATTCGAAACCTCGCCTACTACTCCACTCGGGGGGTGGAGGGCGATCCGTGGCGGTACAAGCCCGAGATCGTTGCGCCGTCCACGGGAATCTCCGCAGCTCAGTCGCGCCACCTGAACCAATATGGCCACACCTACACGACCCACTGCGGCACCAGCGCCGCTGCACCCGTGGTCGCCGGCGCCGCAGTCCTCGCGGACGCGTGGTACTACGCCCACAACAGCGGAGTGAAACCGTCCCCAGCCATGATCAAGGCCATGCTGGTGGCCCACGCCGACGACCTCTACGGGGGCACCGATCGGCTGACCGGCCTTACGATAGGGTACCGTCCGTCTTTCAACCAGGGGTTCGGCCGGGTGAGCCTGGACGGTCTCTTCCAGACGACGGTGGCGACCACCTACCTCGACGAGGACCACACGCCGTCAGGCGTTCGCCGTTTCGTCAACGACGAAGGACCGTGGAGCGTCGGGATGACGGTTGCCGATCCTGAAGGGGAAGTGCTCGTCGTCCTCGCGTTCACCGACCGCTACCACTCGGCTAACCAGGCCCCCCCTCTGGCGGTCAACAACCTCGACCTGATGGTCCACGACGGCGGCAGCCACTACTTCGGCAACCGGTTCGACGCCACCGGCTACAGCATCCGCACGGTCAACGAGGAAGCGGGCGACGGCACCAACAACGTCGAGCTGATCCGCATCCGTGCTGGCGAGATCCGGGGCAACGACTTCACGGTCGAGGTGATCCCTTTCCTGAGCATGCACGCCGTTCCTGGTCTCGATTCTGGAGCGCCGAACCAGGACTTCGCGCTCTACGTCTACAACGGGAGCTGACCATGAAGCGACGGACTATCTGCAGCCTCGTGCTGAGCGTCGGGCTCGTCCTCCTCGGCGCAGGCCAGTCCGTGGCGCGTGAGGTGGTCATCCCGGTGGTCGTCAAGCGCACGACCGGCGCGCAGGGCAGTGTGTGGGAGACCCGGGTGCAGGTGCTGCGCGTCAGCCCCGACCAGGACGTGGTGCTCAGGCGTCTGTGGGTGGCGCTACCCGGCGGCGGCTTCGTGGACGACCCGGCCACGGCGCCGACCTGGGTCCTGGAGGTGCAGGGGGGAGGGATGTACGACACCCACTCCGCGCTCGTCCTCACCGGCGAAGAGCTCCTGGCTGGAGTGGACGCGAGCCACGGGGCGGTGGCCCTCGAGGTGGCCGGCGAGGCGCTGATCCACGCGCGCGTCGCCGACGCTGGGCCGGCACCGCACCCACCCCCGGGAAGTTGGCCGGGGATCACGGCCGGCGCCGGGCAGCTCGTAGCGACCCCAGACGCGCCGCTGCTGGGTCCAGCGGTGCTCCCCTTCGGAGCACAGAGCGTGGCGTGCAGCGCAGGGAATCCCGGCTCCTTCAGGACCAACATCGGTGTGATGAACCCCACTTCCGAGCCCCTGGCCGTCGAGATCCGGGGGATTGGGTACTGGTCCGACGTCGAGCCGCCTTTCATCGGTGAGGTTAAGCCGCAGCTGAGGCCGATCCAGGTGGCGCTCGCGCCGCTGGAGTGGACACAGCTCAACGACGTCGTGCCAGAGCTCCGGTTTGTCGCCGGCAACGTCTATGGTCAACCCCCCTGTCGAAGCGCCAACCTGTTCGCCTTCAACCTCATCCCTGCCGACGACAGCGTGCCCTACTACGCGTACGTCTCGGTCGTGTACTCCGACCGCAACGACCCGGAGTTCATCCCGGCGGTTCCCGGGCAGCTGCCGGAGGGCCCTGAGGACTGGTTCCCCCGGGAGTGAGGGCTTCGGGCTCACGGGCGGGGTGGGTGACTGGCGTGGAGGGCCGACAGGGGGCGCCCTCCACGACCTACGGCCCGTCCTCGCCGCCCTCCGCCGGCTGGTCTACGAGCAGCGGGAGCTCGACCTCGACGACCTCGTCCGGGTCCTGGACGCCGACTTCGCCGGCGAGGAGCCGCTGCGCCAGCGGCTGGTCAACCGGATGCCCAAGTACGGCAACGACGACGAGGCGGCGGACGACCTCATGGTGCGGGTGTTCGAGGCCACCTTCCGGGCGGTCGACGGGCGCCCCACCACCAGGGGGGGCGCCTACCGCGTCGAGATGCTGCCCACCACCTGCCACGTCTACTTCGGGTCGGTGACCGGTGCGCTGCCCGACGGCCGCAAGGCCGGTCGGCCCCTGTCCGAGGGGATCTCGCCGGTGCAGGGGGCGGACCGCCACGGCCCCACCGCGGTCTTCCGCTCGGCCGCCAAGATGGACCACGCCAAGACCGGCGGCACCCTGCTCAACCTGAAGCTCAGCCCCTCGCTGCTCGACGGCGACGCCGGGGTCGCCGCCCTCGCCCACCTGGTGCGCACCTACTTCGCCCTCGGCGGCCACCACGTCCAGTTCAACGTGGTCACCGCCGACACCCTGCGCGCCGCCCAGGCCGACCCCGCATCTCACCGCGACCTGATCGTCCGCGTGGCGGGCTACTCCGACTACTTCTGCGACCTCTC
>Ga0068714_10005541_pt1 | contig 13352 bp, 9 predicted proteins | sample MTBNYHSulfiMetaG_FD_62988 | JGI IMG/M metagenome (GOLD analysis project Ga0068714, IMG submission 62988) | Enrichment culture microbial communities from rom New York Harbor, USA that are MTBE-degrading - MTBE-NYH (New York Harbor Sulfidogenic)... | ecosystem: Environmental > Aquatic > Marine >... | reverse complement strand
GCGGATGGAGATTGGGGGTCTGCGAAAACACTGAGCCAAATGGCCATAAGAGCGATTCGGTCCACTCCGGGTATTACGACCGTGCTGGTGGGCATGAGGCACGATGCCTATGTCGAAGATGTGCTTGAAGAATGCAGCCGCTCTCTGGATCAGGAATCGAACAGAGCATCTTCCTGGAAAAAGCTCACCGAAACGATTCCGGACTTCTGGCGGTGATTCAGGAATTACCATATTCTCCAGAAGCATTCGATCCTCATACTCTGAATGGCTGGTCTCAACAACCCGGTGAAAAAGCAAGTGTCGACCTGCCCTCGATCATGGCGGCGCTCCTATAATCAGGTTGCCGGATACGTTCGAAACATCCTACTTAAAAGGACGCCGAATTCCGCAGAAGGCGTGACCCTATTTTGTCCCCGATTCGGGAGGTCCGTGTGATTACGGAAACGAACAGAAGGACTTCGGGGAAGGGTTGCGCGCCAAAAGCACCTTGAGGAGCGAGGCAGGGACGTCGCCGGAACCTCGGGCCGCGACGTCCTTGATCCCGGTCCATACGCCGGGAGGGCCGGGTGAGGCCGAATGTTTTTCAATTCACTTTCAGTGTCATGCCATGACGGATATCATCATCTGCCATGAACCCCTATGAGCCATACCTTGGCTGGATCGATTCTCAACTCAACGCCATGCGCCGGCTCGTGATGGTTTGGACAAGCATGAACTCGGGCAGCGGTAACCGCGCGGGACTGCTGGATATGTGTGCGCGGATAGAAAAAGATTTCCAGGTCCTCGATGCAGATATCGAGGAAATGGAACTGCCGAGGTACGCGTCCATAGATGATAAAGGGCAGGTCACCGAAACGGCACTGGGCAAGGCGCTTCTCATGAGGAAGCGTTCAGAGGCTCCTATAAAGGCATTTCTGTCCATCCATATGGACACGGTATTCGGATCGAAGGATCCCTTTGGAACGCCGACACAGCTGGATGAGAAGCGGCTTCAAGGGCCCGGAGTTGCGGATGCCAAAGGTGGACTGGCCGTTGTACTCAAAGCGTTGGAGGCGTTCGAACGCAGTCCCTTCGCCGGCCGTGTCGGATGGGAGCTGTTGATAAATCCGGACGAAGAGATCGGCTCACCCGGATCCGCTTCGATTCTGGTCGAAGCCGCCGCCAGGAACCAATTCGGACTCGTGTTCGAGCCTGCGCTACCCGATGGCGCCCTTGTAGCGACTCGAAAAGGATCCGGCAATTTCGTGGCCACGTTCCACGGGAGGGCGGCGCATGCCGGAAGGGAACCACATAACGGCCGAAGCGCCATAAACACGATGGCCGGGTTTATCCTGGATTTGAACTTGATGCAGGAGGAAGGTCCGGGCATAACCGTTAACGTAGGGCGGGTCTCCGGAGGGGGAGCACTAAATGTGGTTCCAGACCTGGCTCAATGCCGATTCAATATTCGCATCTCAACACCCGATGAACAGATGCGTGTTCTGCAACGGCTCGAGCATCTTGTCGCACAGGTGAACAGCCGTGAAGGTCTTTCCGTGGAACTCCGAGGTTCTTTTGTCCGACCGGCCAAACCGCTCGATCGACGAACAGAAACCCTTCTTAACCTGATTTCGAAATGTGGAAACGAATTGGGTCTGTCCCTGAGTTGGCGATCCAGCGGAGGCGTCTGTGACGGAAACAACCTGGCAGCGGCCGGATTGCCCACTGTGGACAGCATGGGAGTTCGAGGGGATCATCTCCACAGCTCACACGAGGTCTTATACCTGGACAGCCTGACGGAGAGAGCCAAACTCACCGCGCTGCTGCTTATGAAGCTGGGATCCGGAGAAATCGAAGCTCCCTGATCCCATGATCACCTTTTCCTAACAGAAGCCACCCTGTTCGGGATGACGCAAGGAGCGATGCATGGTCTTCGTTCGACCGGTTTCAATGAATGACTTAGATCCACTGGTCCGACTCGCCGGCAAGGCAGGCTTCGGTCTGACGTCTCTGCCCGCCGATCGGGACCTTTTGAGAAAACGCATTGCCGGTTCGGAACGCAGCTTTGCGTCCCAGGCGGAGGAACCCGGCGGAGAAACTTATACGTTTGTGATGGAGGACCGCGGTACCGGAGAAGTGATCGGCACTAGCAGCATTGTGTCCAAAGTTGGAGGGTTCGAGCCATTCTACGCCTACAAGCTCGGGGTGGCTGTTCACGAGTCCAAGGCCTTGAACGTGCATCGCGAGATTCCGATGCTCGAACTTGTGACCCAGCACAGCGGCCCTTGCGAAATCGGCGGACTTTTCATGGATCCCGAGCGTCGGGGTCACGGTAACGGCCGGCTGATGTCACTGTGTCGCTTTTTGTTCGTAGCAGAACACGTACACATGTTTGAACCCTTGGTAACAGCGGAAATGCGCGGCGTTGCGGATGACTCGGGGCGATCTCCTTTCTGGGAAGCGCTTGGAAAACTGTTCTTTGGAATCGAGTATCCCCGAGCCGACTATCTGAGCATGAAAGACAAAAAATTCATAGGGGAGCTCATGCCGAAACATCCCATTTATGTACCTCTGCTTCCCCCGGAAGCTCAGAAAGTGATCGGTCAGGTGCACAAGAACACTCTTCCTGCCATGAAGTTGCTGCTCGATGAAGGATTTTCGGACAGCGGAATGGTAGATATTTTCGACGCCGGCCCCATACTGACCTGCGCTTTGGATCGGATTCGGACGGTGAAAAATAGCCTTAGAACCCATGTGGAGTCTGTTGTGCCCGACATCGATAACGGTTCAATGTTCATGATTTCGAACACGGCATTTGATTTTCGCGCTTGCACCGGACCGGCTGAGCAAAATCCGGAGGGAGGGATACGCATTACGGAATCTTCGGCCTGTGTGCTTCATATAAGGGCCGGAGATCGGGTGTTACTGGGAACACATAGATCCGACCAGCACTTAGAGGAACGTTCACCATGACCTCTAAGTCCCATTTTATCCGGAACCAATGGATTGAAGGCGAAGGCGACGGTTTTGTGTCCACAAACCCCGCTACGGATGAGACCGTTTGGCAAGGCCGCATGGCCACGGCAAATGAGGTACATCAGGCGGTCATGGCCGCCCGATCCGCATATGAGCACTGGGCGTCGAGCGATCTGTCGAACCGAACCCGCGTTCTTGAAGCCTTTCGAGATAAACTGATCGAATATCGTGAAGACCTGGCTGAGACGATATCCGTGGAGACCGGAAAACCGCTATGGGAATCCGTATTGGAAGTATCCGCCATGGCGGCCAAGGTGGACATCTCGATGAAAGCCTTCGAAGAGCGGCGAAGTCCCGTTGTCCAAGAACGAGGGGGTGTCCGGACCGCGGTTCGTTTCAAACCCCACGGTACATTTGGGGTCATAGGTCCGTTTAACATGCCGGGGCATCTGCCCAACGGTCATATTGTCCCCGCACTTCTGGCCGGCAACACCGTGGTGTTCAAACCTAGTCGCAAGACTCCCATGGTGGCCGAAAAGACCTTGGAAATTTGGGAAGCTTCCGGCATCCCGGCCGGCGTGATCAATCTGGTGCAGGGGGATCATTCCTCGGTTCGTGCCATCCTCCGTCATCCCGACGTCCACGGTCTTGCGTTCACGGGCAGCTACACTACCGGTAAAATGCTGCACCAGGCGTCTGCCGAATACCCCGAACGCATTCTCGCTCTCGAGATGGGCGGAAACAACCCTTTGGTCGTACACGAAGTGTCCAATCTATTAGCGGCAGCATACATGACCGTCCAGTCCGCTTTTATCACCTCGGGCCAGCGCTGTAGTTGCTCTCGAAGACTGATTGTCACCTTGGGACCCCGTGGCGACGAGTTCGTAGATATTCTTCGAGGGATGGTCCAAAAGATTCGCGTGGGACCATGGACGGATGTACCGGAACCTTTCATGGGCCCCGTCATCTCCGCAGCCGCAGCAAAGGACCTTTTGAAGACCCAGAACGACCTCACCGGGCGAGGCGGTCGTCCTCTTGAAGCTATGTTGCTGAAAGATGCCGGTGCTATGCTCACTCCCGGCCTGATGGACGTTACGTCCGTCAAGGATCGTCCCGACACGGAAACGTTCGGACCGTTTCTCCAACTGATCCGAGTTCCTGATTTCGATGCAGCCCTCCTGGAAGCAAATCGAACAGCATACGGTCTCTCCGCGGGTATTCTGACGGATGAACCGGCGCTTTACAGACGATTCTTCGGCAAAGTCCGTGCCGGTGTGATCAACTGGAACCGGCCCATCACCGGCGCCAGTTCCTATTTGCCCTTCGGCGGAGTCGGCATCAGCGGCAACCACCGTCCGAGCGGTTATTATGCAACGGACTATTGCGCTTATCCTGTCGCCTCTCTCGAGACGTCCTCCCTTGCTCTTCCCGGACAACCGACGCCGGGGATCGATTTATGATGCCCGCTGTGCTGGAAGTCAATTTCGACGGGATCGTTGGGCCGACCCACAATTACGCCGGCTTATCTCATGGTAATCTGGCGTCGGAATACCATAAATGGAATGTATCCAATCCAAAGGAAGCGTTTATTCAGGGGCTTCGCAAAATGAAGCTTCTGGCGGATATGGGATTGAAGCAGGCTGTCCTGCCCCCGCAGGAAAGGCCGGACACAGAGATGCTGAGGCGGCTCGGTTTTCGCGGAAGCGAAGCCGATATGATTGCCGAGGCGAAACGCAAAGACCCGGTTCTTTTGGCCTCCTGCTACAGCGCATCGAGCATGTGGAGCGCCAATGCGGCTACGGTTTCTCCTTCATCGGACACCTCCGATGGACGCGTGCATTTCACTCCGGCCAATCTAGTAACCCAATTTCATCGTTCCCTGGAGACGAGCACCACTGCACTGTTATTGCGGAAAATTTTTTTTGACAATACCGTCTTTGCACACCATTCCCCCCTGCCGGCAACTCTGCATTTCAGCGACGAAGGCGCCGCGAACCACACGCGCCTTTGCGACGCGCTCCATCATCCGGGCATCGAGATCTTCGTCTACGGGAAAGAAGCCTTTGATACAACCCTGCAGGGACCTACAACTTATCCCGCCAGACAGACATACGAGGCATCTCTGGCTATATCACGTCTTCATCTTCTGGACCCGAACGCCACTTTTTTTCTTCAGCAAGATCCTGCACTTATCGACGCCGGAGTGTTCCACAACGACGTCATAGCAGTAGGGCATCAAAACACCTTTATTTATCATGAACGGGCCTTTTGCCAAGGCAGGAACACCCTCGAAGAGATTCGAACCGTTTTCAGGGGGCGATACGGACAAGCCCTCCATTGCATTGAAATACCGTCGTCCGCGCTCTCCGTCGAAGAGGCCGTACAGACGTATCTGTTCAACAGCCAGTTGGTGACGTTGCCCAACGGATTCCTGTGCCTGATCGCTCCCGTCGAGTGTCGGGAGAATCCCAAAACCGAGGCGTTATTGGAGAAAACGGTCCGTTCAGAAAATCCCATTCAGAGTATCCGGTACGTCAACTTGCGCCAAAGTATGCGAAACGGAGGCGGTCCCGCCTGCCTCCGGCTCCGGGTGCCGCTTACCTCGGATGAGATCACCCGTGTCCACCAGGCCGTATTTCTGACGGATGCACTGTACAAATCGCTGGAAGTCTGGTGCCAAACATATTATAGAGATACACTCCGCGCGGACGACCTGCCCGACCCAAAACTGGCTGAAGAAAGCCGCGCTGCGCTGGACGCGTTGACGGAAATATTGAAATTGGGTTCAATTTACCGCTTTCAAAAAGAGGGAGCCTAAACAAGTGACCCTATCCTGGGTGGTGCGGTTCATAAACGATTGATACAGGGGAGCGTCCTGGTCATGGATCGGAGGATGAGCGACAGCATGGACTCTAACGAAATCAACCGGTTGTTCAGTGAGCACAAACTCGAAGAGCTTTTGCCGTCCAATATAGCGGACGATTTCTTTGAAGCGCTTTACGGAAGTTCTGATGACGGCGCATATGACATTTCACTTTTGTTCAAAGCCGTTGACCCGGCCCGCAAGACGCTCGAATTCGAATTCGTTTTGAGGCAGCGCGTCGGAAAGTGCCTGGGCTGCAGCCTGACCTTCGGCTTGCCACAAGTTTTCTCGCGCCATCCGGTGATCAATGTCAAAGGGATAGTGGAAAAAATCGGTCGATTGGTCGACGGCAAAGCTACGTGCACCGACTGGGCCTTAGGCAGGACGCAAATCGTGTCCGGCGATCTACATATAATTCCTTTGAGCATCCACTATTCGGAGTAGAATACCCCCTCGGCGTTTCAAATGGCTGACCGTTCTAATTTGGATCGATCATTCTGCAAAGCCCTTGGAGCTGAAGCTGATGGGTGCCGCGCCTGTTCTCATCGCTCTGTTCGTCCGCTCCTCCACGCTCACCTGACTCTGTGCCCGAACTTTTTCGATCAAATTCGGATACCGCCGTGCATTGGCAATGTATGTCACGATCACAACCGGATCTGAGGTACTCCGTATTACGCTTGATTGACAACTTCATCCAGGACATCTAGGTTAAAGGACCGATGTTTGACTCGAGGTCGAAAGACCAAACCAACAATACGGAATCCAAGCCATGAGTTCCATAAAGAACCGCTTTCAGCCGTTCGTATCTTCTCGCTCGCTTCTAAGCGACATAAAATGGATTCGTGATCTTAATCTGGCTCTGGGTCGGGCCTCAACCATTGAAGAGCTCCATGATACGATCCTCAAGGAAACACTCGATCGATTCCGGGCCCGGATCGCCTTTCTGATGGTGTTTGACAATCGCAATGGCACGACACCTCCCGTCCTGCGCAGCCTGGGACTCGACGCCGACGGATTGGAACGCCTCCGAAACGTTCCTTGGGATACCGTGTTGACGGGAAGCGACCCCATCATCGTGCCGAGTGATCCCGAGTTCTCCGACCTTCATCACCTACTGACGGACATTGGAGACAAGCTCCGGTGGATGGCGATTCCCCTTTCATCCAGCGAAGGTAAGCAAGGACACCTCGTTCTGGGTACGGACCATGATGCGCCACCCTTCGAGCCTGCTGATCGTGAAGTCATCCGCCTCTTGAGCATGGAGCTGACCGGATTTATTCAGCACTTCCGCGTGCACCGCGCACTGAACGACACTGAGAGGCGCTACAGAAGGATCTATGAAAACTCAAAGGATGTATTTTACGAAACCACGAAAGAAGGCCGCTTTGTGGATGTAAATCAGTCGGGAGTGGATCTGTTCGGTTTCAATAATAAGAACGACATGTTGGCTCTGGAATCCATTGCATTATTGTATCATGACGCAGCAGACCGTGTTCGATTTCAGGAAGCGATCGAACGCGACGGATACGTCAAAGATTACGAGGTGAAGTTCAAGACCAAGGCGGGCCAGCCCATAGACGTACTCATCACATCGAACGTCCGAACGGACGAAGAGGGGCGCATACTCGGATACGAAGGGATTATCAAGAACATTACCGCGCGCAAGAGCCTCGAAACCAAACTGGCTGAATCGGAGGCCAAGTACCGCCTGATGGTCGAGAACTCGATTGACGGTATAGCCATCTATGGAGAATGGCGTTTCCTCTATGTAAATCGGGCCTTTCTGTCCATGTTCGGGTACGAGGACATGGAGGAAGTCAAGGGTATGGACATCCTCCAGATCATTGCACCGGATTCTCAGGTCAGTTTCCTGGAACGAATCCATTGGGATCGGTCCCTGAAAGGAGGGCTTAAGGTCTTTGAAGGTTATGGTTTGAAAAAGGACGGGACCGTGTTTGCCCTTGAGATGAATGTTTTCCCCACCCAATTTGCAGGTCAGGACGTACGTCAGATTACTTTTCGGGACATCACCGAGAAGAAAGAGATGGAGGAGCAGCTCATACAAAGCGAACGGCTTCGGGCCATGGGCAAGCTCGCCTTCGACATCGCCCACGAAATCAACAATCCCTTGGGCGGCATCATAACCTATTCGTATCTTGTACTCGAATCTCAGACTCTGGACGATACCGACAGACAGAATATAGAAAAAGTGATCAAATTGGCCAATCGCTGCAAAATCATCGTCAAAAGCCTTCTGGACTTTGCTCGCGACGACAATCAGGACCGGGAGCAGATGGATTTAAATGAAATACTTCAGGATACCCTGATGTTGGTGGAAAACCATCTGCTTCTGAGAAACGTGGAGCTAAACGTCGATTTGGAATGGAACCTGCCGCTGGTTTCTGTCGCTCGCGGAAAAATGGAACAGGTTTTCCTGAATCTGGTTATGAATGCAGCCGAAGCCATGGAAGGATCCGGAGAGCTCGGGATTCGAACGAGGCTTTCCGAAAGCGGAGAATGGGTTCAAGTCATATTTAAGGACAACGGTCCCGGTGTAGAAGAGGAAAATCTCCGAAAGCTGTTTCAGCCCTTTTTCACTACGAAGAAACGAGGGCATGGGACCGGTTTGGGTCTTTCCGTCAGCCATGGCATCGTCAACCAACACAACGGACGAATTTTAGTGAGGACCAAGCCTGGTGAAGGCTGCGAGTTCACCATAGAATTACCTCGTTGTTAGCGTCGGCTCTTGACATCCATCCCAGCAACCTGTATTTGCTATCTAATTATGCTCCTTTCAGTTCAGTGTGGTCCCGGCTGTACCGGGGTGCATGTTCTCAGATCACCGCATAATAAGGTGCATCCGCCTTGCCCTATTCCTTGCTGCGGGCAACGTTAAGCGCCGCAAGGACGTTTCTCCGTCAACGGATCGGAAATCAAAGCTTCGGCGACTTGAAAAATGGCAAAATCCGGACTCTCAAATACACGTAACATCGGAATAATGGCCCATATCGACGCGGGTAAGACGACTCTTACGGAGCGGATACTCTATTATACCGGCCGTACCTACAAGATGGGCGAAGTGCACGAAGGTACGGCGGTAATGGATTGGATGCCCGAGGAGCAGGAGCGGGGCATCACGATCACCTCTGCCGTCACGACTTGTCTGTGGAAATCCACCTCCATTAACATTATCGATACACCGGGGCACGTGGATTTCACCATAGAAGTGGAGCGCGCCTTGCGCGTTCTGGATGGAGCCATTGCCGTATTTTGCGCCGTAGGAGGCGTCGAGCCCCAATCGGAGACGGTGTGGCATCAAGCGGACAAATACAAAGTACCCAAATTGGCTTTCATTAACAAAATGGACCGGGTGGGAGCTGATTTCTGGGACGTGGTCCGGCAGATGCGTGAAAAACTGGGCGCGCAACCGTTGTTGCTCCAGATTCCCTGGGGAGCTGAGTCCGATTTTCGAGGAGTAATCGATTTGTTGGGCATGAAAGCCATTCGCTGGGAGGAATCCACCCTGGGGGCCGAATTCAATGAAGTGGACATACCCGAGGATCTCCTGGACCGGGCTAAGGAATACCGGGAAAAGCTCCTTGAATCCATTGCCGAAGTCAACGACGAACTCATGGAACGTTACCTGGCCGAAGAGGAGATTTCCGAGAAGAGCCTTATCGAGGCCATCCGTTCGGCTACCCTCGAGCTGAAACTCGTACCCGTGTACTGCGGATCTGCTCTGAAAAACAAGGGCGTTCAGCCGCTTCTGGATGGAGTGACTCATTTCCTGCCTAGTCCTCTGGACGCCAGACCTATTTCCGGAGAAAACCCGGAAACCGGGGAACGGGAATTCCGCCGTCCCAATGAAAAAGATCCCCTCTGTGCCCTCTGCTTCAAGATCATGAACGAAGAGGGACGAAAGCTCTGTTATGTGCGCATCTATGCGGGGAGCCTGGAGACGGGAAGCGAGGTTTATAATGCCACCCGTGATAAGAAAGAGAAGATCGCTCGCATCCTGAGAATGCATTCCAACAAGCGTGAAAGGATCAAGTCGGCCTCGACCGGAGACATTGTTGGAGTTATCGGGCTGAAGAATACGTTCACAGGAGACACCCTGACACACCCCGAACACCCCATTCATTTAGAGCCTATAGGATCCTACGAACCTGTAATCAGCGTGGCAGTGGAACCCAAGACTACGGGGGATCAGGAGCGCATCGACGGCTCCCTGGCCAAACTTGCGGAAGAAGACCCGACATTCCGGGTCAAAACGGATGAGGAGACGGGTCAAACGTTGATTTCCGGTATGGGGGAGCTCCATTTGGAAATCCTCATTCATCGCCTGAAACGTGAATTCGGCGTAGACGCCAACGTGGGCAAACCACAGGTTGTCTACCGCGAAACCGTCACACAAAGTCTCGAACGCGAAGTTACCTTCCAGCGGGAATTGAGCGGACAGCAGCATTACGCCGCCATCCGGGTGCGCGTAGAGCCTCTGGTGCGCGGTCAGGGCGTCCGGGTCGAGCATCGCCTGGACCCCGAGAGCCTACCGCAAGAGTGGATCGCCGCAGCCATTTCCGGCGCCGGAGAAGCTTTTTCCAGCGGCCCGATAATGGGATATCCGGTGTTGGACGTTGGGGCTACGATTCTGTCCGGTTCGTTTCGTGAAGGACAGACTTCCCCTCTGGCCATCCAGGTGGCCTCCGGAATGGCCGTACGAGAAGCCTGCTCGGCCGCCTCTCCAGTGCTTCTCGAACCCATCATGAAAGTGGAGGTGTTGGTGCCCGAGGAGTTCATGGGTGACGTTATCGGAAACTTGAATTCCAGAAAAGGCAAAGTGCTAAAGATTACCCCAAAACCCGGAACCAACATCGTCTTAGCGGAGGCGCCCCTCGCGCGCATGTTCGGATATTCGACCGACCTTCGTTCTTCCAGCCAGGGCCGCGCCATCTTTACCATGCATTTTTTGCGTTACGACGTACGCGTCCAATAAGTAAATTATCCCTCTCCACCATCCCCTCCGAAGCCCATTCCGCGAGCCGGCTTGTAAAATCCGTCAGCCGGGGGTAACCCAACCGTCGATACGGTAGCGCCCGAATGGGACCTTTAGAAGAAGGAATGCGGCGGCGCCTTTCGAAAAGAAACCTCTCAAGGGAACAATTCGAGTTCGGTCGATCGGTGAAAGGAATCTTCTTTGTCCGATAATACGCAGCAACAACTTTCCGGCCTGCTTCATGCAGACCCGAATGTCCGTTTAGCCTCGATAAAGGCACTTCGGAACTCGGAAAAAGTTCAAAATGTGGAACTTATCATTAAGACGGCCGCAGAGGATCCCGTGGCTTACGTTCGAAGCGAGGCCATCGAAACTCTCGTCTCTTTAAACGACGATCGTATCGTCGGCGCCTTGGCCGCCATTCTCGAGAATGACGAAACAGGTTATGTGAGGTGGAAAGCCGCTGAAGCGCTCGGCGGAATTCGAAGCGGGAAAGCGTCCGAACCTCTGCTCCGGGCGCTGTTCGATCCCGATCCGGACATCGTATGGAAGGCTGCTGAAGGGCTGGGAAACCGCCGAGAGACCCGCGCCGTGGATCCACTGATACGATTGCTCGCGCACGCGGACATGTACGTTCAGGAAAAGGTTGCGGAGGCATTGGGCAATATCGGCGACTGTCGAGCCTTGGAACCGCTTCACCATGTGGTGAACGATGAAGAGACGGCCTATTCATTGGACCACCAGCGGTTCCGACGAGCGGCGGCGGCAGCGATCGAAAAGCTTGGTACATGAAGACCGGCCACAGCCTTACACAGCGTCTACAGGATTTGAATCGACATAACGATTGAGCATCATCAAATAGTCTGGTATACATCAATAAAAGGAATGCTGATCTCCGCCTCGGCGCTAGGTCCTCGATTCCGATACGACCGGACCGCGCCCTCCTGCGGAAATCAATATTCCCAGTCCTTTCCGTGACTTTCTCTTACATTTCTCTCGGGCGATAAAAGGCGGGGGTCTCTATGATCTACACTTCTGCCGGGCAATCCAATGCGATGATCCGCCTTACAATGGTCGTGGCCATCTTGGTGGTGGGTTGCAGCAGCTACCAAAATCTCGTCTACGGCACTCGTGGCTACACCGTGAGGCTCCCTCGAGAAGCATCGGTCTACGTGGCCGTTCCGAAAGACACGCCGATCGCTGGTTCTTCCGCTAAGTCAGGAGACACCGGGGGCACATATCCGCAGTCCGGACAAACCACGGCCGGTATCATTGCGGATGCCTTTGCGAAACGAGCATCCAGAGTTCAGTTGGCGCCGGACACGCAGTCGCTGGCCGAGGCATTGAAACAAGCAAAAACGGATGGATTCAAGGTTCTGGTCTGGCCCACCTTGATCCATTGGACGGAGCGGTCTGAGCACCGCCGAGATCAGATCGTTGTAAAATTGGTTTTGTACGACATCGCTACGAGAAAGGCTCTCGACTCGGTCACGATTAGAGCCAGAAACGTAAAATCCGCACGTACCTATCCAAAGGAACTCCTTTCCGACCCGGTGAGCGACTATGTTGATTCGCTCTATTTCGGCTCCTAAAACTCCCTCCCCGCTTCCAAAGCGCCGAAACCCAATTGACATTCCCTTCCGCTGGACGAAGAAACCGGGAAAACCTGATTCAACTGGTTTCCCCGGTTCAGGATAATGGCATCATAAGCGTGTGTTGCTAAAAACCCTTCCGCTCCGCTCAACGAAAGCTGTGACAACTGCAGCAATCAAGCCTTGCAGTGTGTCCTGCCGGTTGCGCAGTGATCGGACCCGGGCCGCACAGATCTTCTTGCGACCCGTCGCCCCCGGACGTATCCGGAGCGAACGGCACGAATTCGAAGTTGGCGCCTTGATCCGCCATATGAATTTTTGCATCCACGTCATCGTGGCAGGAAGAGCACGAGGAAGCGATAGGAGTGATATTAGTATCGTCGTTGGGACTCGCCGCATCATCCCCGATGTCGACGGTCGTGGGCAATACACTGTCGCCGATAGCCGGCAGTTCGAAACTCCCATCAATATGACAGGCTTCACAATTCCCCAGCGGCCGGGGGTATCGAACATCGCTGAAATCGTGGACGCTGCCTCCAAATCCGTACACAACGACGCCTTCTTCCCTGAAACCGTGGGAAGAGGACGCGCCGGCATGAATGGCATGGATCATGTACTTGAAGTCAATGGTTTCTTGCGATTTGTCATCGGCCGTTGTCGCGGAGCCACCCGGGCGCCGGTTGATGTCCGTAGCATCCGGGTTATGACAAATTACGCATACTTGGACGCTATCATTCCGGTTGGCTCCATGCGCACTCAGCAAGCCATGGCACGCATTACACTCGTCAATGTCCACGACGTCTCGCCGAGGCTGGGGAGTGGCATCGGTGATGGCGAAATAGGTCACCACATTTCTAACCGGAACCCGCACATTGAACACGCCCGGCTCGGATTCCACTGCAGGATGCCCTTCCATGGCCACAACTCCCGATCCGGTCACAGCCGCAGG
>Ga0068714_10005540_pt1 | contig 13352 bp, 10 predicted proteins | sample MTBNYHSulfiMetaG_FD_62988 | JGI IMG/M metagenome (GOLD analysis project Ga0068714, IMG submission 62988) | Enrichment culture microbial communities from rom New York Harbor, USA that are MTBE-degrading - MTBE-NYH (New York Harbor Sulfidogenic)... | ecosystem: Environmental > Aquatic > Marine >... | reverse complement strand
ATCTTTGGCGGTCTTCACCCTGCGGGCGAGCCGATTTGGCCGCATCTGCTGCGCCTAAGTGACACTCGGCATAGGGCGACTATAGCCTCGTGTCCCGCGCCTTGCATCTGCGGTCAACTCGACTCGTGAAATATCCGGGTTAGGCCGGTAGGCAGGAATTTGTTCCCTTTGGAAAGTGACCGGATCCGGGCGGGAAAGGGGAAGCGACTTTTCACCCCGACCCGGACCTCTGGGAATTACCATGGCGGCCCCAAGGACGGTGCGGACCCCGGCTCCGGCTTTGGATCAGCCTTGGCCGCCTTTAACGGGTGGGCTATCCTGAGGGCCGGTATGACCCCTCTCGATCCCATAACCGTCTCCCGGGCCTTAAGCCTCCTGGAGGCCCACGCCCCGCCCCTGGCCAGGGGACTGGCCCGGCGGCCGGGGCTTAGGTCCATCCTCCTGGATCGGGGCGAGTTGGCCGAGCCCCTCCTCCCGGCCCGGGTGGAGTCCCTGGTCCGGGCCGGGGCTAAAGAAGCGGAGAGCGAAGAGGGGCTCCACCGCCGGCTCAGGCAGGCCAAGGAGGAGGTCTTCATCCGCCTGGGGCTCCGCGACCTCCTGGGCCTGGCCTCCCTGGAGGAGGTCCTGGCCGCCTTGACCCGGTTGGCCGAGGTCTGCCTGGAGGAGACCTTGAGGACCGGGCTCCGGCTGCTTCTGGAGAAAAAAGGGCTCGGTCCCTGGCCTTCCTCCCAACCCCTTTTCTTCTGCGTTCTGGGGGCCGGCAAGCTGGGCGGCCGGGAGCTCAACTACGCCTCCGACGTGGACCTGATCTACCTCTTCGAGCCCCGGCTGTGGCCCTTCCCGGACCGGGAGTCCTCCTCGGCCGAGGCCGCGGCCGCCCTGGCCACCTTCACCTCCCGGGCCCTGGCCAACCCCACCCCGGACGGCCTGGTCTTCCGGGTCGACCTGGATCTCCGGCCGGCCGGCAAGGACGGCCCCCTGGTCCCCAGCCTGGAGGCGGCCCGGAACCACTACCTCTACCATGCCGCCGAGTGGGAGAGGCTGGCCCTGATCAAGCTCCGTCCGGTGGCCGGCAACAGGGACCTGGGCCGGGAGCTTTTCGACGACACCCGGCCCTTTGTCTTTCGCCGCCACCTGGACTACACCGCCCTGGAGGAGCTCAGAAGCCTCAAGGCCAAGATCGCCGCCCGGCCCTCCTCCCTGACCCAGACCGGCTTCGACCTCAAGCTGGACCGGGGGGGGATCAGGCAGATCGAGTTCTTTGTCCAGACCCTCCAGCTCATCTTCGGGGGCCGCAACCCCGGGATAAGGTCGGCCTCCACCCTGGCCGCCCTGAAGCTTCTGGAGAGCCACGAGCTCATCGGGACCAAAGATCGGGAGGAGCTTACCCGGGCCTACCTCTTTCTCCGCCGGGCCGAGCACCGGCTCCAGCTCCGCGCTCTCCGGCAGACCCAGAGACTGCCCCAGACCAGGCCGGGGATGGAGAGCCTGGGCCGGGCCATGGGCTACCAGGGGCACGACCCGGCCGGGGAGTTCAACCAGGACCTGGAGGTCCACCTGGAGCTGGTGGCCGGCCGCTTCGAGTCCCTCCTGGGCGGCCCCTCCGCCGTCGTTGACCAGCGGCCCCTGGCCGGGCTGGTGGAGGCCCTGGAGACCGGGGCCCGGGAGAGGGCCCTGGACATCCTGGCCACCACCGGCTTCGCCGACCCCGAGCGGGCCCTGGAGTCCATTTTAAGCTTGAGCGCCGACACCTTCCTTCCCCACTCCCTGAAGCACCAGCGGCGGCTCCTGGCCCAGGCCCTGCCGGCCCTTTTGGACAGGCTTCTGCGCTCGCCCGAGCCGGACCGGACCCTGATCCGGCTGGAGAAGTTCCTGGCCGCCATCGGGCCCAAGACCGGCCTCTTCCTCCTCCTCCTGGAAAACCCCTCCACCCTGGATCTCCTGGTCAGGCTCCTGTCCACCTCGGCCTTTCTGACCAGGGTCCTGACCGCCCACCCGGGGCTCCTGGACTCCCTCATCGGCAGCCGCTCGGTCCTGGCCAGGGAGAGGGAGGAGCTGGAGGGGGAGCTGTCCGGCCTGCTGGAGGCCGCCCCGGACGAGGAGGAGCGGGCCGGCCTGGTCCGGCGGTTCAAGGCCGAGGAGACCCTCAGGATAGCCGTCCGGGATCTGTCCGGCGATTTGACCCTGGAGGTCATCTCCGATCAGCTGACCGACCTGGCCGAGGCCGTCCTGGCCCAGACCCTGGGCCTGGCCTGGGCCAACCTGGAGCGCCGCTACGGCCAAGAGGAGATGGGCCGGGTTCCGGCCTTCGCCGTCCTGGGGCTGGGCAAGCTGGGCGGCCGGGAGCTGGCCTACCATTCCGACCTGGACGTGATCTTCCTCTTCGAGCCGGGGCCCCCGGCCGCCGGCGGGACCTACACCCCGGCCGAGCTGGCCGTCAAGCTGGCCCAGAAGACCATCTCCCTTCTCTCCGCGGCCATGGTCGAGGGGCCGGGCTACGAGCTGGACACCAGGCTCCGGCCCTCCGGCCGCCAGGGCCCCCTGGTGGTCTCCCTGGAGTCGTTCATCGACTACCACCAAAGCAGCCAGGTCTGGGAGAGGCTGGCCCTCCTCAAGGCCCGGCCGGTGGCCGGCCACCCCGGCCTGGGAGCAAAGGGGTTGGCCGCGGCCAGAAGGGCCGTCTTCGACCGCCCCCTGCCCCCGGACTGGGCCCGGGAGATCCGGCGGCTCAGGGCCAAAATGGGCCGGGAGCGCTCGGCCCCGGAGGGCCTGGACCTGAAGATGGGCCCCGGGGGGCTGGTGGACGTGGAGTTCGCCGCCCAGGCCCTCCAGCTCCTCCACGGCCGGCGGGACGAAACCCTGCGCAGCCCCCACATCCTCAAGGGCCTGACCGCCCTTTATGAGGCCGGCCATCTGGATGAGGAGACCTACCGGGCCCTCTTCGACGGCTACCGCCACCTCCGCCAGCTGGACCGGCGCCTGAGGCTGATCCACGACCGGGGAGGGGACATGAAGGGTTACGAGGCCAGGGACCTCAGGGCGGCCGGGGCGGATCCGGCCGGGACGGAGCGGATCCGCCGCCGGATCGAGTCGGCCTACACCAGGGTCATGGAAGGATTTTAAACCGGGATGGAAAAGATCGACGCCCTGAGAAGGCTGGCCGGCTGGCTCCTGGTCCAGGACTCGCTGGTGGCCCGGTGGCTGACCAGGTACCCCCACCTCCTGGCCCCGGACCTCCTCCACTCCAGGCCGGGCCGGCTGCCCCCCCCGCCCCCCCTGCCGGCCCGGTTCGACGAGGAGGCGGCCCTGGCCGACCTCCGCCGCTGGCTGGCCGAGGGGCTGGTCTCGCTGTGCCTGGCGGCCCTCTTCGGCCGGCTGAGCCCGTCCACCCTGGCCGAGAGGTGCGGGCGGCTGACGGCCCTGGCCGTGGACCGTTCCCTGTCCATGGCCGACTTAAGCCTCCGCCAGCGGTTCAACCACCCCCTCCTCCTTCCCCCCGAGGTCGGTCCCGGCCCCATCTCGGTTCTGGCCTGGGGCGATCTGGCCTTGGGCCAGGCCGTCTTCGATCAGCCGGTGGGACTGCTGTTCATCTTCTCCCGCCGCCCCTCCTACGCCGGACCCCACCGGGAGGCCGACCTGGCCCAGGCCCTGACCCAGCCCCGGGAGATGGTCATTCTCCGGGAGTACGTCCTCAAGGCCTCCCAGAAGGTGATCACCTACCTGACCCTGGATCATCCCGCCGGGCCGGGTATCAAGCCGGCCGCCCCGGAGGGCGGCTCCCCGGCCCTGGTCGGAACCCAGATCAACTCCCTGGCCAGCTTCCAGGACTTCTTCAGCCATCAGGCCGACGCCCCCCAGCTCTTCGGCCTGACCAGGATGGACCTTCTGGCCGGCCAGGAGAGGCTGGGCCGGGAGGCCCTTAAAACCGCCCGGAGAACGGTCCTCGGCGGAGAGTGGACCGGGTCCAGGCTGGCCCGGACCATCTCCCGGCTCAGGAGCGAGCCCGAAGGTGAGTTCGACCCCCGGCTAAGCCCGGGCGGGCTCCATGAGCTCAGCCTTCTCCTGGACGGCCTCCTGCTCCGAGGGGGGTTCTGCGGCCGGGGCCCTGTTCCGGCCCGGCTGAAGAAAGCCCGGGAGCTGGGGCTGATCGACCCGGACCTGGCCGCCGGCCTGTCCCGGGCCCACCAGACCCTTCTCCGGGCCCATATCTGCCGCTCCCTGGTGGATCGGGAGCCGGAGGGACCGGCCGACCTGGAGGCGGCCCTGGCCCTCTGGCCCGCCCCCACCCACACCCCTCCCTTGAGCTTAAGCCGGGCCATGGGCCTGGTCAGAAAGGAGCTGGATAAGCTGGTGGAGGAGGAGGGGAAGGCCGGGTAAGCTTGGTGAGGCCCGACCCCCGGACCTGTTCCGGGAAGGAGGCCGGGGATGGCGGCAAGAGATAAGGATGGGGCGGGTCTATCGATAACACCGCCCCACCCTTTTTTATTTTCTGGAACGCGCTACAAGGCTCCGATCAACCGGGCGATGACGATCCGCTGGACCTCGCTGGTCCCCTCGCCGATCTCCAGGAGCTTCTGGTCCCGGTAGAACCTCTCCACGTCGTACTCCTTCATCAGCCCGTAACCGCCGTGGAGCTGAACGGCGTGGTTGGCGCAGCGGTACATCACCTCCGAGCAGTGGAGCTTGGCCATGGCCGCCACCTTGGAGATGGTCTGGCCGGTGTCCATCAGCCAGCAGGCCTTGTAGAGGAGGAGGCGGGCGCACTCGATCTCCAGGGCCATGTCGGCCAGCTTGAAGGCGTTGACCTGGAAGGTGGAGATGGGCCGCCCGAACTGCTCCCTCTCCTTGGCATACCTCATGGCCAGGTCGTAGCAGCCCTGGGCTCCGCCCAGGCCCATGGCGGCGATGGACAGCCGGCCGCCGTCCAGGGTCTGGAGCATCTGGTGGAAGCCGGCCCCCCTAGGGCCCAGGAGGTTCTCCTTGGGGACCCGGCAGTCCTCGAAGTAGAGGGCCGAGGTGTTGGACCCCCGCCACATCATCTTGCCGTGCATGGGTACGGCCTCAAAGCCGGGGGTCCCGTTCTCCACCAGGATGCAGGACAGCTCGTTGCGGCCGTCCTGGCCCCGGCCGGTCTGGACCAGGATGGTCACCCCCAGGGAGATGTCCGTGGAGGCGTTGGTGATGAAGATCTTGGAGCCGTTGATCACCCAGGAGTCCCCGTCCTCCTTGGCCGTGGTCTGGGTGTGGCCGGCGTCCGAGCCGGCGTTGGCCTCGGTCAGGCCGAAGCCCCACAAGCCCTCCCCGGAGCAGAGCTTGGGGAGGTACTTCCTCTTCTGCTCCTCGTTGCCGAAGTAGTAGATGGGCGAGATCCCCAGGCTGTTGCCGGCGGCCACCGTGGCCGCGTGGGAGCCGTCCACCCTGGCGATCTCCTCGGTGGCGATGATGTAGGACAGGTAGTCCATCCCCTGCCCACCGTACTCCTCCGAGACCACGCAGCCGAACAGGCCCAGCTCGGCCATGGCGGCCATGGTCTCGTAGGAGAACTCCTCCTTCTCGTCTAGCTCCCGGGCGGTCGGCTTGATTACCTTTTCCGCGAAATCGCGGACCGACCGCCGTAGAATCTCCTGCTCTGTGGTCAGGGAGAAATCCATCTTCAACCCTCATCTGGGGGGATAATCCTGCCGCCTAAAATAGGCTTTTCAGCGGAAGGCTGTCAACGCCAAAGCCCATCCTGTGGAACAGTCCGGCCCGGCCACGACATTTCGTGGGCTTTTCGGGCCCGGGGCGCCGGCTCCGGCCCAAGGCCGCCCCGGGAGACAGGCTCTGGAGGTGCCCGGTGGGGGTTAAAGGAGGCCCACGGGGGGCCGGGGAGCCGGAATCCCTTGAGCGGGCGGGCGATCTGGTTCGGGTCCGGTTACTTGGTTTGGGGTTGGGGCTTGATCAGGCTCTGGTTCTTGATCGTGGCCAGGTGACGATCGGCCCGCTCGTAGTAGGTGGGCATGACCTGGAGGGCTTTTTCAAACTCCTCCACCGCCTCCAGGTGCCGGCCCTGCCAGGAGAGGAGGCAGCCCAGGTTGTTGTGGGCCTGGGCCTGGCCGACCGAGTCCTTGAACAGGGCCAGGGCCTCCGCCCGCCGTCCCTGACGGGCGTAGACCAGGGCCAGGTTGTTGGCGGCCAGCTTGTAGTTGGGGTTCAGCTCCAGGGCCCTTTTAAAGGCCGCCTCGGCCAGGCTGAGCCGGCCGATCATGATGAAGGTCAACCCGAGGTTGTTGCGGATGGAGGGCGAGTCCGGCTTGAGGGCCAGGGCCCGGCCGAAGGAGAGGACCGCCTGCTGGAGCTCGCCCCGCCAGTTATAGAGGATCCCCAAGCCGTTGTGAGCCAGCCAGAGATCGGGGTTCAGCTCCAGGGCCTTTTTCAGGGGCTCCTCGATCCCCTGGCGCTGCCCCATGGCCAGGCGGGCCAGCCCCAGCCCCTGCCAGGCCACCGGATCGTCGGCCCGCTCCCCGGTCAGGGCCAGAAAGGCCGCCTCGGCCTGGGCCCACTTGCCGTTTTTCATGTAGACCCGGCCGATCTTGGACCTGAGCCGGTACTTGTTCTCCCCCTCGGCCAGGGTCAGGGCCCGATTGTACTGGAAGAGGGCGGCCGGCCACTGCTCGCTGAGGGCCAGCCGGTCGCCGTCGGCCTCCAGCCTGATGGGGTCCTTCTCCTCCTCGATCCGCTCGGGCTGCGGCTTCTGGAGCTTGGCCGCCTCCTCGGGGCTCAGGGATCTGATGGAGCTGGTCTTCTTGTTGGTGCAGCCGGGCAGGGCCAGGACCAGGGTCAGAGTCAGGACCAGGAGGGCCAGCCCGATGATCTTTGACCTTGGGCCTGGTCTCACTCTCCCCTCCCTCGCCCTCAATCCCGGATATTTCATGAAGGCCGCCGAGTTTCTTTCGCTCGGCGATGGTTACAGATAGTCACCATGAAAACCGTCCCAAGATCAATGCAACTACCTGAATAACTTATCTACTATCTTCCTTTTTTAGGCGGCCTTCATGAAATATCCGGGCTAGCGGAACAGGTTCTCACTGACCTGGATCAGGGCCGGCCCGACCATTATGGCCATGATGGCCGGAAAGATCAACAGGAGGACCGGAAAGAGCAGCTTCAAGGGGATCTTGGCCGCCTTCTCCTCGGCCTGCTGCCGGCGCTTGGTCCTCACCGAGTCGGAGTGGACCCGGAGAGACCGGCCCACGCTGACCCCGAACCGGTCGGCCTGGTTGAGCATGGCCACCAGGTTGGAGACGTCGTCCACCCCGCACCTGTCGGCCAGGTTCCTCAAGGCCCGGTTGCGCTGGACCCCGGCCTTGAGCTCCAGGGAGACGATGGCCAGCTCCTCGGCCATGGTCCGGGCCGAGACGGCCAGCTCCTTGGAGACCCTTTTCAGGGCCGCGTCCAGGCCCAGACCGGCCTCCACGGCCAGGACCATCAGGTCCAGGACCTCCGGCAGCTCCCGGTTGATCAAATCCACCCTCTTCCGGCGGCGGATGGCCAGGTAGTAGTTGGGCAGCAGAAATCCGGCGCAGGCCGCCCCGACCATGGCCCCCGAGAGGGTCAGGGGGGTGACCCGGTCAGGAAGCGGGCTGAGGAGGATCAAGGGCGGCAACACCACCAGGGAGAGGACCTTGGCCCCCAGAAAGACGTTGAGGGCGCCCTTGGAGCGGAATCCGGCGGTGACCAGCTCCTTCCTGATCCGGCTGACCTGCCAGTCCTGCTTGGGTTTGGCCAGCTCGGCCAGCCGCCTGAAAACGGGATTGACCGCCGGGGCGAGCCTGGCCTTCAGGTCCGTCCCCTGGCCTTCCTCATGGACCCCGCTGAGGTGGTCCACCCTCCGGGCGGTGGGCGTCCGGCGGAGGAGGAAGCCGTAACCGGCCCCGGCCAGGGCCAGGACGGCCAGGCCCACCAGGAGGGCGATGAGGGTCGAAATGCTGTCCGGGCCCATAGAGATGGCTTCCATCCTCGCCTCAGACCTTGATGTGGACCAGCTTCTTGATGACCAGGATCCCCAGAAGCTGGAGAACCCCTCCCGAGACCAGCATCAGCCGGCCGGTGGGGTGGTTGAAGAGGGTCGAGACATAGCTCTCGCTGGTCAGAACCAGGGCCCCCAGGAGGGTCGGGGCGATGAGGCTCAGGATCGTCCCCGAGAGCCGTCCCTCGGCCGAGATGGCCCTCACCTGCCGCTGGAGGCGGAACCTCTCCCGGACAATGTGGCTGATGTTGTCCAGGATCTCGGTCAGATTGCCGCCCGTCTCCCGTTGGAGGTTGACCGCGGTGACGAAGAACTTGACCTCCTCGGTCCCGATCCTCTCCACCAGACCGGCCAGGGAGTCCTCCAGGGTCTTGCCAAAGGAGTAGTCGTCAAAGACCCGGGTAAACTCCTCGGCGGCCGGGTCTTCGATCTCGCCGCCGATCATCTGGATGGCCGAGCCAAAGGAGTGCCCGGCCCTGAGCGCCCTGGCCATCAGGTCCACGGCCTCCGGGAACTGCTCGCTGAAGGCGGCCAGACGGCGTTTGCGGAGCATGAGCAGCCAGCCCCAGGGGGCCAGGCAGAGGAGGAGGCCCACCAGGGGTCCCAGCTGAACCTGGCCGGTGGCCATCCCGGCCAGGATCCCGACCCCCAGGAGGGTGGTCGAGGTCAGGACCAGGGTCCCCAGGTTGCAGGGCTTTCCGGCCTGGATCAGGATCCTGGTCAGGACCGAATTCCGGGGCGTCCGGCCCAGGAGCCGGTTGAGAGCGGGAATGGAGGACAGGGAGCTGTCCTTGAGCAGGACCCGGGGCTGAGCCTCCCCCTCCACCCCGGTCGGGATCTCCCGGAGCCTCTCCAGGCGGCGGCGGACCGCATCCTCCCGCCGCCGCTCCGAGCCCAGGAGATAGGACCTGGCCGCCATGGCGGCCATGAAGATGCTGACGGAGAAGACTATGGTCAGAATCCAGATCAAATCCTGTTCCCCTCGTCGAAGACCTCCGGCGAAAGGTGGATCCCGTGGGCCTCCAGCTTCTCGGAGAAGCGGGGTCTGATCCCGGTGGGGCCGAAGTGTCCCAGAACCTTCCCCGTGGGGTCGATCCCGGTCTGGGTGAAGCGGAAGATCTCCTGCATGGTGATGGTGTCGCCCTCCAGGCCGGTGATCTCGGAGAAGCTGACCATCCGGCGCGAGCCGTCGGAGAGGCGGCTGAGTTGGATGACCACGTTGATGGCCGAGCAGACCTGGTGCCTCAGCGCCTTCTCCGGGATCTCCAGGCCGGTCATGGAGAGCATCGTCTCCAGCCGGGTCAGGGCGTCCCGGGGGGAGTTGGCGTGGATGGTGGTCAGGGAGCCGTCATGGCCGGTGTTCATGGCCTGCATCATGTCCAGGGCCTCGCCGCCGCGGACCTCGCCGACCACGATCCGGTCGGGCCGCATCCGGAGGCTGTTGCGGACCAGGTCCCTCAAGGTCACCTCGCCGTGGCCCTCGATGTTGGGCGGCCTGGTCTCCAGGCGGACCACGTGGATCTGCTGGAGCTGAAGCTCGGCCGAGTCCTCGATGGTCACGATCCTCTCGTCGCCGGGGATAAAGGAGGACATGACGTTGAGCATGGTCGTCTTCCCGGTCCCGGTTCCGCCGCTGATGAGGACGTTGAGCCTGGTCTTGACCACCGCCCTCATCAGCTCGGCCAGGCCCTGGGTGATGGTTCCCAGGCGGATCAGGTCGTCCACCCTAAGGGGGTCCACGGCGAACTTGCGGATGGAGAGCGAAGGCCCGTCGATGGCCAGGGGGGGGATGATGGCGTTGACCCGCGAGCCGTCAGCCAGACGGGCGTCGACCATGGGCGAGGACTCGTCGATCCGCCGGCCCACGGCGGTGGCTATCTTGTCGATGATCTTGATCAGGTGGGCGTCGTCCCGGAACCGGACGGCCACCCTTTCCAGCTTGCCCCGCCGCTCCACGTAGACCTTGTTGTAACCGTTGACCAGGATGTCGTTGACCGTGGGATCGGCCAGGATGGGCTCCAAGGGGCCCAGCCCCAGGACCTCGTTCTTGATCTCCAGGATCAGGTTTTCCTGCTCGGCGCTGGAGAGGGGGTCCGGCTCGCTCTCCAGGATCAGCCGGATGGCCGCCTCCAGGTCCTTCTCCGACTGCTCGCCCGCGGTCTCGCTCAACAGGGAGAGGTCCATCTGGTCGATGACGTTGTAGTGAACCCGGGCCTTCAGGTCCTGAAAGGCGGTCTCCCGCTCCTCACTCTGGGGCTTTGCCGGCCCTCCCCCGGCCAGCCCGTTGTTCAGTCCCAGGCGCTCCCGCAGGCTCATGGTCTACCTCAGGCCCTGCCCAGACCGCGGCCCAGCCCGAAGCCCTTTAAGAGCCCGGCCTTGGAGCCGCTTTTCTTCTTGGCCTGGGAGGCGTCCTTCCGGGCCGGATCGCTGCCCTTGGCCTCGGCCGGACCCAGGCCCCTTTCGATCTCCCGGGCCAGCTTGGAGACGGCCTTGGCCCAGGTGGCCTTGGGGTTCTGTTTCAGGACCGGCGTCCCGGAGTTGGCCGCGTCCATGATGTTGAGGGTGTCGTTGGGCAGCCAGGCCCCCACCGAGCGGCCCAGGGCCGCCTCGGCGTCCCGGGGCTTGACCGACCCCCGGGCGTCGGAGCGGTTGACCACGACCATTATCTTCCCGGGTCCGTAACCCAGCCGGTCGCACAGGGACAGCAGCCGCCGGCCGGACTTGAGGCCCACCAGGGACGGTTCCACCACCAGGAGGACCTTCTCGGCCCGGTCCAGGGCCAGGAGGCTGACCTCGTCCAGCCGGCTGGAGGTGTCGGTGACGACGATCTGATGGCTGGCGGCCAGGTTGTCCAGGACCAGGCCCAGGTAATCCACGTCCACCTCCTCGGCCGAGGCCTGGTCGGCCGGGGCGGCCAGGAGGTTCATCCCCGGGGCCACCTGGACCAGCAGGCCTTCCAGGAAGACGCTGTCCAGCCGGTCCACGTTTTGGGCCACGTCGGTCAGGTCCTTCTCCGGCTCCAGGTCCAGCATGAAGGCCAGGTCGCCTCCGGAGCGGTCGAAGTCCACCAGGGCCACCTTCCGGCCCTGGATCTGGCTGAAGGACCAGGCCAGGTTGATGGCCAGGTGGGAGGCTCCCACCCCGCCCTTGGCCCCCAAAACCGAGACCATCTTCCCGGTGGGCCTCTGGGCCGCCTGGTACTTTTGCCTGAGGCGGAGGACGGCCTCGTTGAAGGCCCCCTCCGGCACGGGCTCGGCCAAGTACTCCCGGACCCCGAGCCTCATGGCGGTCATGATGTCGTCCGCCTCCCGGGAGCTGGACCAGGCCATGATCGTGGCCCGGGGGATCGCCTTGGCCAGCCGCTCCAGAAAAGAGTCCATCCCGGGGTAGCCCGGCTGGTACTCGATGAGGACTATCTCGGGTTTGTGCTGGAGCACCTTGGCCTCGAACTCCTCCAGGGAGGAGTCCAGGCCGGCCAGGTTGGCCAGCCTGGAGGTGGAGACCAGCTCCTTGAGCTTCTCCGCCCCGAGACGGGTGGTGTGGAAAGCCAGGACCTGTGATTCGTGAGCTGTCATTGGTTCCGTCCCTGCGATCCTTAAGGTCAGGCCTCGGCCGGAGCCCGGCCGGCCCCGGCCGGCGGGGCCTCCCCCGCCGCGAACGTGAAGGAGGGCCCGGTTCCTCTTTCAGTAGGCCAGGTCATGACCGAAATCTCCTTCCAGTTCCTGGAGCGACCTGGGCGGTCCCAGCGGCTCCTGCTCCCGCTTGGTCATCTCTCCCAGGAGAAAGAACTGGAATTCGTTGGGCTCGCGCAGGCCGTAGGTCGGCAGCCGGCCGGGCTTTCGGTCTCCGGGACGGACAATCTGGGGGGTGACGATGATTACCAGCTCGGTCTTGCCTTCCTGGTAGGATTTGGACCTGAAGAGCGCGCCCAGGATGGGGATGTCGCCCAGGAGCGGGACCTTGGAGACGGTCTGGGTCAGGTCGTCCTTGAGGAGCCCGGCCATGATGAAGCCCTCGCCGTTCTCCAGCTCCAGCTCGGTCTCGGCCTTCCGGGTGGTCAGACCCGGGACCTGGAAGCCCTCCAGGAGGACCGCCGTGGTGAAGTCCAGCTCGCTGACCTCCGGGAGGACCTTGAGCCTTATCTTGCCGCTGGGGAGGATGATCGGGGTGAACTTCAGCTGAACCCCGAACTCCTTGAACTCGATGGTGGTCCGCCCGTCGCCCTGGGGGACCGGGACCGGGAACTCGCCCCCGGCCAGAAAATGGGCCTCCTTGCCGCTGCTGGTGACCAGGTTCGGCTCGGCCAGTATCTTGGCCATGCCGCTCTCCTTCAAGGCGTCCACAAAGGCCATGAACCGCCCCGAGCCGTTGGAGAAGCCGCCGATCCCGGAGAGCTGGTTGGCGAAGTTGAACTTGGTGGCAAAGGACTCCAGCCCCACCTCGGTCTCGAACAGCTCCACCAGGCCGCCCAGGGTGGTAAAGAGGAAGTCGCCGTCGGCGTTGAAAAAGCCGAGGTTGATCCCCAGCCTCTTCAAGGACCGGGTGGAGACCTCGGCGAAGCGGACCTGGAGAAGGACCTGCTGGTCCCCGCCCAGCTCGATGATGTTGGTGACCCTGGATTCCTCCTTGGTCTTGCCCGGGGCGAACTTCTCGGTGATCTCCTGGGCCTGGAGCTTGACGTCCAGGCTGGAGACCCGGCCGGAGAGGACGATCGTCCCCTCCAGGTCCCGGACCTCGATGGACTCGTCGGGGAAGAGCTGGTGAAGGCTCTGCTTGAGCTTGGTCAGGTCCCGGCCCACCCGGACGGCGATGACCCCGATGACCTTGTCCGACTGGTCCCAGACGGTGATCTTGGTCGAGCCGATCTGGCGGGCGTTGACGTAGATCTGGCGGGGGGAGATGACCACCACGTCGGCCACCTCCTCGTTGCCCACGCTGATCCTTTTGGCCGGGGAGGGAAGCTCGATCAGCTGGGAGTGTCCGGCCGCGACGTCGATGGAGTTCAGGGTCGGCTCCTGGAAGGCCCAGGAGATTGAGGGTGAAAACGACAGCAGCAGGAGGCCGGCCATGACCCAAAAAAGGCTCAGTGCTCGGCCAAAGGGGCCGGCCTGGACCATGTCTGGTTCAATTCGAGTTGAACTTGCCACCGGGCCTCCAAAACTTCACCTCTCAAGATAACACAGCTTGTCTTCTAATTTCAATCTCATAGCTGCTGCACGGTTCGCTTTATCCCTTTTATGACCTCCACCTGGGGCCTGGGGATGGGCGGCGGGGCCGGCGGGCCGTTAACCACGACCACCGGCGGCGGTTCCGGGCTGGCGGCGGCGATGAGGGTGGTCATCTT
>Ga0068714_10005539_pt1 | contig 13355 bp, 16 predicted proteins | sample MTBNYHSulfiMetaG_FD_62988 | JGI IMG/M metagenome (GOLD analysis project Ga0068714, IMG submission 62988) | Enrichment culture microbial communities from rom New York Harbor, USA that are MTBE-degrading - MTBE-NYH (New York Harbor Sulfidogenic)... | ecosystem: Environmental > Aquatic > Marine >... | reverse complement strand
TCTCGATCTCAACTTCCTGCGCGAGATCGGCGAGGTCTGCAAGGACCTGCGGTTCCGCTTCATCGCCGGTGTCCAGGAAGCCATTTTCGACAGCCCTCGTTTTTCCTTTGTGGCCGACAGTATCCGCCGGGTGAAGGACCGCTTCGAGCAAATCCTCATCGCCCGCAAGGACGTCAAGTTCGTGGTGGCCGAGCGTCTGCTCAAGAAGACCGCCGACCAGCAGGTGAAAATCCGGGAGTACCTGACACCCTTCGCCAAGTTCTATGGCCGCATGAACGAGCGCATGGACGAGTTCGTGCGCCTCTTCCCCGTGCATCCGGACTACATCGACACCTTCGAGCGGGTCACCGCGGTGGAAAAGCGTGAGGTGCTCAAGACCCTGTCCCTGGCCATGAAGAAGCTCCTCAATCAGAGCGTGCCCGACGACCGGCCCGGAGTCATCGCCTATGACGGCTACTGGACGACCCTGCGCGAGAACCCGTCCTTCCGCGCTGTCCCGGACATCAAGGCGGTCATAGATTGCAGCCAGGTGCTCGAATCCCGAATCCAGCAGGCCTTCACCCGCCCGGCATACAAACCCATGGCGACCCAGCTCATCCACGCGCTGTCCGTCCACCGGCTCACAACGGGCGACATCTACGCCACCCTGGGCGCGACGGCGGAGGAACTGCGCGACGGGTTGTGCCTCTTCCAGCCGGGCATCGAGGAGCTGGGCGGCAACCTGGCGGAATGCATCGCTTTCGGGCGCATTGCGGCGGAGAATGCAGTGAGGGAAGCGGGAAGCAAATAGCTTTCGGTTTTTAAGCAGGGTTTACCTTGAAATATCTACGCCCTTGACCAGGATATAATCATACATGGTGCCGGAAGCCTGCTTGAGAGCGAGACTCTCCACCAGAGCCGAATACTTCCCCCCAGATAATCCTTCCCCAATAATATATGCTCCTTCAGCGGCTTCCTTGGCTACCTTCGTGTGCCGCTTTACTTTGCGCACCGTGCCGTAGCGGGAAAGCCTGCTTTTAAGCTCTTCTGTAATTTCTGGCAACTCAGTTAACCTGCCTGATATGAGAATCTCGCGCGGTCTTTCAACAACGGCAGTCATCGCAGCCACGCCCTTCACTGCGCTTTCCAGCAACATATTCCATGCATCTGAATAAGCAACACGTTCCTTCACCAGTTCCTGCGGCGTCAGGTCCGTTTTACCGCTCATATCTTTCGCCCCGCCGCTGAAAAGCACTATTCCCGGGAACTTGCCCATCCGCACTGCCAATTCTGCATCCATACTGCCGAGCGTCATAAAGCCAGGTCCCCCTGATGTGCCCCCCAGTGCATCTACAATGCTGCCGTTCTCAATAGCTATGACAGCTGTGAAAGCGTACCCCATCTCCACCAGAATAAAGGATGTTTGATTGTACTCAATGCCAGTCCGTTCTACCTGGTCTCTCATAGCTACCGCAACACAGCACACCTTGTCCGCAGTGCCCATATCAATTTTATTGGCTTTCCGGTAAACAGGCAAAGTAGGCAGGTGAATCACTCCCGGCGTGAACCATACAGGAAAGCATTCAGTTTTCATAGAGCGGAGCACCATGCGAATACCATCATAAAGAGGAATGCTTTTATCATCCGGCACCATCAAATTCAGTTCTCGCTCAGTCATATCCTCTATTGAAGTTACCGGCAAGCCATATCCTGAGGGACCTACTATCATATCCAGCGGAAGCAGACTTCTCAACGTTTCCAGCAGCACCCGCGGATTACGTGCGACATCCGGCACGGCAACAGAAGCATCAATAATTATCCTGTCCCCATCCATACCGAAGAAATCAAAACTTCCGGTGCCGGGGTCGATGCCGACGATTCTCATTTGAGATGTCCTTCCTCGTTTGATTTGATAGCCAGCGGGCAAGCCAGGTCAGAAGCAAGCCAGCCTCCGGTAATAGCAAATGTCCGGGAACGGCAGCCCTTACAGCTTTCGAGATGGGAACAAGTTGCGCATTGCCCGGTCCTGTTTTTACAATCTTTGATTTTATTAATAAGCGGCGATGACAGCATATCCTGCCAGATTTCAGTGAGCGGCTTGCTGTTAACATTACCTACCGGCAACTGTGCAAAGCTACATGGTTTAACTGTACCATCTGGCTCTATGAACAAGTACTCCCCGAAAGCGCATGCGGTGTCTGATGGAGCAACAATACCGGCATTTCCAATTGGCGATTTTACAGCAAGTTCCCATTCCTTGACTGCCGCCCAGAAAAAAGGCTCATCAAAGAAAAACTCAATCCCTGTCTCATGCGCCACCCTGCATACCGTTTTAATAGCCTCTTTGTATTCTGCGGAGGTGAGCAATTCATCCCTGTAGTTGTGACAGGGCTTAAGCCCGATAAAGTTGATTTTAGGCGCTCCGATGGATTGAGCAAGGTGTATTATGTCAGCTATCTCGGCCTGATTGCTTTTAAGAATCGTGAAATTGAGCGCTTCCAGAATACCCTGCCGGGCACATGCCTTTGCTGCTGCTACTACTTTATAAAAGTCAGAACCCTGTCTGATAGACTCATATGTCTTTTGATGAGCGCCGTCTATGCTGAGCATAATCCTCACATCAAGCTTTTTTAGCAGAGCAATCTTCTCAGGTGTGAGCAATAACCCGTTGGTGATAAGGTATGTCTTTAAGTGATGCTGTTTCAATAACCCAATCAATGTAATCAGGTCTTCTTTGAGCAATGGCTCACCGCCCTCAAGAATGACCCATGCGGGTTTGAGCGCCACAATTTCCTTTATTAATGCTTCAGCGCGCTCCCTGCTTAGCTCTCCCCGCGACATGCCGCGGCAGTGCCTGCACCTGAGGTTACACCTGTCAGTGAGCACCCAGTCAATAAAATAGGGGTAATGATTATTATTCATAGGCAGCACCTGTAATGAAGGGTAGTATAGCTTATGGCTTAACGGAATACAAGAAATTATTTAATAAGCAAAATTCAACTCAACTATGAAGATACACGATGGCATTGCAGCCTCTACGCTTCTGGCTCTTCTTTTCTGTCCCCGTTTTCTTCCTCGCGCTTGAAGCCCTCTGTTTCCAACTGGTCCATAAGACGTGCGGCTCGCGGGTAGCCGATGTGCAGCCGGCGCTGGAGAAACGAGGTTGATACCTGCTGGTGTTCCTTAAACCGATACTATCCTTCGGAGGGGGGATATCCGTAAGAGAAATCGAAGAGCAACAGATCCTTGCCGCACAGATATTGCAACTGCCGAAGAGATGCTTTTACATGCGAAGCTATGGCAATCTCTATAAGGGATTCACGAAAGATGTATCTCAGAGATATGTGAAAGTAACGATGCCGAAAATTGTCGGTGGTATTGTGCAACCGGAGCCGGTAGAACGCAAGGCTGAGCCGGAGCAGCTCAACAGGCTGTAATCTGCTTGAGCGACTTGATCGACTATTTATGATTTGATCAATACCCCTGCTTGTGGACGTGACGGCCGGCCCTATGGCCGGCGCGGACCTTTCCTACAGCTTTCTGCTTCTACGAACAGAGACATTCTGATGGATGGTACTTGCTGACAGCAAATACTACTGCTCACCGTGGTCACTCGATCCAGAGCATTGAGTTCGGGTTGAAGGGCGCATTCTTTCATGCCTGAGTTTTGACAATGGCGTCTGTAACCGCTCCTTCCTGAAGGTGTTAGAATAAGTATTATTGAACAGATACAAGACTTCGATGCGTAATCAGCGAGCCTCCCCGTGAAAATCTTCCCTTGACAAACAGAACGATCGTTCTACATTATGGCGGCATGATGTTCTCGAAGGAGAGATATCGTGTCGCTGCCCGCTGCCGTCTATCGTCCCCGGAATCCCCAGTTATCCGATTATTACCGGTGCGTGGAGGACTATTTCGAGACCTTCGTCCGGGCCTATGAGGAGTATTTTTCACGGCTGTACGGCTTCTGGCGGCCCTATATCGAGCAGGTGATCTATCGTTTTCTCGATTGCGGCGACCCGCACAACGGCTTTGCCCGCGTCAAATGTAATCACTGCGGCCACGAATATTTGCTGGCCTTTTCCTGCAAGCGCCGCCACTTTTGCCCGTCATGCCATCAGAAACGCGTGGTGGAATTCGGGGAATGGCTCTGCGTGGATGTCCTCAAGAAGATTCCCCACCGGCATTTCGTCTTCAGCATCCCCAAAATCCTGCGCCGTTACTTTCTGTATGATCGGAGGCTTCTGGCCGATCTCAGCCGCTGCGCCTGGGAATCCCTAAAGGTTTTTCTCCAAGATTCAGTTCCTGAAGACGATCCCGTCCCCGGCGCCGTCATCGCCATGCAGACGTTTGGCGATTTTCTCGGATTCAATCCCCACACCCACATTCTCGTAACAGATGGATGCTTTTATGGTGAAAAGGGCATGTTCCGTGTTGCGCCGCCCCTGGAACTCAAAAAGCTGGAGGCCATCTTCCGGCACAAGGTGCTCAGGATGCTGCTGAATAAGGGGAAGATAACGCAGGAGAGGGTGCGGATGCTCTCCGGATGGAAGCATACGGGGTTTAACGTCTTCTGCGGCAACCGCATCTCGCCCACTGATGAAACTGCTATGGAAAACCTGGCGCGCTATATCATCCGGGCGTCTTTCTCCCAGGAACGCATGCAGTACCTGGATCAGGAGGGAACGGTCGTTTATAGATCCAAACGCGGCGAGACAACCAAGTGCTTCCCGGCGATGGAATGGCTGGCCGCCATGTGTTCGCACATCCCCAACAGAGGCGAGCAAATGGTCAAATACTACGGCTTTTACAGCAATGTCTCGCGGGGAAAACGGCAGAAGGAAGGCAGCGATGATGCCGTCCCCTGCATCATTGAACCACAGGGGGACTTGAAGGCATTTAGAAAAAGCTGGGCAAGACTGATCCAAAAGATATACGAGGCAGATCCCCTGGTCTGCCCAAAGTGTCAGGGGAAAATGCGGGTCATCGGCAGCATTGAGGACCCTTCGGTTATCCGCGCAATCCTCGAACATCTGGGCCTTTGGCTTGTCCGGTCCAGGCCGCCGCCCAAAATCCATTACCCGCCAAACATCGAATACTCCACTGCTGATCTTCAAATCCAACCACAAACTGACATTCTCTACGGCGACCCGGAATACTCCTGGGATGATTACATCCAGGCATGACGCATCGTAAAAAGAGGCGTGCAGGAGAGGTCTGCCCGGATGGCACTCAAAAATGCCTTCCTGACGGGTAACTCGACCGAAAAGCGAGCCGGCAGCTTAAAAATGACTGCCGCCAATCCGCATTCCTCGCCCAAAGGTATCGCCGCCCCTGATTTTTGATGAAAAATATCACTTGACAGGCAAAAACAGCATCCCTATACTCCGAGCGTCAAAAAGGAAGTTCTTATCAATTTAATCCCTTGTGAAGATATATGGACGCAGTTTCCGCAAGTTTTCCAAAGCAACTGACCTTGATCCAGTTTGCATCCTTCTTCTTTGCGGATGATTTGAAGGCGATGTTGAAATGGGTAATTGCCATTCCCTCAGGTGTGTAGTGGGATGACGGATCATCTCCGAGGTTTCCTGTCAAAATGCATTGATTGAGCATGGGTGTTCTCCTTTCTGAGTGAAATAAATGATTGATTATTCAGAAATAACGGCTATATTGACAAACAGTAAACAGATCCCTCCTTTCCATGGAAAAAATTGGTTACAGATTCACAACCTGTTGTTTCATATAGTTATATATGTAGAGAAACGGACTATCCCTGAATTATTCTTACTTTGGAGAAAACATGACGGAAGAAAATTTCCTGCGAAAATTATCAAAGTCTCAAAATGACAAGTGGATTGGTGGTGTATGTGGAGGACTAGGGAAATATACACCTCTCCCCTCCTGGATATGGAGGATAATATTTTGCTTAATTTCATTGTGTTGGGGTCTAGGAGTCATCATCTACATCCTTCTCTGGATATTTATGCCCAAAGAATCAACTAAGGGAGGCGATTGATGGAGCAGTTTAATAAGATTTTGATCTTGGATAACGAAATTGAAGCAGAACTTCTCGATTCAATCCTTACTGAGAGAGACATCCCGCATCGTATACAGAGCTATCATGATTCAGCATACAATGGGATCTATCAGGCTCAAAAAGGTTGGGGGGCCGTTATGGCGCCTGAAACTTCCAAAGAGATGATCATGTCCATCTATCAAGATTTACCGCTTAAAAATCCTATCAGGGATGAAGGAGACCTGACAGTGTAATCACTTAATCCTTCATCCCATCAGAATCATTCCATTTAAATTTCCCAAAGGAGCAACACACATGAACAAATCCGATCTGATCACAGCACTATCCACGAAAGAAAATCTGACTGATAAAAATGCATCCGAGGTCGTCAATCTCATTTTCGATGGTTTCACCGATACACTCAAGAAGGTTGGAAGGATTGAAATCAGGGGATTCGGGAGCTTTACGGTAAGGGAGTATGGTGCTTATACCGGGAGGAATCCAAAGACCGGAAAGAAGACTGAGGTGGGACCCAAGAAGCTGCCGTTTTTCAAGGTGGGGAAGGAATTGAAGGAGAGGGTGAATTGTTGATATTAAGGGTGGACTCTTTTTCGCAATGTGACCTGATTTGATAACATAATAGGTGGACTTTTTCTGATATTTTAACGATAACTGGTCGAAAGTTGCGGTTTTGGGGAGGCGGTTTGACGGATAAGTGGGGGTGAGGACAACTTCCTGAAATCAATCAGTTTCAATATCTCAGCCACACGATAGCTTTCAGATGGAAATTGTGATAATGAAACTACCAAGATGTGAATGTTGAGTTCATTCAAAGAGTTTCATTCCGTATCACAGTGATGAAGGCAAATTTAAGATGGGACGGAGTCTTAATTGGGGAAATATACGCCGACAATCATCGATTGAGAGTATGTTTGTCTGAGCATACATAGCAAGGGAGATTCTAACATGGGTAATAAATATGCAAAGAATTACATATCAAAAGTCATTGTGAGGATTGATTTCCTTAACTCCCTTGTCGCTCTAAATGACGACATCCCCAGCAAGCTGTCAAGTGCATGCAAACAGAACTTCCCAATACCGGAACCAAAAGAAATACCTTTGCATGAATTACATATAGGACCAGCAGTACAAAATCTCACTTCAGTAGAAGAAGAAAGGAAAACCATTCGAGAATGGCACTTCTATGGACCGGATCGAACAAGACACCTTACGATTACTCAGTTTTTTATGCATATAGAGTACACTCGTTACGGTACGTTTGAAGATTTTGAAGCATCCTTTACTTCGATTGTTGATGCTTTATATGACACATATAATGAGCTGCAAATAAAGCGATTTGGATTAAGATACATCAATAACATAGAGCTTGCTGGTGAGAACAGGTTCAGCTGGTCAGCTTATCTCAACCGTAACCTGCTATCAATTTTAAACGTACCCCGAGATAAAAGTAACATAATCCGTGCATTTCAAAATCTTGAGCTCAAATTGGGCGACTGCATCCTTAGGTTTCAATTTGGCATGCACAATCCTGACTATCCTTCACCAATAAAGAAAAAGAGTTTTATCCTTGATTATGATGCGTATATCGTCGGTCTTTTAACGAAAGCTGAAATAAATCGAAATCTAGAAATATTGCATGATGAGATTGAGAAGATGTTTGAGCTTTCCATAACAGAGAAACTTCGAGGGATGATGAATGTCTCCGGATAACGACCTGTTCTCAAGTCAATATGTATCAGATGATGGGACGCCACTACCATCGGTGCAACAGCCTCAGCATCCGGAAGAGAAGAATGAAACTGAAGCCTCTCCTGATAAGTACGGTTTAGCAAAGCCCAAGCGCCGTCGGATAAGAGGAAAGATAATTTATGATTGATGTCGAAAAGAACAGCGCAGAACGTGTTCGACAAGGCGACATTTACAGAAATATTGAATATATTGAATACGCAATTGAAGAATATGGAATAATTGATATTTCAAAGATCGTCTTCCCGCTAATTGTTGTCCTAACCCAAGACTGTGATTTACAGCAAGATTATACATTTCGCTTGCACGGAGAACCGAAAACTTCACAAGACAAATATCTCCTATCTGTTCTTGTAGCTCCGCTCTATAATGCTGATCAATTCTATTTGGGTGAGCACCTCAGTGAACTTAACTTGAAAATGGCTGGCTTCGAGAGCAGAAGTAAAAAAACTGCAAATAAGAGTCTTAAGAATAACGAGGTACCAAGGTATCACTATCTTGACTTTCCAAACGATATCCCCATTGTTTCATCTGTCATTGATTTCAAGCATTACTTTTCAGTTAACATAGAGCAATTGACAGCCATTAAAGACACAAATTTCGTTTGTAAGGTATCTCAATTATATAGAGAAGATATTTCACAGAGATTTGCAAGCTTTCTGTCACGAATCGGATTACCGTAGCAATGCGCTATTTCGATTGATAATACTTGGCCGTGAAAGCAGATTTGCATTGCGCAGTTGTAGCTGGACGCAAGGACCGACGCTCGGCATATTTTCATAATAGGCGGCCATTCACTTCAAATACAAAGGTTGATACTGGACCTCCGGAGGATTTTGTTGAATACGGGTCGAAACATGGGTATACTCCCGTCGTGAAAAGGCAATGCCTTTTCAAAGAAGGGGACTACGAGAAGAATAATCACGACGTGCATCTGGTCACCGGCGGCTCCTCGTGATAGTTCTGTCGAACTGCTTAATAAATTGACGGAGGTTTGCAAATGGAAATTAAGATACTTTCCTCTGAAGATGTTGAGTTCAAGGAAAAAGACGTGCAAGCGGCTTTTGAGAAAGACCTGTCAAAGCTCGAAGATGGGCTAGAATTTATAAGTTCGGAGTTTGAGACAGCCACAGGGCGTATTGACACATTGGCTTTCGACTCTAATAACGGTAACCCTGTATTTATAGAATATAAACGACGAGGAGAGTTCGATAAAGATGCTCTCATTCAATTGATGGATTATTTGAGTTGGTTCGCGCGAGACAAAAATAGAATCGATAGTCTTGAAAAAAACATACGCAAGCACAAACCAGACATAGATTATTTTGAGCCTACTATACGTTTAATTTGTGTCGTCACAGATATAGATGATCGAATACGAAATGCCGTATATGCTATTGCCAATCCTGTCAAAATCTTTTCGTATATGGTCGCACGTGATACAGCGAATAATGTTGTCCTTGTGCCAAAACTAGTACTAGACAACGAGGATGTGGAACTACAAACGCAGCTGGTCACTTCGGAAGCTGAACTGCTCAAAAAACATCCGCACTTACACGATGTTGTTGCGACTTTGAAGGAGCATCTAGAAAGGGATGGGGCTTTTAGCTACACAACTGCCCACTCTTTTCGCTTTAAAAAGGAAAGAGTTTTTGCAAAGGTTCACTTCCGCAAGGATTGCGTTATGCTTGAACTGCGAGTTGGTAAAGGAAAAGTTGTATCCGACCCCGACTTCAAATATTGGCGTCAGGGTGACTCCCCGTGGGGATGGACTCACATCTATCCGTCAAAGGGAATATCAGAGAAGGTCATCAAGTGGATAGCGGAGGCAAGAAGCTTTGCTAGTGCAACCGAAGATGAAGATATTGAAGAAACTCCTCCAGCGTAAATGGAAAAACAACAGCCCAACTTCGGGCTGGACAAGGATGCACTGATGAAACGCTCGCACACCTCTCAGCTTGAGTACACGCGTTTGATCGGACCAAGATCAATGGACTATGGGCTTGCTTATAGACTCAGGGTGTCGGAATGAGTTTAAACATACGGGCAGTAAGCAAGGCCATGTTCGTTAACTGTAGCGGTTACGTTGATGAAGAGGCTGGAGAATGCTGCGATCATAATCTAATCAATTCATTCCCGTTGGGACAAGAGGGGTTGAAAACAGGTTGCTACGTTCCTGGAAACGGGGGGAGATCGTTTTCTTTCGAGATCGGTTACTCGGACTATGCCCAGTGGTTTGACGAGCTTTACCGGATGCTGTATGGAGTCGATACGGACGGTGTATGCAGGAAATTTCGCCGCTACAGGGGCAAGCCTTTCATCGAATTCGTCGATGTCCCGAGTGCGTCGGATGGACAGACAATAGGCTCGAAAATGTCCACCAAACTCCACGGCGATTTTGTCGCCTTCGCACGCAAAGCAAGGAAGCACTTTCCCCAGACCGAGGAGATAGCCTGGATGTGGGATGTGTACCGCGACTTCCGCAAGGCTTTCAAGATTGCCAGCGATGGTGGGTTTGTGTGCTATTGGTGATCCCTGTAGGCTTTTCAAGGGTTTGCTGACAGCAAATACAAGTCGATGCTTGGCCGATGAGCCTACTTCATTGAATTCTGGTTGAAAGGCGCACATGATAACAACCAGCATTATGCAGAGGCATCATCCCTATCTTACCTTGACACTTAACGTCCTTTCCCGTAGACTCCAGACACTAAAAATAGCTTATAAAGTATAAATACTTATGATTACGCCTTTCCACGCTAAATACTATGCCCATGAACTCAGCCGGATTGGCGGTGCAGGATTTGACCGGTTAGGACGTGCTCTGTTTGATGCCTGCGTTGATCTGAACCCTCATCAGATTGAATCAGCCCTCTTTGCTCTACGTTCTCCCCTTTCAAAAGGTGTCCTCCTAGCAGACGAAGTTGGCCTTGGTAAGACAATAGAAGCGGGCCTGGTGCTCTGTCAATATTGGGCTGAACGTCGTAGGCATCTTCTTGTCATTTGTCCCGCATCGCTCCGCAAGCAGTGGTCACTTGAACTATCGGAGAAATTTAACCTTCCCTCAATGATTCTGGATGCCAAAATCTATAAGGAACAGCAAAGGAACGGCACGCCAAATCCCTTCAGAGATAACCGGATCATTATTTGTTCCATGCATTATGCTGCAAGCCGGGCGGAAGAAATCAAAGAAATACCTTGGAATCTTGTTGTCATTGACGAAGCCCATAAGCTTCGTAACGCCTACCGGCAAAGCAACCGGATCGGACAGCGAATAAGATGGGGGACAGAAGACCGCAAAAAATTACTCCTCACAGCAACGCCACTTCAGAATACTCTTATGGAACTATATGGTCTCTCCACTCTGATTGATGATAGACTTTTTGGAGAGCCCGCATCATTTCGTTCACAATATCTGAATCAGGGTGGCGATCTGTCAGGTTTACGCGACAGATTAAAGACCTTTTGCTGGAGAACCTTACGCAGACAGGTGGTTGAATATGTTAAATTTACGGAAAGAAGGCTGATTACCCGCCCATTTAAACCTACCGAACAGGAACACAAGCTCTATGAGGCTGTTTCCGCATACTTAAAAAGGGATGAAACCTATGCACTGCCATCTGGTCAGAAGCACCTCCTGATTCTTCTCGTGCGCAAGGTGCTTGCATCATCTCCACACGCTGTGGCAGGGACACTGGAAATTATGCGGAATCGTTTACTCAAGCTCCGTGATGAAATGAAAGTCAATGCCAGTCCTCTGGAAATGATCATTTCCGGCGATGACATTGACGATGATCTGCTTGATGAAATCCTTGAGGACGAAGAAGATCTTCTGTCTGATGAATCCGAAACTGCCCAAGAATCTATACTAGATACCCCGATAAAAATTGATCTTGCCAAGCTTGAATCAGAAATCAATGAGCTGGATGATTACATCCGTTGGGCAAGGAGCATTGGCATTGATACCAAGACCAAGGCGCTATTAAAGGCTCTGGAAATCGGCTTTGAGAAAATGACGGAAATGGGAGCTGCCGGGATGCACAACCAGGTGTGCCAGTGGGCCAAGCAGCCGTATCTGAACACACTCCTCGGTCTGCTCTTGGATCGGTGCTTCCGTGTCTATCTGACTTCTGATCATGGCAACCTCGAAGCGGAAGGTTGCGGTCGTCCATCCGAAGGGGCTGTGGCGGACCTGCGTGGCGAACGAGTCCGCATCTATCCCGACGCAGCCCTTCGCGGCAAAGTGAAAGAACGCTTTCCCGCTGCGCTGGAATGGGGCACCGTTGGTCTCCCGGAGGACTACCTCGCCCTGCTGGCCCCTGCTCGGCAGGCGTTTGTCCAAGAAAAGCAGCGCGCTGTGAGCCACGGCGGTGTTTCAGTCGAGGAACTCATCGTCCCTCTGATCCAAATTGAGAGGAGGGGCGAATGACCAGACGAACCGACCGGATCGGATTCAGTCAGCGAGTGCGTCTGGAATGGCTTGAGCAGACGGCCAACCTGATCCTGGCAGGAAATGAGAAGGCTACGGTCAACGATGCCTTGCAGGAACTGCTGAAGGACAAAGTGTCCGTCGGCGGCCAGGCCGAGCGCGGCAATCGCGAGAAGATCATCACGATTCTCCTCAAGACGTGGCTGACGGTTCCGAGCGAACTCGAGCCTTTGCGCGTCGAAGGACTGGAACTCCTCAAACGTGTTCCTCGACGCGATCATCTGGCCATCCACTGGGGGATGGTCATGGCCGTCTACCCGTTCTGGTCGGGTGTAGCCACTCAGACCGGCCGTCTTCTGAGGCTTCAGGGTTCCGCTGCCGCGGCTCATGTCCAGCGCCGGGTCCGCGAGCAATACGGCGAGCGGGAGACCGTTTCCAGAGCAGCCCGCCGCGTGCTGCGTTCGTACCTGGACTGGGGTGTGCTTCAGGAGACCAGCGCAAAGGGCATCTACTCCGCCGGGGCAACGCTCGCCGTTGATGATTCCCGACTGATCGCATGGCTGGCCGAAGCATCCCTCCACGCCCGCGCCAACGGCTCGGCTCCGCTGAAAGATCTGATCGACAGCCCGAGCTTCTTCCCTTTTCGGATCAAGCCGATTCACGCCGAAAACCTCGTGGCCGCGTCATCCAGACTCGATCTTCTCCGCCACGGGTTGGACGACGACCTCGTCATGCTGCGGAAGCAGACGACAAAGGGGGGCACACCATGACCCGTGCCCAGCGCGCTTCCCAGGCCAATCCGCTTTCTGGCGAACCCGGTCAGCAAACGACTTTCACCGCCTTTCCTGAAGGCACTCTGCTTGAAGCGGGGAAGGTCCCCATCGCCGAGATCGCCGAGCTCGCTCTTCGTGAAGGTCAATGCACCAATCCGATCTACCGGGTCCATCGCTGGTTTGCACGGCGTCTTGGCTCACAGTTCAGGGCCATCCTGACTGGCCTATCCCTAAAACCCGAGGAAGCCGACCGGTTCTGGGACCTGTACCTCGGAGACCTATCACTTGACGGTGCGGTCGTGCTCGATCCCTTCGTGGGCGGAGGCACCAGCCTTGTCGAGGCCGGGCGCTGTGGTGCCCGCGTGATTGGGTACGACATCGATCCGGTTGCCAC
>Ga0068714_10005537_pt1 | contig 13367 bp, 12 predicted proteins | sample MTBNYHSulfiMetaG_FD_62988 | JGI IMG/M metagenome (GOLD analysis project Ga0068714, IMG submission 62988) | Enrichment culture microbial communities from rom New York Harbor, USA that are MTBE-degrading - MTBE-NYH (New York Harbor Sulfidogenic)... | ecosystem: Environmental > Aquatic > Marine >... | reverse complement strand
AGCTTGTCTTTTTTCATTTTGGATCTCCTTTAGTCTTTAACGCTTGATAACCTTCCTCCGGTCACCACACAGCGAAAACCAACCCGCTCGAACGCTTCCCACGGCCGGCGGGGAATGGGACCAGGGTAGGCGAACGCTTCCTTCGAATCCTTTCCCGGATCTCCCAGGATCACATATTCACTCGTTTCGCCCCCGCTTTCCGAAGTAGAGGGACGTTTCCGGACGCCCCACTCGCCGACGTTTCGATTCAACCCACGAATTCCCAAAGCATTCGCAGGGTAAAGCATCACCGGAGATGGAAACGCCGGTTGTTCCGGAGATCGGACGGCGGACGGCTGCGCCTGAGGATGCATCTGCTCCATCATGCTCGTGGTCCCGCTCTTCGTCCCAGGCTCCTGAATCGTCTTCGGATCTTCCCGGTCTTCCGGTTTCCCCAGCCTCACGGCATGAAGCCATTCCATATCCGTAGGCAGCCTTCTGCCGTAAAAAGCTGCATAGGCGGAAGCTCCGTACGCTGTGACCCTCACCACGGGACAGGACGCATGACCCGCTTCCATGACACGAAATCTTCCGTCTCTGAATGCGATGGGATCGTAACCGTCAACAATCTCTCCCATGAGCAGCCATATGTTACCGTCTCCTCGAACCACACCCTGCTCCACTTCGATCTTCGAGAGCATTTCGTTCAGGAACTCAACGTACTGGTGGTTCGTCACCAGCGTTTCGGACATGTAGAAAGGCGGCAGATCGACCGACTCCCCCGTTTGGGGACCGAAGTCCTGAGGGGCGGCCACAGTCCCGCCGGGAACGAGATAGAGCTCAGCTCCATCCTTTCCACGTAACGTTGCTGACAGAACATCATCGGCTTGCGGACTTGTTTCGACTTTCGAGGGAGGACTCCCTCTGTCCACAACTGCCGGCGCCTTTGAAATCACATCCGACTGCTCTCGATCTTTCAAGGGAGACAGGCGGGGCTCTCCAACCAAATGCCAGATGGTCATGGCGGAAACGGCCAACAAGGTGACCAAAATACCGAGCCAAACCCATTTTACAAGATGATTAGGGATTATCCGCAAGTCCGAAGCCTCGACTTGCGGGTGGCGAGTTGTTTCCATTTTGGCCAACGCCTCTTTGAGGACGGCTTGTAAAGCACCCACCGAATCGAATCTATCCTCTCTCTTTTCGGCGGTGGCCTTCTGTATGATTCGATCCAGTTCTTTGAATAACGGCTTCTCTGGATGGTCCAGCGCCACTGTCTTGAAGGGAATGGTAGTAGGAGGCATTTTACCGGCGATCGCCTCGTAGAGTATCTTGCCGAGCGCGTAAATGTCCGATCTTGCATCCGTTCTTTTGAGGTCGACAAATTGTTCCGGAGACATGTACGCCGCCGTTCCTTTGATGTCGACCGATCCGGTGATGGGCGCCAAGCAGTGCGAGGCTGCGAGCCCGAAGTCCACTATTTTGGGAATGGTTCCGTCCATCAGAACGTTTTCCGGCTTCAGATCCCGATGGACCATTCCGGAAGCGTGGATGGCCCCAACACCCTCGAGCACGGGAAAGAAATATTCTTTCAGCCAGGATGACATCAACTCTTCGTCAGGCTCGAAGCCCTCTTCCGACATCGTGAACCGGAGTGTCGCACCGGGGATGTACTCCATTGCGATGTACTCCAAAGGCACTTCGCCTCCGGTCATCTGCAGCTTTGTTGAACCGTAGTCAATAACCTGAACGACGTTGGGATGTCGAATGGAAGCCGTGGCTTTTACCTCTCGACGAAACCGGGAAATAGCATTCTCGAGTTCTCCTTCGTCCTCATCGAGTGTCTCGAGCCACTCGCGAGACACGATCTTGATCGCCACGTCCCGCTTCAGGTTCAGTTGATGAGCCCGGAATACCTCGCCCATTCCTCCCTTACCGAGGGATTCGAGGATCACCCATTTGTTATCGAGCACAGTGCCTGTTGCCAGCATGCTTTCAGACCTAATCCCGCCATTGTCCGTTCATTGGTATTGACCGTTACCAGTCAAGTCGAAATGTCGGAGCCCTATTCCTGTTCGACATCACAATTGCGCGCCCACTACGGTGATGTTGTCGTAACCTCCCGTGTCCAGGGCCGCATTGACGAGCTCTCGAAACCGGTCATCGAGACTGTTCTCGGAATCGAGAATCGAACGGATGGTTTCTTCAGATATGTGGTCGTGCAATCCATCTGTTGTCAGCAAGAGGAGGTCCCCTTCAGATATGTCGAGTTTTCCCGAATCCATATCCAGGCTGCCACATCCGACGCAGTCCAGCAGACTGCTTCTCATGGGATGAACCCGGGCCGCTTCCTTTGTAATTTTGCCCTCCGCCAGAAGAAAACCGGGTATCGTATGGTCCTCGGTAACGACGCTGAGTTCCCCTCCGCGGAACAAATATAGCCGGCTATCACCCACATGCGCCCAGTAGGCGACTCCTGCTTTGAATAAGGTAATCGTCAAGGTCGTGCCCATATCCTTGAGCGCTTGGTCTTTTTCTGCTTCCCGCCGCACCCTGTCGTCGGCTTCTCGGATTAACAACCTCAGCTGTTTCTCCACAGGTGCGAGACGGGGATCGAATTCGGCTATAACGTCGATGGCCGTCTGTGCGGCCACCTCGCCGCCCGCCTGTCCGCCCATGCCGTCGGCCACAGCCATGAGCAAAGAACCATCTTCCATTTCCCGGCAAAAGAACCGGTCCTGGTTCGAACTTCTTTTAAAGCCTTGATGGCTGGTGCCGTGGGTCATCATAAAAGCCACCCTGAAATCAGTGGAATTCAACCGGTGAGATGTAATCGATATCCTCCGGGGCAACCTTTGGATTGCTAAATCATTGGATAGAAGCCGGCCACAAAACTTCTCTGCGCGGGGGTTGTCCGGCTCCACGAGGATCGGAATCATCCATTTTCGACCGACGTTACCATGTTAAAATTTTATGGCTTCAATAGCAACGCCTCACTCACCCTTTCACCAACCCTGAAACCAACTCCGCGCTAAATCCGAAGAAAGTTCAGGGCTTCAGGTATCGAGCTTGATCCGGCGTTTCAGAATCTTACCGGTGTGCGTCTTGGGCAGCTCCTCCATCAGCCGGATGATGCGTGGATACTTGTAGGGAGCTACACGCTCTTTGACAAAGCCGCGAATGTCGTTCTCGTCGGCGGCGACTCCGGGCCGAACCACAACGAACGCGGCCACTTCTTCGCCCAGGTCCTCGCTGGGAACGCCCACCACAGCCGCCTCGAGTACAGCGGGGTGTTTGTACAGGACTTCCTCGATCTCCCGGGGATAGACGTTGTATCCTCCCCGGATGATGAGTTCTTTTTTTCGATCTACAATATAGATGTACCCGTCCTCGTCTTGCCGCGCCATGTCCCCGGTGTGCAGCCGGGCGCCCCTGAGGGCCGCGGCCGTAGCTTCGGGTTGGTTCAGATAGCCCTTCATGACTCCGGGTCCCTGGACGATCAGCTCGCCCACCTTTCCTCTCGGCACATCTCGATCCTTTTCGTCCACGATCCAGGCTTTGAAACCGGGAATGGGCACTCCGATGGAGCCGGGTTTGGTGCGCTGCCCGTGGGGGTTCTCCACGCAAACCGGCGAACACTCGGTCAGTCCGTAGCCTTCATAAATAGTAGTGTTAAACAGTCTTTCAAAGCGTTTCAGCACTTCCACCGGCATGGAAGCCCCCCCGGAGATACAGAACCGCAGTGAAGAACGCCGGGGCGGCGTTCGCACCGCCATTTCGGCCAGCCGGTTGTAAATAGTAGGTACGGCGATGAGGAAACTGCTGTCAAAGTCCTCGATGGCTTTGAAGGTCTGTTCCGGGTCAAAGTGGTCCCAAAGGTGCAGGGTGAGGCCCGGATAGATCGAGGCATTGAGGCTGGAGGTCTGACCGTAGATATGAAACAACGGCAATACACCCAGACAAACGTCCCGGGGCTCGGTGTAACGCATGTCGCTGATCGTACGGGCATTGCCGGCGAGGTTGAAGTGGGTCAGCATGGCTCCTTTGGGCAATCCGGTGGTGCCGGATGTGTAGATGATCGCCCAAGTGTCCTCATCGGCCGCCGGAAAAACAGAATAAGGCCTGTCCTCGTGAAACAGCCCGGAAAGAGCCGCAAAGGTTTGAGGTGCATGGCCCGCAGCAACCCGGAGTTCAATCTGCGGCATGCCTTCGAGCACCGGGCCCGCATAGCCGAGATGGTCTGAGTGGCCGATGAAGGCCCGGGCCCCCGAGTCGCTGAAAATATGCCGCAACTCATCCGTTCGGTAGAGGAAGTTCACGGGCAGCGCGATGGCTCCCACCTTGGCCAACGCATAGTAAGCCGTGATCCATTCAATGGAGTTGGGCATCATCAGAACACACACTTGACCCGGCTTCAGCCCTCTCGTCTTCAGGCCCCAGGCCAAAGCATCGCTCCGCCGGTCCAACTCTGCGTAGGTGACCGTGTTCCTTTCGAAAATCACGGCCGGATGTTGGGGAACGCGTTTGGCGCTATGGGTGAGCAGCACGGCAATGTTCAAAAGCACCTCCGGAAATCAACATGCGCGAAGAGTCCTTACAAAGAGACATCCAAACAGCGGGAGGCATCCTCGGATCCCTTGTCAAATGGGAGAGATTTCCACGCCACTCTCCGTGACCCAACTTTCGGCCCCACAGAGAGCGTGCAGCCCCAGGTCATCCCGTAGGCCGATGTCGGCCGACGGGATGACCCAATTCGGAAGTCTTGGGAGGGGCATGGGGAACCCTTCTTCAGAAGGGTCATACATCTCTAACCCTCGTTTCTTACGATCAGCGCCACGCCCTGGCCGCCGCCCAGACACATGGTAGCCAGGCCCAGTTCGCAGTCCCTGCGCCGCATCTCGTAAATCAGCTTGGTGAGAATAACTCCTCCCGTGCCGCTGATAGGGTGGCCCAGCGCTATGGCCCCGCCGTTCACATTGACTCTGTCCACATCCAGACCCAGCTCGCGAATGCAGGCCAGGGACTGGCAGGCGAAGGCCTCGTTGAGTTCCACCAGATCGACATCGCCGATGGTCAACCCTGTCTTCTTCAGCACCTCACGGGTGGCGTCCACGGGTCCAATCCCCATCATGGAGGGTTCCACACCCACGGATGCATAGCCGACAATGGAGACAAGGGGCTTCAGCTTCAGATCTCGAGTCCTATCCCTCGAAGCCAGCACCATGGCTGCCGCGCCATCGTTCATGCCGCTGGAATTACCTGCCGTCACCGTACCACCGTCCCGGAACACGGGCTTGAGCCTGCTCAGGCCTTGCAGCGTGGTTTCCGGTCGGGGGTGTTCGTCAACGGTGAAGAAAGCGGAATCACCTTTTTTCACGGAAATGGGCACGGGAACAATCTGTTGTTCGAAAAGGCCTTGATCGAGGGCGTTCTTGGCCCTTTGCTGGCTGAGCAATGCGAAGGCATCCTGGTCTTCTCGACTGACCTTGTATTCCGCGGCCACGTTTTCAGCGGTTTGGCCCATGGTATTTCCGCTGATGGGATCGAAAAGCACCAGCTGATCCATGAGTTGCGCGTGACCCAGGCGAGCCCCCCAACGCCCCGTGGGCAGCAGGTACGCTGCATTGGTCATGTGCTCGAGACCACCCGCAACGATCATGTCCGCATCACCCGCTTTAATGGACTGAGCGGCCAGGAAGACGGTTTTTAGGGAACCGCCGCAGGCCTTGGCTACCGTGAACTCGGGCACCGGAATGGGAATGCCCGCGTCCACGGCAATGGGTCGGGCCATATTGGGAGGGAGTACTCCCGTACGATACTGTTGCGCGAAGATCACTTCCTCGACTTGATCGGGCCTAACAGCCGCTCGTTTCAGGGCCTCTTTTATGACCAGAGCCCCCATTTCTCGATCGGTGACAGCCTTCAGGGCGCCCCCGAATCTGCCAACGGGGGTACGACATGCTCCAACAATCACTGCTTCTTTCACGATTTCACTCCTTATAGGTCAGCCGGGCCGAGACGGTTGCCGTCTTTGTCGTAGCGGTACCAGCCGACTCCCGTCTTTCGGCCGAGTTGTCCGGCTTTCACTTTTCGCCTCAGCAACAGAGGTGGATACCAGCGCTCCTCGCCGGTCTCATGGTACATCGCCATAAGCGCACCATAGGTGACATCCAGTCCCACCATATCGCCGGTCTCAAAGATGCCCATCCGGCGGCCGGAGGCCAGCCGGAGTCCTTTGTCTATATCCTCCACCGTAGCCACCCCGGCTTCCACCAGACGCATGGCCTCGATGGTGGACGGAAAATTGATCCGATTGATGACAAAACCGGCCACGTCACGGTTGACCATGATGGGTTCTTTTCCGATTTGAACAGCAAATTCTCTGGCCGCCGAAAGGGTCTCTTCACTGGTAAACATGCCTTTGATCACCTCCACGGCCTGCATCATGGGAACGGGACTGAAAAAGTGCAGGCCTAAAAACCGCTGGGGATGATCGACCGAGGCCGCCAGTTCAGTGATGGGAATCGCACTGGTATTACTGGCGATCAGTGCTTGTGCGGGGATGACATGTTTCAATTTTTCGAAAACGTCCCGCTTGACATCGATGTTTTCGTAAACCGCCTCCAGAACCAGATCCGCTCCGGCGGCGGGAGCATAGTCCGTAGTGGTGGAAATGCGACTCATGACCTGGTCCGGCGTTCCTTCCGCTTTGCCCTTTTCAATGAATTTGCCCGAGGACCAGGAAATACTTTGCAGGGCCTTGTCCAACTGCTCCTGAGCAACATCACATAAGATCACCTGAAGGCCGGCCTGGGCGCATACCTGTGCGATACCCGAGCCCATGAGGCCGCCGCCCGCAATGAATACGGTCTGGATTTTCATAATTCACCTCGTTCTTTTAAACATTCCCTGGCAATGACCAGGCGTTGGATTTCACTGGTACCCTCATAAATACGGGTCAGTCTCAGATCGCGATAGAATCGTTCGACCGGAAACTCCTTCATGTAGCCCATGCCCCCATGGATCTGCAGAGCCATATCCGCTACGCGGTTGGCCATCTCCGTACAGAAAAGCTTGGTCATGGAGGCTTCCTTGATCACTGCGGCGCCCTTCTTATCCCTGAGCCATGCTGCGTGATAGAGCATTTGACGTGCCGCATAGATCTGAGTCGCCATGTCGGCCAGCATGAACTGCACGGCCTGGAATTCCGCAATGGGCCTGCCGAATTGTATTCGCTGTTTGGCGTAATCGAGAGACAGTTCCAGGAGCTTCTGTGCCGATCCCAGAGCAGACGCACCCATGGTCAGCCGGCCTTTATCCAGGACTTTCATGGCAGTCTTGAAACCGAGACCAACGTACAAGTCACCGCCTAGGACACGATCTTTCGGAACCTCACAGTTGTCAAAGATCAGCTCGCAGGTGTTGGAACCGCGCATGCCCATCTTGCTTTCAATAGTGCCCACGACAAAACCGGGATCCGTCTTTTCCACCAGAAACGCAGTGATGCCGCCTCGGGCGCGCTTCTCCTTGTCCGTGACCGCGAACACGGTGGAGAGTTCCGCTATGTCGCCGTTGGTAATGAAGTGTTTACGTCCGTTAAGTACCCACCCGTTGTCTTTCGGAGCGGCCGTTGTCCGTATGTTGGCCGCGTCGGATCCGGCCTCGGTTTCGGTCAGAGCGAAGCAACCGGTCCATTCACCGGAGGCGAGCCGGGGTAAATATTCCTGCTTCTGCGAGTCGGCGCCGTCTATGATGATGCCCTGGGATCCGATGCCATTGTTGGTAGCGATGCGGGTCCGAAAGCAGGCGTTGCTCTTGGACATTTCCTCATAGACCAGGCATTCGCCAAGAGTGCCGATATCCAGACCGCCATATGTTTCCGGAATGGCAAGGCCGAAAAGACCCAATTCGCGCATGGTCTGCACGACCTCGTCGGGAATGCGGCCTTCTTCTTCCACTTGTCGGCTGATGGGTTCCAGATCCTGTTTCACAAAACGCCTGACGGTGTCCACCATAAGGCGCAGGCTTTCGGGGATTTCATAATCCATGGAGTCCGCTCCAAAATGTCTTTCGCGCAGCCTTTCAGTCGAGGGAATTGATATTTGGCCGATAATACGGGTCCTGGCGGGAGTCCCCCTTGTCGCATGAGACGTTCAGGCCGCTCCGGAGATCAGATTTCCGCCAGCGTTCGCTCCGATCGGGTGAGAATTTCGACCTCGTTTTCCCTCACAATCAAGGTATCTTCAATGAATACGGCCCCGAAGTCCGGAATGATGAATTTGCATTCCACAGCAAGTGTCATATGAGTCTGTACGGGAAGAGTCGTTCCGGGGTCGAGTACCGGCGGTTCATCCACTTCCAGGCCTACGCCATGACCCACATATTTTCCCTGAGAGTCCCCATACCCCTGGAAATACGACTCGTAACCGTAAGCCCTTACTTTTTCCATAGCGTGCTCGAAAACTTCGTTCACGGGAACACCGGGTCGAATTTGCTTTAGGGTACTATCCTGCACTTCAAGGAGGGAACGATACGTATCCTCTTGTCTTTTGTCCGGTTTACCCAGGATATAGGTGCGGGCGTTGTCGGAATGATAGCCCCGATAATTTAAGGGGCAGTCCGCCACCACCAGATCCCCTTCGTGAATCTCCCGGGCCGACGGCCCCCAGGGAAGTGCGGCTCCCAAGCCGGTCCCGGTTACGGTGTGTGCATGGCCGGATATGCGATACAGGTTTTCCCCGCTGACAACAGTACCGGTGGGTGGAAGCCAGTCGTCCCAGCGGCGTATGAACAGTATTTGCTCGGCCTCGTTCCGCGTTTCCACCTCCACAATCTTGCTGCACAAGTCCACCTCACGGATTCCGGGACGAAGATGCTCTTTGATGGTACGATGGAGCAGATCGAATCGAAGACTCGCTTCCCGAATCAGTTCGATTTCATCCGGATCTTTGATCATGCGCTGTTCAAGAAAAAGAGGGGAGGCGTTCACCAGCGTATGCGGCTCCAACAACGAGTCCATCCGATCAATGAGGGCGTAGGGGATCACGTCCATTTCCACGCCCACGACCCCTCCGTCTATTCCCATTTGTTTCAGTTTTTGCAGTATGCTTTTTCCTCCTCCCCCCTTTTCGTAGTCTGCGATCCAGGTTTCTTCGCAAACAAAAGACCATCCTCTCCGAACCAGCAAGACGGGATCCCCTTTTCGAGGAACGATCAGATTGCATGGTTGGGCGGTTCCACTGTAATAGTACAGATCCCGAGGTTGCATAATAATGACCGCGTCAATGTTGTCTCGCACGAGGTTTTTCTGAAGTTCTTGTATCCGATGTTGTTTCAAAGGAACCTCCTTCCGTCTGCAGCGTTTGGACACGTTCTTCAGATGTACTGTCCCGGTTTTCATTCGTCAATAGATCGGCGCGTTTTCATCGTGAGGCTGCGGTTTCCACACCCGATTACCACCAACTTCGTCTTTATCCATCCGGAACGCACCGGAGATCCAACCGCCTATTTCTTACCATGGCGCCATTGTATGAAAAAGCAGATTCTGCTATTCTGGTTTTAAAGGCCGAAGAATGAACATTCCTTACAGGGGGAGGTTTCCATGGAAAATGCCTATGCCGAAGTCGCCCGGATGATCCTAGAATCGGATAATGTCGTCGTTTTCACAGGAGCAGGGGTAAGTACGGAATCGGGCATCTCCGACTTCCGTAGCCCGGACGGAATCTGGTCCAGATACGATCCCGAGGATTTTACCATTCAACGGTTTGTTTCAGATAAGGAAGCGAGGAAGCGTAACTGGCAACTCAGGAAAGAATTGATCTCCGCCAATTATCAGCCTAATCCAGCGCATCACGCTATTAGGGAACTTGAAAAAATGGGGAAACTGTCCTGCGTGATTACCCAAAACATAGACGGGCTTCACCATGTAGCCGGCAATTCCGAAGACCGGATTGTCGAGCTTCACGGCACGATAAAATATGCCAAATGCCTGAAATGCGATGACCGCCTCCCGCTCATAGACGTGCTCGAACGAATCGACGCCGGGGAAGAGGATCCCCATTGTAAAAAATGCGGTGGCCTGTTAAAAGCAGCCACGGTTTCCTTTGGTGAGGCCATGCCTCTTCGGGAAATGGAACGCGCTGATCGATGCAGCCGCGAGTGCGACCTGTTTATTGTCATTGGCTCCTCACTGGTGGTATTCCCGGCGGCAAGTATGCCTCTCATTGCCAAGAACGCCGGCGCCAGGCTGGTCATTATCAACTATACCCCTACGGACATGGATTCACAGGCGGATCTGGTAATCCACGAAAAAGCAGGCGTTGTCATGCAAGGCGTGCTGGAAGAAATTAAGAGGCGACGATCTTAACGCATCGCGGATTTGCATCTACTTATATGATGGCGCCGGATGGCTATTTGCCCGGCTTCCGCTCAACAAACACAAAAACCTTCTTCGCTCTCCGCAGGTTTCGTGGGCCAACGTATTCCTGCATGACTTTTACCTGATTTCGTCTATACACGTTTTCTCCCTTCAGCTTGACAAAAACCCCAGTAAATTGATAGAACTTAAAGAACTGAATCATATTCAGTTCCTTCGTCATCCGTTCTTTTGTTCGGTTTCGGTCGTCTGAGGCGATTTCTGCGAAAAGCTCGAAAATTCCCTTAAACCGTGTGCAAACCCAAGCGGCTTCTTATTGGGGAAAGAAATATAGCCTTGACATGGGCCTTTTCCCACTGCTAGAAAATGAGTTTCTTTTCAAAGGTTGTTGGAGGGGCGGTTGTAGAATCTCCATTAAATCACGATACAAAGTCAGGAAGGACGCGTCATGATAGAAAAATTCGAACGTGCAAATCAGCCCATGACACTGAAAAACCCCGTGGTGCAAGAGCTGAAAGAGGCCGGGAAACGTATTATCGGCTATACCTGTACCAACTTTCCGGAAGAAATCGTCTATGCGGCGGGGATGATACCGGTCCGAGCCATCGGTGCTCCTGGTTTGACCGGCGAGTCGGGACCGCTTCAACCGGCATCGCAGTGCTTCATTGCCCGAGCCAATATGGAAATGGCTCTCGGAGAAGGGTTCTCCAATCTGGATGGATTTGTCATCACCAACACGTGTGATATGGTCCAGAATTTTTTCAGCGCACTCGAGTATTATAAGCCTTTTCCATTTTATCATTTCATTTCCAGACCGAACGTGGCCCACTCCGAACCGGCGCTGAAGTTCTTTCGCTATGAGCTGGATGAATTTAAAAAAGTGGTTGAAGCGTACGCCGGTAAATCCATTTCCGACACAGACCTCTCTCGATCCGTCTCCGTCTACAATGAAAATCGCCGTCTCCTGAAAGAGCTTTACGACCTGAGGGGTCAAGGGGAGAGACCACTTCTGTCCGGCTCCGATTTTACCAAAGTGATCATTGCATCCTTTTATATGGACAAAGAAGCGCACAACAACCTGCTCAGGGATTATATCCGGGAATTAAAGGCAGGGGCCGGCGTTGATGGCGTCGAAGTGCGTGTGCATCTCTCGGGGTCAACGTATCCGGACACGGAGATCTTCGATATTATTGAAGAGCTGGGAGGCATGGTGGTTTCGGATGATCTCTGCATCGGCACTCGTTATTTTGTCAATCCTGTAAACGAGAAGCAAGATCCGATGGACGCTCTGGCCGACCGATATCTGAATAAGCTGGCCTGCCCGTGTATGCATCAGGACAGCAAACTTGACGAGCGATACAACTTTATCACCACACAGATCAAACAGAACCACGGGCAAGGGGTGATTTTCGGCCTCCAACGTTTTTGTGATACACACCTGGTGGATTATCAGGCATTACGATATCGCCTGGAAGCAGATCACATCCCCTTTCTGTATCATGAAGTCGAATCCACCGTGGGAGCAGGACAGTTAAGAACTAAACTCGAAACTTTTTTTGAGATCGTCAAGGGAGCTTGAGCATGAGTAATCCTGAATCCAGTAAAACCACCTCCAAATCCATAAAATCCCTGAAAGTATCCAACGAAGTGTTTAGCAACGTTCTCGAGTACTACAAACGAGGACACGAAGCCAAGGCCACCGGAAGCGCAAAAATCGTGTATCACACGGGCTGGGATCCCGTAGAAATCGACTACGCCATGGGTGTAATTCCCATGTTTCCGGAGAACTTTTCCGCGGCATGCGGAGCCACTCAGCTATCCATACCGCTGATCGAGATGGCGGAAAGCCTGAACGCGCCTGAAGATTTGTGCTCTTACTTCAAGAATCACTACGGATTCATGAAAGGTGAGTTCCCAGAAGAAGTGACCAAACCGCTGGCCCGTATACGCATCCCCGACCCGGATCTGGTTGTCTCAGCCAAGAACCTGTGCAGACTTCACCCGCTGTGGATGAAGGTGGCCGCCGAACATTATGATGTTCCCTATTTCTCCATCGATGCTCCGGTCATGCCTCCGAGGTATGACAAGAACCCCGTTGCCTATAAAGAACAATGGGGGGCTCATGTGAAACACCGGATTGATGCGGAAGCCATAGAATATGGTGTGGCTCAGCTGAAGGGATACATTGCGTTCCTGGAAAAGTACACGGGACAAAAAATGGATTACGACCGGCTGAAGGAGTGCGTGGCGCATTCGGGGCGGATGGGAGAATACTACAACGAGATCTTCAACTTGCGGAAAGCCGTTCCGTGTCCCGCGGGAGGCGAGGACCTCAACACGCTGGTATTTTTCGCCGTTACCATGGCGGGAACCAAAGAGGCGGCCGATTTCTACGAGCGGACCCTGGCCGAGGTCAAAGAACGAGTAGCTCAGGGTAAAGGCGTGCTCGAGAATGAGCGCTTCCGCATTATTTTCGACGGCATTCCTCCCTGGTTCAACATGGGGCTCTTCAACTATCTTCACAAGTTCGGCGCATTATCCGTGGAGGAGCTTTATCCCCGCATATGGTGCGGGCAATTGGACCCCGATAAGCCGCTGGAATCCATAGCCATCAAATACCTGCTGAGCATGGGGCACACGGCTACCTTTTCGCAATTTCTCGAGTATAACCGTGACCGGGTGCGGGACTATAAAGCGGACGGCGCCATCCTGTGGAATCTGACGACGTGCCGCTTGATGGCGGTTATTCTGAATCCGAGGGATAAGACCACCTTCGAAAAAGAACTTGGTATTCCGGCCCTCATGTTGGACGCAGACCAAGTGGATCCCCGGCGTTTTGCCCACGCGCAAATCGTCAGTCGCATCGACGCGTTCATGGAAATGCTTGAACAGAGAAAATATGGATAACAAACCCTGATCGAATAGCGAACGTAGAAACGGCCGCTGAATAGCGGCCGTTTCTACGTTCGCCCGAGATTGCGAAGAACAAGTGGTAAGACGTCACAATATTGCG
>Ga0068714_10005534_pt1 | contig 13371 bp, 7 predicted proteins | sample MTBNYHSulfiMetaG_FD_62988 | JGI IMG/M metagenome (GOLD analysis project Ga0068714, IMG submission 62988) | Enrichment culture microbial communities from rom New York Harbor, USA that are MTBE-degrading - MTBE-NYH (New York Harbor Sulfidogenic)... | ecosystem: Environmental > Aquatic > Marine >... | reverse complement strand
TAGGCGATTTCACAGAGGAGGACGAAGGGGTTTTACAGCAGTTGGCCGCACTCACGTCTTTGGCTCTTCAGAATCTGGAAGTCCGCGAAGCGCTGGAACATCGTGTCCGGGAGCGTACCGGGGATTTGAAAGCCAGGACCGTCGAGCTGGAAAAGCTGAATCGAGCCATGCGGGCGGAGATCGACAGGCGCAAACAACTGGAACTCGAGCTGAAAAAGAATGAAGAACGCCTGAGAATGGCCATCGAGGCGAGCGGGGCGGGCATTTATGAATATAATGTTCCCCTCGACTCGGAAACGTTTCACAGTGAGCAATTGGGCAACATCCTTGGATATACCGGAGAGGAGCTACCGCAACCGGACTCATTCATGACATGGTTGGATGAGTTGATACACCCCGAGGATCGACCAAGATTTTACCGGACATATGAAAACTTCGTTGAAGGATGCTCCTCCCGCGATGTCGAAATTCGGATGAAACACAAGTCCGACAAGTGGATTTATGTTAGATGCCTTTCCAACGCGGTAGCCCATGATGAGACCGGACGGGTCAAAAGAGTTGTTGGGGTGATGATGGACATCACCAAACAAAAGAAGATTGAAGCAACTTTGAAACGGTCAAATAGGAAAATCATCGAGGAATATAAACGACGAAAGTTTCTCGCCCAGAGACTCATCAAATTATTGGAAAGAGATCGATCGGAAATTGCCATGGCCCTCCACGATCATGCAGGTCAATTGCTGACAGCCCTGAGAATGGATCTTGAATTGATGAAAGAAGACTTGTCTACCAACCCTGTCTTGGAAAGATTGGAATCGTCCGAGAAGAAAACGATCGAATTACTGGATTTCATCAGGAATGTCTCACGGAATCTGCGGCCCGCTGCTTTGGATCAGATTGGATTGATTCCATGTGTAGAAGCTCTGGTGGATAATATAAAGAGAAACTCAGGCATCAACATCGAGTTCTATACTACAGGGATTCCGAAGCGATTTAATCGGGATAAAGAGTTGGCTCTCTACCGCATTATTCAAGAATCTTTGAACAATATCGGGAAATACGCCAACGCTGACTATGTTTTCGTCAATCTCATACTTGAAGGTGGAACGATTCTTCTAACGGTGGATGACAATGGGGCGGGTTTTGACTACCGGAAGGTAAGCAAACGGATCGATTCGCAAAACGGTCCCCTGGGATTGAGCATTATGAGGGAGCGAGCGATACAGGTCGGTGGAGAACTGTGGATCGAATCCGAACAAGGAAAGGGCGCCTCAGTGTTTGCAAGAATTCCTTTGAACGACCAAGCGAATGGAAGTGATGAAGAAGCAAGGGAAAAAACGCGATACGGAGAAGCGTCATAGCTAAAGAAAGGAAAAAAATCCTGATCGCGGATGATCACGCCGTCGTGAGGGAGGGCATTCAAGCAGTCCTTCAAAAGGAACCGCAGTTCGATATCGTGGGGGTGGCCGGTGACGGCCTCGAAGCCGTTGAAATGATCAAATCCCTGAAGCCCGATATTGTGATCCTGGATTATGCGATGCCGAATCTGGATGGTTTCGGAGTGACAAAAGAAATCAGAAAACAGTGTAAGGACACCAAGATCATCATCTATTCGATGTTTTCGGATGTAGAGCTGGTCGTCTCCCTGCTCAAGGAGGGTATATCCGGGTACGTCCTGAAGGGTCAGCCGATTTCGGAGATGGTCATGGCCGTGAATGCCGTGGCAAAGGGGGGCATCTTCTATAGTGAAGTTATCGGGAGAAATCTTCAGGAATACCTGGCAGAAGAGAAATCCGGCGGTAAGGAAGACGATGTCCTTGAAAATCTCAGCGATCGAGAGAAGGAAATTTTTGTGCTCTTGGCCGATGGACTAACGGTAAAGGAGATCGCTGATCAACTCTATATTAGTTCCAAGACCGTCGAAACACATAAGTACAATATTATGGATAAATTGAATGTGAAATCAATAGCGGAGTTTACGAAGATTGCCGTTAAGAAAAAGCTGATAGAAATCAATAGGGTATAATCAAGAACCAAATCAGCCGGAGAGTGTATTTTTCCATTTATGAGTCCTCACCCGCCCAAATACCGTATTTCTTCTTTAACCATATGGCAAAGACGTAGGCCCCGGCCAGCAGGACCACGGCTGCCAGGCTTATACGGAAATCAAGGCTGACGGCGGATTGGCCCAAAAAGATGAAAGGCAATCCGAGGATGGTGTGTATGGGCCAGCAAATGAGAACATAATAAGAAAACGGCAAACCGGTCAAGGCCAGCAGGTAATTCTTCGGAGCGTAAGGAATCACGGGAATAGCCGCGAAAACGCCTCCGTAAAGGATAAGCTTTTGTCTGGGGATTTGCGGCGTGTCGTAACCCCATCGGGCCAGCATCTTTTCCAGGTGTTGACGGGCTACCGACTTGGCCAGGTAGTAAGACACCGCCAAGTGAAACGGGCAAAACAGCGTAAGGACCAATACTCCTCCCAATAGGCCGAATTTGATCCCTGAAACAACCAGAAAAACGCTCATAGGAAAGCCGAGCATCGGCATGATGGCCATCAGGATAAGAAACGGCGCGGAGGGCGTTTTCTCATTGATCATGCTGCCAATGGCGGCGGCCCAATCGTATTTGTCCGCCAGGTAAATCAGAAGCAGGATCCCGGCGGCCAAACCAAAGCCGGTGGTCAAGACCGGTATGTTCTTACGCATGAGCCGCCTCTTGATTTTTATCTGGACCGTATTTCCTGCCGGCAGGTCTCTTCGATGAGAACCTGTCTATGGACCGGGCATCCGCCTTGTCCAACCGGTCAAGAACCGCTTGGCGCAGTTCCAGTGGCCGTGGCCGATAAGAGTGAAATTCCATGCCCGGCAGAGTCAGGACAAAGCTTTTGGTCTCCTCCGTCCCAGGCCCTCCGTGAGCTCCGTTTTCGATGGCAAAGGTCAAAGGCCGATTGCCCGGCCGCCAACCGGAAATGACCAGATCGCCCGCATCCGTACTTTGGCAGAGACGGTCCAGGTCGGCGGCTACCTGGTGGGGATTTTCATAGTCAAGGCCCAAAACCTGTTCCGGCCTTTTGATTAAGTCAAATACCCCTTTGGAATTGACCGCCAATGTCTTGCCGCCGCGCCGGAACAACACTAAAGGGATTTGAGATTCCTTTACCAATTGGCGCGCGTAGCCTTCGAGGTCCTTTTCGGCCGGGAGATCGGATAGATAGATATGTCCCAAAGGCCCGGAGGCGGCGATTTTGATCTCATTGGCGAATTCTTCCACCGCCGGCAGTCTTTTTTCGCCGGCTTTTGTTTGAACGGCATGATTTTGCGGCACAGCGCGCTGTTTCCGTCGGGGAAAGTAATTTGCTATCCGATGCAAGCTTCGGCGAACAACTCCCTTTATGGGTTGACGGAAAACAGGTCGGTTTCGCGGCTGAAGCGCGCCCTGCCCGCTTCGGCGCTGCTTTTTCTCAGTGTAAGCGCCCCCTGCGGGTTTTCCCTGTTTCAGGACGTCTCTGACAGCCTCAAATATGGTCCTACCCGTAAGACGCTGATAAGGCAGAGCGTCTTCCTGTCCATGATCCGAGTAAATAACCAGCAGGCAGTCTTCACGATAACGCTTGGCTGTTCGGCAGATATCTCGTATGACTCCGTCGATCCCCTTCAACGTCCAATGGGCAAAGGCTGAGGAGGGTCCGCGCCGATGGGCCTGTTCGTCGTACCCCATGAAATTGCAGTAAATGATCGGGACACCCAGTACGATATCCCTTTTGACATTAAAACGACCCAGTTCCCTCAGGACGATACAGACGCCTATGCGCATGGGCACGAATTTGAGTTCCATGAAAAAACTGTGACGATTAAAGAGTCCGGTGACAAAATCATATAGCGCCACTCCCAGTTCGACCAGTGCCAGGCCGGCCACGCGCAGGATTTTTCCTGCATTGACGATCAATAAGGGAGGTAGGCGCAGCAAATCGAATGTATAGAGCATTGAATCCAGATTGATGAGTTCGGTGCAATATTTGGCATTAGCCGCACCCCCGGTCAGAATGCTGCAATAAACACTTCCGGAAGACAGAAGACCGCGTTCTCGGCGTTTCAAGGTTTCGGAGAGTTCATGAGCGCAATCAGGTAAGAAAAATAGACATGTTTTTCCCGTCTTCCGATGGATGTATTCGAAAGCCGGCACCGCCTCGGTTACCCCATGAAAAAGTTCGGCCTGGACCGCCACGGTAGTCGAAGGCATACCGCTATACATGGGTTTCAAAACGGCTCCTTCTTTTTCGATCAAGGACTTCATAAACGGCAGGGATCCTTTTTCCAGAGCCGCTTTAAATTGAGAATGCCCCAATCCGTCGATCTGGAGCATGATCACTTTGGGTCCGTCCTGTTTCGGTTGCTTAGTAAAAAAATCAATCAGGCGAGTGAGGACGTTGCCCATTTTAAGCCTGTTTCTCAATCTATCCCACCACGTGGGCCCGGATTTATTCAAGACCGGTGTCCTCCTCGTCGGAAGCAAAAGCCTCCACCACGGCAGCGGTCATGCCCACGGCCAATTCCCATTCGACCTTGAGCCTTTCCACGATGGAAGCCAGGGGCTGATGGTCCATACTTTCCGGTCGGCCGCTTCGGGTGTGTTTTTCTTGAAGCGTCTGATAGAGATCCTCGAGTTTCTTTGAACAGACCTCTCTGGAAAACTCATTCGCGGTTTTACGCGCCGCCAGGCCATACTGTTTCATCAGGTCTTTATCTCGTGCTGTTTCGGCTATGGCCGCTGAAAAATCACTGATGGAAGCTTCGGCGCCGAGTAAACGTCCGTTGTATCCATCCCGGACAACTTCCCTCACCCCGGAGGCGTCTAAGGCAATAACCGGCTTACCCGAAGCCATGGCCTCGGTCAGGACCATCCCTTGCGTTTCACTGTGGGAAGCAAATATGAAGAGATCCATGGCCGCGTAAAGGTCGGCCAGGTCGGAACCGACCTTTCGACCGACCATGATCAGCCTTTTCCGAACGCCTTGTTTGGTGAAAACCCTCTTGATTTGATCTTCGCTGGGGCCGGAGCCGACAACCAGGAACCATGCGCGTTCATCTTTTTTTAGATAATCGGCCGCGGCTGCGGCCAAATATTCGAGGTTTTTTTCCGGAGCCAGGCGGCCCAAGTGTCCCAATAGAAAATCTCTCTCCGTCAGGCCCAGTTCGCGGCGGGCCCGCTCTCTGTGTCCGGCGGAGAAAAAGTTCGTATCCACTCCGGTTGGAATCTCCGCTATGGGCCGTTTCACTCCTCTTTTGACCAGAAGATCGGAAATACTTTTACTGGGAGCAATAACCCGGGTGCACAAGTTGGCGTATTCCGTGGAAAGATGAATGACGAAACGCCGCATGCCCTTAGAGTCCAAAGGCACGTAGTGGGTGTAGTTCTCGTACAAGGTATGATGAGTGAAGACCAGGGGGAGCCCTCTCTCTCTTGCCGCGCGCAAGGCGGTGTCGCCCAATAGATAAGGATGATGGCTGTGGATGATTTGCGGCTGGAATTTGTCGAGCTTTCCATCTACGACAAAGGGCACGGGCAATCGAAGAGAAAAATCACTACCGTTGAAATTCTGAATGGCCGGCAGGCGCAGCACATCGGTTTCATCCGTCCTTCTTTCCGCTTCCTTCTCGTACACGGGCGCCACGATTAAAACGCCGTGGCCGTGTTTACGCAAATCTTCGGAAAAGGAGGCCACCGATTTGGCCACTCCGCCTACATGCGGCAAATAGGTATTGGTGAACATGCAGATTCTCATTGGGCAATCCTCTTCAGGGTTATCCTGTCGCTATGCTCCGGCAGGGGCCTGTTTTCATAACCCCTCACCAAGGTTTCCATTCGGGGAGGTTTTTCTCGCCACTTTGCTTTGACGTGTACTTCCAATTCTTCGCCTTCGGGCTTCAGGAAAACGGCGATGGGCCCATATGGAGTGGGTGTCGGCCCGAAGGAGATCGGTACCCCCGGTTCAATCCACCCGGGGAAAATGCCCGAGCCGATCATCAAAAGACCGTCTTCCTCCCGAACAAACATATTCCGGATCATCCATACCCATTCGGCGGCGGCCCAGCCGTGCTGTCCGTCCCCCATGCAGCCTCCGCCGGAAAAGGGATGGATCGCTTCGGGCCACTGGCCGGTCGGTGAAGCCAGGCCGACCGAGGCCGTTATCAGGGTCTGGTAGCGATCGTCGCCGAAACGGAGCAAGGTCTGAGCCAGGCCCAGGGTAAGATAGATGTTGATCCCCGAGTGTATCATGTCCTGGAAGAAGCCGCGTCGATGAAAACAGTGTTCCATAAGAAAGGACAGCGTCCGGGCTACCCTTTGATCATTAGGTGCGGTCAATTTCAAAGGCCAGTCCGCCACCATCGAGCCGACGGCTCCTGCATCCATGCGACGGTAAGGCGCCGCCGGGATGGCGCCTTTGAATTTATTCTCGGGAATGGCCTCAATGCTGCGAAAAATGGCCTTTAGAAAATCATCGGCTTCGGCTTCAAATTTGCGGCGCTCGTCTTCGAGACCCGCCAGTCCGGCCAGACGGCCGGCCGCGCGTAAACCGGCCGTTCCCCAAAAATCGTCCCAGTAGTAATAATCGTTGGGCCCCAAGTGTTCGGCACTGAATCCGGCCGGCAGCAAACCCTCGAGGCGTTCCCGATCTTGGTTCCTCATTCGCTTGCCGATAAGCCAGTTCGCTCCTTTTAAGATTGATTTCAACCATCCTTCGGGAAGATCCTGTCCTGTCAGGCTCTGAAAACGGTCCATTATCCAGAGAACCTGTCCGTTGGAATCCCATTCGCCTTCCTGGGAGAGAAAAAAACCATTTCTCTTCTGACGGCCCGGGAATTTGTCTAAAATGCGTTTCGATCTTTCCAGGAGGCCCAGAGCCATCAGGGCGCTTAGCATCATGCAAGCGTCGCGAAACCAGAAACGCCGGTACCCGAAAGGGCCGGGAAAGATGTCGTGTGGAGAAAGCAGCACCAAAGTTCGGACCGCGCAATCGAAGAGGTATTGTATTTTCTTGTCCGGAATCTCCAGTCTGGCCGAGTCCCTTAAAGCCGACCGCCAGGAGACGGCCGCCGAATCGGCGTGGGGGAATTCTCTTTTCAATTCCTCAGCCAAGGGAATTCGTATTTCCGTCCGGCCCTCCCGACCGGGTTCCAGGGCGAAAAGGGCCGCACTGGTGGCCAGCCCTACGTGGCAAGTAACTTTGTCTTCGTGAACGGTTTCTTCCAGTCGGTTGAATACATCGCCTTCTTCATAGTTGGAAAAAGCCAAACGGTCGGGGGGACGGTCGAAGTAAACCTTTGTGCGGTCATCGACTCGAAAACACGGCCCGGAAGAGTCGTATGATATCTTCTCTATGAACTGGATTCCTTCCGGGTTGTAAGGTCTCAGCGATACGCAGAGCCAGCCCTTTCGATCCGCCAGGCCTTTAATTTGTACCCGGGCTTCAGGGCCTCCGTTCTCCAGGCTGAGGTCTGCCGAGGTTTCCAGGCGAAGGCCTGGACGCTCCAACCTGGTAAGCACCGAAAGATTGGGATCGAATACATACCTCTGTAGAACCGACTTTTCTTTTGAAGGCAATAGGGGATCTTCCCCGCAGGACGGTATGATCCAGAAGTCGATGGACCAGCCGTTGTAAAGCGGTGTAAAAAGCCCCCTCGGGTCAATCAGAGGATAAAGCGGCAGGTTGGGCTGCCCCACTGCGCTCCAGTTGCGTTGGGTCAGGTTCACATGAGTAGCCGAAAAAGCGCGCGGGATGAACGACAGGTCTGATGGATTGAATTGCCGCTCGACCCAATTCGGCCAAACCCAGTCCAGGTTATACTGGATGGCCCGCGTGTTGATCAGCCCCCGGGCCTGAAAAATGATTCCGGCCCGCAGCAATTCTATGGGCTCTTGAACCTCGGAAGGCTGAGAAAAACGGCGGATCCGCGCCAACACCGTCGCCGGGTCAATGACCCCGTAGGCGTGGGCAGCCCGTTTAATCAAGAATCTCCAAGGTAAGAATTGCAAAAACATGACTAGTACTCCAGACGTGACGTGCGCTTCAAGAATCGCTTGGCGCGGTTTCTACAGGTCGATGTAAGCGAAGGGAGGCATGGCTCAGGCCGGTGCCCGCTACGGCCTTTTGCAAACTTTTTCGGTCGAGAACCCAGCCATCTCCAGGAATTATGCTTGCCGCAGGGGATAAGCTCAGTCATTGCTCAGAACTGCAAGGCGCGGTTCCTTGAACCGAAAACGGCCCATCAGGGGAAGATGATCCGAGGCTGCTCGGGCCCCGTTCGTTCTGTGGACTTGCAAATCCGTCAGAATATCCCGTGGCTTGGCCCAAATGCGGTCCAGCGGCAGCATCGGCATTACGGCCGGAAAAGTCGCCGGGCGAGGGGTGCCGCCAAAAGCCCGATCGATCAGGCGCAACCAGGGCGTGCCCGGAAGCCAGGCGTTGAAGTCTCCCATCAATATAATCGGCTCGTCTTCTATTCCGTTGACGTGCTGAAGAAGACGCATTACCTGATGACGACGCTCGGGAAGCCTCAGCCCCAAGTGGGTAGCTATCACTCTGACCGGCCGCCGATCCACCAGCAGCCGGGCGTCCAATGCCCGCCTTTGTTCGTGTAACTTGAAACTCAAGTCTAAGCACTGCACGGATTCGATTTCGTGACGGCTCAAGAGCAGGTGCCCGAAAGCAAGTCCTTTACATTGACAAGTCGGTACGGACACCGTTTGTACTCCCAGCGTTTCAGCCAGGCGGACCGCAATCCCCTCTCCACCATCATCCGGATAGAAGGTGGCTTCCTGTAAGGCCACGACATCGGCATCGAGTTCCATCAGGACCCTGATTACACGATCAACGTCCAAACGCCCGTCCATGCCGATCCACCGGTGAACGTTATAGGTTGCGGCAACAAAACCGTCCGAGTAGTCCGAGTATGTGTTCAGATCTATTTTCCTTCCATAAGCCCAAGCCGGCCAAGCCTTATATCCGGTTTACGCCCGGCAATCCGGCAGGGACCGAGACCATGGTGGGAGGCGATACGCGTTCTTAGAATCGACAAGGTCAGTATGATGAGTAGAGTGGCAATCGTTAACCTTCCGCCGACATCTTTTCGAGCGGATGTTAATTCTTATGCCCGGAAGTTGAGGGATCGATGGTACCGCACCCGGTTCTTTGGACACCAGTTTGCCATCAGGCGGCCTCGTCGGTCAAGCATCCTCGTCCTTCTTTGAAGGGAGTCCGCTGGGAGCGTTATGGATTTGGTGCCTTTATTTCTGTTTTTATAAGTAAGTTGGAATATTCTATTCCGACCATGAGGTAACTTGGGGCTAAGGTATATAGTCGATTTTTTTCGATGGGCTGATAAGAAAATTCGGAGTGTGTGAATGAGTATGGTGCGCCGAACTGTTTGTTCTGAAATTCACTCGGTGCTATGTTAGTTGCGTTTCTGCAGTACTTGTTCAATTGATAGGAGATCGTCGCTCTTAAACACGATTTTGAGGATGGTTTGCTGATGAAACCGGTTAGTTGGAATAGGGTCATTCTTGCGATCCTTCTATTGGGGGCGACAGGATTGGTTTGGGCGATCTTTGGTCAAACACAAGACGGGGCCGGTCCGAGCCAAGAGAATAAGGCTTCCAGGCCGGCGCCGGTGGAGGTGGCTGAGATTCGGCGAGGACCCATTGTGTTGCGGCGCACGTTCAGTGGCGCTCTCGAAGCGTCGGCCGAGTTCGTGGCCGCTCCCAAAGTCAGCGGGCGGGTCAAGCGAATGGTCGTGAACATCGCCGACAGGGTGGCGCGGGGCGAGGTTGTTGCGGAGCTGGACAACGCCGAATACGTGCAGGCCGTGGCCCAGGCCCGGGCCGATCTGGTGGTGGCCAGGGCCAATCTGGCCAGGGCAAAGAGCGCCTTGGACACCTCGGTCCGGGAATTCAAGCGTACCAAATCCCTTCGCGAACGCGGAATCGCCTCGGATTCCGAGTTCGACGCGATTGAGGCGGAACATCTGGCCAAGCAGGTGCAGCTCGAGGTCGCCGAGGCCGAGGTGACTAAAGCCGAATCATCGTTGGAAACCGCCAACATCCGGCTCGGATACACCAAAGTCACCGCCGACTGGTCCGGTGGGGACGAGCATCGTGTCGTAGCCGAGCGCTATCTCGACGAAGGCCAGACCATTGCGGCCAACGAACCGCTGCTATTGATCGTGGATCTAAGTCCGATCATCGGCGTTTTTTTTGTCGCCGAAAGAGACTACGCTCATCTGAAGCCCGGACAGATCGTTTCCTTGACGACGGATGCTTATCCCTCAGAATTGTTTCAGGGCCGGATCGAACGAATCGCCCCTGTTTTCCGCAAGTCTACACGGCAGGCGCGGGTGGAAATGATGATCGAGAACCCGCAACATCGGCTTAAACCCGGCATGTTCATCCGGGCTACAGTGGAGATGGAAAGGGTTCTCGAAGCCACCATCGTCCCGGAAGGGGCATTGACCGCCCGCAATGATCAGAGCGGGATTTTTGTTGTAAGCGAGGATGGGCGTTCGGTGACCTGGCGTACGGTGCAAGTGGGCATCCGGGAAGGCGAGTGGGTGCAGGTGGAAGGCGATGGGCTGCAAGGGCGGGTCGTAACTCTGGGGCAACAGCTTGTGAACGACGGCTCGAGTATCACGATTCCCGCCGAGCGGAAAAAATCCGTTACCGAACACACCAAGGCGGGCACGCAATGAATCTACCGGGTTTCAGTGTTCGTCGTCCGATCTTTACCACCATGGTGACCCTGATTGTGGTGATCCTTGGCGCCGTGTCTTTGAGCCGACTGCGGATCGACATGCTGCCTAATATCGAGCTGCCGACGCTGACCATTCGCACAGAGTACGAAGGCGCCGGCCCCGAAGTAATGGAGCGGCTGGTTACGCAAATCATCGAGGAGATTGTCGCGACGGTGCCCGGTGTCGAGGAAATCGCTTCCACATCATCCGAGGGCAACAGCAGTGTCCGGGTTAGTTTTGTTTGGGGCACCAAAATCGACACCGCTGCCATCGACCTACAGGGCAAGCTCGAGGACGAGATCAACGAGTTGCCCGAAGATATCGTCAGGCCCCGCGTACGGAAATTCGATATCGCCAGTTTTCCGGTCGTTATTCTCGGCATTTCCAGCAGCCTCGATCCTGTGGAACTCACCGAATTGATCGAAGTTCAGATCCGCTACCGGTTCGCCCGCATTCCGGGTGTAGCGCAGGTCGACGTTTGGGGAGGCTTTAATCGCGAAGTCCGCATTGAACTGGATCCCGACCGCGTCAAGGCGTTGGGTCTGCCCATGGACCGGGTGATCGAAGTGGTCCGTGACGCCAACCTCGACCTGCCGGCGGGAAAAATCGAGCAGGGACGTCACGAGGTCACTCTGCGTGCCCCGGCGGAATTCACCAATCTCGATCAGATTCGAAATACGGTCATTATCGGACGCGAGGGCGCTGCGGTGACGCTCGGTCAAATCGCCGAGGTCAAAGACACGTATGCGAAGCTGACCCGCATCGTGCGAGTCAATGGTGAACGCGGACTGCGGGTGGCCATTCGCAAGCAGGCCGATGCAAATACCGTTGACGTATCCAGGCGTATCCTCGAGGAAATCGACGAGGTCAATAAAGATTTTTCCCAGATCAAGATCGTCCCGGTCATCAACCAGGGAAACTTCATCGAGCGGTCCATCACCAATGTCGCCCGATCGGTGCTTTACGGCGGCGTACTGGCCATCCTGGTTCTGTTGTTTTTCCTCCGCAACATCCGAAGCACGGTGGTGATTGCTCTGTCGATCCCCATCTCGATTGTGGCCACGTTTGCGATGATCTACTTCGGCGGATTCACGCTCAACCTGATGACGTTGGGTGGGCTGGCGCTGGGTGTGGGTATGATGGTCGACAGTTCCATCGTGGTGCTCGAAAACATTTTCCGCCGCCGTAACGAGAACGAAGAATCGTCGGAAGACGCATCGGTGAAGGGTGCGGGGGAGGTGGGACCGGCCATTTTGGCCAGCACCATTACCACCTTGGTGATTTTCGTACCGCTGGTTTTCGTACGCGGCGTCTCGGGCCTTCTTTTTCAGGAACTGGCCTACGTCATCATTTTTTCGCTGATTTGCTCCCTGGCGGTGGCCATGAGTCTGGTGCCCATGTTGGCGTCCAAGCTCCTCAGGTCGTCTCCGCAGGGCCACAAAGAGCGAAAATCATGGATCGTCCGATTGGACGACATCGCGATCCGTTTTTTTAGAGGTCTTGACAATGCCTACCTCAATTTGGTTCGTCGGGTTCTGGTTCATCGTCTGATCACCGTTCTGACCGCGGCTTCCCTCCTCGGGGGAAGTCTGCTTCTTCTGCTTTTCATCGGCACGGAGTTCATCCCACCCAGCGATGAGGGCGAGGTCCGTGTTACCGGAAAGATGGAAATTGGAACCCGATTGGACCTGGTCGACGAGCAGACACGGAAAATGGAGCAGATCGTCTATCCTGCTGTGCCCGAGGCCGTGGCATCGGTGGCCAGTGTGGGGTCAGTCGGCTGGCGGGCGGACGCGGGTGCGGAGGGTGAAATCCGCCTGTCGCTGCTGTCGGCCTCCCAGCGAAAGCGCTCCAACGTGGAAATCGCCGAGGATCTTCGTCGCGGATTGAGCGACAACATTCCCGGTATGGAAATCCGTACCCGGGCGCCCCAGGGCCAGTTCCTGCTGGAGCGGATCCTGGGCGGTGATGAAGGGCTGACGGTTGAGATCCGTGGTTACGAACTCGCCGTTCTCGACGCCCTGGCCCAACGCGTTGCCGAGTCGATTGTCGATGTGCCGGGCATTACGGACGTCCAGACCAGTCTCGAGGCCGGTTTACCTCAGGAGGAAATCCGCGTGGACCGCGACAAAGTGGCGGATCTCGACCTGAGCGTTCGAGACGTGACGGAGCTTCTGGAAACAGCGGTGGCCGGCTCCAAAGCCGGCGAGTATCGAACCGGAGGCAACTCGTACCGCATTCTCGTTCAGCTCAAGGATGCGGAGAAACGGTCCCTGGATGAGATTCTCGACCTCACTCTGACCACGGGATCCGGCGAACAGGTAACGCTGCGCAACGTGGTCACTAGCCAAGCGAGTCGCGGCCCGGTCCTCATCGACCGAAAAGACCAGCAGAGAACAGTTTCCGTCCAAGCCAATGTGTCTGGAAGGGATTTGGGCTCCGTAGCCCGAGACGTTGATATCTTGCTGGATCGCATTCCACGTCCTGTCGGCTACGACCTGATGGTTGCCGGGACCTTCGAGGAGCAGCAAAAGGCGTTCGGTGAGTTGGTGATCTCCCTCGTACTGGCTCTCGTCTTGGTGTA
>Ga0068714_10005531_pt1 | contig 13376 bp, 10 predicted proteins | sample MTBNYHSulfiMetaG_FD_62988 | JGI IMG/M metagenome (GOLD analysis project Ga0068714, IMG submission 62988) | Enrichment culture microbial communities from rom New York Harbor, USA that are MTBE-degrading - MTBE-NYH (New York Harbor Sulfidogenic)... | ecosystem: Environmental > Aquatic > Marine >... | reverse complement strand
GTTGCCTCGATCGGTGATTCCTCCGGCATTCCGGGGATGCTGTTCATGCTTCGGTTCATCCGGTAAGCGTAGAAGGGGAATCTGACACGATCCCAGAGGCCAAACGGCTCCTTCATTTTCCGCAGCATCAGGCGTTCGAGCACGCGAATCTCCCTGAGGTGCTGTTCCCAATCGTCGGTGAGTTGGAGGGGCATTGCTTGGATTTGTTGCAGGTGTCTTTCTGATGGATTGCCTGTTGCCAAAAACCGGGCTATTGATCTCAGAACCAACTCGGCCATCCCACTTGCAATGAGGTGGTCCATCAGAACAGGCTGCTGACGAAGGTGGTTGCTCATTTGGAAGACACAGCGCCATTTCGTTACAGCGGCGTCAATTCGCCCTTCGGCCAGATCGTTGCTTGCGGCTAACAGCAGAAGGAATGTCCACTGTCGCATCGGACTTGCCCGAGCCATCGTGCTCGTGTCGACGATGTCGATACTGATCGGGAATCGACACGCATCGAGCTCAGAGGCCTTCGCCAGCTTGTCGAGAATGTAGCTGCACTTGTCAATCCAGGCAGCAAGTTCGGGGCAGTCCTTGGTTCGCCAGGGCTCGTCGCGTTTCTGGCTGAAGAGCGGCCCGTTTAGTACGTCCGGGCGAGAGTCCGACAGTGATGTGGCACGCGCGTCCTGGAGTAACTCGTCGTAGATAATGGCGGCGTTCCCGGCGTCCGGCACTGTCCGGGTCGCTTCGATCTCAGCCAAACGTTCGTCGGCGGAACGGCGATCCCCAAGCCGCCAGAGCCCATAGACCGATGCTGATATCAGGACCACCAGCGCCGCCGCGAGCCCGGCGCGCCACAAGCTGCCGCCATTCGATTGTCGTTGTCTCTCTGCCATCTGTGCTGCCCTCTGGTTTGTCCCCTCTCCTATGATCCACGAAACGCGCACCTCCTTCAATCGAATCCTCAATCGGGCGAACCTAAGGAGTGTTGGTATCCGTCTGAAAGCGTCTGACGTAGTCTTCGCCATAGATGGCTTTGAACTCTTCCGTGATCTCCTCCTGGCTGGGAGGCTCTGCCACGTAGGGTGGCCAGATGGCGATGTCGTCCTCGAGTTTGTCCAAGGCTTTGACATAGCGGTGTCGACCGCCATCGTCGATACGGTTGGGGCCCGTGCTGTAGAGTCTGAAACTGTTGTCATCCTGCTTGTACACGAAAGGGCTGCGACTGGTCGGATCGAGAAAGGTCTCGGGCGGGACATATTCGAAGATCTCGTCGAGAGATGAAGGCCATGCGCCATGTTCGTTTTGATACCGACGTAGCCCCAGGACTAGCCAGGTCCCGCGCCGGCGGGTCACCTGCGCCCTCTGAAGATCGCGTATCCTCCCGTATTCCGATCCATCAAAGAAGACAATCTCCGCGAACCACCGGTGGAAGTTTGCCGCTGCTTTACACATGCCACTCCAGCTCATTCCCAGCTCTCGGCTTACCGACGGCACGCCATCTGGCTCAAGGAGATACGCAAACTGTGCGAAATGCTCGTCGGCCATGCGATGCAGATGTTTCGGATCAAGTGGCATGTTCATCGGCCAGTACACGCGCAGCCACCTCCCAAAGTCGCGGTCTTCTTCCGTCATCCGTTCGTTCTCCGGCCCGATGCGATACCACTTGGCAAACCGAACGTGTCCCTGCTCGTCCCTTTCATATGCTCTCGCGAGGAGGTTCATATACTGCAGCTTATCGAGTCGGAATAGTCGTTCGCACATCTCGTGCCAGCGATCGTTTGTCGGAGGCAAACATTCGGTGATTTTCGCCATCTCCGCGTCCGTCAGACTGTGTCGGGCTGACACATGGCAGATCATTCGCAGGGCGCTACTCTCAAGGCCCAAGCCAGTCAAGATGTCCACCGGCTGCATCTGTTGACGCAGGTCCTGGGCGATCCCAATCGAGCAGGAGTATTTGACGATGGCGTCATGCAGGCGTCCTTCACCAAGGTCGCGATTGGCCGAGGCGATGAGAAGGTTGATGCTGCGCCGCAGCGCCTTATATGGGACAGTGTAGTCGTCGTATCGATCGGCCTGGAGAGGCCAACGGAATGGGCCCGCGCCGCGGGCACGGACCAATTCGTCAACGGCCCAGGAGCAACTGTCCAGCCATCGTGCAGCTTCGGGATGTTCCTCTCCGTTCCATGCGTTTTCGCAGAACTCTTCGCGTACCCGACTTCCCCCGAAGAAGAAATCGGGCTGGTCGTTGACGTCCAGGCTGGCGAACAAGGCTCTGCAACGGATCGCCGCATTCTGTTGGTCGGGGATAGCCCGCGCGGCTTCAAGAGCGGCCAGTTCATCATCGAACCGGTAGGGCCTCCAGTGTTCGCTATCGTCTACAGGCCAAATGGCCGCGACGCTTATAGCCAAAGGGAGTAGAATCGACATGCCTACGCTAAGCCAAGTGAGAAATCCCTCGAGTCGCTTCCTGCCAGCCAGGCCGGCCAGGGGCGAGAGGATGCCTGGCGCCAGGTAGACGATGCCCACGAGGATGCCGATCCACGAAAGGTAGCCGACCTCGAACGCGGTCACAAAGACTGGGACAAAGATGCATCCGCCGGTCAGACTGATAATGCGCCAGACCGTCCTCACCTTCCGCTTGCGGCGGCTGTGTTGCTCGTTTTCCGGCCCCTGGTCCTCTGCACACATCTCTCTGGCCCTCCGGGTTGTCCCCTTATACAGGGATGCGCAGACGGACCGTTTTCTTCAATCGAATTCTCGATTGAGTGCCGTCAGAGGTCGAGCTTGTCGCGGAGGTAGGTGCGGAGCTGGTCGGTGGCGACGCGGGTCTGGGCCATCCGTGCTTGTGGCGATCAAGCGGTTCGGAACTGGATGGAGGTCAACTCCTCCACGGAGGCCCTGGCGGAAATCGAGAGGAACTCCACGCCCACCACCCGGTCATCCTTGTCATAGTCCAGGATGACCCCTGGCTCGACTTCCTCGGATTCAACGATCCGGCTCTCGTCAAGACGAAAATACAAGGCGTCATTTTCTCTATCTACGCTAATCCTCATGCCGTGGCCTCCGAAGACTACAGGTCGAGCTTGTCGCGGAGGTAGGTGCGGAGCTGGTCGGTGGCGACGCGGGTCTGGACCATCGAGTCGCGTTCGCGGACGGTGACGGTCTTGTCCTCAAGCGTCTGGCCGTCGACGGTGATGCAGAAGGGCGTGCCCGCCTCATCCTGCCGGCGGTAGCGGCGTCCCACGGCGCCTTTCTCGTCGTAGAAGCAGGTGAAGCACCGTTTCAGGTCGTTGGCGATGTTGTGGGCGATCTCGGGCATGCCGTCCTTCTTGACCAGCGGGAAGACCGCGGCCTTGGTCGGCGCCAGGCTCGGGTGAAAGCGCAGCAGGTTGCGCGTCTCGCCGTTGACTTCCTCCTCATCGTAGGCGTCGACCAGGAAGGCCAGCGTACTGCGGTCCATGCCCGCGCTGGGCTCGATCACGTAGGGGATGTAACGTTGCTGCTTCTGGTCGTCGAAGAACGACAGCGGGCCCTTCTGGTAGTCCTCGTTCTCTTCAGGCAGCTTGACCTTCGTCAGGTCGCGGCCGTTCTCGAACCAGCTCGTGGTGCTGCGCATGCCGCGCTGGTGCTGGCGCAGGTCGTAGTCCGTGCGGTTGGCGATGCCCTCAAGCTCCTGCCAGTCGCCCGAGCCGAAGGGGAACCGGTACTCGACGTCCACGCAGGCCTTGGCATAGTGGGCCAGCTCATCGGGGTCGTGGTCGCGGAAGCGCAGGTTCTCCTTCTTGATCCCGTGGTCGGTGTACCACGCGAAGCGCGCCGCCTTCCACTTCTCGTACCATTCCTCGTCGGTGCCGGGCTCGCAGAAGAACTCGATCTCAGCCTGCTCGAACTCGCGGGTGCGGAAGATGAACGCCTTGGTGGTCACCTCGTTGCGGAAGCTCTTGCCGATCTGGGCGATCCCGAAGGGCACTTTGACGCGGGTTGAGTCCAGCACGTTGCGGAAGTTGGCGAAGATGCCTTGGGCGGTCTCCGGCCGCAGGTACATGGTCATCGAGTCTTCGGCGTTGGCGCCCATCTGCGTCTCGAACATCAGCTTGAACGGCATCGGCGCGGTGAACTGGCCGACGGCGCCGCAGTTCGGGCACACCTTGCGGCTCAGGTCGTGTTCCGTGGCCTCCGCGGTGTCGAGCGAGACGTGCTCGGTGTGCTCGTCGGGTTGGCCGCCGTCCTTGTCCTTCAGATGGTCGACGCGGGTGCGTGTGTTGCACTTCTTACACTCGCTGATCAGATCGGCGAACTTGTCGGCGTGGCCGGAGGCCTTCCATACCAGCGGGTGCATCAGGATGCTGCAATCGAGGCCGACGACGTCGTCGCGCATCTGGACGACGTGCTTCCACCAGGCCCGTTTGACGTTGTTCTTCAGCTCCACGCCCAGAGGCCCGTAGTCATAGCAACTGGCCAGCCCGCCGTAGATCTCGCTGGACTGAAAGATGAAGCCCCTTCTCTTGCACAGCGACACGATGTCGTCGAGTTTCGCCAGTTTTGCCATGTTTTCCGCTCTCCAGGTGTTCTCGTTCCGGTACCCGTCGCGCCCGTATGCGGCGAGCGTGGGCCCCTGGACCCAGCCGCGCCAGAACGGGCGAAACGCTATATTATAGGAGCCCACGTCCGAATTACAAGCGCCGGGAGCCGCAGTGCGTCGCCGAGACGCAGGCCAAGGCACCCTGGGCGATAGCTCGGACGCACACAGCCGCTGGCTGGGTCGCCCTGGTAAAAGGCTTGGAAATCCGTTTGGAATACTGTTTGGCATTCCTATACTTTTGATATCGAAGGGCGCCCTGATCATTTCCTCTGTGAGATACCATCAATCACACGAATTCGCGGAGAAAGTGAAATGAACGGGATTGAAGGCGCTGGGAGTACAGGCTTTTCGTGCCAATTGTCGAGCAAAACGACCGGCGGGACCGCGGAAATGGGTTCGGCTGCGGAGAAAGAAACCAAGCCTGGTATGCGAGGAGCCATGGCACTGTGCAGGGAATTCCTGGGCGAGGCCATCGCCGAGACTGGCTTTGTGGACATTCACAGCAGCACGATGGACCAGTTGAAGTCTTTCGTGGAGCATGGTTCGGCCCCGCAGGACGAAGCCGAGTCCAATCTCGATCTGCTCATGGCCGCCGAGATCGCAGGCCACTTCGGCGACACCGGCATCGGCCAGGTCAACGCGATCCTGAGACTGCTGGCCCGGGTAGACCCCGAACGCGTCGCCGCCCTGCTAAGATAGCGGATCTCGTCCGCACATTTCTTGTTCCGGCTCAGACGAGCCGACAACGATCTACGGATGCTCATCCTCACGCCGGATGCCGACGGCGACGTTGGCCGCCGGGAGGGTGACGCTGGTCTGCCAGGAGGGTGAGCCGGCTTCGAGGGAGCGTGGAAAGCCATAGGGGATGCCGTTGGCCTGGCAGAAGACTGGTGTGTCGACGAAGCGCTCATCTGTGGCATAGCGACCGCCGATAGTGGCCAAGTACCAGTGCCAGGGGAACAGATGGCCTCGGATGCCCGGGTTGATCGCCGTGATGTCCACATTGTGCGCGCCGGTCAGCACGCTCTCGGTGAGGTTGAGCGGGTCCCGCGTGAAGTAATGGTCGGCCCAGCAGCGGTTCGGATCGGTTTGCACCAGCCGGCCCAGGGCCTTCTCGTCCCAACCGCCCGGGACAAAGGCATCGAGAAAGGTGATGTGTATCTCGGCGGCAGTCTCTCGCGCGATGGTCTCGGCGGCGGCGTTGACGGCCCACGCGCCGGCCGAGTGACCGATCAAGTGCACGTGTCGCCAGTTCTTCGAAAGAGTCACGATCCTTCGCCCGAGCCATGGTCCGGCCACGTCACGGCCCATCTTCGCGGCGCGCGACGGCCGTAGGTTCTTTGCCTGAACCCGCCAGTCATACCAACCACACTGCCACTGCCGCCGATCTACACGCCTGGCGATAGCCGTCGCCATCCAACTCGGCCAAGCCTGCCGTTCATACCACCCATGCGTGACCACCATGAGATTGGGCTCGGCACAGGCCATGTCTTCTGAAGCGACAATGAATCCCGGTGCATTGGCGTCGGAGTCGACCAGGTAGAGCACGCCGGGGGAATCGGCACCTGAGGCGGGTGTCTCTGCGCGCGAACGGCCCGACAGCAGGACGGCGGCAAGGACCAGGGTCAGGATCAGACCCGGCGGATGTCTGCGCTCACAGAGCATTGGTGACGATGTTGATGATCTCCTGGACTAGGTCGGCGTGACGTTGCTCGTCGGCCGCCAGGGATGCGAAGGCGGTCTTGATCTTCTGCGGGCCCACGTGGGGGTCCGCGGCAATCCTCGTGTAAAGATCGCGAGCCGACAGCTCGAAAGATTTCATCGTCTCGAACTCGCGGAGGATGTCGGCTTTCGTTCGCCTATTTGTTTTCGCCATGTTCCCTCACCAGCGCCTGGAGGATCTTCTTGTGCTTTCTGGTATCGTCAATCAGCACGGTCAGTCGCCGCTGGATGTTGCGAAAGGAGTCCTCTTCAAGCTGTTCGGGCCAGTGGCGGCGGTTCAAGTAATCCTCGTAGACGCCCGAACTGATGTCGTCTTCCATGTTCAACGCGGACGCCAGCATGCCGCCGATCTTTTCCCGTCCCGCGGCATTCGATCCGTCACCGGCCTTGTTGTCTGCGCTCGTACCCATGGCCGTCAGCATATCGTGTCGAGGCAAAGCCTGTCAATGGCCCATCCGGAGGAAATCTGTGCGATGGATCAAGCTGTGTCCGCGTCAGATGGCTTGCCATTTGCGGCCCCATCGCATATCCTACCCCGCGGTGCGAGTCGTCTGTGATTTCGTGCCGGAACATCATGAATCTCCGCACAGATTGACTGAAGGAGGCTATGCCATGGCGCGAGCGACGACAAATCCGATTCTTGGCGGTATTCTGTGTCTGGCGGCAGTGCAGGCAGCGTACGGACAGAACGTGTGGAAGGTGACTTCCCCCGATGGGGACGTGGCGATAGAAGTCCGGCTGGCCGACCCGGGACGTGTGGCGGATTATCCCGCGGGCAAGGTGCGACTGTACTACGAGGTCCAGTGCAAAGGCCGGACCGTACTCCCGCTGTCGCCCCTGGGAATCGAACGCAAGGACCATGCCTTCGTGGACGGACTCAAGTTCGTCGAGGCCAGACCCGTCATCTTCGTCAATGAGACGTACTCGATGCTTACCGGCAAGCGCAAGGTATGCCGGAACTATGCCAAGGAGCAAACACTTGTCTTCTTCGGTCCCGACAACGCGAAACTGGAGCTGGTCATCCGAGCCTATGACGACGGCGTCGCCTTTCGATACCGGTTTCCCGAGAGCAGCGACGAAGAGCGTGTCGTGCTGAGCGAGGCGACCGGCTTTCGACTGTCTGAGGGTGGCAGAGTCTGGGCCCACCCGTACGACAGGGCCAGTCAGTACACGCCGGCCTACGAGACATACTGGGTCGACGGCGTCGAGGCAGGCACTGCTTCGTCCAACGAGGAAGGCTGGGCGTTTCCGCTGCTGTTCTGCACCCCCGAGGAGGATTGCTGGGCATTGCTCACCGAGGCAGCGGTTGACGGCTCCTATTGCGGCTCGCACCTGGGCCAGCCGACGTCCGACGGCATCTACAGACTGCGTTTTCCGGCCGAAGGCGAAGGCAACGGCACCGGAGCAACCGAACCGTCGGGGACGCTGCCCTGGGCGACTCCGTGGCGCGTGGTCATTGTGGGCGAGACGCTGGCTCCTATCGTGGAATCCGATCTCGTCACCAACCTGAATCCACCGTCGATCGTCAAGGACACAAGCTGGATCAAGCCCGGGCGGGCTTCGTGGAGCTGGCTGAGCGATCATGACAGTCCACAGGATCACGACAGACTCCGGCCGTTCATCGACTTGGCCGCGGAGATGGGTTGGGAGTACTCCCTGATCGACGCCAACTGGAACATCATGAAGAACGGGACGATTCATGACCTGATTGCCCACGCCAAGAGCAAAGGCGTCGGACTGCTGCTCTGGTACAATTCCGGCGGCCCGCACAACTACGTCACGGAGCAGCCGCGCGGCACAATGGACCTTCGCCAGGTCCGCCGGTACGAGTTCCGGCGGCTGCGCGACTGGGGTATCAAGGGTGTGAAGGTCGATTTCTTCCAGAGCGACAAGCAGAACATCATTCAGTTGTACCACGAGATTCTGAAGGATGCGGCCGACTTCCAGATCATGGTCAACTTCCACGGGTGCACACTGCCGCGCGGATGGAGCCGGACGTATCCACATTTGATGAGCATGGAGGCGGTCCGCGGCGCAGAGTGTTACAGCTTCGACCGGTCGTTCACGAACTACGCGCCCATGCACAACACCGTGATGCCCTTTACGCGCAACGCCGTCGGGCCGATGGACTATACGCCCGTGATGCTCGACGACAACATGTACAAACATATCACGACCAACACCCACGAACTGGCTCTGTCGGTCGTATTCGAGAGCGGATGGCTGCACTTCGCCGACCGGGTCAGTGCGTACCTTGAAATGGAACCGCTCCCGAAGGACTTTCTTCGCATGGTTCCTGTCACGTGGGACGAGACGAAGTTCCTGGCTGGCCGGCCCGGCCAGTTCGTGGTGTTGGCGCGGCGACATGGGGATAGCTGGTACGTCGGCGGCATCAACGGCCGCGACACCGGGCGAACGGAGAAGGTGGCCCTTTCCTTCCTGGACGATGAGGCGAAGTACACGTCGCTGGTGATCGCCGACGGCAAGGAGCCTCGCCGCTTCCACGCGACGCTCTCCAAGTACCAGCCGGGTCCCTACAGCAGCTTCCGGGGCATGACCTCCCGGGATTCCATGGAGATCGATTTCCTGCCGTACGGTGGTTTCGCGGCGGTCCTGTCGCCGGTGAAATAGGCTTCGATTCGCCGGCGTCAACGCTGTCGGGCTTTTTCCCCGATCCGGGACGCGCATTCCGCGTTCTGGCTTCCTGTGCGCAACGGCGCGGGGTCGCGTTCGCATTTTGATGAAAAGAAAACGCAAAATAACCTTTGCTTTCGGACAGGGAAAGGGATAATTGGACCACGGCCGGCTCCACAACGGCCATCGTGTCAACTTCATCAGCTCTATACGTATTGGAAAGGCGGACAAGAGATGCTTAGGGACAAAGCGCGACGGATCGGTTTGGCGGTGCTCTTGGCGACGGTGGCAGTGACGCTGTGTTCGTGCGATACGACGAAACAATGGATGAAGTCAGGGCCGGCGAAGACGGAGATGAGCCGCAGTGCCAAGCCGTTCGGTACGACGCCCGACGGTCAGGCGGTTCGCCTCTACACGCTCCGCAACACCCAGGGCATGACGGCCGAGATCATGACCTATGGCGCCATCGTGGTCTCTCTGACGGCGCCCGATAAAGACGGTAACTTCGACGACATCGTCCTGGGCTACGACAATCTGGCCGGCTACATCAAGGTCAGCCCGTATTTCGGGGCCATCGTCGGGCGCTACGGCAACCGCATCGGCAAAGGCAAATTCACGCTCGACGGCACGACCTACACGCTGGCGACGAATGACGGCGAGAACCATCTCCATGGCGGGCTCAAGGGTTTCGACAAGGTCGTCTGGGACGATGAACCTGTCGACCGGTCCGATGCCGTCGGCGTCAAGCTCAGTTACCTCAGTCAGGATGGCGAAGAAGGCTATCCCGGCAATCTGAAGGTCAGCGTGACCTACCTGCTGACCAACCGAAACGAACTGAGGATCGAGTACGAGGCCACGACGGACAAGGCGACGCCGGTCAATGTCACGCACCACGGTTATTTCAACCTGACAGGCGCCCAGCGCAATATCCTCGATCATGAGCTGACGCTCAACGCGGACCGGTTCACGCCGGTTGACGCGGGGCTGATCCCCACAGGGGAACTGCGGCCCGTGGAAGGGACACCGATGGACTTCCGCAAGCGCACCGCCATCGGAGCGAGGATCGACAACGACTACGAGCAACTCAAGTTCGGCGGCGGTTACGATCACAACTGGGTCTTGAACAAGAAGGGTGACGGGATGACGCTGGCGGCCGAGGTCTACGAGCCGACGACCGGACGCCTGATGACGGTCCGAACGACCGAGCCGGGCATCCAGTTCTACGCGGGCAATTTCCTGGACGGGACCATCACGGGAAAGAATGGGGTGGTCTACAAGCACCGTTTCGGCTTCTGCCTGGAGACACAGCATTATCCGGATTCTCCGAACAAGCCGGACTTCCCGTCCACGATCCTCCGTCCGGGTCGCGTCTACAAGACGGCGACGGTCTACGCGTTCTCCACTCGGTAGCCGCGAGACATCGGCGCATGGTGGCGTGAGAGAATCCCTGAACTCAAGACAAAGGAGAAAGCATGACGGCGTTACATACAGTGGACTGGCTCGTGATCGCGGCTTACTTTGCCGTTGTGTTCGGCATCGCATGGTGGGCCTACCTCAAGGAGAGGCAGTCGCAGACGACGACGGAGTACTTCCTGGCGGGGCGCAATCTGGGCTGGTGGATCATCGGTGCGGCGGTCTTCTCGTCGAACATCGGGTCCGAGCATCTCGTCGGCCTGGCTGGCTCCGGCGCCACCGACGGGGTGGCCATGGCGCACTACGAGCTGCACGCCTGGTGCCTGCTCGTTCTGGCGTGGATCATGGTGCCTTTCTACATGCGGTCGAAGGTCTTCACCATGCCGGAGTTCCTCGAACGACGGTTCTCGCCGGTCAACCGCACGGTGCTCTCGATCATCTCGCTGGTCGCGTACGTGCTGACAAAGCTGGCGGTCGGCATCTTCGCCGGCGGTGTGGTGTTCGCCGTGCTGATTCCCGACATCGAGTTCATGGGGCTCGACAGCTTCTGGATCGGCTCGATCCTGGTGATCGTGCTGACCGGTCTCTACACGATCCTGGGTGGTATGCGGGCCGTCGCCTACACCTCGGCGATCCAGACGGTGATTCTCGTCATCGGTTCCGCCTGCGTGATGGTCTTCGGTCTCAAAGCGCTGGGGGGCTGGGGGGCGCTACGCGAGTGGGCCGGCTCGGAGATGTTCAATCTGTGGAAACCGCTCGTGCCGGATGGGGTGGCCGGCACCTGGGCGCCGGTTAAGGAATCGGGTCGCATGGCCTGGTACTTCAACGACAATTATCCCTGGATTGGCATGCTTTTCTGCGCGCCGATCGTCGGATTGTGGTATTGGTGCACCGACCAGTACATCGTGCAGCGTGTGCTCGGCGCGCAGAATGAGACGGACGCCCGCCGGGGCTCCATCTGCTCGGCCGCGCTGAAGCTCCTGCCGGTTTTCATCTTCATTATCCCCGGCATGATCGCCTTCGCCCTGGCCAAGAGCGGGCAGAACGCGGCCCTGCAGCAGGCGATGCTCGACGCCAACGGCAACGTCATGCGGGACGAGTCTCAGCAGGCGTTCCCCTTGCTGGTCGCCCAAGTCCTGCCGATCGGAATTCGCGGGGTCGTCGTGGCCGGTTTGCTCGCGGCCCTGATGAGCTCGCTGGCCGGGGCGTTCAACGCCTCCGCAGCGCTGTTCACCATCGACTTCTATTCGAAGCTGCGCCCCAAGGCGCCGGAAAAACAGGTTGTGTGGGTGGGCCGACTCGCCACCGCGGTCATGGTGCTCATCGGTCTGGCCTGGATCCCGGTCATCAAAGGCGGCAAGGGCCTCTACGACTATCTGCAAGGCGTCCAGGCCTACCTGGCTCCACCGATCTTTGTGGTCTTCTTCCTGGGGGTCTTCAGCAAACGACTGAACGCCAAAGGTTGCCTGTGGGCCCTGATCGTCGGGTTTGTGCTCGGCCTGTTCCGACTGGCGGTCGATACGCCGGTGAAATTGAAGAGCATCTTCCCCGACTTCGCGTACACGGAAGGCTCATTCCTGTGGATCGTGAACAACATCTACTTCCAGTACTACAGCCTTCTGATCTTCCTGGTCTGCATCGCGGTCATGGTTGTAGTCAGCCATCTGACGAATGAGCCGGCATACAGCAAGATCAGCGGCCTGACCTACGGGACCCTCACCGAGGAGGACCGCAAGGCCTCGCGCGCATCGTGGAATTACTGGGATGTAATCGCGTCTGCCGCGGTTCTGGCGGCCATTCTTGCAGCGTATCTGTACTTCCGAGGTTGAGGAGCTTCATTTGAGGGGTGAACGATGGCGTATGCGATAGGCTTGGACTACGGCACGAATTCCGTGCGATGTCTAATCGTCGATACATCGAACGGTCGCGAGATGGGGACGTGCGTGTATGAGTATGAGACGGGCGAGGCGGGCATTCTTCTCGATGCGGCCGATCATAATCTCGCCCGACAAAACCCCGCCGATTATCTGAAAGGAGCGGAAATCACCGTCGCCGGAGCGATTGCCGAAGCCCGCAAGGCAGATTCGAAATTCGACCCGGGGAGTATCATCGGCATCGGTGTGGACACGACCGGCTCGACGCCGCTGCCCGTTGATAAGAACGGGACGCCGCTGGCGATGCTCGATGCGTTCAAGGACAACCCGAACGCTCACGCGTGGCTGTGGAAGGACCACACGGGATATGCCGAGGCCGCCGAGATCACCGAACTGGCCAGGAAGGAACATCCCGAGTATCTGGCCAAGTGCGGCGGGACGTATTCCTCGGAGTGGTTCTTCAGCAAGATCCTTCATTGCCTTCACGTGGCGCCGAAAGTCTTCGATGCGGCATACACTTGGGTCGAGCACGCCGATTGGCTGCCGGCCGTGCTGACCGGGACTGATGCGCCGGAGAAGATCAGGCGATGCCGGTGTGCGGCCGGACACAAGGCCATGTTCAGCGACGAGTGGGGTGGCTATCCCGATGAAGCGTTCCTCGCCAATCTCGACGCGAAGCTGGGCAAGCTCCGCCGGACTTTGGGCAACAAGACCTACGCTGTCGATCAGGTCGCCGGCAAGCTCACCGACGCTTGGGCGAGCAAACTGGGCTTGAAGGCCGGCATACCGGTGGCGATGGGCGCTTTCGACGCCCACCTGGGCGGTGTCGGCTCCGGCATCAAGGCCGGAGTGCTCGTCAAAATCATCGGCACCAGCACATGCGACATGGTTGTGGCACCGTCCGGTGCGAAGCTGCCCGACATCCCCGGCATCTGCGGTATCGTGGACGGCTCCATCCTGCCGGGTTTCTACGGCCTCGAAGCGGGGCAGTCCGCCGTTGGGGACATTTTCAACTGGTTCGTCAACTACATCCAGCCCGGTGGCAAGCAGGCCGGCTCGCACCAGACGCTGACTGAGAAGGCCGCCAGGCTTAAACCGGGCCAGTCCGGACTGCTGGCCCTCGACTGGAACAACGGCAACCGAACGATCCTGGTCGACCAACGGCT
>Ga0068714_10005530_pt1 | contig 13380 bp, 11 predicted proteins | sample MTBNYHSulfiMetaG_FD_62988 | JGI IMG/M metagenome (GOLD analysis project Ga0068714, IMG submission 62988) | Enrichment culture microbial communities from rom New York Harbor, USA that are MTBE-degrading - MTBE-NYH (New York Harbor Sulfidogenic)... | ecosystem: Environmental > Aquatic > Marine >... | reverse complement strand
ATGGAAAATCTGCCGGTAACATCCCAAGTAACCCAGGTATAAACGAGAGATCAGAAGAAAATATCAGCACACCTATTAAAACTCCGATGAATCTCATCCCCATGTATTTACTGACAATCATATAGGGCATAAATATTAAAAGACAGAAATATAAAAAAGGGAAGTAAAAGAAAGTTAATTCCAAAGTGTCCATCGAAAAGAGTCTATTAAACATCTCTATTTCAAGATGCATGTTAAGGTGATAATGCGAAAAATCTATGCCACTCGCATAGGGGAAAAGAGGAGGGGAAAAATTTCGAAAAGCATTTATTATGCCAAGATGAAATTCCGTTTCCGTAAAATACGCATGACTTATCTTAAATCCATTTTCGAGAAAAATGACATCATTAAAATAAGATAAATGAAGAAGGAAAAAAATTACTGCTATTAACGCCGCAACAGACATGATATCTTGATAAGACGTATAAATATTAATCTTCTTTTCTTTAAAATCCTTTACAGTAAAAATAAACCATACTAAAAACATCACAATTCCAAAAATATATAAAAGTTCAGGATGGGATAATCTTCTTAATATGCTATATACCAGAGGTATCAGGGCAGTCCCAAGTGCTATAGAATGGAAAAAGTTGACAAAGTATTCACTTTTATTGAAGTCCAAATATCTTAACAGGAGATTCCCTGGGATATAGAAACAGAAAAATACACCGAGATACCACAAGAATGAATCCCTGAAAGGAAGGGAATAGAGCAGATGAAACAACAGCGCTATGCCGGTAAACAGGGCAGCCGGTATCAGCACAACCTTTAATCCCCTTACCGTGTTTTTATCTTCCATCCGTTCTCTTGCAGGCCACTATCACCACGTATCAAAATCTGCCGGCAACGGTTTTATTGAACCGGGTTTTCAGAAAGAAATTTCTGGTACCAACTGATTGTCGTTCCAAGTCCTTCAGCTATCCCGATTTTCGGAGACCATCCGAGAATTCGTTTTGCTTTTTCATTGCTGGAGAAAAAATGTTTTACTTCTCCGGGTCTTTTGCGCAGCGCACCGACAAGCAATCTTATCGGATTTCCCATCATGCATACAACCTTTTCAGCAACATCTCTAATCCCGTATTCAACCCCGTTGCCGATATTTATGACTTCTCCCGCGGCGTGCGGAGAGCACGCCGCAAGCAGGTATGCATCAACGACATCGTCTATATAGTTAAATTCTCTGGTCTGATCTCCCTCTGTCATCGGAAAGTCTTTTCTCTCAATGCAATGAGAAATAAGAGAGGGGATAAACATATCTATATCCTGATATGGGCCATACGTGAGAAATGGCCTGAGCGTGACAATAGGGAACCCCATGGTTTTATGGAGCATCTGACAAAAATAGGTCATTGCCACCTTACTGGCTGAATAAGGAGAAACAGGCATCTCTCTCTGATCTTCATTGAATGGAGCTAAGCCATTGCCGTATTCCTCCGAGCTCCCTGTATTCACAAAGCACTCTAAGTTTATCTTTTCTTCCATGCCCCCTCTTAAAAGATTTAGCGTGCCTTTAACGTTTGTTTCAATCATTGGTTCAATTAATTCAGGTACCCTTTTCACATCCCGAAGGGCAGCAAGATGAAAGATAATCTGCGGTCTTGAATTTTTAATACAAGAACATATTGCCTGGTAATCCCTCAGATCCCCATACCATACAGTAAGGTCTCCAAGTAAACCTTGAATTCTAAATTGATCGGTACCTTTTCTTAGTAATACATGGACTTCTACTCCTTCTTCAAGGAGCCGTTTGGAAAGATGGGAACCGATAAATCCGGCAGCACCAGTCACCAGAACCACTTTGCTTTTTAAGGATGCCATTCCTTCCAGACTTTCCAAGGAGCATCTCTGCTTTCCCAGTATTCATTAAGGAGATTCATATCACGAAGTGTATCCATACATTGCCAGAAACCGGTGTGCTGATAGACAATGAGTTCTCCATCTTTTGCAAGCCGTTCCAATGGTTCTCTCTCTAATGTACATTGATCGGATTCTGACAGGTACCTGAAAACCCCCCGGTTGAATACAAAAAATCCTCCATTGATCATTCCACTTCCTGCCTGCGGTTTTTCACTAAATTCGACCACTCGATCCCCTTTAGCAATAAGCTCTCCAAATCTTGGGGGTGGGTTTACACCAGTAATGGTGGCCAGTTTTCCATGAGAGACATGAAATTCTACAAGCTTTCTTACATCGATATTCGCAACACCATCTCCATAAGTAAGGAGAAAATAGTCTGTATCTATATATTTTTCAATCTTTTTTATCCTTGCCCCTGTCATGGCCTTCAAGCCCGTATCCGAGAGTGTGACTTCCCAATTATCTTCACTATGCAAATTATGAATTAGAGGTTCCTTACGATTACTCAGATTGATTGTAAAATCGCTGTTCCTAATCCTGTAGTGGAGAAAATATTCTTTAATTATCTCGCCTTTATATCCAAGACAAATAATAAAACGTTTATATCTATAATAGGAATATATCTTCATAATGTGCCATAAGATAGGTCTTGTCCCGATTGGCACCATTGGCTTTGGTATAAACTCGGTTTGCTCTCTCAGCCTTGTTCCGAAACCACCTGCTAATATGACAACAGGAATGTCTTTCATTAGTATACCCTCAACCTCTATGCAGAATGCTCAGAAGAACCTGCGCTCTTGGTTTCATGTTTATATTCTTCCCTCACAACAAACACTGGCCTATGTTTTACCTCTAAATATAGTCTCCCTATATATTCGCCTATTAAACCAAGGGAGAAGAGTTGCAGTCCTCCCAAGGCCAGTATGGGCAGTAAGATAGAAGCCCAACCTGGTATATACTCGTCAGTAAAAAGTTTGACATATAAGACCCAGAAAGCGCCTATGAGGGTCAAAAGAGATATGAGCATGCCTGCTATAGATGTTAACCTTAAAGGGAAATAGGCAAATGAAACAATTCCATCAAGACTGAGAGAGAATAATGAGCTGATATTAAATTTCGATCGCCCCATTATTCGCGGTTTCCGTTTATAAGGTACGGTAGCATATCTTGACTCTAACTGGAGGATCATGGCTCGAATAAGACGGTTTCTTTCTGGAAGGGCATTGAACTCTTGTACCAATAATTTTGCCATAAGCCGAAAGTCTCCATGGTTATATACTATATTAACCCCCATCAACCTCATTAATCTGTAATAGTTCTCAGAGAAAAATCTCTTTATAAAGGAATCTGTAGAACGGTCTGCGCGTACACCTAAGACGAGGTCATATCCCTGTTCAAAATGGGTTATCATCTCTTCAATCTTCTCAGGCGGATCTTGAAGGTCTGCGTCTATTGTAACAACCGCATCTCCTCTTGCGTGGAACAGACCAGCGGAAATCGAGCCTTGAAAGCCAAAATTACGTCTCAACGCAATAATTCGTGCATGAGGATCAGATGCAAAGATATCCTTCAAGCCCTGCAATGTATTATCTGTTGACCCATTATCTACATATACCATCTCATAGTCTGAAATCCTGTGAGAAGAAAAGAGATTTTTCAGCACGTTACTCAACCGCTCATAGGTTGTCTTCAAGACCTCTTCCTCATTATGGCATGGGATAACTATAGAAAGTAATTTGACCCTTCTCATATCTTTCTCTCTATTATAAAGAGACTGACCCCTACCGGGAAGTTCATCCCAGTTGACAAGAACTTGTTCTCAAGCCTGAGCATATATTCTAAAGTCTTATTTACAAATGTGTTGAATTCATATAATTGATCACTTGCTCTTTTTCTCTTGCCAGATAAATATTTCTGGAACATCCTGACCAAACTTACAGGGAAAAATAAACTGAAATTCCAATACGATACTTTTTCCGTTTTGAAACCATTTTTTTCTAAAGTTTTAATCAACCCTGATTTGGAATATCTTCTGAAATGACGGTTGACCTCATCGTGATTGCTCCATAAAAATTTAAAGGCAGGCACAAATATAATCAATTTACCGCCTGGCTTTAGGATTCTATACCATTCAAGGAGAGCTTTATCTTCATCTTTGATATGCTCCAAAACATCAGAGGCTATCAGGATATCAAATTGCTGGTCTTTGAATTCTGTCTCCTGCGCATCGGCAACCCCGACCTCCTTTATCCCTCTCTGCCTGCAAATCTCTATCGCCTTTTCATCGACGTCTATACCATGGAGTCTTGTAAACCCTCGCCTCTTTAGAAATTCTATTAAAACCCCGCCAGAACAGCCGATCTCTAAGATATCAACATCTCTCCGATAATCTTTCATTAACCTATAAATTAAATCTCTCCGCCCCAAAAACCACCAATGATTTTCTTCTAATTTACGATACATTGAGGCATATAATACATCCATCATTAATTAGTTTAACAAAATTTATTTTTTATTTTCCCCACTCTCTGTATTCTTATAGAAGAGTGGAAACCTAATGATACCTGATTTATGAAGAAAGTATTTCATTGTAGTAACAAGGACACCGAAACCATATATAATACTCTTTACTCCCCTTTACTCCCCTTTATTCCCTCTGTTCACTTTATATGCCACATAAGACCTGTTTTTCAACTCCATTGTTAACTTTAATTCACGGCTGAGAATATCAGCGTATGCAGATGGAGCATAGACATAATCCACTTTATACTTATCTAAAATAAGAGATTTGTTGATCGAATCGTAAGGACTGAAAAACATTACTACATCCCTGGTTCTATTCAACTGTTCTTTTTCCCCTATCAAGCCAGAGGTGAATGAAAGAAATGGATTTATGACTGATGGTCTGCCGGCAAAATTCGAAGCAAGAGAAGGGCCGATTTCATCGGGATGGATTGGAGGATGGAGAACAATCGAACCCACAGGAGTGGCCTGCAGATATTCTGTCACCTCTATAGCATCCGAATCAACTGCATGATAAATATTGGCGGAACGGAGAGCAAAAAACTGGACTGAAGCAGGGAAAGCTGTAAGTATTACCACAATTGCCAATACGAGCTTTTTCCAGTTCTGGTTCAGTTTTGAAAGGAGATATGGGAATAAAAGCCAGGCACACATAAGAGACTGTTCTGCAAACCAGTAAGCTTGGTTTGCTTCGCGGCTTGGTTGGCCGATATATATGACCTCAGATAAAAAGAAACCAGATATACTGAAGAGTAAAATAAAAAACAATACAGGATCAAATGCTGCCTTCTTGAAACTATCTTTCAAGAGATACAAACCAAATGAACGTGCCCCGTAAGCGGCAAAAAAATAGAGTGGAAACATAAAAGGCAATAAAAACCATGATACTTCTGAATTGCCGAGCATTGAGGAAGAACGGCGGAAGCCGTTTAACAGGTCAAAACCAATAACATCAACACTTTTTGTTCCGGACGTGGCAAAGTCAAATATCATTGCTGCAGCACTAAGTGACATTGCTATACTAAAACGTATCCACTTTTTCCTGTCTTCAAAAAGAAACAAAGAAACTATACCAGTCAAAAGTGCTATACCGATTAAATGCGGCCCCATTGAACTCTTAAAGCCATAGGCTGCATATCCGAGAAGCGGCAATATTATTAAATACGATGCCCTGCCGTTTTCATAATATTCTTTCACATAGAATATGAATAAGAACATGATGAAGAGAGATGGCAGGTAACCGTTAAGAGTCATCAAAGACCATATCGTTGTTGAAAATATCCATGGTTTCCCAGAAGAAATCCCGGATAATTCAGGGATGAAAGAAAGGTCTGAACCAAAAAGAAGCAGGCATGTGAGGACGCCGAACAATCGTGATTTCAGGTGTTTTTTCACAAAACTGTAAGGGATGAAAACCAGAAGAGCAAAATAGAGGAGTGGAAAATAAAAATATGTGAGCTTCAGCGTATCAATAGAAAAAAACCTATAAAACATCTCTATCTCGAGATGCATGTTCAGATGATAATAGGAAAAATCATACCCGCTTGCATAAGGAAACAAAGGGGGGAACATATCCTTCATTATGTTTATAATACCGAGATGAAAAGAGGTTTCAGTCAGCGGGGTGTTCCTTATCTTAAATCCATCATTATAGAAGAGGATATCAGTGAAATAACTGAAGTGCAGTAGCAACAATATCACCGCAATCAGAACGAACAGAGCCATTATATCTCTAGGAGATGTATGGATGGCGAGCTGCCCATATTTAAAATCTTTATAGAAAAGGAAAAGCCAGAGTAAAAACGCAGCCAAGGCAACAGGCAATACCATTTCAGGGAGGGAGAGCCTCCTTAAGATCATATAGAATATAGGAGCAAATGCTGTTCCAAGGGCTATAGAGTGGAAAAGCCGAAGAAAAGCCTCTTCTTTATTGAAGCCTAAAAACCTGAGCAAAAGACTCCCCGGTATGAAGAAGCAGAAGAAGACTCCAAAAAACCATAGCAACGAGTCTCTGACAGGGATTGTATAGAGTGTCTTGAAAAAAAAAGTTATTAAAAGTATAAGAGATAAGGTGATCAGGCCAACAATCTGTCCTTCATATCTGTCAGCCTTTAACATTGACTCTGTACGATTTATATTCTGAGTGTAGCGAAATAATTTTCATACCACGCTATAGTCTCTTTAAGGCCTTCCCCAATTGAAAAGACTGGTTTCCATCCAAGCATCTCGCGAGCTTTTTTCGAAGAAAGGTATTGTTTTAAGATTTCACCTTTCGCTTCATTACGGATAACTGGATCTAAATCTGAACGCTCCATCAATGCAAGAAGCTCCTCGGTTATTTCTAAAACAGTCATAGGAGTATCATTGCCGAAGTTAAATGCATGTCCTATAATCTTGTCATCATCCATCTTTTCTGCAAGAAGGATATATGCCTTTGCAGCATCCTTGACATAAAAATAGTCCCTCACATATTTTCCGTCACTTCTTATAATTGGCCTCTCACCATAAAAAACAGATTTAATCGTTCCGGGTATAATCCTGTTAAAATTCAGATCGCCTCCGCCGAAAAGGTTGCCGCATCTCGTTACACATACAGGAAGCTCGTAATGGTCAAAATACATCTGTGAGATTAAATCTACGCAACTCTTGGAGACATCATAAGGATTTCTTCCCATAAGGGGCATATCTTCTGTATAAGGCAATATTTTATGCTCGCCATATGCCTTATCGCTGGAGGCAACGATTACCTTCTTGATCCGCTTATTTCGTCTGCAGGCCTCTAACATGACCCATGTCCCTTTGATATTTGATTCAAATGTTGAGATCGGATTGTTATTTGCTATTGGAACAATGGCCTGAGCTCCGAGGTGGAAAACAACTTCCACTTCATATTCATTTAATGCCCTGTCAATAACAGAATGCTCCTCTAAATTTCCGGACACAATATTTATCTTATCAATTAGTCCCTCGCTATAAATCCTCGATCGAGGAACATGGTCTCTCACTAAGCCTATTATATTTGCATTAAGGTTTATTAATTCCTCAGTAAGCCATGACCCTAAGAGCCCGGTACATCCAGTTATAAAGACATTTTTGTTCAGCCAGTTATTTTTCAACATATATTGTCTCTTTCAGCGCATGTCCTGAATTTTTACTGATTTTACTATTCTTCTGTTTTAAAACAAAGTAAGCATTGCAAAAATTAGCAACCAGGTCATTTTTATCTATTTCGAGGGCTGCATCAATCATCTTCCTTGCATCCTCATCTCTTCCTTTCATCATAAGAGCGAAGGCAAGGCTCGAATAAGGTGTGGAGATAGTAACTTCCTTCTTAACATAAGGTATAGTTTCAAGGATAATTTCATTATATATAAGCTCTTTTGGCTTCTTAAATTTCTCGATAATTTTAGAATATTTTTCTCTGTTTCTTGCAAATATCTGCATGGTCCCATCCAGATATATAAGAACCCAGTCGTCATCGTTAAGAAGCCTTAAGGTGAGCGGATAAATTGCCAATGTATAATCAGCACACGCTTCATGAACTATGAGATTAATATTATATTGTTCAAGCAATTTTTTCCATAAGGGTGTACGGTTTTTTATGCTATGAACACTGTCTTGAGAAAAAACATCAATTCTTCCCATCTCACCCGGAACCAACGATATTAAGGCATTTATAAGAGCCACATTAATTGGCTGTTTGTAATCCTCAAGTGAATAAGCTATTGCATCGGTATCATATACTGCTTCAAGGCTAATAAAACGTGTATCATTGAAAACCTTATAGTGAGGATAAAGCCTCCATATCAGATAACTCCCTTTGTTATGCTCGTTAAACATATTGCCGTCTATCCGATTCGCAAGAAGAAAACTCGCCGCCCCTTCAGGATATTTCGATGTATCAATACCGAACAATTTCGAATAGTTTTTCAGCCCAAAGACAATTGTAAATGTAAATAATATAAGCAGTGAGTAAAAAATGATTGATTTGCCCCTCAACTTTTTTATTTGACCTGAATCACTGAAAAATGTGTATTTCCGTGAAAAGGGAATCGCAATTGCGACAAAAAAGGGAATATATCTTACTGAAGTGAACGCAGCTATAGAGGAAAAAATAATAAGGGAAAAAGCAGTTATATCGAATGATTTTGATCTGAAAAAGTTTAGTACCATAACAATAATTACATACCCAAAAACAAAAAAGAATGAAAGAACATAAATTCTATTCCCAAAATGAACCATCATCTCTTTTACAGGACTTATATATTCTCTGTTTTCGCTATATAACCATTTCACATAAGTATGAGAGTTCAGGGTTTCCAATAGTTGTCCATTCAGACATGGATTTATATAAGAAAAAACTATTGCCAGGAGGATTGTTGAAAATAGTATTAGGGCTGGTTTCTTTTCTAATGGTTGACCGAAAGGAGACTTGCTCATGAGTAACTTGAATGATTCTGCTAATGCATAGATCATGATAGCAGCAATACCGAAAACAAAGCCGGCATGCATGTTAGCCCACAGGAGCATAAGCGGAAGAATAAAAAACAGAGGCGCTTTCGCAGCAGGCTTTTCCCTGAATCTTTCGAGTAGCAGGACGAGGATAAGCATGAAAAGGAAGGAAAATGATTGAGGTCTATCGAGTTTGGATGCCTGCAGCATAATCACAATAAGAGAGGCTATAACCAGTGAGCTGTAAAGCCCCTTCTTACGCAGAACAAACCAGAGAAGAAAAACAAAAGAAGAAAAAATTACAGCCCTGAGCAAAATAATGCCGGCTGGACCAAAAAATGAATAGAGCTGATAGTATATAATTTGCGTAATCCAGTACTGTGATAGTGTAAACTTCTCTCTGTCGGTCTGAATTCCTTCTCCATAGAAAGAAAATGGGTCGTCTGCCGGAATTGCTCCGTGCTGATAGATATATTCTCCTGTTTTAAGATGAAAGGGGAAGTCAGGACAAACAATAGGCCCTAAAAAACTAATAAATACTGCAAGGAAAAAGAGGCTTATCAATATCTTTTCTTTCACATTATCACCTGGAATTGTATGCTAATCCTTCTTTGTTGCTGATTTTCTGGTGTTTATCTCTGATTCAAGCTGAGTAATCTTTTTCTGTATGCTTTGGTCATCAGGCATCCTGCTCAGAGCATATTTATAAGCTTTGAGCGCATCTTCTAATCTCTGCATCCTATAGAAAACATCACCAAGGGATATCAACGACCGTGGATTTGTTTTATTGTTGAGTGCCCGGCTTGCACCTTGGTATATTATCGTACTATAAACTTTCTCTGTCGGAATTCGACTGTTTTTGATAATATCATTGTTGCATAAAATATTTTTTACAAATATAACACTCAATTGGTCACTATATACTGGTACCCAGTCGCTACTCTCAGTAAGTTCGAAAATGAGAGGATGAATTTGAGATATTGGATTTATAACTGATAGCACCACATAATTTATATCATAATGATTAAACAGCCTTTTCCAAATAAGGTCATTTGACATGCCGGAGGCGCTTTTATTAATTTCAGCTATTTCTAACGCATTTACAATCCAACCGTATTCCATCCTTACAGAGATATTTAATGCCCGGGTATCGATGAAAGTTTTCTTGTGTGGATAGAGTCTCCAGGATATATATCCGCCATAACCATAGTCATTAAACATGTTCCCGGTAAGATTGTTTTTTTCAATAAAATTGACTGCCCCCACAGGAACAGAATAATTATCTGCAACTTCAAATTGAAAACCTTCATGGCTATATGTCTTGCCGGCAAAAAAGACCACAGATGAAAGCAATGCAAGGAATGTTAATGCAGCCATAATTTTTTGGTAACCGACTGCTGAAAGCCTTCTTTTTAAGAAACTGTTGATTAATATATCAAACTCTTTTCCTAAAATCATAGCGCTTATAATGACATAATAAATCATGAATCGGCGGGCTGAAAAACTCGGGATAAGAAAAATGAAAAGCACTATGAGATGAGATAAATCGATCTTCTTGCTTCTTAAAAACAAGATTAACGGAAAGATTAAGGCCATAAGTACATATTCATATGGCAATGGGTAGATTTTCGATTTAAAAAAAGCAAACGGAGAGAAATACTCCTGAATATTCTCATGGATTATTTTGTATTTAAACGGGATATTCATCGATATAAAGAACGAATCCCAGCCGGTTGGATTGATAAAAGAAGCACCAATTGCAAGTATTGAAGCACTGTAGAATAGTAAAATTTCCTTTCTTGAGTAGGCGCTTTTTTTCAGATAAAAATTAATCCCTTCTCCAAACATGAACGCAATGATAACTGCTATCCCGATGATAAACCCCCCGTGTAAATTGCACCAAAGGAGCATCAAAGGAATGAGCAACAATATCTGCTGCTTCTTCTTTTTTTCTCTATACTCTTCTAAGAGAGAAAATATCAGAGCAGTAAAGAGTATCGTGAAAAGGACCGGACGTTCACCCGTAGCTTTGAGAGAAGCTATGAAGACAGCAAAAGTAAACAAAAACGCGATTGGAACGCTTACAGACCATCTTTGGAGCCTCCAGAACACTATTATGAGGAGAATAATCAGGAGGAGACTTCTTAATATGATAATGCCTGCTATGCCTGAATAATCGTAAATGAAATAAAAGATGATCTGGCTCAGCCAGTATTGTTTTAAAATGAAATTTTCCCACTCAGGAAATTGATTTTTATTCTCTTCGAGTGCGGAAGTAAAGGAAAAAGGGTCTTTTTCAGGCAGAGACCCTGAGGCAACGATATATCTGCCATTGGAGATATGCCACCAGAAATCACTGTCCCATAAAGGAATGGAAAGATAGCTGATTGCAAATGATGAAAAAAGAAAAATTATCGCTGCAAGTTTTACTGCTTTAAGAAAAGTGGGATTAGTGAAATTCATAGATAAACAGATTTTCAGTCTGCAGAGATTGTTTTTCTATACATCGAGTTTCCCTGTTTGTCTCTCGCTTCGATGATGATCTGTGCTGCATTCGCAGAATGATTACATGCAATCCGGCCGTTTGTTGTTGCACTGCCTGATGCATCTGTAGTCCATAGGCTCGTTGCGGTTGGATCCCAGAGAGAGTATTCGGGATTCATGCTCCATCTTGCCGCTATGTAGCGGAAGCATAGCTGATTTGCTCCGGTCAAATCCAGGGCAAGGTCAGTATTTGCGGCATCACTACTGTCAATTATACTATCACCGTTCGAGTCGACTTCCCTCAAAGTGCTGTTGCCCCTGCGCGCTGACTGAAGCCATCCTTGGATTTCTGCTTCTGCGGATACTGCCGCCCGTTGTACAGCACCCTTTCTTCCTCTTTCCTGCATTCCGATATAACCAGGGATTGCTATTGCAGCAAGGATACCAATAATTGCAACAACGATAAGTAATTCGATGAGGGTAAAACCAGATTCTTTCTTTGAAATAGTCATGTTGAAAGAAAAAAGGCTGTGCTTTCGCACAGCCTTTTTTAAGTTTTTTTTAGTCTGAAGCAATACTCTTACTATAGAGTTGAGTGCCTGCTTTATCGTAAACCGTAAGAATAACGTTACCGTTTGCTGCGTGAGAACAGTTTATCCTGCCATTAGAAGGACCAACATTAGGGATCCATAAGCTCTCAGCCGCATTCCATGGAGAAAATTCAGGATTCAATGCATATCTTGCAGCGACATAATCAGAACATATGCCATTAGCAACTGTGTAATCTGTAGCAAGATCTGAATTCGTCTTATCAGCAGGGTCAATTGCGCCCGTGCCATTTGAATCAACTTCCCGAAGCGTACTTCCACCCCTGCGTGCTGACTGAAGCCATCCTTGGAGTTCTGCTTCTGCTGCAACAGCTGCCCTTGTGATAGCGCCTTTTCTTCCTCTCTCCTGCATGCCGATATAGCCGGGAATCGCAATTGCTGCAAGAATACCGATAATCGCCACGACGATGAGGAGTTCAATGAGGGTAAAACCTCTTTCATCCCCTCTCTTCATCTTTTGAATAGTTCTAAGCATCTTAACCCCCTTTTTCGTTATTTTTTTTACTACACAGCTGATATATTCAGCTATCTTCTACCTGTTTCTCTATCTCTCTGTCCTGATCTTTACTTTCCATCACCTCCCTTGAAAATTAGAGATGTAAATTTAAAAGCAATCATTATGCCAACTTTACAGATCAGTACAAATCAGAGAGAAAGACCGTATAAAAAATTATAAATCAATAAGTTATAAAAATAATTTCATCTGTGTATTTAAGTTTTTATCATGAACTAATCTATTTGTCAAGTTTTTATATCAAAAAAAACAAAAAAATGGCAAAGTTATGACAAAATTTGTCAATGGAAAGACACTTTATGATCGTTATTCCCAGCTATTGATGTCTTTGCTTTCCCCTTCGCCGCCAGGGGAACCATCAGATCCATATGAATAGAGATCATAGTCTCCGTGGTTGCCCGGTGATTCATAGTGATACGGCCTACTCCACGGATCGTTCGGTACTGCTTTCTTCAAATATGGTCCGTCCCACATGTTCACGCCGGGATCTGTGAGAAGGGCGTCCAAGCCTTCGCCTGTTGTTGGATACCTGCCGGTGTCGAGCCTGAATGTATCCAACGCCTGACCGAGAAGCTCTATCTGGGTCTTGACAGCAGACTGCTTCCCTTTGCCTATCTTACCGAAAAATTTAGGCGCTACAAGAGCAGCCAGCATCCCGAGGATTACCATAACTACGATAAGTTCAACGAGCGTAAACCCCTGTTTATTTGTGATATGCCTGCGGTTTGTTATATTCATCCATACCTCCTGATTACAAGTCTTATGTATAGCTTCTTTATAATACCCGATCTAGGCTGAATGCATCAAATCATGCCATATATCTTAATATCTCTATATAGCAAATCAAAGATCATCTTTACCAAAACTATCACAGATGCTAAAATTCCTGCAATCCATGTCTTA
>Ga0068714_10005529_pt1 | contig 13381 bp, 10 predicted proteins | sample MTBNYHSulfiMetaG_FD_62988 | JGI IMG/M metagenome (GOLD analysis project Ga0068714, IMG submission 62988) | Enrichment culture microbial communities from rom New York Harbor, USA that are MTBE-degrading - MTBE-NYH (New York Harbor Sulfidogenic)... | ecosystem: Environmental > Aquatic > Marine >... | reverse complement strand
CGCCGATCTTCCGATCGATCTTCTTGAACGTGACGTACTTGCTGAAATCCTGGGGGTTCACGTTGTCCACGGGATTGAACTCGTCCAGCTTTCCCCACTGAACCTTCTGGATCCCCACCTTCACGTCCCAGTGCTCGCGTGAATAGCGAACGTAGGCCTCGTCCAGCTCCATGAGGAAAGGCTTTCCCTGGTAGACCTGGCGGTATGACTCCAGGGGGTTCCAGTCTTTGGGGTCGCGCACCATCCCGTCGAAAGAAAACCTCGGGGTGACCTTGAAACGGAGCCGGGTGCCGACGTCCAGGACGCCCTGGACCTGCAGCATGGCCGACGGGTCTTCGAGAGGGGTCTCCCTTCTCAACGGGACGGTGGCGTTGGCCTCCAAGAAGCCGGTGATCTCGCCGGAAAGATCCCCCTTCTCAAAGGAGAACGCGGCGGCATGATCCGCGACGAAAGCACAGAACAGGAGATGGAAGGCAGCCATCAAGACCCGGTTGGGCCCGGGTCGGGAGGAAGAACGTTTCATGCCGGGATTCGGGCGTGCGGATGAAGGGTCGGTTTCCGAAGGATGCCCTGTTTCTCTGGAAAAGTGCATGCAGCGAGCATATCTAGCAGAAACCGTCCGGCATCGTCAACCAGCGGCATCGGCGACCCGGGAGAACACGCAGGACCCTTTCAAGGCGGTGAGCGACTTGCTTGATTCCGGAGGAAGAGTGGGTACGGCCTTCACCCCGTCCCGCCCGGAGCGGGCGGGACGGGGGCTGTCATGGAACCTGTTTTGGGTCCTTGGTTCCTGCTACTTCTGGACCGGGATGAATAGGGACCCACCCTGCCGCTTGACCCGAAACAGCATGGAGGATCCGTCGGGGGCGGCCGTCAGGATCTCCCGGAACCGGGCGATGGTTTCCACCGGGGTGTGGTTGATCTCCAGGATGATGTCCCCTGCCTGGATTCCCGCCGCCGCCGCCGCGCCGTCGGGCGCCATCCCGGCCACGATCAGGCCTTTGTCCGCCGGAAGCTCGTGGGTCCGGGCCAGCTCGGGTGTGATCTCCTGCAGTTGGAGCCCCAGTTCCTGTCCGGTCTCACCCTTGGGGGCCGGCTTGTCGTCGTCGGGCAGCTCCCCGAGCTGGATGCGCACGGTCTTCTTTTTGCCCTTTCGGATCACCTCCAGGGTCACCTTCGTGCCGGGCGTCGTGCTCGCCACCATCTTGGGAAGATCGCTGAAGCTGTTGACGGGCTTGCCCTGGTACTCCACGACGATGTCCCCTGGGTTCAAGCCCGAGTCCTGCGCCGGGCCGCCCTTCATGACCTCGGAGATCAGAGCACCCGTGGGCTCGTCCAACCCGAACGACTTGGCCAGCTCCGGGGTCACCCGCTGGATGTACACGCCCAGCCAGCCCCGGGAGATGTGACCCGTGTCCTTGAGCTGGGGAAGCAGTTCCTTGGCCAGGTCGACGGGTATGGCAAAACCGATGCCCGTCCCGCCGGCGATGATGGCCGTGTTGATCCCCACCACCCGGCCCTTCATGTCCAGCAGGGGGCCTCCGCTGTTCCCAGGATTGATGGAGGCGTCGGTCTGGATGAAATCGTCGTAGGGACCGGCGCCGATCTCCCGCCCGAGGGCACTGACGATACCGGCCGTGAGCGTGTCCTTCAGTCCGAAGGGGTTCCCGATGGCCAGGACCCAGTCCCCCACCTTGAGGTCCTTGGAGTCCCCCAGGACCGCCACCGGAAGGACCTTCTTCACGTCCACCTTGATCAGGGCCACGTCCGTCTTGGGGTCCGTCCCGATCACCTTGGCCTCGGCCTCGGTCTCGTCCTTGAACGTCACCGTGATGGTATCCGCCTCCTGGATCACGTGATGGTTGGTGACGATGTACCCCTCCTTGTCGATGATGAAGCCGCTGCCCAGGCTCCGACGCTTCATGTCCCCGTGGGGCATGAACCGCTCGAAAAACTCCTCGAAGGGGTCCCGGTTCCTGGGGCCGAACGGCTGTCCCGGCCACTGAAACCCGCGCATCATGTTGTTCCCCTTCACGGTCTGGACGGTGCTGATGTTGACCACGCAGGGGGAGATCTTGGCGGCCAGCTCGGTGAAATCGGGCAGGCAGATGGTGGGCAGCGCTTCCCCGGTACCCGCCCCAGGGTTGGGAACGTCCGGAGCGGTGACCGCTTCCTTCCCGGCGTCTCCGGCCTTGTCCCACCACCACGCGCTTTCCAGGTTGTTCACAAAGAAAAAGCCGCCGGAGATCACAAGACCCGTGACGATTCCCGCCAGCAGCCACAGGGCGGCCCTTCCGGTTTCACCTTCTCTCTTGCGAAGCATTGCTCAAGCTCCTTTCTGTCACTTCTTCTTGGCCTCTTCCACGTATCGCATGCGAAGGTCGTACAGCATTCCCTGCAGAAGGTTCCTTTCTTCTTCGGTCAGGTTTCCCCGTGTCTTCTCCTGGATCATGCCCAGGATGTCGATGGTCTGCTTGGCGAGCCCCAGTTCCCGCTTCCTCTCCCCGGAAATCGGATCCGGCGCCAGCCCCAGGTGAATGAACACGGAGCTGCTCAGCGAGACGATGAAGGTGGGGAAGTCGATCTCCGGCAGCGACGCGGAGGGATCCCTCTTGAGGTCGTCCGGGACCTTGCCCGCCTCCTTCTTCGCGGAGGAGCCGCCCTGCCGCGTCTCGGCGGACTCCGCCCCGGACGCCGCCGCCTTCTCTGGAGGGGTGTCCGCCTTGCGCTGTTCCCCTTCCCCGGTGAATCTCCGGCGGTCCTTCACCTGAAAACCCGATTCCTTCTTCTCTTCCTCGTTCATCGCGTTCCCCTCTTTCGCAAAGGTTCCGGCTGGCCGCGGAACGGGCTCCCCTGTCCGCATCCCGGCCCGAGCGTGACAGGGCAGGCTTTCATCCGCGCCGCTTCACGGCGTTTCACTCCCGACCCAGGAGCCGCTGAATCCGTTTTTCGAGGGGGGGGTGTGTGCTGAGCAGGGAGACCAGCCCGCCTCCGGACAGAGGGCTCACGATGAACAGGTGCGAGGTGGCCGGGTTGGCCTTCAAGGGGATGCGCCGCGAAGCCGTGCCCAGCTTCTCCAGGGCATTCGCCAGACCCATGGGCGTCCCGGCGATCCTGGCACCGGTGGCGTCCGCCTGGTACTCGCGGGTCCGGGAGATGGCGAACTGGACCATCATGGCGGCGATCGGGGCCAGGATCGCCATGAACAGGATCCCCACGATCCCCCCCCTGTCGTCGTCGTCACTGCCCCCGAAGCCCCCGAAGATGGCGGACCACTTGGCCATGGATGCCAGCCACATGATGGCCCCGGCCAGGGTGGCCGCGATGGAGCTGATGAGGATGTCGCGGTTCTTGATGTGGCCCAGTTCGTGGGCCAGCACCCCCTCCAGCTCTTGCTCGTTCATGAGCTTCAACAGCCCGTGGGTGACTGCGACCACCGCGTGCTCAGGGTTTCGGCCCGTGGCAAAAGCGTTGGGGGAGTCCGACGGGATGATGAAGACCCGGGGCATGGGCAGGGAGGCCTGCAAGGCCAGCCGCTCCACCATGCGGTAGAGGCCAGGCGCCTGCGCCGGATCCACCGGGGAGGCGCGGTACATGGCCAGGACCATCTTGTCCGAAAACCAGTACGCACCGAGGTTCATCACCGCGGCAAACAGCAGGGCGATGAGCATCCCGCTCTGACCGCCGATGGCTCCACCGATCCACAGGATCAACCCCGTGAGAAGACCGAGGAGCAGGGTTGTCTTGAGCGTGTTCTGCATGGTTCCTTCCTCCGTCCATGAGCTTCTGGCAGCGTGTGAGCGAAAGCGTGCCGCTGAAGGATGAGAAAGCCGGCAGCCTGTGGGAATCCTGGGGGGCTCGAAACAGATTGGACTCGTTTCTCTCCCAAAAGTTCTTCCGTCTTCCCAATAACAGAAACTCTTTTCTTCTCTTCGTGTTCGAGGCAAGAAAAAACGGGGGAGCGATGAAAGGCCACCCCCGTTTTCACTTTTCGTCCCGGTTGTCGCAGAAACGAAAACCCGCGGCCGACCTCCCCTGGGGGGTGCTCACTTTGCGTCTTCGTATTCCGCATCGATCACGTCGTCGTCCGGTTTCCCGGCACCGTCACCGCCGGATCCTCCGGGCCGGTTCGTGCCGCCGTCGGTTCCCTTTGCCTGCTGGTGCGCCGCCTGCTGGTACATGATCTCGGCCAGCTTGTGGGATGCCTGGGTCAGCTCCTCTGCCGCCCGCTTCATGGTTTCGGCTTCGCAATCGGACTGCTCCAGGACCTTCTTGGCCTTTTCCAGGGCCGCCTGGATGGGCCCCCGATCGACCTCGGTGAGCTTGTCCTTGTTCTCGTTCATCGTTTTTTCGGTGGCGTAGATCATGCTGTCCAGCTGGTTTCTCGCCTCGGCCCGCTCCCGCTTCTTCTTGTCTTCCTCCGCGTGCTGCTCGGCGTCGTTGACCATGCTCTTGATCTCGTCCTGCTTGAGCCCGCTGGAGGCCGTAACCGTGATCTTCTGCTCCTTGCCGGTTCCCAGGTCCTTGGCAGACACGTGCAGGATGCCGTTGGCGTCGATGTCGAAGGTGACCTCGATCTGCGGGACCCCCCGGGGCGCCGCCGGGATCCCCACCAGGTGGAAGCGTCCCAGGGTCCGGTTGTCCGAGGCCATCCCGCGTTCTCCCTGCAGCACGTGGATCTCCACGCTGGTCTGGCTGTCTGCGGCCGTGGAGAAGATCTCGCTCTTGCGGGTGGGGATCGTGGTGTTTCTCTCGATCAATTTGGTCATCACCGATCCCAGGGTCTCGATCCCCAGGGAGAGCGGCGTCACGTCCAGGAGCAGAACATCCTTCACGTCGCCCGCCAGAACGCCGCCCTGGATGGCCGCGCCCAGGGCCACCACCTCGTCCGGGTTCACGCTCCGGTTGGGCTCCTTTCCGAAAATGTCTTTCACCAGCTGCTGAACCTTGGGGATCCGGGTGGACCCGCCCACGAGGATGACCTCGTGGATCTGTTCCGGCTTGAGCCCCGCATCCTTCAGGGCCATCTTGCAGGGGTCCAGGGTCTTGCGGAGCAGGTCGTCCACGAGCTGCTCGAACTTGGCCCGCGTGAGCTTCATGTTCAGGTGCTTGGGGCCGCCGGCATCCGCGGTGATGAACGGCAGGTTGATGTCCGTTTCCTGGGTCGAGGACAACTCCATCTTCGCCTTTTCCGCGGCCTCCTTGAGACGCTGAAGGGCCATCAGGTCCTTGGTCAGGTCGATGCCCTGATCCTTCTTGAACTCCGAGGTGATCCACTCGATCACCCGCTGGTCCAGGTCGTCGCCACCCAGGTGGGTATTTCCGTTCGTGGCCTTGACCTCCACCACGTTGTCCCCCACTTCCAGGATGGAAACATCGAAGGTTCCGCCGCCGAAGTCATAGACCGCGATGGTCTCGTCCTTCTTCTTGTCCAGCCCGTAGGCCAGGGCCGCGGCCGTGGGTTCGTTGATGATCCGCTTCACGTCCAGGCCCGCGATGGTCCCCGCGTCCTTGGTGGCCTGCCGCTGACTGTCGTTGAAGTAGGCGGGCACGGTGATGACGGCCTCGCTCACCTTTTCCCCCAGGTAGTTTTCCGCCGACTTCTTGAGCTTCTGAAGGATCAGCGCGGAAATCTCCGGCGGGGAGTGCTCCTTTCCCTGGGCCTGGACGCGAGCGTCCCCGTTGGGGGTCTGCACGATCTTGTAGGGCACGGTCTTGATCTCCGAGGTCACCTCCCCGTACCGGCGCCCCATGAACCGCTTGATGGAGTACACCGTATTCTGCGGGTTGGTGATGGCCTGACGCTTGGCCACCTGGCCCACGAGCTTCTCCCCGTCCTTGGTGAACCCCACCACGGAGGGTGTAGTCCGACCCCCTTCCTCGTTGGGAATTACCACCGCGTCCCCGCCCTCCATGACGGAAACCACGGAATTGGTGGTGCCCAGGTCGATGCCGATGATCTTTCCCATAACGCGAAGCTCCTTTCTCTACTCACAGGCTCTCATCATCACAGGATCGTTTCCGGATCCGGAATGATCGAGGCTTTCACCGTTCGTTGTCTTGGCGGAAGGTAATCATCGGTCCGGGGGGAGTCAACCCTGGCCTCCTGGATATTCTCAGGCAAGAATCAGTCGGTCCCCTGGATTCCACGGACCTTTTCCAGGAGTTCTTCCACCCTGTCCTGTCCGACCACACCGACCTCCCGGTTCCCCTGCATCCCCACGTATCGCCCCTGCGGCTCTTCCGGGGGACCTCCGGCGGAGAAGAGGGCCGTTGCCAGTTCCTCCCCCTGTTCGGTCTTCAGGGTGATCCTACAGAGCGGCGGATCCAGCCCGAACGGATCCCCCCGGGCGGCTTCGGGCACGGCCTCTTCCCGGCCGTCCAGGAACCGTTCCAGCTTCAGGTCGCTCAGAAACCCGATCAGTTCCTCCGCCTTCGTTGCATCCACCGGCCGGGACACCGGTTTCTTCAGTTTCCAGACCCCGTCTTCCTCCTGCAGAACCGCGTCCCCCTGGGGACCCCGGAACTCCACGGCGGCCACCTCGTACCGGTGGAAGTCCAGAACCCGACGGTCCCGAAAAGCCTCCGCGTTCTCGGGGAGCTGCTCCCGGAAGAACCCATCCCCTATCTCCGCCACCGTGCTTGCGCCCTCGAGCCAGGCATAGCCTCGGCCCGGGGCCCCGTCGGGTTTCCCCAGGAGAAGGGTGCCCGCGGGCTCCGGGGGCCCGGCGTCTTCCGGGGGCTGCCCTCCAGCCGGGGTACCCCGCCCCTCGTACAGCGTCACCCTGGCCAGCGGATCTTCGAGCCCGCAGGCCCTCCAGCCTTGCGGGTCAGCGGGCGTGTGGAGAAACGAGTTTCCTTCCAACCGGCTCAGGAAGGAAAGAAAGGCCGCGACCGCCCCGGAGTCAGCCCGGGCCTCCATCGGGCGGGTGATCCGCCACTTGCCGGCGGCCGACTTCACCAGGGTGAGGTCCTGTCCATTCCAGCCCATCACCACCTTGTCCACCTTCCAAGACTGGAAAGGAAACACCTTCCGGTCCCGAAGGGTCTCCGGGTCCACGTCGAGGGTGCCCAGCAGGTCCCTGTCCAGCTTCACGACCTGGGGGGTTTCCCCCCTCTTGGCGTACACCATCTCCAGGCCGTCTTCGTCGAGGCTCGCACCCACCAGGAGGCTCGCCCGCGTTTGTTCCGGGGCCAGCGTGAGGCGCACCTCCCTCAGGGGCTTCTCCAACCCATACCGAGCCAGGGTTTCGGCTGGCTCGTTCTCAAAGGACCGGGCCCTGAGCCCCACGATTTTGTCGAGAAGCTTGTCGGCTTCTTCCCGGGAGACCGGTGCCCGGATGGGCTCCACCAGGTTCCACCGGTCTTCCTGTCGGACCATGTCCAGCCCGAGCCGGCCCTCCCGGAAGATTTCCACCCTTTCCACGTGACCCTTGTCCGCGCGGAAGATCCTCTTTTCCCGCAGGTCGAAAAGGCTCTTGTCGATCTTCGGGTCCGCGTATTCATTCAGGAGAAGGACGGCATTCTCCCCCTCCTTCCTGGCGTAGGAATTCTCCCCCACGGGGCTCTTCCCCCCGACCAGGAGAGGGGCCGGGGCCTGTTTCCCCTCGGCCAGGACGAACGCCACCCGCAGGCGCGGCTCCCGCAGGCCGAAGGGCTCCAGGTCCGCAGGGCTCTCGTCGACCACCTGCTCCTGCTCCAGATCCTTGAGCGCCGTCATCAGCCCGCCGATGGAGGCGTCGTCCGCGTCCGTAAGCACGGGTTCCACGATCCGCCAGCCTGAGGAGCCCTGGCCGGCGAGCGCAGCCGTTGCGTCCGCCTCTGGTTCCTTCCTCTGCAGGACCAGGGTCCCGTGAGAACCCGTAAGACGCAACGCCCGCACATCGGCCCAATCCAGGGAGAAGATCTTCTTGGCTTCGTCCTGCCGCTCCTTTTTTTCCCGGGCCCAGCGCACCTCGAACACGTACACGAAGACCCCGGCGAGTACAAAAAGGAGCAAGGCGATCAGGGTGGTGCGGAACTTCATGGTGGGTTCACCTCCTTCGCCACCAAATGGTCAATCCGAGAAGAAGCAGGATCTCGGGCAGGATGAGCACCGACAGGTAGAAGATGTTCCGGGTCTGCTCCGGGGTCATAAACACCTGGGACCCGCGGGTGGACTTGGGCCGTATGGAGATTTGGGCCTCCTCCTCGGCCAGCCAGTTGATCACGTTCAATAGGAAATCCGCGTTGTACAGGTTGCCGATGTGATGGTTGTCGATGAAGTCCGCATCCCCGACGACCACGATCCGGGCCTCCGTCCGGTCTGCTGCGGGGGCAACGTCGGGATCATCCGATTCGGTTTCCTTTTTCCCTTCCGGGGTCTCCAGGGTCACGGCCACGGCCACCGAGACGGGGCCGGCAATGTCCTCCGAAGTTTGCGAAACCTCCCCCTTCTCGAAGAGCAGAGCCAGATCGGTTTCCGCCCAGCTCTTTGGGCCCGTGGTGGCCAGGGACAAGGCGGTCACGCCCGCAGGAAGGTCCGGGGCCACGTCCACGGAAGAGACCATGTGGAACAGGACCCTCCCGTCAAACTCCCGGGTGATCTCATGGTCTCCGAAATCCTCCACGATGGGGTCCACGCCCAGCGCGGGGCCCTCGAAGAACCGCAGGACCTGGTCCACCACCACGTTTCTGCCCACCCTCACGCCCCAGTCGGCAACCAGGGCGCCTATACCCGGCGCGCCGTCCGGGTTCACGAGAAACAGCACGCTTCCGCCCCGATCCACGTAGCGCTTCACGGCGTCCCGTTCGCTCGGAACCAGGGGCTTTTCCGGGTCCGCCGTCACCAGGACCACGCAGTCTTCGGGCACGTCCTCCAGCAGGAAGAGCTTCAACGGCTCCACCAGGTAGTTCTCGTTTTCCAGGGCCTTGCGGACCACCTGATACCCGGGCTCGGTGTCGTCCTCCAGATCCCGCTCCCCGTGCCCGGTGAGAAAACAGATCTTCTTCTGCTCGGTCTTGGCCACCTTGAGGATCGCGTTGGTCAGATCCTCTTCGGCGGTTCCGGTGATCTTGGTTTCCCGGTCCCCGCTCATCACCACCAGGACATCGCCCGTGGTCACTTCGTGTTTTCTGGCCCTTTCCGGGTGCTTCACCGGGTCGACGAACTCGTAGCGAAACCTGGGGGAAGCGTGGGCATAGTTGTTCAGGAGGTCCTCCAGCTTGGTCCCCTTCGCCTGCTGGAAGAACGCGAGCACCTCCACATCCTGCCGCAGGTTCTCCAGAACCCGCACGCTCTGGCTGGACAGGCTGAAGAGGTTCCCTTCCGTGAAATCCTTTCTCCAGGAGTGGTTGTTGGACACCACGTTGAGCAGAACCAGCAGCCCGAGAAAGACGGCGGAGTAGAGGATCGCGTTGGCGCTGTAACGGGTGGACCTCTTGCCGAGCGAGGACCAGAGCCCCCCCAGGTTGAACACCAGGCTGAAGGCCAACAGGACCGCGCCCACGACCAGTTGCACCAGCGAAAACGGGTTGAATTCCCCGGTTTCGCCGGAGAAGAGAAAGGCCACCACGCCGAACAGCAGCAGGACAACACCCCACCATCCCGCAATCTGGCTCGCTTTCTTCATGAATCCTACCTCCATCTCATCGACTCAACGGAGCGCTTGGTGAGAAACAGCGCGAACAGGACGAACGTGACAAAGAACACCACATGCCGGCTCTCCACCAGCCCCTTGGAAAAATCGGTGAAGTGCCCGATCAGGGACAGGTACTCCAGGACCTTGCCTGCGGTGGGCCCCAGGCTCTCCGCGGGCCAGCCGATGATGAAGAATAGAAGCAGGGCCACGAAGCAGATGACCGCCGCCACGATCTGGTTCTCGGTGATGGAAGAGGCGAACAATCCCACGGAGGCAAAGGCAGCCCCCAGGAGGAACATGCCCACATAGCCGGTCAGGATGGAACCCAGTTCCGGAGCCGGGGCGCCGTAGTGGAAAAGGATCCAGGGGTAGATGGCGGTAAACCCAAGCAGAATGGCCAGAAATACCAGTGAGGAGATGTATTTGCCCAGAACCAGGGCGTTCACGGACACCGGGGACGTAAGCAAGAGTTCCTCGGTCTTGAGTTTCTTCTCCTCGGAAAACAGACGCATGGTGATCAGGGGAACCATGAGCAGCAGCACGATGGTCATGTTGTAGAGCAGGGGAGTCATCACCATCTCATTGAGGTTCATCTGCATCACGATGTCCGGCCGCCGGAACATCTGGTACATGCCCAAGAGACGGTTGAACTGCATGAGCAGGTTGAAGAAGAACCAACCGGAAAGCACCATAAAGCCTGTCAGGACCACGTAGGCGATGGGAGAGACGAAGGTGGCGCGAAGCTCTCTGCCCGCGATGTGAAAGACATCCCAAAGATTCTTCATTGCACGTCCTCCATCGTGTGCTTGAGGAACTGGCTCTCCAGGGAGTCTTGGGCCGTGAGGTTTTCCAGGGTGTCGTCGGCCACAATCCGCCCCTGGGAGATGATCAGCACCCGCTGGCAGATCATGGTCACCTCCTGCAGGATGTGTGTGCTCAGGATGATGGTGTGCTCGCCGGAAAGGGACTTGATCAGCTCACGGATCTCGATGATCTGCTTCGGGTCCAGGCCGATGGTGGGCTCGTCCAGGATCAGGACCTCGGGGTCATGGATCATGGCCTGGGCCAGCCCCACCCGCTGTTTGTACCCCTTGGAGAGTTTTCCGATGATCCGGTCGCTCACGTCGGTGAGCGCGCAGCGCTGCATCACCCGCTCCATGGCCTCGTTTCGTTCCTTTCGGGGCACTCCCTTGATCTTGGCCACGAACCGCAGATACTCCGTGACGCGCATGTCGTTGTACACCGGGGGTTGCTCCGGCAGGTAGCCGATCCGCCGCTTCACCTCCATGGGTTTCTCGAACACATCGAAACCGCAAACGGCCACCTTGCCCTCCGTAGCCGGCAGATACCCGGTGAGAATCCTCAGGGTCGTGGTCTTCCCGGCGCCATTGGGGCCCAGGAAGGCCACGATCTCCCCCTTTTCCACCCGGAACGTGATGTCCTCGATCGCCGTGAAATCCCTGTAGTGCTTGGTGAGCCCCTCGACTTCGATCATGCGGCTGCCTCCCTGTGGCGGTTCAGTAAGATGTCCGAACCCGGGGTGGGGTCAACGCCGGTTTCCCTGGGAACAGACGTTCTCGCATTTCCCGGGGCCTGCGTGTCCGGCGTGCGGAACCGTGGCCGGATCCGTACCGGCGGCCGGAAACGGATCCAATCCCCGGCAAGGTGCCGGTTGTGGAGACGGAACGCGGGTTCTCTCCCGGGAGCCCCCCCACGAAAGGAGCGGGAAGGGCTCTGTGCAAGGGCTGGTTTTTCAAACGGGTTTCCATTCTGCAGGCACCGCGTGCTTGCGGTGCAGTCCGCATGCGCTTCCTTCGGCTACCGGATGTTCCGCTTGAAATAATCTTTGACCTTTTCGAAGGGGGTTTGTTCCCTCCCGAAGACCAAGGGCGACTCACCCTGGATCTCGGCGAACTTCTTCAGCAGTTCTTCCTGGTCCCGGCTAAGGTTCACGGGCGTCTTCACAAAGATCTGCACCAGGATGTCGCCTTTCCTTCCCGTCCTCAGGCTGGGCATGCCTTTCTGTCGCAACCGCAGCGTTTCTCCGGTCTGCGTTCCCCGGGGAATCCGAAGGGTTTCGGTCTCGTCCAGGGTCGGGATCTCGATGTCCGCGCCCAGCGCAGCCTGAGGAAAGGAGATGGGAACCCGGCATACGAGGTCGTTTCCGTCCCTTTCGAAGAACTCGTGCGGCTCCACGTGCAGGACCACGTAGAGGTCCCCCGGCGGACCGCCGTTGTGTCCCGGCCCCCCCTCGCCCACCAAACGAAGCTGAGAACCGTTGTCCACCCCGGCCGGAATCTTCAGGTTCAGGGTCTTGGCCTTCAAGACGCGGCCCGACCCGTTGCAGCCCTTGCACGAGACGGAACGGGTCTGCCCCGTTCCCTGGCACTGGTTGCAGGTGGTGGCGACCGTAAAAAAACCTTGCGAACGAAGGAACTGACCGGCCCCCCCGCACCGAGTGCACTTCTCCGGAGGGCTCTCCGGCGGGTAACCCTTTCCCTGGCAGGATTCGCACATTTCTTCCTTGCGGATCTCCACCTCCCGGGCCCTTCCTTTTGCAGCGTCCATGAAGGTGATGGTCAGGTCGTATCGGAGATCGTCTCCACGCGCCGGTGCGTTTCGCCGGCGACGCCTGCTCCGGGGCCCCATGTCGAAGAAATCCTCGAAGATGCCGGAAAAACTGGAGAAGATCTCGTCGAAGTTGCTGAATCCCTGGAATCCTGTGTTCCGAAGTCCGTCGTGACCGAACCGGTCGTAGAGACTTCGTTTCTCCGCGTCTCGGAGAACCTCGTAGGCCTCGGACGCTTCCTTGAACTTTTCCTCGGAGTCCTTGTTTCCCGGATTCCGGTCCGGATGATACTCCAAGGCAAGGACACGGTAGGCCTTCTTGATCTCGGTTTCGCCGGCGTCTCGTGAAACGCCCAGGACCTCGTAGTAGTCTCGCTTGATCAACGGGTTCGTCCTCCCCCAAGTCCCCGGCATCAGGCCGGGCAACGAACGGATCTCGTTCTTGTCGGGCCCGCGCGAAGAGTCCCGGCCCGCCCTTGCAAAACCTCAAGGGGCCCGGGTCCTCCGAGGCGGCCCGCACGGAACAGCTGTTATGGATTTGCTGCGGACGCTTCCGGCCGGGAACACACCTTTGCCAGTTCCGCCTCGGCCCGCTTCCGTGCTTCCTCGTTCTCGGCGGCACGAAAGGCGTTGACGGCATGGGAGAACTTCTGCAGTTGCATGGCCCGTCTTCCCAGAGCCTCCCACTCTTCCGGTCTCCCTTGTCCTGGCAACCCCTGAACCACCAACTTGAAGAGAAAGGCGTCCCCCTGGTCCAGGGCCATCCTTCTCAATCGGTCCATGCCTTCCTGGTGGCCGGCTTTCAGGAAAAAGGCCGCGGCGTCGAAGACCCGGTCCGCCTCCAGGTATCGCTCCCCCCAGGAAACCAACGCTTCCCGCGGCATCTTGTCGTCGCAGATCATCTTCTGTTTTTTGAAGCTGTGAGGCAGACCGTCCTTCTTCATGGTGCGCGGCTTTCCTGATCCATGCTCCGGTATCACGCCGGGCGGGATGGTGGGGGGTACCCCCGTCGAACCTCGGTTGGGGCGGAAGCGGTGGAGGACTCACTTCCTACGGGCGTTGGCCGGGTCGGGAAAAAAGGTACGGGGCTAAATATAAGACGGAAGTGAAAGAAATCAAGCCGCGGAAGCCGGTTTTTTTGGAGCCCCCCCTCCGGGCCAGGCGTTTGGGAAACAACCGCTTTCGGACCTTTG
>Ga0068714_10005528_pt1 | contig 13383 bp, 10 predicted proteins | sample MTBNYHSulfiMetaG_FD_62988 | JGI IMG/M metagenome (GOLD analysis project Ga0068714, IMG submission 62988) | Enrichment culture microbial communities from rom New York Harbor, USA that are MTBE-degrading - MTBE-NYH (New York Harbor Sulfidogenic)... | ecosystem: Environmental > Aquatic > Marine >... | reverse complement strand
GGCGAGATGCGTGCGCGCGCCGTGCGAGGGATCGGTCGGCCGCTCGACGGCGTGCCGTCGGGGGAGGATGTCGACCTCGGTTTCCTCGGTCTCAAGGGTGAGATCACGATCCTGCTCGAGGAGGGGACGGGAATTCCCCTCGAGGTGCGGGGACGGGCGGAGGGGGTGGGCAAGATCACCGTCCGGGTTCGTCGGGTGGTGCTGGCGACAGACGCGACGGGGGGTGTGACGTGATCTCCGCGGTCGTGGCGGGAGCGGTCACGGCGGTGACCTCCAGCGCCCTCACGGTCGGGCTGCTGCTCCTGGCAGGCCGTTGGTACCGGAGGCGCCGGTTGGACGCGCTGCTGGTCGAGGCCGGCGATGCTCTCGCGCGGCGCGCCCGAGAGGAGGTGGACCAGGCCGTGGAGGATGCGCTGCCGCGGCTGCGGGAGGAGGTTCGTCGCGGGTTGGAGGACGCGGCGGCCGAGATCCTGCCGCGGCTTCGAGGTGAGGTGGAGGGCGGGACGAGAGACGCCGCCGCCGCCGTCCTGCCGGACCTCCGCGCCCAGGTTCGCGGCGGGTTGGAGGACGCGGCGGCCGATCTCCTGCCGCGCTTCCGGGCCGAGGTCACGAGGGGTTTCCGCGAGGGGCTGAGCGAGGCCCTGTCCGGTGGGCTCCTGGTCCGCGCCGGCGACGGCATCGCGCGCAAGGGCAGCTCAGTGCTGGAGGCGGGCCTCCGGGCGATCTTCGGCTCGGACGACGACGAGGAGCAGCGATGACGCACGGCAGCGAAGTGCTCGGGGCGGGTGGGGGAGCTGAAAGCTGACCGCTGCCCGCTGACAGCTCGGAAGTGGTATGCTTCCCGCCGTGTGAAAGAGATCACATACTCTCCAGTGCCTTGAAAGGAGGAACGGGATGCTCAAGAAGATCGGTTTGATCGGTGGCGGGTACATCGGTGGCGTGCTGGCTCAGGAGATCGCCCAGCGGCGGCTCGCTCGTGAGGTGGGTCTGGTGGACCCGGCGCCGATGGTGAACCCGTCGGACCCGGAGGAGCGCCAGGCGGTGACCCGCAAGCAGTCCGTGGCCATCGGCAAGTGTCTGGACATCGCCGAGGGGCTGCCGACCATCGCTCGGGACATCACCCTGGTGGGCTCCAAGGACTACTCGTCCCTCAAGGGCGCCGAGCTGGTGATCAACACCGCTGGCGTGCCGCGCAAGGCGAGGCCGGACGGCACGTTCCCGAGCCGCGAGGAGCTGTTGGCCATCAACCTCAAGGTCACCATCCAGGTGGCCAAGGGGATCCAGGAGAACTGCCCCGACGCCATCGTGATCTCGGTGGCAAACCCCCTCGACGCCATCGTCTACACCCTCGACAAGCGCCTCAACCCCCCCAAGAACAAGCTGGTGGGCATGGCTGGAGTGCTCGACTCCGGGCGCTACCGCTACTTCGTGGCCGAGGCAGCGAGGGTGTCGGTCGACAACGTCAACGCCATCGTCCTCGGCGGCCACGGCGACGACATGGTGCCGGTGCGCAGCTCGTGCCAGATCGCCGGCATTCCGGTGGAGAAGTTCCTCGACGCCGCGACCCTGGCGGCCATCGAGGCCCGCACTCGCAAGGCGGGGGGCGAGGTGGTCGGCCTGCTGGGCTTCGGTTCGGCGTTCGTGTCGCCGGCCTGGGCCGCGCTCGAGATGGCTGAGTCGATCATTTTCGACCGGCGGAAGATCCTCCCGGTGTGCGCCAAGCTCGAAGGGGAGTACGGGGTCCACGGGCTGTTCGTGGGGGTCCCCGCGATTCTCGGCAGGAACGGCATCGAGAAGATCATCGAGCTCGACCTCACCGACGAGGAGAAGGCGGCGCTCGACAAGTCCGTCGCCGGGGTCAAGAAGACCTGCGACGAGGCGAACGGGATGCTCGCCACGCTGTAGAATGGTTTCTGGCCCCGAGAGGGGTCGCCCAGCGCGTGATCCCACGGCCCCCCGCCCCGGCGGGGGGCTTTGGTTTGCGGGATGCGACGGGGTCGACCTACCCCCTTGGGAACGGGATCGGGTACGGGAGGCTACACTAGGTCCAGGGACCGAGGGAGGGGCAGCATGGAGCGACCGATTCGGCGGATTGCGGTGAACACCGGCGGCGGCGACGCACCCGGGCTGAACGCTGTCATCCGCGCCGTTGTCCTGTCGGCGCTGCGGCGAGGCTGGGAGGTCCTGGGCATCCGCAAGGGCTACGAAGGACTGCTGGACACGTCGAAGATCGTCCAGCTGACGCGGGAGTCGGTGCGGGGGCTCACCCACCTTGGCGGCACGATCCTGGGCACCACCAACCGCGGCAACCCGTTCGAGTTCCCGTTCGTGCTGCCGGACGGGAACGTGACCCCCATCGACCGGTCGGGCGAAGTGGTCAACCACTTCAACCGCCTCGGCATCGACGCCCTGATCGCCATCGGCGGCGACGGCTCGATGCGCATCGCGCACCGGTTCGCCGGGAAAGGGATCCCGGTGGTGGGAGTTCCAAAGACCATCGACAACGACCTCTCGGGCACGGTCATCACCTTCGGGTTCGACACCGCGGTGACCGTGGCCACCGACGCGCTCGACCGCCTCCACTCCACCGCCGAGGCCCACGAGCGGGTCTTCGTGGTGGAGGTGATGGGGCGCTACGCCGGGTGGATCGCGCTCAACTCCGGCGTCGCCTCCAGTTGTGACGTCATCCTGATTCCGGAGATCCCCTTCGACATCGAGGTGGTGTGCCGGAAGATCATGGACCGCGAGGCGCGGGGACGGCACTTCGCCATCGTCGTCGTGGCCGAGGGGGCGAAGCCGGTCGGCGGTGAGCTGGTCACCCGGGGACCGAAGGAGGTCGACCGGGAGGTGCGCCTCGGGGGCATCGCGGAGCAGGTCGCGGCGGAGATCGAGCACAGGACCGGCAAGGAAACCCGGACGGTCGTGCTCGGCCACCTGCAGCGGGGTGGCCGACCGACCACCTTTGACCGGCTCATTGCGCTCCGCTTCGGCGCCGCAGCGGTCCGGATGGTGGCGGAACGCCGGTTCGACGTGATGGTCGCCCTCGACCCGCCCACGGTACGGGCCGTGCCGCTCACGGACGCCATCGACCGGATGAAGAACGTTCCACTCGACAGCGACACCGTGCTCACGGCGCGGGATCTGGGGACATGCTTCGGGGACGGGGAGTGAGCGACCTCGAGTGATCGTGTCGGCGTTTCACGACGGTCATGGGACCTACGGCCTGAGGGTGCTCGGGGGGCGGGTCGGGCTGTGGTTCCGGCCGGAGTGGAGCTGGGTGACCGTCCACCTCCCCGACGACCGGCGCCCCGCCTGCCTGTCGGTGGGCGAGGGCTTCTGGCGCGAGGCGCCGGTGCTCCGCTCGGCCCGCCTCAAGGAGTTCTTCGACCGCAACGGGCTCATCCCGTGGCACCGGGACCGCCCCCCACACTTCCAGCTCGAGTCGCTCGGCGGGGGGGTGTTCAGGCTGGGGTGGCTGGAACGGTTCGAGGCGCAGCCGAGGCTGCGGATGTAGGTCGGTCCTCCCCGATCTCGACCCCGGTGGCGTGTCGGAGTGGCTCCGTCCGCGATGGTGTAGACTCCACGATCGGATGGTGCTGGCAGCTTCGGCCCCGGGGTTTCCCGCCTGACTGCCTACTCGAGCGGTGAGCGGATCCCGCGAACCGCACGAGCCCCACGGAGAGGAGCGCTCATGCGTCGTCAGCTGTTGACCCTGCTCGCTGTGGTCGCCGCCCTGGGTGCCGGCGTCGTCCTCGGGCGCTGGCAGGAGACCAGCATCGCCAAGCCGTACTCCGAGGGGGAGGCGGCGAAACCGGAGCAGGAGATACTGGACCGATTCCACGAGATCTGGTACCTGAGCCCGGACACCTGGTTGAGGTCCACGTGGATGGGCATCCAGACGATGCAGAACCCGATGGACGTCTGGGTCACACAGGAGATCATGTTCGAGACGCGGCCGGAGGTGGTGGTCGAGGCCGGCGCCTACTTCGGGGGAAGCGCGGCACTGTGGGCGACCATCCTGGAACAGGTCAGCCCTGCCGGTCGAGTCATCAGCATCGACATCGAGGACCGCATGAACCTCGCCCGCGCGTTGCCGATCGTCCAGCAGCGGGTGGACTTTCTGATCGGCAGCTCGACGTCACCGGAGATCGTGGCGGAGGTCACGCGGAGGGTCGGCGAGCGTGAGGCGATGGTCCTTCTCGACTCGCTCCACACCCGCGACCACGTTCTCTCCGAGCTTCGGGCCTACGCGCCCCTGGTCAAGCCCGGCGGGTACCTGATCGTCCAGGACTCCAACGTCAACGGCCACCCGGTGCACTCGCCCTACTCCAAGGGCCCGGGCCCGTACGAGGCGATCCAGGATTTTCTGGCTGAGGACGGACGATTCGTGGTCGACCGGGATCGCGAGCGACTGCTGTTCACGTTCTGCCCGAGCGGGTTCCTGCGACGCGTGAGGTGACGGTCAACGACCGCGCGGACGTTCCGGGCTGTGCGGCGGGCCTTCAATCAGCGGCGCAGCATCATGTCCAACGCCACCCGCACCGAGCGGGCGTCCGGGAGTCGCTCGGCGGGGTCCTTTCGGGTCAAGTTCTCGATCAGGCGCCAGGTTTCGGCGGGCAGGGGGTGAAGGAGGTCGCCGTGCCGGGGCAGGGGGTCGGTGCGATGCTTGAGCAGGACCTCCATCGCCGAGAAGCCCGTGAACGGCACCTGCCCCTGGGTGAGCTCGTAGAGCACGATGCCAAGGGAGTAGAGGTCGGCGCGGTGGTCGATGCTGCTGGAGTCGAGCATCTCCGGCGCGGAGTAGGCGGGTGAGCCGATGAAGGTGTTGGCCGAGGTCAGCCCCACCTCGCCCATGACCTTGGCAATGCCGAAGTCGAGCACCTTGAGTGGGGCCCCGTCCCGCAGCATCACGTTTTCCGGCTTGAGGTCGCGGTGGACCACCCCCTGCGAGTGGGCGTACTCGAGGGCGGCGGCGACGTCGCGCGCGATCTGGAGGGCGCGGCGCTCCGCAAAACGCCCGCTCGCCGCGATTCCCTCCTTGAGGGTCATCCCTTGTAGGTACTCCATGGCGATGTAAGGGATGCCGCGTTCCTCCCCGGTCTCGTGGATGCGCACGATGAAGGGGTGCCTGAGGCGGGCCCCGAGGTGGGCCTCCTGGAGAAACCGCACCACGAACGTCGGGTCGGTGAGGAAGCGCGCCCGAGGCACCTTGAGGGCGACCTGGCGGCGATCGGAAACCCGCCGCGCCCGGTAGGTGCTGGCCATCGCGCCTTCGCCCGCGAGGCCGAGCACCTCATGGCCGGCAAAGGTGGAACCCGGTGCCAGCATCGCGCCGAGCCGCGTCTTCAGTCGAGAGGGACGGGCATGACCGTGCGCGGGTCGTCGCTGGATCGGTCGACGACCGATGCGTAGAACGCCAACGGCCCGTCGACGGTGACCAGGAGGCTGAAGCCTCCCATTCCGCCCTGCCCATCCGTCGGCGGCGCCAGGCGGACCTGGCTCCAGACTCCGGGTGGTATCTCCAGGAGATAGGGCAGCTCGACCGGCGTCTCGTCGACCCGCAACCCGTGACCGTTCGTGTCCGGGGAGAGCTGGAGGATCACACTGACCGGCTGCGGCCCGGGATTGGCGAAACCGACGGCAACGCTGAATCCCGCGGCACGGTCGCGCTCATACTGCCAGACGAGGGCCGGCAGCAGGTAGGCGCCGGCACCCGGGATGCGGTCCAGGGGGATCGCCGCGATCTCCTGGCCGACGCCGGAGAGGTGCGTGCCCGGGGTCGGGGGCTCCACATGACGGACGATGCGGCTCGAGACCTCGAGGGGGCCGTCGACGCTGAGAACGAGGCCGCCGAGGGCCTCGTCGGCGCAGCCGAGGTCGGTGGAGAGACTGGCGGACGTCCAGACCACCGCAGAGCGCGGGGGTACCACGCGGGTGGCGGCAAGGAACGACCGGCACGGAGCGGGCGCCGAGACGTATCCCTGCAGGAGTTGCTCGAGGGTCACCTGGACCGGGGCCGGGCCCGGGTTGGTGAGGTACAGCTCCGAGGACCAGCGCGCACCGTCGGCGCCGACCGCGTTGTGGGCGAACACGGGCAGGAGCAGGCTGTCGGCCGTCGCCGTCGGGGTTGCGAAAGCCGCCATGAGGACGAGCGCGACACCGCGCAGTGACATCGTTTCAAGCCTCCGAGCCGCGACCAGCGAGGCGGGTGCCCGTGGCCACTCCTTCTGGGAGTATACGGACCTCGTCGGCACCGCGTCGCGTGGGAAGCCGTCGGGTCATGCGCTGGCCTGCGCGTCCTGCTCGATGCCCAGCATGGCGCACATCTCCTCCTGGAAAGCGCTGATGATGGCGCCGGGGTCGGGTGCCAGCGCGGCATCGGTGGCGATGCCGAGGCGGACCTGGCCCGCGTAGCTCAGGATGCTCACGCCGAGTCCGAGGCGGGCGGACTGCGGCACCCAGAACATCATGCTCCGGACCGCCTTGCCGGCGAAGTAGATCTCCTTGCGCGGTCCGGGGACGTTGGTCATCACCGCGGTCGCCTTGCTGCCGAAGATGCCGACCGCCGCGCTCTCGATCTCGGGGCTGGCGGTACCGAGGGCCTGCAGCACCGCGAAGGAAACCACGGCCTCGGTCGAGCCCTTGATCGCGTCCATCCGCCGCTTGAGCTCGGCGAGTCGGTCCCGCCAGTCGACGATGCCCACCGGCAACGACAAAAAGACCAGGCCGAAGCGGTTGCCCAGGTCGACGTAGGCGTCGTCGGGGCGCAGGTTGACCGGGATCACCGCCCGGATGTCCAGATCGCGGGTGTCGCCCCCGCGGCGGATGAGGTACCGGCGGAGCGCTCCGGCAACCCCCGTGAGGAGAAGGTCGTTGATGGTGGCGCCGGAGATCTTGCTGAAGGCCTTGACCTGCTCGAGGGGGAGAATCTCCGACCACGCACACCGTTTGGCGGTGTGGAGCGGGCCCTTGAACACCGTCGGTGGGTCGGGGGGCATCGTCAGGAGTCGCCCGAGGACCCCGGCCGCGTTGAGCCCCTCGTTCGCCAGGCCGGCAGCCCGGGAGGGCAGGCTCTCCATCCCGTCCTCCACCAGGGTCCCGGTGAGCTTGCGCATCGAGCGAAGGGCGTCGTTGACCACCTCGGGCAGCCACACCCCCCCGCCGGGCGGCGCCCGTCGCCGGGGCCTCGGCTTCATCACGTTGGGGGTGCCGGGGGTGTCGTCGGTCATGCCCAGCAGGACTCTGACCAGGGCGATTCCGTCCCCGATGCAGTGGTGGATCCGGGCCACCAGCGCGCAGCCGCCCCGGTAGTTCTCGATGAACTGGAACTGCCACAGGGGCTTGGTGTAGTCGAGGGGGGTGCTCATCAACTGGCTGACCATCTCCTGGAGCTCGGCCTTGCCCCCGGGCTCGGGCAGGGCGGTCCGGTAGAGATGGGCGTGAAGGTCGAAGTGGCGGTCGTCCACCCAACGCGGCCGGCCGAAGGGGATCTTGGACTCCACCACCCGCTGCCGGAAACGCTCGAAGCCCAGGAGGCGATCCTCGACGACCGCCTTGATCAGCTTGAAGTCCGCCCGCTCGTGGAATGACATCACCGCGGTGATGATCATCAGGTTGGTGCGGTCCTCCATCCTCAACCATGCGGCGTCGACGTTGGACAGTGGCTCACCGTGGTCCATGGACTCTCTCCTCGCCCTCGGCCGGCGGCCGGTCACAAGGGGTGACGTCGAAACGACAACTCAACTGTAACAGATGAGGCGGCACCGGGCCGTCGGCCCCTGCCAGACGGACCTCGTGCGGCCGGCAGGGACCTCCGCCGCCTCGCGAGCCCGCCCTGGTAAACTGGAGTGAGGGGGTCAGCAATGAGCGAAGCGAAGGAGGCAGCGGGCGCGGCAGCCGCGGCTCGACGGGCGGAGCTACGCGCCATCAGCACCAAGATCGTCACCGACGACGTCCTGGCGGACGTCCTGGAGATGGAGAAGCCGCGGTTCGTGGTCGACTACGATCGCTATCTCCAGCACCTGTGGGAGGCCAACCCGGAGATCGCCGAGCTGCTGCGGGCGGCACAGTCGCTGGAGGGGGCGCGGGACAGCCTGTACACCTACCTCGAGCGCGCCGAGCGGCGGGTGTTCGACGTCGACAACGACCTCCACGTGCTGGAGAAGACCCAGGTCCGGCACAGCATTCGAATCATGCGCAGCATCATCGGGCCCATCAACGAGCTGCGGACCGAGGTCAGCGCCCTCGACTGCCTGTGGAAGCTGGCGCAGGAGCGGCGTGAAGAGCTGCAGTGGCCGGTGTCGGTGGGCTTCATCATGGAGTTCATCCACCTCTTCCGAAGCGTCGGCGGGCGGTCGAACATCTACCGTGAGCACGAAGAGGTGCGCAAGGGCATCCCGGACTTTCTCCGCCTCAAAGGCCGGGAGGCGGCACAGCAGCGAACGGACATGCTCGACGCGATGGCCTCAAACCTCAAGAAGTACCTGATGAAGTACCCCTCGGGTCTCGACGGGGAGGTGATCGGCTGGCGGCGCGAGAACCGTGACCGGATCCTCCGCCACTTCGGCGGCCACACCGATGACTGGCTCGACTACCACTGGCATCTGGAGCACGTGATCAAGGACCCGCGGACCCTGAGCCAGTTGATCGAGCTCTCCGCCGAGCAGCAGAAGGCGGTGGAGGAGGCGATAGCGCACCGGGTGCCCTTCGGGATCACGCCGTACTACCTGAGCCTGATGGACTACAACGCGTCGGTTGGCTTCGACCGCGCGATCCGAGCCCAGGTCATCCCGCCGCCCGACTACGTACGCGAGATGGTGGCCCATCGCCACGAGCGCGCCCTGACCTTTGACTTCATGGGAGAGCACGACACCTCCCCGGTGGACCTGGTGACCCGCCGTTACCCCGGCATCGCGATCCTCAAGCCCTTCAACACCTGCTCCCAGATCTGCGTCTACTGCCAACGCAACTGGGAGATCGAGGAGTGCATGGCTCCGGACGCGATGGCCCCGGAGCAGCAGATCGCCGAGGCAATCGCCTGGTTGCAGGAGCATCGGGGGGTGGGCGACGTGCTCGTCACCGGCGGCGACCCGGCGGTGATGCCCGACGAGGCGGTCGAGACCCTCCTCGCCGCCCTCGCCACCCAGGATCACGTCTACCGCATCCGCCTCGGCACCCGCACGCCGGTGGTGCTGCCTTTCCGGTGGACCTCCTCACTGGCGGACATCCTCGGCCGCTACCACGAGCCGGGACGACGCGAGATCGCGGTGGTGACCCACTTCGAGCACCCCTACGAGGTGACCCCGGAGGCCCGTGACGCCGTGCAGGCCATTCGTCGGCAGGGGATCGGCGTTTACAACCAACAGGTCTTCACCGTGGAGAACTCCCGTCGTTTCGAGAGCGTCAAGCTGAGGAGGGTGCTCAAGTCGATCGGTGTCGACCCTTACTACACCTTCAACATGAAGGGCAAGGAGGAGACCCGCCGCTACATGGTGCCGATCGCCCGGATTCTCCAGGAGCGAAAGGAGGAGGCGCGGCTCTTGCCGGGCCTGGACCGGACCGACGAGCCGGTGTTCAACGTGCCCAAGCTGGGCAAGAACCACCTCCGGGCGATGCAGGACCACCGCCTGGTGATGGTGCGACCGGACGGCTGCAGGGTGTACGAGCTCCACCCGTGGGAGAAAAACATCTCACCGGTGCCGCCCTACAACTACGTCGACGTGCCGATCTACGACTACCTGGAGGAGCTGGCGGCTCGAGGCGAGGACATCCGCGACTACCGCACCATCTGGTACTACTACTGACGCGGCGCGAGCCAGCCCGTCGAGGCTTCCCTGCCGTGCCTGCCTCACGCCAGACCGACTCGTGGTCGCTTTCCTCTCCCGGCCTTTCCAGCCCGGCAACGGCGCAGTGGTAGACTCGCAGCGGTCGTGATGATCCGGGACAAACCTCCGAGCGACCAGGGCGCCTCGGGCGAGGTCCAGCCGGAATCTCACAGCGCGGTCGAATGGAAGGCGCTGTTCGAGGATCTCCGGACCCGGCGGCCCGAGCTGGTAGAGCGGCTGTGTCGGAACCTCCTGGTGGCGCTGGAACGGGCGGGGCACGGCGCGCTGCCGGGTCCGACCGGCCGCGACCCAGCGGATCGCCAGGTCGAGGCGTCCTGGGCGGAGGACCCCAACCGTCCGGCCAACCACATGGTCCCCGGTGCTCTCCGGGCTCTCTACGAGTCCGCCATCGAGCTTGCGGGACAGTGCCTGGCACCCGACGAGATCAGTCGCATCATCCTCCTCACCGAGAAGCAGCAGCTCGCCCTGGAGGTCGGCCGCGTGGCAGAGGACAGCGACACCTCGCTCCCCCTGCTGCGGGATCGAATCAACGCCTACCTCGGCTTCCACCCCGACGAGGCGGTCCTGCCGCGGGAGACCCTCGTCGGTATCCGGGCCGCCCTGGTCCGCCGCCTCTTGGTGGACGAGTCCCGCTTCGTCGCCCGGGCCCGGAGGTACATCACCATCCGCGAGCTGGGTGGGGTTATCGATCACATCCTGCCCACCGGCCGCAGGCAGTGTCGGTTGGGTGGCAAGGCTTCCGGGCTGCTGCTGGCGCGCTCGATCCTCAGCGAGGCGGCTGCCGCCGGCGTCGACCTCGGCCCGGTGGCGATGCCGGAGTCCTACTTCCTGCCCGCCAACGGCATCTTCGAGTTCATCGAGCACAACGGCCTCGAGGAGATGATCAACATCAAGTACCGACCCCTCGAAGAGGTGCGGCGCGAGTACCCCCTGGTGCAGCGGGTCTTCACCAGCGGTGAGTTTCCCCACCCCATCCACCGGGGATTGCGGTGCTTCCTCGAGGAGATCGGTGAGGGGCCCCTGGTGGTGCGTTCGTCCAGCCTGCTGGAGGATCGCTCAGGGCACGCCTTCTCGGGCAAGTACAAGAGCCTGTTCATCGGCAACCTGGGTCCTCTCGAGGAGCGACTGGGCGAGCTCGAGGGCGCGATCGCGGAGATCTACGCGTCGGTCTTCGGACCCGACCCGATCGAGTACCGTCGTGAGCACGACTTGCTCGACTTCCGGGAGCAGATGGCGATCCTGATCCAGCGGGTGGTGGGGAGGGCGTGGGACGGGCTCCACCTGCCGGTCTTCGCGGGCGTCGCCCACTCGCGGTGCGAGATGCGCTGGTCATCCCGGATCCGGCGTTCCGACGGCGTGGCGCGAATGGTGGTGGGCCTCGGCACGCGGGCGGTGGATCGGACGGGCAACGACTACCCGGTCCTGATCGCCCTGGGCCAGCCGATGCTGCGGGCGTGCCAGCAACCGGAGGAGGTCTACCGGTACTCGCAGCGGATGGTCGACCTCGTCGACCTGCGTCGCCGCCGCTTCGACACCCTGTCGTTGGAGGAGCTGGTGCTGCGGCTCGGCCCGGGCTTCCCCCTCCGCGGGCAGCTGCTGGCGGCCTACCGGGACGGCCAGCTGGTGCCGCTGGCGAGCCCGGTGTCGACCTTCCTCCCGGAGGAACTGGTGGTGACATTCGACGGTCTCCTCCGTTCCCCTTTCCCGCGCCAGCTCAAGTCGGCACTGGACGCGCTGGAGGAGGCCTTCGGAGAGCCGGTGGACGTGGAGTTCGCCCACGATGGCGACACCCTGTTCGTTCTCCAGTGCCGGCCCCTCGCCCTGGCGGCGGGGACTGCCCGGGTCGAGGTCCCGGCCGATCTGGATCCGGCCGACGTGGTGTTCACCGCCAACCGGTTCGTTCAGACCGGTCAGCTGGAAGACATCGAGTACCTGGTGCTGATCGACCCGCGCGACTACGAGCTCCTGCCGAGCGAGGCGGCGATGCGTCGGGTCGCCTCGTGCGTGAGTGCGCTCAACGGGGTGTTGCCGCCGCGCCGGTTCATCCTCCTCGGTCCCGGGCGGTGGGGAAGCCGTGGCGACATCCGGCTCGGTGTGCCGGTGGGCTACTCCGACATCAGCCACACGGCGATGCTGGTGGAGATCGCCCGCCGGAAGGGCTCCTATCGACCGGAGGTCTCGTTCGGGACCCACTTCTTCCAGGACCTCGTGGAGTCCCGCATCGTCTACCTTCCCCTGTACCCCGACGAGGCGGGCATGGAGTGGAACGAGAAGCTCCTGCGCGGATCCCCCAACGTCCTCGCGCGCCTGCTTCCAGGCTACCGGGATCTCGAGGAGACGGTGCGGGTCGTCCACCTCCCCGAGGTGACCAGCGGGCGCTACCTCCAGGTGGTGATGGACGGGGAGGCCGAGAGGGCGGCGGCGTTCCTCGCTCCTGCGACGCGCGAGAGCTGAGGGGAGAGGTCACGGCCGTCGCGCCGCAACCGCGTCAACCCACGAAGGGTGACGACGAGCATTCGAGGGTCGGTGTGGACGCGGGCGGCGCCTCCGGCTAGAGTTTCAGCGTGGACCACGAAGAGCAGCGTAGCGCGGCCTCTGACGTTGTGCCGGCCCCCCTCGACCGGGCGCGGTATCGTCGGGTCCGTCGCTTCTTCCTCGGGGTGCTGCTCAACGCCCTGTGGTGGGACGTGGTGATGAACCGGCCGCTCCTGCGCCGATTCCGCCCCCCTCCCCTGGAGCGCTGGAGGCTGATGGCGCGCCGTTACCGCGAACTGGCCGTGAGCCTGGGCGGAGTGCTCATCAAGCTCGGCCAGTTCCTCAGCGCCAGGGTCGACATCCTGCCGCCGGAGATCACGTCCGAGCTCGCCGGCTTGCAGGACGAGGTGCCGGCCGCCCCGGTCGACTTCGTCATCGCCCAGGTTGAGCAGACCCTGGGTTCGCCCGTGGAGTCGCTGTTCACCCGCTTCGACCGGGAGCCTCTGGGGGCCGCCTCCCTGGCCCAGGTCCACGCCGCCGAGCTTCCCTCCGGCGAAGAGGTGGTGGTCAAGGTGCTGCGTCCCGGTATCGAGGTGCTGGTGGCCACCGACCTCGCTGCCTTCAACCATGCCCTGCGTTGGCTCAAGCTGTCTCGGTACGTTCGCGAGCGGGTGGACGTGGCGTGGGTCGAGCACGAGTTTGCGACCGTCACCCGACGCGAGCTGGACCTGGTCACCGAGGGGCGCTCGGCGGAGCGGTTCGCCCGTGACTTCGCCGATGACCCGGGGGTGGTGGTGCCCAGGGTCTACTGGTCCCACACCGGAGCGCGTGCCCTGACCCTCGACAATGTTGCCGCGGTCAAGGTCAGCGACCTGACCGGGCTCGACCGGGAGGGGGTCGACCGGCACGAGCTCGCCCGTCGGCTCTACGGCCTGTACATGCGGCAGTTCTTCATCACCCACTTCGTCCACGCCGACCCTCACCCCGGCAATGTCTTCGTTCGACCGCTGGCGCGTCCCGGACCGAGCGCGGGTGACGAGGCCGGCGGCCCGGCGACCGTGGT
>Ga0068714_10005525_pt1 | contig 13386 bp, 12 predicted proteins | sample MTBNYHSulfiMetaG_FD_62988 | JGI IMG/M metagenome (GOLD analysis project Ga0068714, IMG submission 62988) | Enrichment culture microbial communities from rom New York Harbor, USA that are MTBE-degrading - MTBE-NYH (New York Harbor Sulfidogenic)... | ecosystem: Environmental > Aquatic > Marine >... | reverse complement strand
CAGCAATTCAGCCTGTATAACGACCTCACCGTGCTGGAGAACCTGCGCTTCTACGGGCGGGCTTACGGGCTCGCCAACCACGAGATGGGGGCGCGCATCGAGGAAGCCATCGCCCGCGCCGGGCTGGCCGAGCACGAGAACGCCAAGACCGTTGACCTTTCCGGCGGCTGGCGTCAGCGCCTGGCTTTGAGCGCCGCCATCCTGCACCAGCCGGAGTTGATCTTCCTCGACGAGCCTACCGCGGGAGTCGATCCGGTCTCGCGGCGGGATTTCTGGGACCTGCTCTACGATCTGGCCGACGGCGGCACCTCGATTTTCGTCACCACCCACTACATGGACGAAGCCGAGCACAGCCACCGACTGGCCTTCATCCAGCGCGGGGAGATCATCGCCACCGGCACGCCCAAGCAAATGAAAGCCCAGGCCATGGACGGCGAGGTGCTCGAACTGGCGGTGGATAATCCCGTCAAGGCCACCGAGGTGCTGCAAGCCATCCAGGCCAGCGGTGAACTGCCCATACTGGAAGTCGCCCTGTACGGCAAATTGATCCACGCCGTCGCCCTGCAGATCGAGGCCATGCTGCCACAGATCAAAAGCAAGCTCGAGGGAGCGGGCGTGGCCGTGCAGGGGATGACGGTCATTGAGCCATCATTGGAAGACGTTTTCATTTCAAGCATGGAAAGAGCCAAAGCAAGCCTCGAGGGAGAACAAAATTGAACACAGTAAGGGTGAAACCATGAACAGAACAAGGATCGTGCTGCTGGTATGTGCGCTGATCGTTTTGATCCCGTTAGCCTACCTGGCCTCCAACCCCGAGGCCGGGCAGAGCGTATTGGTCGACTTGGGGCTGGCCGAGCCGGCCGCAGACCAGTACCTGGCCTCCGGCATGCTGGAGGCCCAGACCTACACCCTCAGCACCGAATACGGCGGAAGGGTGGCGGAACTGCCGGCGGCCCAAGGGCAAGCGGTCTCCGCCGGGCAAACCATCGCCAAGATCGAGAGCGACCTGCTCGAATTGCAAATCCAGATCGCCGAGGCGCAGCTCGACGAAGCCCAGGCGCAGTACGCCATGGTCGTGGCCGACCCGCGCGAGGTCGACCTGGCAGTGGCGCAAGCCGCAGTGGCGCTGGCCGAGGCCACGTTGCAAAGCGCCCAGCAGGCCATGCAAGACGCCGAGGACACCACCCCTGCCAGCCTGTGGGAGAAACAAGCCGACGCCGCTCAGGCGCAGGTCGATCAGGCCCAAGCCAATCTGGACGCCGCCCAAGCGGCCCTGACGGCGCTGCAAGACGGCGCCTCGCAGGCCACGATAGACGGCGCTATGGCCGGGTTGGAGGCCGCCAACGCCGCCCTAGAGAGCTTGAATGCGCAGTTGGAAGGGCTTGAGATCGATGCTCCAATCGATGGGGTGGTGCTCGAGCACCTGCTGCAGCCCGGCGAACTGGCGCTGCCCGGCTGGCCGGTGCTGCGAATGGCAGACCTGAGCGAATTGGAATTGGTCGTTTACCTGCCGGAGAGCGATCTGAACTGGGTGGCGGTGGGCCAGACGGTGAAGGTGCAGGCGGACGCCTACCCGGATCGAGACTTCGAGGGCCAGGTGACGCACATCGCCGACCAGGCCGAATTCACCCCCCGCAACGTGCAGACGCCCGACGAGCGCACCATCCTGGTGTACGCCGTCACCATCAAGATCCCCAATCCCGACGGCGCCCTCAAGCCGGGCCTGCCGGCCGAAGCGGTGTTCGAGGTGCAATCATGAAGACCAGCAAGCGGATACTCGGAGTACTGATCGCCCTGGCCCTGCTGGCGACCGGCTGTGGCGCAAACGGGGCGGATGCCTCCCTGACCCTCTCCGGTTTCCTGGAAGGCAACGGCTATACGGTGTCCTCGGAGATGGGCGGAAGCGTGACCGCCGTGCTGGCCAGCGCCGGCGATAACGTGGAGGCTGGGGACGTGCTGCTCGAACTGGACGATACCACGCTGGAATTCGCCCGCCAGCAGGCCGAGGCGGGGCTCAAAGCCGCACAGGCGGCCTTGCAAGCCCTGAACGACCAGCCCAGCGCCCAAGAGGTGGCCGCCGCCCAGGCCGTCGTGGCGGAGGCCGAAGCCCAGCTAGAGGAGGCCCAGGCAGCCCTGCAAGCGCTCGAGGATGGTTACGCGCCCTTCGACCCGCCGGAAACCCAACAGCATGCCGCCGAAAACGCCGTGACCGTCGCCCAGGCAGCCATGGACCTGGCGCAGGCCCAGCTCGAGCAAACCCAGGCCGGGGCGCTCCCGGGCGAGATCATCGCCGCCCAGGCCCAGGTGGATGAGGCCGAGGCCCAGTTGGCACTGGTCGAGGCCCAGATCGAGCACCTCAAGCTGCGCGCCCCGGTCGATGGGGTGGTCAGCCAGGTGCTGGTGAAAGCCGGAGAGGTGGCCGTCGCCGGCGCACCCCTCGTCGAGGTGCTCAGCCCGGGACTCACTTTGACGGTCTACGTGCCGGAAAACAAGGTGGCCCTGTTCTCGCCGGGCGATGAAGTGCAAATCATGGTGGATGCCTATCCTGATGAGACCTTCACCGGCCAGGTGAGCTTCATCGCCGACGAAGCGCAGTTCACCCCCAGCAACGTGCAGACCCGTGAAGAACGCGTCAAGCTGGTGTTCGCCGTCGAGATCGCGGTGGAGAATCCCTCCGGCTACTTGAAGGCCGGTATGCCGGCCGACGCCACCTTCACGCTCCCCTAGCTTACTCTGATTCACACACGGCTTACAAAAACAACGCCGGGAAACCCGGCGTTGTTCTCTTTCCCGTGATCCTATCGGCGTCTACTGGTCGAGATCTATCACCAACGAATAGCTCTTGGGCATTTTCATCACGAAGGCGCAGTTGGCCGGGCCGGGACAATTGCCGCAGGCCCCTGATAGGCCGCAACTCGACATGGCGGCGTCCATTTCCAGGTCATCGTCCTTGAGGCGGCCTTTGCGCACCCAGAACTGGATCATGCCTTCCAGGGCGCCGCGTTCCACGCCCAGCCGCCCGCTCAGTTCGTCCAGGTTGAGGACGCCACCGGCGGCCTCGATCTCCTGCAAAACGCTGTTCAGCACCTCAAGCTCCTAGCCCAATCCCAACAGCAGGCCACCTTGATAGACCAGGAAAGCCATCCCCCACGCCAAGGCCAATTGGCCGACGATGCTCACCCACATCCACTTGGTGCCAAGCTCCTGCCGCTCGGCGGCCAGGGAGGCGACACAAGGGGTATACAGCAGCACGAACACCATGAAGGACATCGCTGCCAGTGCCCCATGCCCCCCGCTAGCGCTCTCGAAATTCGCACGCAGGCTACTGGCTAGCCCACTGGGATGTTGCTCCTCCTCGGCATCGGACAGGTTAATCCCCACCAGTGATGGCAGAGCCTTCAGGGTATCGCCCAGGGCTTCGACGAAACCGGTTCCGATCTCGCTCATCCCTTCGGCAAACCTCATCGGTTGCACAGCCCCCTCGACGGGGGCCACGCCATAGGTTTGGGCGATCGTGCTTATGACCACCTCCTTGGCAATGAAACCGGTGATCAGCGCTCCGCTGGATTGCCAGCTCTCGAAACCAAGGGGGGCAAAGGCTGGCGAGATCAGGCCGGATAGCCTGGCAAAAGCGCTGTCGCCGATCTCGGTGTCGGCAAAAGACCCTGACCCAGCTACCGGGATCGCCGCCAACAGCCAGATGAGCACGCTGGCGAGCAGGATCATGGTAGCGGCGCTGCGGATAAAAGAACCGGTGCGCTGGGAAACGTAGGACCACATGCCCTTCAAGTCCGGCAGGCGATAGGAGGGCATCTCGATTACCAGCCCAGCTGAGGCTTTGCGGCGGAAGACGGTGCGGCTGAGCAGCAGGCCTAGGGCAAAGGCGGTGAAAATGCCCAACAAATAAATGGCGAAAACAACCGCGCCGCTCTGGCGAGGGAAGAAGATAGTGGCAAAGAGGATATAGACTGGCAAACGCGCGCCGCAACTCATGAAGGGCACCAACAGTCCGGTCAGTAGGCGGTCGCGGCGATTTTCCAGGGTGCGGGTGGCATAGATAGCCGGCACGGTGCAGCCAAAACCGATCAGCATCGGCAGGAAGCTCTTGCCGTGCAGACCCAAAGGCTGCATGATGCGATCCATCACAAAGGCAGCGCGCGCCATGTAACCGCTATCCTCCAGAACGGCGAGTGCTGAAAAGAGGGCCGCCAGCACCGGAACAAACACCAGCACGCCACCCACCCCGGCGATGACACCATCGACCAGGAGGCTCTCGAGCCAGCTCCCGCCCAGGCCCAGACTGGCAAGCAGACCCACCACCCAGGCAGTGACCGGGCCGGAGAAGACGCCGTCCACCCAATCGACCATCGGGGCGGCCACATCGGTGGTGAGCTTGAAAGTGAACCACATGGCCAGCAAGAAAATCGGGATGCCCAGCCAGCGACTGGTCACGATGCGATCAACCTTATCGGATAGTCTCGTGCGCTGGGGGATGGTCTTACGCGTAACCTGGCAGGCCAACTGGTTGATCCAGCTGTAGCGCCGGTCGGCGATCAAGGTATCGACGTCATCATCAAAGCGGGCTTGCAGCCTGGCGATGGCGCGCTCCGCCTCGCCCAAGATCGAAGTAGCCGCCCCATTCACTTGAAGATAGCTTTGAATTCCACTATCCCCCTCCAGCAGTTTAAGCGCCAGCCAGCGAGAGGGATAGCGTGTGGCGAGCTTTGAGTGACTTTCGATCAACGCCTGCAAGACCTCGATCTCTGCCTCGATCGCCTCCCCATAATCAACGAGGAAGCCGGCTTTGGAAGTGGATGCTTTCGTCTCGCTCACGCCTGTTCCTTCACTGCAACGTCAAGAATAGCTTCGATGAGTTCGTGGATCCCCTCTTTCTTGTGGCCGACGGTGCGGATCACCGGGCAGCCCAGTGCAGCACTTAGTTGCTCACGGTCGATTTCCAAACCGTGCGCCTCGGCGCGGTCAGACATATTGAGCGCCACGATGACCGGCACCCCCAGCTCGAGCACCTGCACGACCAGGTAAAGGTTGCGCTCGAGGTTGGCGGCATCCACCACGGTGACGACCGCATCGGGCTTCTCATCGAGGATGAAATCGCGGGCGATGATCTCCTCGAGAGAATAAGCGCTCAAGCTGTAAGTGCCCGGCAGGTCGATCAGGTTCACTTCGGTGCCGTTATGTCGGAAGCTGCCGGCCTTCTTCTCGATGGTCTTGCCCGGCCAGTTGCCGACGTGCTGACGCGAGCCGGTGAGGGCGTTGAAGATGGTGCTCTTGCCAGCGTTGGGATTGCCGACTAAAGCCACACGAACGGGTTCCATGCTCGAGGCTCCTTAGACATCTTGCTCGGCGTCGGCAGTCGAATCGGCACCAAAGCGGCGGGCGCGTCCCCAGCGCAGACCGTGCCGGTGGTGCCTTCGTCCGCGATGGTATCCCCTTCGACCCACGGCTGCGTCGCCACTCTCTCCACAGGGCGTTACCGCCAAGTGCCGTGCCATGCCGCGGCCTAGGGCGATGCGCGAATCGCGCACGCGGATCAACAGAGGGCCGCCGGAGTCCTGCAACACGGTCAGTTCGACGCCATGGGTGAGGCCCAAGTCCAACAGACGATGAGTCATACGATGGCCGGCGTCGATCCGAACCAGCCTGAGCGGCTCCCCCAGCGGCGCTTCGGTGAGCGGGATAGCCTTTTCGGTCACTTCGCACTCCCTCCCACCGGTCGGATCGACCCTTCCTGCACGAAAACGTCTTCCACCACCTCGCCACACAGGCTCACCTGTCGGCCATCAGATTTCAACAACATGGCACCCCGATCCCCCACCCCCATCACGGTCACGGTCACGCCCTTGGTGAGATGCTCGGCTTGTAGGAAGGTGCACACGGAGGCCTCAGCTTTGATATCCACGATTTGCCCGCTTTGCCCCACCTTCAATTCGCTCAGCGGGATGAGCTTTTCAGCGGGGATATCGGCATCAGAGGGCGGGATAGGTTTGCCCTGCGGGCTGAGCGTGGGCTGCCCGAGGAATTCGAACAGGCGCTCGGCGACTTTTTGCGGGGTGATGTGCTCGAGGCGGCAGGCAAGTGCATCAGCCTCCACCGCGGAAAGCTCGAGGTGCTCCACCAGGAAGGTCTCCCATAAACGCCGTCGCCGCAGCACCCGCTGGGCCAGCCGATTACCCTCCTGGAGCAGTTCGACGCCCTTATAAGGCGAGTAGCTGACCAGGCCTTCCTCATCCAGCTTGTGGATCATTTGGTTGACCGAGACCGGCATGAGGGCCAACTCCTCGGCCAGCAGTGAAAGCGGAACCGGGCTTTCAACTCCTCGCTCGGTCAACTGGGCAATGGTGATGAGGTACATTTCTTCGCTTTCACTCATCTGAGGAATGTTTAGGTTTGCCATAATTCATCCGCTTTAATCTTATGGTTGTCCTAAAGATACCTAATTCACTCCTAATTCACAATGTACAAATGTCCCTCTACGCGAGGGACATTTGTCCTATTCTTTCGGTACGGGAAAAGCCGGTTCGGCTAGAGCGAGACCACGCCAAGCAGCCCCCAAATCTGGGTAACCAGCAAAGAGAGCACCAGCACGCCAATCGCATCCAGCAAGATTCCCCGCTGGAAAATCTCCTTGACGTCGAAATAACCGGTGGAGTAGGCCATCATGGTGGGAGGAGTGCCCACGACGAGGGCAAAGTCGATGGAAGAGGCAATCGCGACCACCCCAACCAGCAGGCGAGGGTCGATGTGCAGCAGATTGGCAAGGGGGATGGCGAGTGGGATGAGCATCGCTGCACAGGCCGTATTGGAGATGAAAGCCCCGATCAGCAACGTGAGGCTGGCCACCAGAAGGATGATAAGCATGGATGGCAGCTGGGAAAGGGCGGTGAGGTGCAGGGCGATCCAATCCGATACACCGGTGGCGACCAGGATGTTCCCAATCGCCAAACCACCTCCAAAGGTGAGCAAGGCATCCCAGTTGATATTGTTCAAGTCATCTTTCTTGATGACGTCGACGAAGAACAGGAACAGAACCCCACCCAGAGCCACGATCGAGGCGTGCACCTGATGCCAGCGCTCGGTGAGCAGTAAGCCCATGATGATGACGAAAATCACCAGAACGTACCTCTGGGCTTTATCGGGTCTGCCCATGGCTTTAAGCTCTTGCTTGTACACCTGGTGGCTGAGGTGTTGCTGCACCGAGCTGGTCCTTACGCGGAAGGTGAGGATCAAGAACAGCCAGATGATCGGGACCATCAGAATCGCAATCGGTAAGCCATAGGCAAACCAATCGATGAAAGCCAAATTGGCCCCTGCGTACTCATTGAGGAAATCCATCGCCAGGATGTTGGCCGGTGTTCCGATGGCAGAACCGATCCCACCCATGCTGGCGGCGTAGGCCACCCCGAGGATCAAAGCGCGGCGGAAGCCGGTACGGCCCTCCTCGCCAGGGATCCGGGCCAGAACCGCCAAGGCGATGGGGATGATGATGGCCACACTGGCGGTGTTCGACATCCACAGAGATAGGAATGCCGTGAGCATCATCATGGTGAGCATCAAGTAGGCGGGTTTGAGGCTGGAGCGGCGCAGAATATTGAGCGCGATCCAGCGGTCCACTCCCGTGCGTCGCATGCCCTCGGCCAGCAGGAACCCGGCGAAGAACAAGACGATGATGGGGTGGAAGAAGGGCTGAAGGACGACCTTCGGCTCTGCCACCCGGAAGACCACCACGACGATAGGAATCAGCAAGCCGCCGACCGATAGCGGCACGATTTCGACCAGCCAAAGGGTCGCCACAGCAAAGAGCAGGGCGGTGGTGATCTTGGCTTTGAAAGGAATGCGCATCGAGAAAGTCAGGGCGCCGTCAGAATGGCCGGTGGGCGGCACAGATTGCTGGTAGCTCAAGCCTGTGAGTGTGGAGGTGGCGCTTTCAAGACTGAGGCCGAGCAGGTCGCCATCTGCATCGGTAACTTGCACTTGATAATTGATACTTTGGCCGAGTTGATAGGCATAGGCTTCATGCCCCTGAACGGTGACCTGATAGCCATCAGCCGGCTCGGTCACCACTTTGGGGTCGCCCTGCTCCTCGGCTATAAGAAAAGGAAATTGTAAGGAGAAAGGCTGGCCGTCGAGATCGAGGTCTATACGGGCAGCGTAATCTCCGGGCTGCAGGTCTTCGGGCCCCAACCAGAATCCCACAGCCCCAACGATAAACACGATAAGTAAATTGATCAGCTTTTGTCGCGCTGTCACAGCGAATGCTCCTTGAAATTGGTTTCGATGGTTTTGTGAAGCTGCTCCTTTAACGATCTCCCCCTACTGGGATAATGCGTCTGCGATGTCTCTCACAATAGGTGCTCACTTTTTCAACAAATCCTGGGCAGCAGCTCGCCGGAGAGCACGTCGAGCACGCGATGGCTGCCAATCACGGTCTTCATCAGAACTCGCCCCTTGGGCTCCTCGACGACCTCCCCGATCAGCACCGCCCCCTCCCCGTAGCGATCGGCGCGCAGGGCCTCGAGCACCTTATTGGCGTCCTGGGGCGCCACGATGACCACCATCTTGCCCTCATTGGCCACGTAGAGCGGGTCGAAGCCCAATAGCTCGCAGGCCGACTGCACAGCCGCGGCCACCGGGATGGCATCCTCTTGAACCACGATGCCCACCTGGGATTGCTTGGCGATCTCATTGAGGGTGGAGGCCAATCCCCCGCGGGTGGGGTCACGCAGCACGTGTATCTGCTCGCTGGCCTCCAGCATGGCCGCCACCATGTGGTTGAGCGGCGCAACGTCGCTCTCGATCTGGGCCTGGATGCCCAATTCCCCACGGGCGCTGAGCACAGCGATGCCATGATCGCCGATCGTGCCGGTCAGGATGACCGCGTCGCCGGGCTGGGCCTGGGCGCCGTTGATCGCCATCCCAGGGGTCTGGGTGCCCACACCAGCGGTGTTGATGTACAGGCCATCGGCTTTGCCGCGCTGCACCACCTTGGTATCGCCAGCCACCACCTCAACGCCCGCTTCCTCAGCGGCAGCCTGCATGGAGGCCACCACCCTCTCCAGCACCTCCAGTTCCAGCCCCTCCTCGAGGATGAAGCCAGCCGTGAGGTAGCGCGGGGTGGCGCCCATGGCGGCCAGATCGTTGACCGTGCCACAGATCGCCAGGCGGCCGATGTCCCCGCCAGGGAAGAATAGCGGCCAGACGACGTGCGAATCAGTGCTGATGGCCAGTTGCGTGTCAGGAGTAGGCAAGACCACACCGGCATCGTTGCCCGCCCTGAGCACCGGGTTATCCAGTGGCGGCAGGAATGAACGCGCGATCAAATCGTGCATCAGCTTGCCGCCGCTGCCGTGCCCCAGCACGATCCTCTCGCTGTGGGGCAGCGGGACAGGGCACACCGCGCCCTCCATGGTCACCCGCTCTTCAGGCTTCTCCCGCTCGGCCATCTCAATCGACCTCCAGCGGCGTCTGGAGACTGTACTGGTAATAGGCGGCGCAGGCCCCCTCGGCAGAGACCATCGTGGCGCCTAGCGGGTGCTCGGGCGTGCACAGCGTGCCGAAAGCGGAGCAATCTGGCGGCTTCTTCAAGCCTTGCAAGATCTGCCCGGCGATGCACAGGGGCGACTCCTCCGGCTGGATGGCGCTGACGTCGAAGCGCCCTTCGGCGTCGAATTGGGCGTATTCCGGCCGCAAGCCCCAGCCGCTCATCTGGATGTTGCCGATGCCGCGCCACTTGCGGTCGCACTCCATGAAGACTTTCTCGATCACCGCCTGGGCGGGGCGGTTGCCCTCCCGGGTGACGGCGCGGGGGTAGGCATTTTCGACCTCGACCCTGCCCTCCTCAAGCTGGCAGACGACCATCAAAATGCCCTTCAAAATATCCAGCGGCTCGAAGCCGGTGACCACGATGGGCACTTGATATTGCTCGGCCAGGGGCGGATACTCCCAATAGCCCATCACGGCGTTGACGTGCCCGGCGGAGAGGAAACCCTGCACGCGATTGTGCGGCGAACCTAGGATGGCGTGCATGGCGGGCGGCACACGGGCGTGCGACACCAGCACGGAGTAATTCTCGATGCCCTGTGCCTTGGCCTGGACGACGCTCATGGCGTTGGCCGGGGCGGTGGTCTCGAAGCCGATGGCGAAGAAGACCACCTGGCGGTCGGGGTTCTCCTTGGCGATCTGCAGCGCATCGAGCGGGGAATACACCACCCGCACGTCACCGCCGGCAGCACGCACGGAGAATAAGTCCTGGCTCGATCCGGGCACGCGCAGCATGTCGCCGTAAGAGGTGAAGATCACCTCCGGGCGGGCAGCGATGGCCAGGGCTTTGTCAATCAGTTCCAACGGGGTGACGCAGACCGGGCAGCCGGGGCCGTGCACCAATTCGATCTCGGAGGGCAGCATCTGGTCAATGCCATAGCGCTTGATGGCGTGGGTTTGCCCGCCGCAAATCTCCATGATCACCCAGGGCTGGGTGACCGTGCGTTTGATCTTCCGCAGGGTGTTCTCGGCCAGCTTGGGGTCACGGTACTCGCTGACGTACTTCATTCAGTCCCCTCCGCCAGGCCAAGCTCCTCGTCGAGATCGGTGATCTCCCGCAGCATCTCCAGGGTGGCCTGCGCCTCCTCCTCGCTGAGCAGGCTGATGGCAAAACCGACGTGGATGACGGCGTAGTCTCCCACCACAGCCTGGGGCACGTATTCCAGGCAGACCTGGCGGGTGACGCCGCCAAAGTCGATTGTCCCCATCTTGAGGCCGTCGCCCTCAAAGGTTTCGATAATCTTTCCGGGCACACCAAGGCACATAAGCTCTCCTGTAAAAGCAATCCCTAGATCGTAGAATGAAAAGCCACCACCGCTTGGCCGAGCGCCAGGCCGCCGTCGTTGGCAGGAACCTGGCGGTGCAGGTAAACCTCAAAGCCATCCCCTCGCAGCAGCGGCACCGTTCGTCCCAATAGGACCATATTCTGCCACACCCCGCCGCTGAGCGCCACCTGAGCGACGCCGAACTGCTCCCGCAGCGTGCGGCAGGCGGCCCCCACCATGGCCGCCAGACCGTTGTGGAAGCGCACCGCCATCGCGCCCGCCGAAACGCCGTTTCGCAGATCGGCCAGCAAGGCCCGCAGCATGGGTGCGGGATCGATGAGCCCATCCCCGATATCGAAGGGGTAGGCCCCGCTCTCGTCGGGGTCCACCAGAGCTTCAAGCTCGATGGCCGCCTGGGCCTCGTAATTGACTTCCTGGCGCACGCCGATCAAGGCGGCTACCGCATCGAACAGGCGGCCCATGCTGGAGGTCGGCGGGGCGTTGACGCCTCCCTCAATCTGCCGCCGGATGACGTCGAGCTGCTCGGCGGAGGCGGCGCGCACAGGGGGAAGATCGTCCCCCCATTCGAGACCAGCCTGATTCAGCCAGGCTAGGGTGAACCGCCACGGCTGGCGTACGGCGGCATCCCCGCCCGGCAAGGGCGCGTAGGCCAGGTGCAGGGGGCGCTGGTAGCCGCGGTAATCCGCCAGCAGGAACTCGCCGCCCCAGATAACCCCATCGTCGCCGTAGCCGGTGCCGTCGAAGGAAACGCCGATCACCGGGGTCTCGCCAGACAGGCCGTGCTCGGCCATGCAGGCCGCCACGTGGGCGTGGTGGTGCTGCACCCCGACGGCGGGCAGCCCCTCCCGCTCGGCGCGCGCCAGAGCATAGCGGCTGGCTAGGTAATCGGGATGCAGGTCGTAGGCGAGCAGCTCGGGCCCCACGCGAAACAGGCGCTGGTAGTGCTCGATCCCCGTCTCGAAGGCCTGCAAGGTCTCGTAATTCTCCAGGTCGCCGATGTGGTGGCTAAGAAAGGCGTAGCGCTGCTTGGTCAGGCAGAAGGTGTTCTTCAACTCCGCACCGGTCGCCAGGATGGGCGGCATCTCCCAGGGCAGGTGCACGGGGAAAGGCGCGTAGCCGCGCGCCCGCCGTAGGGGATAAATGGCGGTCTCCGGGTCATCAGCACGCTGCTCTGTCCCCACCGGGAAGACTCGCACCACCGAATCATCGCAGCGGGTGCGAATGTCGCGGTCGTGCAGCAGGAAAGCGTCCGCCAGGGCAGCCAGCCGCTCTTGCGCCTCGTGGTTGTCGGTGGCGATGGGCTCCTCGCTCAGGTTGCCGCTGGTCATCACCAGGGCCTCGGGGAAACCGGGGGCCGGCTCGAGCAGCAGGTAATGCAGAGGGGTGTAGGGCAGCATGACGCCCAGGGTGTCCTGGTTGGGGGCCACGCCGGGGACGATGTCGGATTCCGGCCGCCGCCGCAGGATGACGATCGGACGCTGGCGCGATTCGAGCAGTTGGCGCTCGGCCTCATCCAGGTGACAATGCCGCGCCACGGTCTCGATATCTGCCACCATCAAGGCGAAGGGCTTATCGACGCGCAATTTGCGGCGGCGCAACTCATCGACCGCCTCAGGATTGGCGGCGTCGCAGGCCAGGTGAAAGCCGCCCAGCCCCTTCACCGCCACGATCTTCCCGGTGGCCAGCAGCTCCCTGGCCCCCTGCAAGGCCTCCTCGCGGTCGCTTCGCCCCTCTTCGCTCTCCAGCCATATTTGCGGCCCACAGACCGGGCAGGCCACCGGTTGGGCGTGAAAGCGGCGATCCAGCGGGTCTTCGTACTCGGCGGCGCAGTCGGGGCACATGGCGAAAGGCGCCATGGTGGTCTGCGGGCGGTCGTAGGGGATATCCTGAATGATGGTGAAGCGCGGCCCGCAATTGGTGCAGTTGATGAAGGGGTAGCGATAGCGGCGGTCGGCGGGGTCGAAAAGCTCGCGCAGGCAATCGGGGCAGATGCTTACGTCCGGAGAGATGGGCTGGAAAGCCTGCGGAACGCCCTGCGAGGCGATGATCTCAAAGCTGGTGAAGCCATCCGGCGGGCGGGCGGTGACCTCCAGGTCGTCGATGCGCGCCAAAGGGGGAGGCCCCTGGCGCAAAGCCTCGACGAAGCTCGCCAGGCTCTCCGATGAGCCGTCCACCTCGATATCGACGCCAGCGGAGGTGTTGCGCACCCAGCCGGTCAGGCCCAGACGGGTAGCCAGGCCGTAGACGAAGGGGCGGAAACCGACCCCCTGCACCACCCCGCTGATGTGGATGCGCGCCCCCGCCTCAGCAGCCATCAAGCCTCCTTGGCGGCGCTCCCGACCTGCTCCAGCAGCCAATCCACCCAGGCCTCGATCCCCTCTCCTGTGGTGCAGGAGAGCGGAAAAGTGGTCAAGCCCGGGTTGAGTATCTCCACGCCCTGGCGGAAGTAGTCCATGTCGAAGGAGACATAGGGCAGCAGGTCGATCTTGTTGATCACCAGCACGTCGACGCCACGATACATGACCGGATACTTGTAAGGCTT
>Ga0068714_10005523_pt1 | contig 13388 bp, 10 predicted proteins | sample MTBNYHSulfiMetaG_FD_62988 | JGI IMG/M metagenome (GOLD analysis project Ga0068714, IMG submission 62988) | Enrichment culture microbial communities from rom New York Harbor, USA that are MTBE-degrading - MTBE-NYH (New York Harbor Sulfidogenic)... | ecosystem: Environmental > Aquatic > Marine >... | reverse complement strand
CCGTGCAGGCGAACATGATGTACCCGCTCTTGGTCACCCAAGGGGGGAAGGGATACACGAAGATCGTCAGGACCATGAGCACCAGCAGGGAAAACACGTCCACGATCCGCTCGATCACGATGGTGGCGAAGGTGGTGCTCATGGCCAAGTCCCGTTTTCTGGAAAGAACATACGCCCGCAGGAACTCCCCCAGGTGGGCCGGCATGAACACGTTGGCCATGTAGCCGATGACCAGCGCGGAAAACAGGCTCAGGGTGCCGATCCGCTTCACCGGGTCCAGCAGGAAACGCCAGCGGAAAGCGCGCAGAAAATGGCTCAGGAAGATGGTGCCGATGGCCGGGATGAAATACCCGTAGCGGGCGGTCCGGAAGGCATCCCACATCTGCGCGAAATCCACCTTGCGGAACGCCAGGTAGAGAAACACGGCGCTGATGAGCAGACCAAAGAAGATCTTGCCGCGGTGGCTCCCGCCGGCAGGTGCCATGGGCTTCCTTCCCTGTTCCGGGGGACAGAGAGTGCCTCTCTGCCGCTTGAGGCCGGATGCCGTGCCGCTCTAAGCTCCGGGGTCCTCTGGCGCGCCCCGGGGCTTTGAACGCGACGTATCCGGGCCCTTCCTATCCGCCGGAAACCGATGCGGTTGGTTTGTCGTGCGGCGCTTGCCCCGGCTCGCAGGGAAAACCGCGTGCCTTTCGGGGCCGGGACGCCGGAGTCGGCCGGGGATCCACCGGAAGATCCCCGGCCGGAAGTCACTGCCGAGAAAGAAACAGCATACCTTCCTGCGTGGGGTTTTTCCAGCGGACAGATATTTGTATTATGAAATAAGTAATTTTACCAAAAAGATCATAGGAGCCGGGCGCGGGATGCCGCGTCTTGCGGGAACGGCCGGAAGAGCGGATCCTGGCCGCGGCGGTTCCCGTGGTGGTCATGCCGAAACCAGGACGCATCGAGGGGGGAATCCGGGGGGTCCGTTCCCTGAGGGGTACGACCTTAGATGTCCCCCCAATGAATCGGTCCCCTGATCGGACGTGGTTCGTTGTGAAAGGGTGGACAGGCAGGCATCCTCGATGCGGTCCGATCCGACGTTGCGGCAAGGGGTAGGGAAGGGATCTCTCCGCCGGCTACTCCACGATCTCCAGAACGGACCGCCTCCGAGACTTCATGGATGCGTTGCTCAGGATGGTGCGGATCGCGGCGGCGGTTCGGCCCTGTTTTCCGATGACCTTGCCCATGTCGGTCTTGGCCACGGACAGTTCGATCACCGAAGTGTTTTCTCCATGGATTTCGCTGACCTTTACCTCTTCCGGGTGGTCAACCAGGGCCTTGACGATGTATTCCACCAGTTCTTTAATGCTTTCTGCCATCCCTGTTTCTCCCGCGGCACCTGTGTCGTCTTCCAATCCGGGTAACGAGCCAGTCGTAGCACGATCCTTCGGTTCCTCGCCTTCTTTTCCTCGAGCCGGCAGCCTTCTTGAGCGACATAATTCGCCTTTTCAGATGAAAATGCAACGATATTCGCGGCCCGTAGGGGGCTGCCACGGCCGCCGGAGAACGCTGGACCGGTCAGTTGACCGGTTCGACCCGAGTCAGCGTGAACCCTTCTCCATGGTCCGAGTCCTGGTAGTCGATGATCACCCCGCTAAGCGCGGCCGCCACCGCCGGACCTACGAGCAGGATCTTCACCCCGTCCTCGCTCTCCACGGTTCTGTCAGCCTCCTCATGGTAGTCCAGGATGAAACCCAAGGGGTATTCCATGGAGGGGGCCAATACCAGCCGTAGGGCCTTGTCCGGGTCCTGGTTATGTTCCTGCAGAGCTTCCAGAAGCTTCTGCCTGGCCCTGCCGCTCACTGTCACCATGCTCGATCTCCCGGATCGCCTGGAGTGTCGTTCTTCGTTCTGTCCGTTGGATGCTGCCCCGGCCTTCAACGTTCCTGCATCCCCCACGTTCCAATCGATACAACCGAAAGACCGTGTAGGGCCCATTCCGAGAAGCTAGCCCTCCCCCCGGACCCCGATTCCGTTGACGCCGGACGGCAAACAAGGTATACGAATAGTCCTCGCTCTGCCGCATTCTCTTTGGAACCCGGACGGAAACGGAGGCCCGCGATGCAACCCGCGATGAAATACAAACCCCTGAAGGAAAACGAGAAACTCCTGCAGGAGTTCTCGGTGGAGCAGCTGGAGGCCGTGGATCGGGTCCTTGTGGAAAACCGGGGACGTCCCGGCGCCCTGATCCCGGTGCTCAAGGAGGTTCAGGACGCCACCGCCTACCTCCCCTGCAGTCTCCAGCAAGGGATCGCCCAGGGGCTGAACATCTCTTTCAGCGAGGTGTACGGCGTAGTGACCTTCTACTCCTTCTTCAACACGAACCCCCCGGGACGCCACAAGGTCAAGGTCTGCCTCGGCACGGCCTGCTACGTGCGCGGGAACAAGGACCTGGTGGAGAACTTGAGCCGGGAGCTGCATTGCGACGTGGGCGCCACCACCCCGGACCGGAGGTTTTCGCTGGAAGGGGTCCGATGCCTGGGTTGCTGCGGGATCGCTCCGGTGATCACCGTGGACGAGCAGGTTTTCCGGGAGGTCCGGATCAAGGAACTGCCCGGGATCATGGACCGGTTCCAGTAGTTTCCCATCGGCCGCGGGCCGACCCCGAGGCATGAAGCCCCAGGGGGGTGCGGAGCTTCATCGTTGTGTGAGCCGCGCCCGCTGGGAGGGTCCCTCGTCCTCCGGGGACCTGCAAGAGACCTGAACCGGTCCCCGTCGTCCTGCGGGACCTCCACCGCGGGTGCTTGCGGGCCCAACCGGAGCCGGACGTCGGGGACAGAGCTTCTTCGTCGCCTTCAGTGAAGTGAACCCGTCGTACGGACACCCCATCCATCGTACACCGGGACATGCCTATGTGCGCTGGTGGTCGATCCTTCGGCCTCGCCCCCTATCCATCCATGCTGACCCATGTTGGAAACCGGTGTCTGTCTCGGTCCTGATCATCGCTCCGGCGGGCTCCGCAGCGGGTGTCTTCTCAGCAGCCCGACCGCATTTCGAAGAACATCAGGAACGGTTCCCGCCCCAGGATACGGTAGTGAAGTTTCCCTACGAGCCGCCCGTCGGGCAGCCTCCGTACCCGGTCCACCACCCTGCGCATCACCCCCGTGTTGACCGGAAGGTCGTAGTCGATGAGGAGCCACCCCGCCTCTTTCCTCAACCGGAAGCGACCGAAACGGAAGCCGCCGGCCAAGAGGTTGTATCCTTCCCCGGTCTGTCCCACGGCTTTCCTGTGCTTCAGCATGGCCAGGGAGAACCAGGGGAACCAGGGCACCACCACACGGTACTCGCCGGAAAGGTCCTCCAGCTCGGGCACGGTGCCTCGACCGTACAGCTCCTGCAGGTTGCGCAGGGTTTCCCAGATCATCTCCTTCCTCCTTCCCTGGGCGGCAGGGACGCTGCAAAGCGCTTCCCGATCTCGAGCCAGCCTCTCAGCGTCTCCGGGTCGGCCCAACCTTTCCGATCCACCATGACCCAGCCGGTCATCACCCTTCCGGTGACATCGAAAGGCCGGGCACGGCCCTCCCGGAGAAGATCCACCGCGGCCTCCCGTCCGACCCGAACGATGAGGAAGCCCCGATACACCCCGAAGCACATGTTGCCCTGGTGAAGGTAACAGACGCCTCCGAACAGGTGCTTCTTTCCCAGACGCTTCCCTCGCCCCGCGACCACCGAGTCGATGGCCGCCTCGACCTCCGGGTCGTACGGCACGTTCCGCCTCCTCTCCGAGGGGTCAAGGCCTCACCGGACCGAACCGGGACCCGCCTCCGGACGCCGGGCCTGGAACGGACCCTGCTCAGGCACGTGCCTTTTCCAGCAGCGCCGAACGGCTCCGCCGCACCCCGGGTTCATCCACCGCGTGGAGCCCGTTCCGTTGGGCCACGGCAACCATGCGCCGGAACGCCTCCCGCGACACGTGCCCTTGGGGTTCCAGCACCAGCATCCGGCCCCCGGTCTTGAGGACGTCCCGGACCTGGGCAAAGAAGGCGGAAGCATCGGGTACCTCGTGTACCACGTAGCACGCCAAGGCAAAGTCCATGGGGTCTCCGATCTCCTCCAGTCCCAGGCCCCCCTTGTCGCAGAGCCGGGTTTCGATCACGTCCCGGACCCCGGCCTTGTGGGCCCTTTCTTCCAGAACACGGAGCATTCGCTCCTGCATGTCCACGCACAACACCCGGCCGGATGGGCCCACCATCCGTGCCAGGGGCAAGCTGAAAAACCCCATGGCACAGCCGATGTCCAGGGTCCTCATCCCCTCCCGCACGTGGGGGCCCAGGATCCGCTCCGGGTTCTGAAACAGCTTTCGCAGGGGGTTGGCCAGAAGGTAACCCATCCACACAGGGCACACGCGGTCGGCCATGGCGTGGTTCATCCTCGATGTTCGACCAAAGGTTGGACAGCACCCTGCCGCAAAAGAAGCGCAGGGAGGCCCGGTCCGGGACGGCAGGGACACGCGACGCGGAACGTCTTCCTTCGTGGCCGGTGGGGACGACCCGGTGTCGCCCCGTGGGTATTGCGAGCAACGCCACGCACCCGGACCCTGAGGCCCGGCAGGTTGACCCCGGGGGGGCTTTGTCGCCTTGCAGATTCCTCGCAAGGTCTCCGGTCCATATCCTGTGCCGGTGAGCTAAGGGGCGGCGACGGCCTCCTCGTCCGGGGATCGCTCGCGGCCCGCGGCCAGGGACTCGATCTTCACCGCGCACACCTTGTACTCCGGGATCTTGCCCACGGGGTCCAGTTTGTCGGAGTGGGTGAGCCGGTTGGCCGCAGCCTCGTAGAAATGGAACGGGATGAAGACCGTTCCCGGGGCCGACCGGTCCGTCACCCTCACCGAAATCTCGATGGAGCCCCGGCGAGAGGAAATACGGGCGGGCTGCTCGTCCACGAGCCCCAGGCTCTCGGCGTCCTCTTCGCTGACCTCCACGTACCCCTTGGGGTACCGATACTGAAGCCCTTCGCAGCGTCCGGTCATGGAGGCGGTGTGATACTGGTAGAGGACCCTGCCCGTGGTGAGGGTCAGTGGGTACTCGTCGTTCGGCAGTTCGTGCGGCGGGATGTACTCCACGGCGTGGAACAACCCCTTCCCCCGCGTGAAACGGTCCCGGTGCAGGAACCGGGTGCCCGGGTGCTCCTCGTTGGGACACGGCCACTGCAACCCCTCCCGCTCGATCCGCGGGTAGGTGATGCCCGCGTAGCTCGGCGTCAGGCTTCGGATCTCCTCGAAGATCTCCTCCGGGCTGCTGTACGACCACTTGTGGCCCATCCGCCGGGCCAGTTCCGTGAGGATCTTCCAGTCGGGCCACTCGTGCCCCATGACCTCGTCGGCCCTGCGAACCCGCTGGACCCGGCGCTCGGTGTTGGTGAAAGTGCCGTCCTTCTCGGCAAAGGAGACCGCCGGGAGCACCACGTCCGCCATGCGGGCCGTCTCGGTGAGGAAGATGTCCTGCACCACCAGGAACTCCAGGCTCTTCAGGCACTGCTCCACGTGCGAAGTGTCCGGGTCGCTCACCATGGGGTTCTCCCCCATGATGAACAGGCCTTTGACCTTCCCTTCATGGGCCGCGTTCATCATCTCCATGATGGTCAGGCCGGGCTTGTCGGGAAGCTTGACGCCCCAGGCCTTGGAAAACTTCTCCTGAGCCGCCGGGTCGCCCACCTTCTGGTAACCGGTGTACACGTTCGGCAAGGCCCCCACGTCGCAAGCCCCCTGCACGTTGTTCTGGCCCCGCAACGGGTTGACCCCGCCCCCCTCGATCCCCAGGTTCCCGCAGAGCATCGCCAGGTTGGCCAGGCTTTTCACGTTGTCCGTGCCGGTGGTGTGCTGGGTGATGCCCATGGCGTAGCAGATGGAGGCGCGCTTGGCCGACCCGTACAGCCGGGCCGCGGCCACCAGATCCCCCGCCGGGATGCCGGTGATGGCCTCCACGTACGCGGGCGTGTACCTCTGGATGACCTCCCGGAGCGCCTCGAAGTTCTCGCAGCGCTCCTCCACGTACGTGCGGTCGTACAGACCCTCCTCGACGATCACGTGCATCAGGCCGTTGATCCATGCTACGTCCGTACCCGGACGCTGCCGGAGCCAGTGCGTGGCGAACCGGGTCATGTCGATGGCCCGGGGGTCCACCACGATCAGTTTCGTCCCCTGCTGCGTGATCCCGCGCTTCATGTAGGTGCTGATCACCGGGTGGTTCTCCGTGGGGTTGCTCCCGGTGAGCAGGATCACGTCCGTGTGCTCCAACTCCGCGATGGAGTTGGTCATGGCGCCACTGCCGAACGCTGCGGCCAGACCGGCCACGGTGACGGAGTGTCAGAGACGTGCACAGTGGTCCACGTTCTGCGTGGACAACACCGTGCGCATGAACTTCATAAAGAGGTAGTTCTCCTCGTTGGTCACCCGCGCCGAGGAGAGCCCTGCCAGCGCCGCGGGGCCGTATTCCTCCTTGATCCTGCCGAACCCCTTGGCCACGCGCTGGAACGCCTCGTCCCAGGTCGCCTTGCGGAGCTTCCCCTTTTCCCGGACCAGGGGCTCCTTGAGCCGGTCCTCGTGGTAGATGAAGTCGTAGCCGAACCGGCCCTTGACGCAAAGACTGCCGTGGTTGACCTCGGCCTCCTCGTCCCCGGTGACCCGGACCACCCGGCCGTGGATGGTGTGGAGCTTCACCACGCAGCCGGTACCGCAGTAGGTGCACACCGACCGGACCTGCTTTTCCTCCCAGGCCTTTCCAAAGGGGGTGCGCTGCTTCTCCGAGATGGCGCCCACCGGGCAAAGCTGCACGCACTCCCCGCAGAACACGCAGGCGCTCTCGCCGTAGCCCACGTCGCCCCCGGTCACGATCTTGGAGTGGGGCCCCCGAAAACCGAACTGAATGACCTGGTTGACCTGCACCTCCTGGCAACCCCGCACGCACCGGCCGCACAGGACGCACTTGTTCAGGTCACGCACGATCATGGGGTTGGAGTTGTCCGCGAGGTACGCGGGGTGCTCCACAGGGAAGCGCGGCAACTCGATCTCCAACTCCTGGGCCAGGTTCTGCAATTCGCAGGCCCCGTTGGAGTGGCAGTTGGGGCAGTCGTGGTTGCCGCTGGCGATGAGGAGTTCCACGGTGAGCTTCCGGGCCTTGAGAACCCGTTCGTTGCCGGTGTGCACCACCATGCCGTCCCGGTCCACCGGGGTGGCGCAGGAGGGCACCAGGGCCCGAGCCCCTTCCACCTCCACCACGCACACGCGGCAGGCCCCGGTATTGCGCAGGCGCGGGTGGTGGCACAGGGTGGGGATTCGGATGCCCGCGGCTTTGGCCGTATCCAGGAGGGTCTGGCCCTCCACGGCTTTGCACTCCCGCCCGTCCACGGTGATGGTGAACTCTCGGTTCATGCGATATTCCTCTCGTCGGGTTCTTTCCGGCAGGGAAAGGCGGGGGGCGCCCCCGCTCTCCCGTGGGTCTCAGTGAATGGCGTTGAACCGGCACGCCGCGATGCAGCTCATGCACTTCACGCACCGGGTCTTGTCGATCCGGGCATTCTGTTTTTTCTGCCAGATGACCGCCTCCGCAGGGCAGGCCCGGAAGCAAAGGCCGCACTGGGTGCAGTTTTCCTGGATGACCTCGAAGTGCACCAGGTCCACGCAGGCGTGGGCCGGACACTCCTTGTGAAGGATGTGTGCCTCGTACTCGTGCCGGAAGTAGCGCAGCGTGGTCAGCACGGGGTTGGGGGCGGTCTGGCCCAGCCCGCACAGCGCGGAATCCTTGATGGTGGCGCTCAGTTCCTCCAGCAGGGCCAGGTCCTCCGGGTGCCCCTTCCCCTGGGTGATCCGGGTGAGGATGTTCAGCAACTGCCGGGTGCCCTCGCGACAGGGGGTGCACTTCCCGCACGACTCGTCCTGGCAGAAATCCATGAAGAACCGGGCCATGTCCACCATGCAGGTGGACTCGTCCATGACGATCATCCCGCCCGACCCCATGATGGCACCCGCCTGGGTGAGGGCCTCGTAGTCGGCGGGCGTGTCGAGCTTCTCCTCGGGGAGACACCCTCCGGAGGGGCCTCCGAGCTGCACGGCTTTGAACTTGCGCTTGTTGGGGATGCCGCCCCCGATCTCGAACACGATGTCCCGAAGCGTGGTCCCCATGGGGACCTCCACCAGGCCCACGTTCTTCACCGCGCCGGTGAGGGCGAACACCTTGGTGCCGCGGGACTTTTCGTACCCGATGGCGTTGTACCACGCCGCCCCCTGGCGGAGGATGTTGGGAATGTTGGACAGCGTCTCCACGTTGTTCAGGATCGTGGGCTTGTTCCACAACCCCTGGTTCGCCGGGAAGGGGGGCCGGGGCCGGGGGGTACCGCGCCGGCCCTCCACCGAGGCCATGAGCGCCGTCTCTTCCCCGCACACAAAGGCGCCTGCCCCGGCGTACACGTCGATGTCAAAGGAGAAGCCGCTCCCCAGGATGTCCCCGCCCAGCAGCCCGCACTCCCGCGCCTGCCGGATGCCGTGGTGCAGGGTCTTCAGAGCCAGGGGATACTCGGCTCGGCAATAGATGTACCCCTGGGTCGCCCCGATGGCGCGGGCCGCGATGATCATCCCCTCCAGCACGCTGTGGGGGTCGCTCTCCAGCACGGACCGGTCCATATAGGCGCCGGGGTCCCCCTCGTCCGCGTTGCACAGGACGAACTTCACGTCCCCTTTGGCCTGCCGGCAGAACTTCCACTTCAGGCCGGTGGGAAACCCGGCCCCGCCGCGGCCCCGGATCCCGGACTGGAGGACCTCCTCCACCACCTCCTCCGGCTTCATCTGGAACAAGGCCTTGGCAAGAGCCTGGTAGCCGTCTCGGGCGATGTAATCGTCGATCGACTCGGGGTTGAGACGGCCGCGGTTGCGCAGCACCACGAACTTCTGCTTGCGGAAGAAGGGGTCTTCCTGCTCGTTCAGGATGAAATCCTCCGGGACCGCCTCCCCGCCGAACACCTGGCCGTCCAGGATCTTACGTAGCCGGTCCGGGTCCACCTTCCGATAGCGCACCGGGTCCCGTCCGGGCCGTTCCACGGTGATGATGGGCTCCATTCCACAGAACCCCACGCAACCGGTGTGCCCGATGTCGAAGTCCTCCGGGGACCGGCCCCGTTCCTTGAGCTGTTCCAAGAGGCTTTCGTACACCTCCCGGGCGCCGGAGGCTACTCCGCATGTGCCCATGTGCACGGTGATCCTGGCCTGTTTGCCCCGGGCCGCGAGGTCCCAGCCCTCGGAGACCCTGTTCCGGATCCGGTCCAGATCCTCTACCGTCAATCTTCCCATGCTTCCTGACTCCGCGGGGTTGGCATCTCGCCGCCGGTCCTGGTGACGGACAACGAAAAAAGCGCCTCATGGTACTCTGTTCACGGTGAATCTGTCAATTGGATCGGGGGCTTGTTGGTAGCCCTTCCGGCGAGGGCGGGCGCAGACCGCACCGGGCGCCGTATCCAGGGGATCTCCCCCCCACAAGGGTAAACAAAAAACCGGGTTCTTCCGAATCAAGGGATCGTCAGAACCGAGATCGTCGCGGACTCTGGTCCTTGCCCAACTCGGCACCCGGGCTCCGGCTCCCTATCCGAGGAGGCGCCCGTGAAGAAGATCGTTTTCTGTTGGATTCGAGTACAACCTGCTCGAGGAATACGAGAAACAGCTGAACCGCGACGCTAAGGCCGGGGACTTGAGGGTCAAGGTGGATTGGTATCCGGTTCCCTTCGACCGGCTCATCCCCTACCTCAAGAAGGGAAAGGGAGACCTGGCCGCGGCCGGGATCACCGTCACGCCGGACCGACTCCACGACGTGGATTTCACCCGTTCCTACCTGCGGACCGTGGACGAGGTCGTGGTGTCCCTACATCTCCTACGTCATGGCCGACGAGATCCTTCGGTTGCGGGGGGAGAAGAGAGAGCATCTCCTGTCCGCGACCCCGTGATCTCCCACGACCTTCCGCTCCACGCCGCCTCGTGCCTCTCGGGGCCGTCCGACAGCTCGGCCAGAAAGGTCCCGTCTGCTGCGCCGCGCTGTTTCTGGGGCCGTCAACGTACCTGCGAACGGCCCCTTTCCCGGGATGGCACGCGCGCGTCGAATGTGCCCCTTCCCGAACGGCCAGCCCGAGCGCACGTTTTCAGCGGACGGCCGCCCGCTTCCGCTCTTCCGGGGGCGAGCTAGGGAACCAGCACCACCTTGCCCAGATTCCGCCTCGCCTCCATGTGGGCGTGGGCCCGGCCAGCCTCTTCCAGGGGAAAGGAACGGTCCACGTGGGGGGTGATCCACCCTTCCTCGACCCCCCGGAGAAGCTCCCGCATCCATCCCTGCACCTTGGGTCCCTCCTTCCAGAGATGCCCCACGTTCACGCCGAAGACGGCCTTGTTGGCGTTCATCAAGCGGAACGGGTGAAACCAAGGCGTCTGAACGAGGAGCCGGCCGAAGCGCAGCACGATCGTGCCGCGAGACTCGGTCACCGTGGACAGGCCGAACATCCCCATGCGGCCCGTGGCCCTGAGCACCTTGTAGCTCTTCTTCCAGTTCGACCCGCCCAGCGGGTCGGTGATCAGCTCCACCCCCTTCCCGCCGGTCAGCTCCAGGATCTTCGCGGTCCAGTCTCCGGTGCGGTAATCGATGGCGTGGTCCAGCCCCCTTTCTCTCAGGAACGCATGCTTGCCCGGACTGGCCGTGCCGTAGGTGACCGCGCCGATCTTCTTGGCGATCTCCAGGGCGGCCAGCCCCACGCCGCCCCCCGCGTTGTGGATGAGCACCGACTCACCCGGTTTCAGGCCTCCCATGACCACCAGGAGCTGGTAGGCGGTCAAGTAGTTGACCGGGATGGCCGCCGCCTGCTCGAAGCTCAGGGACGCGGGCTTCTCCGACACCTGCTCCACGGGCACGAGCACCCGGTCGGCGTATCCGCCGAACCGCGTCAGGGCCAGCACCGGCTTGTCCCGCCACGCCGGGTCCACCCCGCCTCCCACCGCTTCCACGTGGCCGGACACCTCGTACCCCACCACGCACGGCGGCTTCGGGGCGTCCGGATACAAGCCTTTGCGAGCCATGATGTCCGCAAAGTTGATGCCCGCGGCTTGGACGCGGATGGCCACCTGTCCCGGGCGAGGCGCCTCGTCCTCCCTCTGCCGCACTTCCAGCACCTCGGGACCGCCGCTCTTTGTGATCCAGATCTCTCTCATGGGCCGTTCTCCCCTGGCGTGCAGGACCGGATCCTGTCCGCCGGATAGGGGTTTCTTCCGGATGCTTCCGACCGTGCCGCGTCTCCGCCACAACCGTTCCTGCCTTACGGATGCGCGACACGGTGGGGAAGTTGCGGCAGCAGGCGCGCGTACGAACGTCGCGACGGAGTGGCCGCCGGACCGATGGGGACCGTCCACATCCAGGCCCATGCCCTGCACGCCCCTGCAACGCACTTCGGCGAAGAAAGACGGAGATTTCGGACACGGCCCTCACGGTGCCGCAGACGGCCGGACCTCGATCTGATGGCGAAGGGTCAAGCTCTCCCCGGGCGCCAGCTCTCGGCTCTTGGCCCAGAGTTCCAGTTCCACTTCTCCCAGGGTTTCCGGGTAGGCGTAGATCCACGTGTAGTCCACGTCCCGGTTGTCGAAGCGCTGCGTGACGTGAACCCCTTTGGAGCCGGAGAAGGTCCAGGACCCGTCGGGCGCGTCCCGGTCGTAGAAGTGTTCCCCTTCCCGCAGGCCGGCGATGACCCCGCTCATGTCCCGGTCCACGGGCTCCCCGGCCAGGCTCGTGAACCGCACCCGGGTACTCCTTACCTCTCCGAGGTCCAGTTCCAGGTGGCTTCGCAGGCGCGCGGCCCTGGGCCGGTCGTCCAGGTTCGTGAGTTCCGTTTCCACCGTGAGCACCGGCCGGAACAGATCGATGGTGAGCGTCTTCTTGAGCTGGAACCCGTCCACGGTCTGGGACACCAGGGTCACCGACCTCCAGTTCTTTTGCACCACCAGGGCAGGCTCCACCCACCCGAAAAACTCGAACCCCTCTCCCACCCGGTCCTCCAGGCCGCCGGCGAACGGGAAGAACAGGTTTTCCTTCACGTTGTATGCGGTGACACACGTGCCCGTCTTGCGGTCCGTGATCCGGAGCACCCTTCCCCCCAGCAGCGGGGCGAACTCCACCTGGAGAAGTTCGGTGTGGATTTCCTGCACCGGGGGCTCGAGCTTGATCAGGAGGTACAGGATCGCCAGGTACAGCGGTTCCCCGGCCACCTCCCGCACCACTTGGAAGCCGTGGGCGTCCATCCGCATGAAGAATTGCACCATCTCGCACAGGGACGCGATGTCGCTCTGCCAGTCCACCTTCCGGTTGCGGATCTCGTACCCGTTGCGGGGAAAGAAGCGGGCGTAGGTGAGAGGCATCCGGGCCACGCGGACCCGCTCCAGGAGTTCCGGGTCGGTCCGCACCCGGTCCTCGGCCTGATCGAAGAGGATCGCGGCCCGTTCCATGACCTCGTCCGTGAGGTACCCCTGGGCCGGGTTGGTGTACAGGTGCATGTGCACGTTGTCGTGCTCCACCTTGTCGTGCAGCACCTCGATGTAGTCCCGGATCGGCTCCCAGGCCGCCCCGTAGTAGCCGCGGAGGAAATCCTCTCGGATCGCTTCCGGGTCCTGGTCCGGATCCCAGAGGAGCTTCATGCCGTAGAAGGGCCTGAGCAAGCTGAACTCCCCTCCTCCCCCTGTGTTGCCCATCCCCTGCAGGTACACCCCTTCCACCCCGATGTCGCGGTAGAACCTCAGGTCCGAGGCCATGGCGCGCAGGTTGGGAAACGGGTTGTAGTAGTGGGTGAAGTCGGTGATGTAGTGCCACATGTACAGGTGGTCCGCCAGCCCGGACCACGTCTGGGCCCGGCGCTTGTGGTCCGCGTTCAGGGGGCAGGAGACGATGGGGTGGCTGTCGCAGGACGGGTACATGTGGCAGAGCCACACGGCCGTGTTGGGGTGCATGGTCATCCCCACGGGCGGCTCCTCGGTGTACATGTACGCCAGGGTGCCGATGAGCTTGTCCGGGAACTCCACCGCCGTGCGGGCGGCCAGCTGGTTCACGAACCAGAACTGGGTGCCGCCCAGCGTGCCGTACTGCCGGTTCATGGCCGTGCAGGCCGCGCACTGGCAGTAGTTGTAGTGGTCCATCTGGGAGAAGTTGTGCTGCCGCACGTTGGGCATGGCCCGCATCCGCTCGAGCATCCGCTCGGTGACGATCTCCAGGACCTCCGGGTTGGTGAGGCAGAGCTGCGTCTCCTCGCGGACGCGCACCCCGCCGATCTCGGAGAAGTACTCCGGGTGCGTGTCGAAAAACTCGTCCGGGCTCACGTACCGGAAGTAACTGTGGCAC